>WNFQ01002717.1_pt1 | contig 12820 bp, 16 predicted proteins | sample 5400171 | NCBI WGS metagenome assembly WNFQ01 (sample SAMN13153356, study PRJNA577476) | soil metagenome | isolation source: 20 cm soil under Madrone tree | place: USA:California | collected 2016-06-14
GATTGAAAACTTAGCTGGACCGAATCAAGGCCCGCATCGCGTAACGCATACACGCGATCATCATCCAAGCCGATGCCGCTCGTGATGAGGTTCGTGTAGAGACTTGCCTCGCGGGCGGCGCGAATAAGTTCGGCCAAGTCACGCCGGACAAGTGGTTCGCCACCGGAAAAACCAATTTGCAAAACGCCGAGCGCGGCAGCTTCACGAATGACACGTGTCCATTCCTGGGTAGTCAACTCGCCCTCGTTTGCTGTAGCGCGCTCTGTCCTCAGCGCATGGGGAGCCACGGCCGTTTGTGTGCCTGATTGTCCGCTGGGGGCAGCGGACTCTGCAGCATCGGTTATTGTAGGGCGGGCGCTCCGCCTGCCAGGTTTTGGATCGGCAACCGATGCGGTTGCCCTACAATAGTGCGTCGGGTTGGAGCAATAGGGACAATTCAATGGGCACCGATAAGTAAGTTCAGCGAGCAATGCGTATGGACGCGGCGCGGTCATGTTAGACGCTGCAATCGGCGTCGACGCCGCCTTTTCGTGGAGCCCTCGTTGTGCTATGCGTGTGTCTATCGCCTCTTCCTTCTCAAGGGAGAGGGTAGGGTGAGGGTTCCGCTTCGTAGTCATGCCCGTGTCAGAAACTCCTCACCTTAGTCCTCTCGCCTTCGAAAGGGGAGAGGCGAATTGGCGCTAAACGCATACGGGATCGCCGTCCCACCTGCAGGCGCGCTATCATGTGAGTTCGATGAGCTTGCGTCGTTGCAAATCGGCGAGGGTTTCGCGCACATCTGCGGCAAGCGCTGCGATATCGGCGTCGTAATCTTCGGCCACCGCTCGCACGATCTCGATCACGCTTCGCCCATCGCAGCGGGAAAGAATTTCGTGAGCGGTTTCATTCAATTCCACGATGCCTTCTGGGAAAAGCAAAACGCTTTTGCCAGTCGCGGAGTCGGTTTGCAACCGAACTCCTTTTGCAAGGCGCGGCTGGCCTGCATCAGAAATCGTGGTGGGGCGCATTTAACGAGCTGCTTCCCAGCCGCCGAAATCTCCCGTGGTGGGGCGGACTGGAGGCCGCCCCTCCTTGAGGGTGCCGTACGCGTGGTGAATGGCATCGAGCATGGACCAAAGCACATCGCATTTGAACTCGAGCGCGCGCACAGCCTCGCGCTGGAGCTCGGGCGTGTTGCAATATTCCAGCGTAATCGCGAGCGCCTCGTTAGAATCGCGTTGCGCCTGCGTGGTGCGGCGCCGAAAATAATCAAGGGCCTGCGCGTCAATCCAGGGATAAAACTTCCCGAACGCTGCGAGTCGCGTCTTCATTAGGTCAGGCGCAAACAATTCCGTAAGCGATGAGGCGATTGCGACCGGCCAGAGCTGAGTGCGTGCAAAATTCACGTAGGCGTCCACTGCGAAACGAACTGCGGGTAGCAGATGCTGATCTGCGATAAGCTCAGCGGGCGACAATCCGCACGCTTTACCGAGTCGCAGCCATGCTGCGATGCCGCCCTCGTCAAGGAGCGGCGGCTTCCCAGCCGCCGAAATTTCCCCTGGTGGGGCGGACTGGAGACCGCCCCTCCTTGTATCCGTGCCGTCGTGATCGAGAATGCGGTGAATCCAGACTCGCCGAACTTCGCGCACGGGGCAATTGGAGAGAATCGCCGCGTCTTTGATCGGAATATTTTGCTGATAATAGAAACGATTAGCGACCCAGCCGCGCAATGCTTCCGCCGAAAGCTGGCCTTCGTTCATGGCGACATGGAACGGATGTTTGTCGTGGTAAGCGCGCGTGCCGATGTCGCGCAAGTTTTCGATGAACGTTTCGCGGTCCCAAAGTTCAGTGGTCATAACACGATTTCCAATCCGTCACGCGCGATCTCGATTCCGGCCTGCTCGACTTGTGCGCGTTCTCGAGTGCCAGGCATTAGAATCGGGTTCGTGTTGTTGATGTGCGTGTAAATCTTCCGGCCCGCCGGCGATTGACGCAACAAATCGAGAGTGCCGTCGCTGATGGGCAAATGATTCATCTCTCGCGCGGTGCGTGCGCCCGGCCGGACGGCACAGAGTTCGCCGTCACTCCAGAACGTTCCGTCAAAGATGACGACATTGGAGACATTAACTGCTTCGCGCAATTCATCGGTCAATTCACCAACACTGGGGGCGAACAGCGCAGTTGCTTCGGACGTGTCGTCCCGAAACTGAAACGCAACGCTCCTCGGCGATTCAATCGCTCGAAAACCGATGCTGTCACTCAATGATTGAAACTCAGGGCTGATCTTTCGCCATTCGATTCCGCAGAACCGTACGAGGATGCTATCGATCCACGCGAGCGCTTTTCGCGTCTCATCGGCGGCGTAAACGACCAGCGGTCTGTCCTGTTGCCGCAAAAGCAATAAACCCAGCGCATGATCGATGTCGGGATTTGTCAGAAGAACGCCCGCGATGGGAGTGTTGCGCGGCGAGCCGCGCCCCGGGTGCAATTGCGGCACGCTTTCGATTTGCCGGGGTAAATCGGGCGATGCGTTGATAAGGAAACAGCCCCGAAAGCTTTCGGGGTCGCCGCTGATTGCGACACTGGATTGCGTCTGCGGCGCAATTTTGCCCGCGCGCGCAGCGACGCAGTTCGCGCAGGCACAGTTCCATTGGGGTAGACCGCCGCCGGCTGCGCTGCCGAGAATGTGGATCCGAGTCAACCGGAGTTCCGCAGCAATTACTTCCCTTCGATCAGACCGCCCCCGCGTAACACGTGCACTCAAAGAAGATCGGCACGGTTTTCAGCATCGGTTTGATCCAGCGCTTTTTGGTTCGTCTCATGAGTCCTATCGGTTTCATAGGTGGATGAGCGATGAGGGTCAAATTATTTTTTGATAAAGCTGATATCGCCGCTGCGTTCCACGCATGCGAGTCGAACCCGGGCAAGGTCGTCGAGGCGCGCGTTGAGGCGCATGTCTTCCTCCAGATCGTGGATTGAGACATGGTTGCGCCGCATGATGCGGAAATCGCATTGGCCATCGCGCACAATCACTTCGGGCCTACCTTTGACTAAGATTCCGAACCGATGCGAGTGGAACGCCAGCAGTGCGAAGAGGCGGTGGAGCGCCACCAAAACCGCGCCTCCACCGATTGTGGCGAGGAAAGGCGCCGAACCGTTGATGGCGCGCGAAAGTACTGCAGCGAGAATCACCAGCAGAATTGCGTCGAACGGCGTTCTGCGTGCCAGCGAACGCTTACTTCCAAGGCGAACCATGACCAATGTTGCCAGGAAGATGATGATCCCGCGAAGGGAGATCTGAACGAACGTCAAATCTTTCGGTTCCAGGCTCAAGCCGAGTAGGGTTTGAAAAAAGTTCCAGAATGCATTCATAGGTAAGATTGTATCGCCGCAGAAAAGTTTGTCGCGCGCGTGCCCGTTCTTGGAGCCGCGCTTGCACGAGAAACCATCGCGTGGCATAAGACGACCGCTCGCAGGTTGACCAACCCAGCGCACGAAATTTATGCCAACAGCCCCACCTCCTTCCCGTGACGTCGTGCTGGAAACGCGCGTGTTTTGGGAACGCTTCAAAAAACAAATCGCTGCGGCGCTCATTGTGGTCCTGGTCGCCGTAATCGGTTTTACGGGTTATCGCTTTTATTCCGATCGACGCGCCGCAACTGCATCGGCCTTGTTAGCCAGCGCCAAGACCGCACAAGAGTACCAACAGCTGATAGAGCGTTTCCCGAACACAGCCGCAGCCGCCGATGCTTATCTTCTCCTCGCCGAAGCTCGGCGGCGCGAGAAGAAATTCCCCGACGCAAACGCAACGCTTCAAACCTTTATCGCCAAGTACCCACAGCACGAGTTTGTGAGCACAGCCCGAATGGCGATGGCGGCAAATCTGGAGTCGTTGGGAAAAACGGATGAGGCGTTGGCAATGTATCAGCAGATCGCATCGGCCTACCCGAATAGTTTCAATGCGCCGGTGGCTTTGCTTTCGCAGGTGTACATTCTGAAGGCGAAAAATCGAAACGACGACGCGCGCCGCATCTGCGAAACCATCCTGACACAATATCGAACCAGCTTCTGGGCCGGCGAGGCCATGCAGCAATTGCGATCGCTGAAACCGAGTAGCTCACCGGCGCCGGCACAGGCCGCAACAGCGCCGCCGTTATTGGCGCGTCCTCCGGCGCCAGCGGCGCCGCCGGCCCCGCAAGCTCCGCTGCCGGCCCCCCAAGCTCCGCCACCGCCAAAGAAACCATAGCGCTTGGTAGGGCGCGTCACTCCGTGCGCGCCGTCTTCGGCGGGCAGAGGACTTCCCGCCCTACCAATTAGCGTTTCGAGAACTGAAAGCGTTTCCGAGCGCCGGGTTGTCCGGATTTCTTTCGCTCCTTCATGCGCGGATCTCGGCGAAGCAGACCCTCGGCCTTGAGCGGGCCTCGCAAATTGGCATCAACTTGAAGAAGCGCGCGGGCAATTGCCAGCTGCGCCGCGCCAGCCTGTCCAACCGCGCCACCGCCGCTGGCGTTAATCCACAGATCGTAAGCGTTCACCGCCTTAGCGGTTTGGAGCGGTTGGAGCACCACGTTTTGTAATGGGACAGTCGGAAAATAATCTTCGAAGCTGCGACCATTGATATCAATTTTCCCGCTCCCCGCCATCATGCGAATCCGGGCGACAGATGTCTTGCGGCGGCCTGTGGCGACGAATTCCTCAGTTTGTGGCATAGGATTATGAATTGTTGCGGGTGAGTTTGACAACCTTGGGCTGCTGCGCGGAGTGCGGATGAGAATCGCCGCGATAAACTTTCAACTTCCGATAAACACGTCGGCCTAGCCGATTATGCGGAATCATTCCGCGCACAGCCCGCTCGATCAGCAGTTCGGGATGTCGAACGCGGCGCGCCCTGGCATTCTCAGATTTGTGCCCACCCACGTAACCTGAAAAACTCATGTAACTCTTTTGTTCTTCTTTTTTCCCGGTAAGCCGCACTTTTTCCGCGTTGATGACGATCACGAAATCGCCCGTATCTACATGTGGCGTGAAAACGGTCTTTTCCTTGCCCCGCAAAAGATTCGCTGCCTTTACCGCGACTTTTCCCAGCACCGCGTCATTCGCGTCGATCAGCCACCATTTGCGCGGCACTTCAGTGGCTTTGGCAGAAAACGTTTTCATCTTAGAAAAAGGGCACAAAAACTACTGGCGACGCAAGTGGATGTCAACCATGTGGCGGCGACTCCATAGGCCCGTCATTTACAAAATCCCAGTTGGCGGCTGACACAGCCGCCATACAATTGTAGGCGTTTGTGTGAAACGCCAGTCACGATGAATACACCAGCTGCGAAAACCGCGATCACGCCACGCCGGGACGAAGACTTCCCGGAATGGTATCAGCAGGTGATTCGCGCGGCCGAATTGGCCGAGCCTTCGGACGTGCGTGGTTGCATGGTGATTCGTCCGTGGGGCTATGGGATTTGGGAAAATATGCAGCGCCAACTTGATGCCATGTTCCGCGCCACCGGCCATCGGAACGCTTACTTCCCCCTTTTCATTCCGCTGAGTTATTTCGCGAAGGAGGCGGAGCATGTGGAAGGCTTCGCCAAGGAATGCGCTGTAGTCACGCACACGCGGCTGGAGGCGGATGCTGATGGAAAATTGAAACCGGGCAGCCCGTTAACAGAGCCGCTTGTGATCAGGCCCACTTCGGAAACAATCATCGGCGCAAGCTACGCGAGATGGGTGCAATCTTATCGCGATCTCCCAATTCTCATCAACCAATGGGCAAACGTGGTTCGATGGGAAATGCGGCCACGCCTGTTTTTGCGGACAACGGAGTTTCTCTGGCAGGAAGGCCACACCGTCCATGAAACCGAAGCCGAAGCGCGCGCGGAAGCCAGATTGATACTCGACATTTACGAGCGCTTTGCCCGTGATCACCTTGCCGTTCCTGTCTTCAGTGGCGAAAAATCCGAGAGCGAACGTTTCCCGGGCGCGGTGCAGACGTTGACCATCGAGGCAATGGTGCAGGACCGGAAAGCGATCCAGGCGGGCACGTCGCATTTTCTTGGGCAAAATTTTGCACGCGCGAGCGGCATCCAATTTCAAAATCGCGAAGGCGAACAGGAATTCGGATGGACGACTAGCTGGGGCGTGAGTGCACGGCTCGTCGGCACTGTCGTAATGATGCACGGGGATGATGATGGCGCCGTTTTGCCGCCGCGAATAGCGCCGACGCAAATCGTCATCCTGCCAATCACGCCCAAGGAGCAAACGCGCGCGGCAGTCCTGGAGGCTTGCGATAAGCTTGCGACGCGCTTGCGCGGGACTCCCTACGCCGATGCTCCCATCGAAGTCTTGGTCGATCGGCGTGATCTCGGCGGCGGCGTTAAGAATTGGGAATGGATCAAGAAAGGCGTGCCGTTGCGCGTCGAAATTGGACCGCGCGATCTTGAAAAAAATTCGGTTGAAGTCAGCCGGCGTGATCAGCCAGTTAAAACGAAAGAGTCGATGGCGATGGACGAATTCATTGCGCGCGCGGCGGAAATTCTCACCTCGATTCAGGATTCTTTATATGCGCGTGCGAAAAAGTTTCGCGACACGAATACGCGGGTGATCAATTCGAAGAGAGAGTTCTACGAATTCTTTACGCCGGAAAACCCTGCAAAGCCCGAAATCCACAGCGGCTTTGCTCTCGCGTATTGGAACGGCTCACACGAAATCGAAGAGCAAATCAAAAATGACCTTAAGGTAACCATCCGTGTTATTCCGCTCGACGATTCGTCCGAGATGGGGCAGTGCATTTTCACCGGTGAACCGAGCGCGCGGCGCGTTATTTGGGCGAAATCGTACTGAAGGCAGAGCGCATGTAACGCATCTCAGTTGACTGTGCAGTCTCCACTCGTTTAATTCCGCCCTGCCAATGGAATTAAAACTCTACAGTCGCGAGTGGTGCTCGTGGTGTATTGATGCGAAAGATTATCTCAGCGAGAAAGGATATCGCTTCCAGGAGATCGACGTCGGTGAAGATCGCCAGGCTTACGAGGACATGAAGAGATTGTCGGCGCAAACTTATGTTCCCACCTTTGTGGCGGGCGACAAAGTCCTGGCCAATTTCGATACCGACCAGCTCGAAAAATTTCTCAACGAGCACAGGATCAATCCCTAATGCTTTTTGGCGTCTTTCTTACACTCGGCGTGGTCGTGCTCAGCATCGGCGTGCGCAGTTTTCAAAATTCGTATTTACAAAAAGCGGGCGCGCTCGGCATTCTCGCGGCCACTTTTCTCGCGGTTTATTTCATTACCGGCAGCTGGCTGTGGGGTTTGGCCGCGGCAGTGGGCTGGCTGTTTCTGCCGTGGCTGGAAATTCTCACCAGGATTCGTGCCCTCCGGCTTCCAAAGGAAAAACAGCTTCGCCCGAAAACTCCGCCGTCTTCGGACACTTTCCCAGCGCTCAGCGACATTACTCGCGAGATCGAGGACGAAGGGTTCGTACACGTAGGTGACGCCGGGTGGGATTGGGAAGATTACCGGCAATTTTTCCGGTTGTTTTACAGAGAAGAGGACCGAGCGCAGGCCGCAATCTGCCTGAACGAACAGCATGACTTTTCGTTTTATTATCTGCGTATTTCATCGCGCACCAAAGACGGGACGGTTTGGACGACATGGAATTATCCGCTTTCCTATGGGTTGAAACTCACTCCTGTCTTTCACATCAATCGACAGCGGCCTGATCGATCGTTTTGGCAGCTTTACCAAAGTCATCGGCACTTTCTCAGTCGAAACCGGGTGGATCCCGGTGAAATCGAGGCGCTCGACGAAGAGCGAATTGAAACTGAAATAGAGAAGGATCTGCGCGACCAAATCGCGCACAACATTTACAAAGGGGTCCTCAAACAGACGGCGACGGGCGATGTGAAGTATTCCTGGCGGGGGATGATTTATCTTTGGTACCAGTTCCTGGTGGATTTGGTGCGGCTGTAGTTCTCTTTCTGTCATCCCGAGCGACGCGAAGGACCCCACAGTCGGAGCTTCGAATACGCTAGTTACAAGGGCGTGACTTAGCAGCCTGCGTGAGATTCCTCGCTTCCGCTCGGAATGACAGTTAGTGCGTGAGATGATTCATCTTTGGTGCCGGTTCCTGGTGGATTTGGTGCGGCTATAGTTCTCTTTCTGTCATCCCGAGCGAAGCGAGGGACCTCACAGTCGGAGCTTGCGGCATTCGGGCTAGACATGGTGAATTCAGCAGCTTTTGCGGGATTCCTCGCATCCGCTTCGGAATGACAAGTTGCGCAGTTGATTTGCCTGATCTGTTCATTTGAACTTGCCTTATGACGCGCTCTGACGGATGATACTGAAATGCTGACCGAGCGGCAAAGAAACATCCTTGATTTTATTCAGCGCGAGCAACGCGAGAAAGGCATCACGCCGAGCACGCGGGAAATCCAAAATCATTTCGGGTTCGCCAGCCAGACATCTGTGATGCAATACATTGCCGCGCTGGAGCGAAAAGGTTTTCTAGATCGGCATCCGCGCAAGGCCCGGGCGTTGATTACTCCAGCGATGAAGGTCAGGATTACCGACATTCCGATTTACGGACAAATTCCTGCCGGCATGTCGGCATTGACCGAGCAAACGGTCGAGGGGCACGTGTCGCTCGATATGCGCTCAGCGAATGTTCTAAGAAATCGCGGCACATTTGCGTTGCTCGTACGCGGCGATTCAATGATCGGTGCGCACATTGTCGACGGTGACATTGTGATTTTGGAAGACACGAAAGAGGTGCATAACGGCGATATCGTTGCGGCGTTGATCGATGGCGAGACGTCCTTGAAACGTTACGTGGTCGAGCACAGCCGGCCATATCTCAAAGCGGAAAACCCGCGCTATCCGGATCTTGTTCCAGCCCGCGAACTAAAGATTCAAGGCGTGATGGTATCGCTGATCCGCAAGCAAGAGCGCCGGAAGAAACATTAAGCCAGGTCAGAAGGCAGTCTGGCAGCGGCGACAAGCTACAAAGTTGCTTAGGCCGGCTCGCCTCTCCTTTTCGAAGGGAGAGGGGGCGGGTGAGGGTTGCTTCAAGGCGAGTTCGCTCGAACCCCCTCACCTTCATCCTCTCCCCTTGGCCAAGAGGGGAGAGGCGAAACATACAGAGCGAGTTTCGCGTCATGAGTGAAACATCGAATCCGGAGTCAAAATGTTCTCTTGAACGTATCAGCGGGGGTGCCATGTTTCTTGCAATGGATTCAAGCGGTAAGGTTATCGATCTGCGGAAACTGCTGGCGGAACGTTTCCCTCATCCCTCTGCTGCTGCGGCAACGCCGTTGATAACTGGTTTATCTTTTCTTGATCAATGCACTGGCGGGGGATTACCGCGAGGCGCGATCACCGAGTTAATCAGCCCGCGAACAAGTGCGGGAAGCGCATCACTCATTTACACCCTGCTCCATGCCGCACATCGCGACAATTATTTTGTGGCGCTCGTTGATGGGCGCGATTCGTTCGATCCCTCCGGGGTAGATACTGCCTCACTGCAACACCTGCTGTGGGTCCGTTGTAGCAAAGCAGCTGAAGGGATCAAAGCGGCCGATCTGCTCTTGCGGGATTGCAATTTCCCCCTGGTGATTGTCGATCTGGTGCTGAACTCGCCGGAAGAATTGCGCAAAATTCCCCAAACGAACTGGTATCGCTTGCAACGCCTGGTCGAATTAGCCCCTACGGCATGTCTGGTCCTCACTCGGTACGAAATGGTCGGCAGCGCACAACTGAAACTTGTCCTGGAAAGTTCCTGGACCCTTGACGATCTGGAACAGGTTGCGATAGCGCAGTTACGCTTCCGTGTTCAACGTTCGCGTTTCCCTGCAGACGTCGGCAGTCAGAGATCAGGCGTCAGCTAAATGATGTTTGCGACGATTTATTTGCCCAATTTCTATTTGCAGGCTGCGATTCGGCATCAGCCAGAACTTCGCGCAAAACCGGTGGCATTGATCGAAGAACACGAACGAAAACCGGTCATCATTCAACTGAACGAGGTCGCGGAAAAGGCCGGTATTCAAAAAGGAATGACGCCTAGTCAGGCTCTGGGCCGATGTTTGCGCGTCGTGATCAAAGCGCGTGCACACACGCAGGAAAAATCGATGCAGGAAATCTTAATTCATTACGCGTTTACGCTCAGTCCGTTTGTAGAAGCCACCGCGTCCGGAATTTGCACAATTCAATTCACAGATAATCGCAATTTGAGCGAAAAAGCTCGCCACGGCGAGTCCGTCCTGTGGCGGATTTCGCGCGTTATCCAGCAATTGGCTCAATGCGACATCGCCGCACAAGCGGCGATTGCTCCCACGCCGGATAGTAGTTTTCTCGCAGCACATCTGGCCCGGCCAGTTTTGCAAATTAACGATGCAAAAGAATTTCTTGCTCCCCTGCCGATCGAAACTCTTGGAAAATCTTCCCCGGCTTTCTGCTAAGAACATCGTGCTGCAATGTCCCGATCCGCGCAGCGCGCTTCGCTAAGAGATAAAAATGAGAATCCCTTCCACGAAAACTGCCTGCCGACCAGATAGGTTAATGGCAAAAGCTCGTCGATCAGCGGTTCTTCTTTTGTTTCCCAATTCCTTGTGTCTGCTTTACGACGAATGATTTCACGCGGACATACTCCTTCTGAACGCCGTGCGTGAAATCGCGAGGGCCGTACTCAAACAGCACAACGAAGCAAAAAGTGAAGATGATAAAGAGGGCGAACCACAAAAAGCCCCGCAGAACCGCCATGCAAAAGATTAGGCGCTGCGAACGGAGCGATCAATTAGCACCGTAGCGACGCGGGATTTCGGGAGAAGCGCAGCGATTTGTGGTAAACGACATCGTTGAATTTTTCCAACAAAGATCGACAATTAGCGTTCGCATGCGCAGCCTCGCCGCGGCGAGTGTTCTGCTTACAGCAAAGGGGGTAGGTACCGAAGTGGCCAAACGGGGCAGACTGTAAATCTGCTGGCTTTACGCCTTCGCTGGTTCGAATCCAGCCCTGCCCACTGCCCTGCCGGACCCGCTATTTGCGAACTAGTTAGTGCCCTCTTCGCTGGCCACCTTCGCGACGACCACCATATCCACCGCCGCCGCCGCCGCCGTAACCGCGTCCGCCGCCGCCGGGCTGCCGTGCCTCTCGCGGGCGAGCTTCATTCACGGTCAATTGCCGGCCTTCGATGGCATGGCCATTGAGTTTCGAAATGGCGTTTTGAGCCTCTTCATCCGAACTCATCGTGACGAAAGCGAAGCCCCGCGACTTGCCGGTGAATCTGTCCTGCATGAGAGTGACTTCCTGCACAGCTCCAGCCTGTGAAAAAAGCTCCTGCAGTTCATTTTCCGTCGTGTTGAAGGGAAGATTGCCTACGTATAATTTGGTTCCCATTGAGTTTATTCTGGAAAACGCAGCCAGGTCACTGTTCCCGCTCATCGGATTTCAAATCGTCACTGAATAAACTCAACTGACAATCCACCAACTTCCGGGCTTCCGTTTCCGCTTGGGTCATCTGTAAAATGCTTCGAATAGGAATGCAATAGAAATTGCGAGGCAATTCTTCTTTTCAAACATGGCTCAACCAACCACCGCAAACGAGAAAAAGGCCACCCGTGTCGCAGTGGTGGCTGCAGGCGTGGTCAGCCCGCTGGGATTTGGGCTGACCGAAACACTCGATTCGCTGCGTAAGTCGCGAGATTGCGTCAGCCCCATCACGCGATTCTCGGTCGCGCAATGCCGATGTAAAACCGCTGGCCAAGTTCCCGACGACAATCTCCTGGCGAGCCAGGGTGGGGCGCCACGTTCGCGACGCCTTCATCGGGCGTCGCACATGATGATTCAAGCGTTAAAAGAAGTTCTAGCACAAGAACCTCAGTTTGAACCGGAGTTGACGGTAATCGGAACAACAAGCGGCGGCATGTCTTATGGCGAACATTACTATCGCTCATTACGTCAAGCAGGGGATTTACGGCATTCGCCAACTTGGATCGCGAATTACCCGGCCCAAAAGCCGGTGATCGATGCCCAAGCGGCCTTTGAAATTTCCTCGCCATGCCAGGTGATTGCGAACGCCTGTGCCTCCGGCACCAACGCCATCGGTCATGCATTCGAGTGCGTCCGATCCGGTCGCTACAACCGAGTGTTAGCCGGTGGTTATGACGCACTCTCAGAAATGGTCTTCGTGGGCTTTGATTCGCTACAAGCCTCAACGCCGGAGCTATGCCGCCCGTTTGATCGCCATCGGACCGGGATGGTTTTGGGAGAAGGCGCTGCGCTTCTGGCCTTGGAAAACCTCGATCTCGCTGAGCAACATGGCGCGGATGTCCTGGCAGAAATCATCGGTTACGGCATTTCTACAGATAACTTTCACATCACACAGCCCGAACCTTCGGGTAGCGGACCGCGACAGGCGATGGAGCGAGCTCTCCAAAGCGCGAACGTTTCGGCGGGCGAAGTCGATTACATCAATGCGCATGGAACAGCAACAGTCTTTAATGACGCGGCTGAAGGTAAAGCAATCAGCGGGTTATTTGACGGCGTACCGGTGAGCTCGACGAAAAGCATGATGGGTCATTCATTAGGGGCCGCCGGCGCGGTCGAAGCCATTTTCTGTTTGTTGGCGCTCGAGCACCAATTTGTCCCTTCTAACATCAATTTCGGGGAGTTAGATGACGATCTTGATTTAAACATTGTAGCGAACGAAACGCGGCCGGCTCTTTTGCGAACAGTGCTTTCGAATTCCTTTGGCTTCGGCGGTACGAATGCTTCGATTTTGATGCGTAGGTTTGAAGCATGAGTCTGGCGATCGCCGGAATGGGGTGGGTGACCCCTCTGGGAAGCGGCGTTGAT
>WNFQ01004891.1_pt1 | contig 12820 bp, 13 predicted proteins | sample 5400171 | NCBI WGS metagenome assembly WNFQ01 (sample SAMN13153356, study PRJNA577476) | soil metagenome | isolation source: 20 cm soil under Madrone tree | place: USA:California | collected 2016-06-14
CCCGACGAGATCGATGATGTTGTCCTCGATGTGGCCCTCGGTGGTGCAGATCACGCCGACCGGCTTGTTGAGAGCAATGTAGATCTGCTTTTTCTTGGCGCCCAGGGGTGCGCCGTCGACGCATATTTCATCGCCGTCGGCGACGCGAGTGCCCAATGCGGCGACCTGGCCGTTGCAGGTAACGCGGCCCGCCTCGATCCACTTGTCGGCCTCGCGCCTCGAGCAGACGCCGGTTTCGCTGATGTACTTGTTGAGCCGCAACGTTGCTTGCGGGCTATCCGCGCAAGAACGCGCTGATTTGCGCGGCCAACGCCGGCGGCGCGGCATCGAACGGATCGTCGCCGTAGGCAGCGGCATTGACCAGCAAGCGCTGCTGCTTGGCCGCGTTCAGGCGTTCCGTCGACGGGACTCCGGCCAACACCAGGCGCCTCACGAGTTCCGGCCGTGAGGCGGCGAGTTCCAGAGCCACCTCGGCACCGTATTGAACCCCCAGCAGGTCGGTCTGGCGCAGCCTCAAATCGTTGGCCAGATCCGAAATCGCGATGGCGGCATCCGCGATACTGCGTCCGGGCGAGGAATCCGATTCACCGTAGCCCGGCAGATCGGGCGCATAAACGGACCGCACGCCGGCGAGCTCGGGCAGAATTCCGCCGAATGTGCGGCTCGAGGCATCGATGGGATGCAGACAAATCAATGTCACCTGTTCATCGAAGCCGCCCGTCGTCGGGAAAGCCGTACGCACATGCAACTGCCCGAATTGGCAATCAAAATAGGCCCGCCGCGTGCGCACGGTGACGGGCAGAGGGGATAACTTCGGGGCCTTAATCACTGCGGGGCTCTCCAGCAAGCGTATATTTGTTGCGCGAAGCATACGCGAAATCGCCCATTGGCCCTCGCCGCGGCCGGCCGGCGGCAACCGTTATCTGTTGCTTTTGCGCTACATTAATTTTTGCACTTCTTTGCAATAGGGCTGGCTTCGGCGCCGGCTGAGGGCTAGAGTGTTGCTCGAACGCAATAGGATTCTAGGGAAGTAAAAAGACCAATCATCGCCAGAGCGCAGCATAACGGCGCCACAAAAGGCATGGGGACCTAAAAGCCGGGCAATGCCCGGCTTTTTTATTGGCCTGAGCGATCCCATACACGTGACATCGTGAATCCACTCGACCGGCCACCCCTGAAGCCCACGATCTCGATCAGGCGCTGTCCGTCTTCGGACAGGCTGTATTGTTCTTCAAACGGCGGGCGATCATCGTCAGGATCTCCAGCCTGAACGACCAGAGTCTTTTCAGCCCAACCACAATGCGGCGACGGCGGGTCGCGTCCCGAGTGATGTCGATGACCCTTCCCCGCATCCATGGGCTGACAGACGCGATTGATTCCGTCCGAGGTAAAGGCCACGACACCCGCGACCTGCTTGATTTCGAGCTGCTTGCCCGGCCAGCGTAGGCCATCGCTCATGACACTGACCGGCGGCATGACGGGACCGCCCGGACCACCGGGAACCACGCCGCCCGCGCCGCCTCGCCCACCGCCCTGGCGGCCGCCGCGACCGCCCCCCGAACCACCGCCCGAGGTGCTCTGGCCCTTGGCGGGACCGTTGATCTGGGCCTGGATCAATCGCTGCGGATCGTCGCTGTCCGCGTCGTTGAGCTTCCAGCGTCCGCTGAAATCCACGCCGGCGGGCGGCGCCTGCTCGAGCCCTTCGCTCGCACACGCTGAGAGACACATCACCGTCACAACCACGACGAGCCGCATGCCTCAATATTAATTGAAGCTCGCTCGCACGGGTATAGCAGGAGAGGAATCAGCCGGCGGAGCGGCGTGCTCGAGGGGCTGCCCGCAAATCCTTGGGTCCGCAAACCCACACGCGGCCTTCGAGAGGCTGAAAGCACACGCGCAGCGCTTTGGTCCTGCGCGTGGTTTGAGTGCCGCAGGCAATTTTTCCGTCCGCGAGATCGGCCTTGATCAAGTCGACCAGGGAGGCACTGGGCTCGCCTGCATCCGTCGGCGGCAGCGCGTGCGCGATGATTCTCGCCTGGACTTCGTCAGCGCGCGTGGCATTGCCGAGCACGGCACGCTTGAAGCGGTCGAGCACGACCAGTACCGAACTCAAGGTATTGTCGGTCACATCGCTGGGACGGCCGGTTCCGCCCATGAAACGCAAATGCAACAAACCGCCGACGCCTCGACCCTCATCATGCAGGCAAAGCGCGAGGGCTCCGTGCAGATCGGCGATCATGAGCATGGGTTCCGGCGAGACATGATAAGTGTCCGGCGCGACCATGACTTCCGTGAGATCTGTAGCCAATGCGGACCCCTCAACTGACACCGCGAATGCTGCACGTAACCGTAAATTCCCTCTGCCGAGCCAATCACGGTTTCGCACAGGACCAGGAGTCATAAGCTCATGCTTTCCTGTCATTGGCGGCCCAGGGGGCACCGGACGTATCGTCTCGGTCTATGTATCGGTATGACGCAGTCGACAAAACGCTGGTAAGGGAACGCGTCTCACAGTTTCGTGATCAGACGCGCCGCTTCCTGGCCGGCGAGCTCACCGACGACGAATTCCGCCACCTGCGCCTGCGCAATGGCCTGTATCTCCAGCGCCACGCCCCGATGCTGCGCGTGGCGATCCCGTATGGCCTGCTGTCGTCGACACAACTGCGTGCTCTGGGCAGCATCGCCCGCCGCTACGATCGCGGCTACGGGCATTTCACCACGCGTCAGAACATCCAGTACAACTGGCCCAAGCTCGAGCAGGTTCCGGATATCCTGGCTGAACTGGCAGAAGTCGAGATGCACGCGATCCAGACCAGCGGGAACTGCATCCGCAACACGACTTCCGACCACCTGGCGGGCGTAACTCCCGACGAGCTGGAAGATCCGCGCCCGTGGTGCGAGCTCATCCGTCAGTGGTCGACGTTCCACCCGGAATTCACCTATCTGCCCCGCAAATTCAAGATTGCGGTCACAGGGGCGGCCCAGGATCGGGCAGCTTCACAGGTTCATGACGTGGGCGTGCACATCGTGCGCGGACCCGATGGCGATCTGGGCTTTGAAATTCTGGCCGGAGGCGGCCTTGGGCGCACGCCCATCATCGGACAGGTGGTGCGCGAATTCCTGCCGCGCGAGCACCTGCTCTCGTATCTCGAAGCCATCCTGCGCGTATACAACTTGGAAGGACGGCGCGACAACATCCACAAGGCACGCATCAAGATTCTGGTGAAATTTCAGGCGGCGCGTGGAAGCAGAATGGGAAAACACGCGCGCCGGCGGCCTGCGCGTCAATGACGCAGACATCGCGCGCCTGCGCGGCTTCTTCAATCCGCCGGCCTACCGCAAGCTGCCGGATACGGAACCCGCGGCGGGTAAGAGCACGGCATTTCGCGCCTGGTACCGCTACAACACCACGGCGCATAAAGTGCCGGGTTACCGTGCCGTGTACATATCGCTCAAGAAGCCCGATGTCGCTCCCGGCGACATCACGGACACTCAGATGGAATTGGTCGCCGATCTCGCCGATCGCTTCAGTTTCGGGGAAGTGCGCGTCACCCACACGCAGAACCTGTTGTTCGCGGATGTGGAACAGGACAAGACATTCGAGCTCTGGCAGACGCTCGAGAAGGCGGGTCTCGCCACGCCGAACATCGGCACCTTGACCGACATGATCTGCTGTCCGGGATTGGATTTCTGCAGTCTCGCCAACGCCGGTTCCATCGACGTGGCGAAGCTCATCAATGACCGGTTCGACGACTACGATTACCTCTACGATCTGGGCGAGCTCGAGATCAAGATGTCGGGCTGCATGAATGCCTGCGGCCATCACCATGTGGGGCACATCGGCATTCTCGGCGTGGATAAGAGCGGCGAAGAGTGGTACCAGATCACCATCGGCGGCGCGGCGGGCGCGGACGCATCCTTGGGAGAGGTCATCGGTCCCTCGGTGCGCAAGATTGAGGTGCCCGAGACGATTGAGCGTCTGCTCGAAGTCTATGTCGAACGGCGGCAGCCGGACGAGCGCTTCCTCGATGTCGTGCGCCGCCTCGGCGTGAAGCCTTTCAAGGAAAGAGTGTATGCCGCGCCGGCTGCTGCGTGACGGTCGCATCGTCGACGACGACTGGTTGTACCTGGCGGAAGCCGAGGGCATTGCGGCTGCGCCGCTCATCCTGACCCTGGCGGAGTGGCAAGCTGACCGCGACAAGTGGCTAGCGCAGGACCGGCGGCTGGGGGTGGTGCTGTCGCCGGCTCACAAAGTGGAATTGCTGGCGCCCGATATTGCGCGGTTTGCCCTGGTCGGCGCGGACTTTTCCGGACCCAGCGAGGGACGCGGGTACTCGCAGGCGCGCGAGCTCCGCGAACAGTGGAAGTTTGCCGGCGAGCTGCGTGCCACGGGCTATGTGCGCCGCGATCAACTGTTCTTCATGGCCCGCTGCGGCTTCAACAGTTTCGAATTGCCTGATACCGATATCGAAGCGGCGCACGCCGCGCTCGCGACTTTTTCGTGGGCCTATCAGCCGTCGAACGACGCGGGGCTGCCGCTCAAGCTGCGGCGCCGCTAGCGGGATACACCTGCCATCGCCTGAAGCGCAGGCCCACGGTCTGGCCGACGCTGAAACGCTCGCCTTCGTAACGCTCGCGGCTGATTTCCGCTTCCAGCGGCTCATTGGCCGGGAGACCCTGGGCACAGATCTCTAAACGCACGATGGGTCCGATCACCCGCACGGCAACCACGGTTGCCGGCCAGCCCATCCCTTCGGGTCCGATTTCAATTTCGTGGGGTCGAATCAGCGCGATGTTATTCGCATCGCCCGTACGCACGTCCGCGGCCGGCGAGATGTCGATCGGCCCGAGATAGGCGCGGCCGTCGCGGAGGTGCACCGGCAGTTCGTTGACCTGACCCAGGAAACGGTGCACGAAGGCCGAGGTCGGCAAGTCATACACTTCGCCCGGAACGCCGGATTGTTCGATTCGTCCGCGATTGAGCACCACGATGGTATCGGCGACCTCGATCGCTTCCTGCTGATCATGCGTCACGAAAATGCTGGTGAAGTGCAGTTCGTCGTGCAGCCGCCGCAGCCAGCGGCGCAGTTCATGGCGCACTTGGCTGTCGAGGGCGCCGAAGGGCTCATCCAGCAACAGTACATCGGGATCGACCGCCAGAGCGCGCGCCAGAGCCACGCGCTGCCTCTGGCCGCCCGATAGCTGCGCGGGGTACCGATCGCCCGCCCAGCCGAGCTGCACCAACTCCAGCAGCGACTGCACCTTGCGGCGCATTTCCGCCGAGGAAGGCCGTTCGCGCCGCGGTTTGACCTTCAAGCCGAAGGCGACGTTTTCGAAGACCGACATGTGGCGGAACAGAGCGTAGTGCTGGAATACGAACCCGACATTTCGATCGCGGATCGGCCACAGGGTCGCGTCGCGGCCGTCGAACAACACCTGTCCTTCGTCCGGCGTCTCGAGACCGGCGATGATGCGCAGCAGCGTGGTCTTGCCGCAGCCCGAGGGACCGAGCAGCGCGATCAATGCGCCCGTCGGGACGTCCAGATCGATGTCTTTGACCGCGGCGAATTCGCCGAATTGCTTGGCTATGCCGCGTAAAGCGATGCTCATGTCTTTTCCCTCCGCGTCCGATCATGCGCCAGGCGGGCCGCATGCTTGAGCTCCGGTTGCCGCCATTCCAGAAAGCTCTTGCCCACCAAGGTCAGCAGCGCCAGCAGGGCGAGCAGCGATGCGACGGCGAATGCCGCCGTGTAATTGTATTCGTTGTACAGAATCTCGACGTGCAGGGGCATGGTGTTGGTCAAGCCCCGAACGTGCCCGGAGACCACCGAGACTGCGCCGAACTCGCCCATGGCCCTGGCGTTGCAGAGCAGGACGCCGTACATGAGGCCCCAGCGAATATTGGGCAGGGTGACGCGCCAAAAGGTTTGCCACCCCGTGGCGCCGAGCGACAGCGCCGATTCTTCATCGTCCTTGCCCTGGGCCTGCATCACCGGAATGAGCTCACGGGCAATGAACGGGAAGGTGACGAAAATCGTGGCGAGCACGATGCCCGGCACCGCGAACACCACTCGGATGTGGTGAGCCTTGAGATATCCGCCGAACCAGCCGTGCGAACCGAAAAGCAGAATGAAGATGAGTCCGGCGATGACCGGCGACACGGCGAACGGCAAGTCGATGAGCGTGATCAAGGTATTCTTGCCGCGAAATTCGAACTTGGCGATCGCCCACGCGGCGGCCACGCCGAACACCAGGTTGAAAGGAACGGCGATGGCTGCGACGGTGAGCGTGAGCTTCACCGCGGCCCAGGCCATCGGATCGGAGATTGCGGCAACATAGGCACTGACGCCCTTGGCCAGCGCCTGGACGAACACCGCGAGCAGCGGCAGCACCAGAAACAGGCCCAGGAACAGCAGCGCCGCCGCAATCAACAGCAGGCGGCCCGGCGCGGCACGGCGCCCGTCGATGCGTGCTTCAGCGGCCGCCATGTCGCGACAGGGCCCAGTTTTGTAAAGCGTTGATGCCGAACATGAGTGCGAAGGACAGGACCAGCATCACCACGGCGATGGCCGTGGCGCCCGCATAGTCGTACTGCTCCAATTTGGTGACGATCAAGAGTGGCGCGATTTCCGATTTCATCGGCATGTTGCCCGCGATGAATATCACCGATCCATACTCGCCGACGGCGCGCGCGAAGGCGAGTGCAAATCCCGTGAGCAACGCCGGCCAGAGCGCCGGCAATATGACGCGTGCAAAGGCCTGCAGCGCCGAGGCGCCGAGAGTCGCCGCGGCCTGCTCCACTTCCCGGTCCAGATCCTCGAGCACGGGCTGCAGGGTGCGCACCACGAACGGCAGGCCGATGAACGTCAGCGCCACGACTATGCCTAAGGGCGTGAACGCCACGCTGATCCCGAACGACTTGAGCCAGATCCCGAGCCAGCCGTTGGGCGCATACAGCGCGGTCAACGCGATGCCGGCCACGGCGGTAGGCAGCGCGAACGGCAAGTCCACCATGGCATCGACGAGCCGCTTGAACGGGAAGGAATAGCGCACCAGCACCCAGGCGACCATGAACCCGAAGATCACGTTGATCAGCGCGGCCGTCAATGAAGCGCCGAAACTCAAGCGCAGGGATGCGACCACTCTGGGGGCCGTCACGACGTCCCAGAAATGGCCCCAGCCCGATCCCAAGCTGCGAAAGAACACCGCCGACAGGGGAATCAGCACGATCAGCGACAGATACACCATGGTGTAGCCCAAGGTGAGGCCAAAGCCGGGCAGCACCCGCTGCGGCAGCCGCCGCGGCGTGGGCTCCTTGACTTCGACTGCCGCGACGGGCGTTGCCATGGGTGTCCCAAAAATAGAGTTGCGCGCCAATGCCGGCACAATCGCCGGATACTGATCTGAAGCGCTCTTCAGGACCATGCGCGATTACTGGCCGTAGATTCTGTCGAAGGTACCATGGTCCGCGAAATGCGTGGCCTGGGCACGGGTCCAGCCGCCGAATACGGCATCGATGGTAACCAACTGTGGAATGTTTGCGAATTGTGCCGCGTATTGCGCCGCGACCGCCGCATCGCGCGGGCGGTAAAAGTGCTTCGCCGCGATTTCCTGGCCCTGCTTGGAATAAAGATATTTCAGGTATTCCTCGGCAACCTTGCGGGTGCCGTGCTGGTCGACGTTCTGGTCCACCACGCTCACCGGCGGCTCGGCCAGGATGCTGACCGAAGGCGCGACGATGTCGAACTTGGCGGGCCCCGACTCCTTGACGGCGAGATGGGCTTCATTTTCCCAGGCGAGCAACACGTCCCCGATGCCGCGCTCCACGAAAGTGACCGTCGCGCCGCGCGCGCCGGAATCGAGGACCGGTACGTTGTGGTAGAGTTTCTTGACGAAGCCTTCAGCGGCGGCATCGCTGCCGCCGGGCTGCTTCAGCGCCCAGGCCCATGCCGCCAGATAGTTCCAGCGCGCCCCGCCCGAGGTCTTCGGACTCGGTGTAACGACCGAGATGCCCGGCCGCACCAAATCGCCCCAATCATGAATATTCTTCGGATTGCCTTTGCGCACCAGAAAGACGATCGTCGAGGTATAGGGCGTACTGTTGTCCGGCAATCGCGACTGCCAGTTCGCCGGGATGAGACCGCCCTGGGCCGCCAGGGCGTCGATGTCGTAGGCCAGTGCCAGCGTCACCACATCGGCCTCGAGTCCCTCGATCACCGAGCGCGCCTGCTTGCCCGATCCGCCATGGCTTTGGTTGACCCTCACGGCGTCGCCGGTCTTGCTCTTCCAGTACGCCGCGAACGCCTTGTTGTAGTCCTCGTACAGCTCGCGAGTCGGATCGTACGAGACATTCAGCAGCGTGGAGTTCGCCGCGTGCGCCGCCGAGCCCATTAATATGACGATGAGCGCCAGCGCGAACCAGAAATACTCGCGTCCGACGCGCCTGCCGTTGCCCTCGATCATTGACTACCACCCGGAAGCGCACTCGATCAGCGAATAAAGAAGGCTAACGGCTGGCGCCGCGGCCCGGAACTACTATCCCGATATCTGCATATACGCTTACGGCATGTCGCGCTTACGGCATGTCGCGGAGCGGAATGTGCAGATCGCCCAGAATACGGTCCACCTCCTCCTGGGTCTCCAATTTCTCGGTCTCCCGCACCAACTTGCGGGGCAGGTGGGGCGCCAGCAGCTCGATGAACTCATACATGTAGGCGCGCAGGAGCGCGCTCCGCCGGAACCCTATCCAAGTGGTGTGTCCCTCGAACAGGTGGCTCGCATCGAGTACCACCAGGTCTGCGTCGGTGGCGGGATCGATGGCCAGCCGGGCCAAAATACCCACCCCTAGCCCGATGCGCACATAGGTCTTGATGACGTCCGAGTCGCGCGCCGTCAACGCCACGTCGAGCGACAAACCGGCTGTTTCGAACAGCGCGGGCAGCGAGGATCGGCCGGAAATGCTGAACACATAGGTAACGATCGGATACTCGGCCAGCTTCTTCAGGGTCAATTTGCCGGCCGATGCCAGCGGGTGGCCGCGCGGTACGACCACCGCTCGGTGCCAGCGATACACCGGGAGACGCACCAGATGCGGAAATTGCTCCTCCGAACCCGTGGCTATGGCGAAATCGACGCGATCGCGCGCAACCATTTCGGCAATTTGCTCCGACGTGCCCTGATGCAGATGCAGGCGTACCTTCGGATATTTCAGCCGAAAGGCGCGAATCACCGGCGGCAGCACGTAGCGCGCCTGGGTATGCGTGGTGGCGATCGACAGAGTCCCGCCGTCGGCCTTGCGCAGCTCCGCGGAGGTGCGGCGAATATTCTGCATTTCCCGCAGGATACTGGCGGCGCGCGAAATGATTTCCTCGCCGGCGCCGGTGGTCCGGGTCAGCGCACGGCCCTCGCGCTCGAACAGCTGAAAGCCCAGTTCCTCCTCCAGAAGCTTGAGCTGCCGGCTGACTCCGGGCTGCGACGTGTGCAGCTGGCGCGCGGCCGCGGTTATGTTGAGGCCGTTTTCATGGACTGCCACCAGATAGCGCAATTGCTGGAACTTCATCGCCGGCCGGCCTTATCGTTGATTGGTGTTCGGCGCATAGGATATAAGTTTAAACCGCTCCGCGCGCTAAGAAGCGGCGCCCGCCGCCATCACCAAAACGCATGTCCTCATGCGCTCTAATTCGTTTCGCCAAGGCACGGTCCGCCCTATAGTTTTGCCTCTGATATTGAAGCGAACCAGCGAGACCCCCCTTGTTCGAGCTCTCCAAGGCCCTGCGCGAGCGCGCAGAAGACAGCATTTCACAACTCCGCAGTGCAGTCGCGGAATACAAAAACGTGTGTTATGCCAATAGCTTAGGGTCTGAATCCATCGTCCTCACCGATCTCATCTGGGGGTCGGTGCCGGAAATCGACATCTTCAGCATCGATACCGGGCGCCTGTATCCTGAAACCTACGACCTCATCGAGCGAGTACAGCAGCGCTACGGGCGGGCCCTGACCATCTACTATCCCAAGACCTCGGACTTGGAACGCTGGGTCGGCGAGAACGGCATCAACGGGTTCCGGGACGGTCTCGAGCAGCGTCGCGGGTGCTGTGTCGTTCGCAAGGTGGAGCCGTTCCGCCGGGCCATCGCCGGCCGCAGCGCCTGGGTGACCGGCATCCGGCGCGGGCAATCAGCCAGCCGCGCGCTGGCCTCACCGGTCGAATGGGACGGCGAATACGGCCTCTACAAGGTGAGTCCGCTGCTCGAATGGTCGGAGAATGAGATCTGGGAGTACATTCGCAAGAAGCGACTGCCCTACAACGCACTGCATGACCGGGGGTTCCCCAGCATCGGTTGCGCGCCGTGCACACGGGCGGTGCAGACTGGTGAAGACGAACGCTCGGGGCGCTGGTGGTGGGAACGCAGCGATTCACGCGAGTGCGGGCTGCATCCGCGCCGCCAGCCGGCGGTGTTGGCGGCGGCGCGAGCACCCAAGCAGTAGCGGGCCGCATAAAGGGCCGAGGATAGCGCGTGAATTATTTTCCGGTCTTTTTCGATCTCACCGGACAAAAAGTGTTGGTCGTCGGCGGCGGCGACGTGGCACTGCGCAAAATCTCGCTGCTGGAGCGAACTTCTGCGTTGATCACCGTGGTGGCTCCCGATGTCGCGCCCGAACTTCTGGCACGCGCCGCCTCAGGGAAGCTGACACTCGCCATCCGGGAGTTCATCCCCGCGGATTTGGACGGTGTGCGCTTGGTCATTGTCGCCACCTCGCGCCGCGCCGTGAATCGATGGATCGCGAACTTGAGCGAGTCGCGCAATATTCCCGTCAATGTGGTCGACGATCCCGAAGCGTCGCGCTTCATCGTGCCCGCAATCATCGATCGCGATCCCGTGCTGGTGGCGGTCTCGACCGGCGGTACATCGCCGGTGTTGGCGCGCCGACTGCGCGAACGGCTCGAAGCGCTGATCCCCCGAAGAATCGGTGAATTGGCGTTGTGGCTCGAGGCGCTGCGCAGTGCCTCGCGCCGGAAACTGCGCGGCACCGAGGAGCGGCGGCGTTTCTTCGAGGCGATCGTCGACGGGCCGGCGGCGCAGCGCTTCGCCCTGGGCGATGCCCAAGGCGCGCGGCGCATCGCGCAGCAGCTCCTGGCGACGACTTCGACCGCGCCCCGTGCGGCGGGCGATGTGACGTTGGTGGGAGCCGGTCCCGGGGATCCGGAACTCCTGACGCTGAAGGCACTGCGCGCGCTGCAGGATGCCGATGTGATTCTGCACGACCGCCTGGTCGCTCCCGAAGTGCTCGACCTCGCGAGGCGCGATGCGGCGCGGATTTGCGTGGGCAAGGCGGCCGGCACGGCAGGCACCACGCAAGAGGAAATCAACGCCTTGCTGGTCAAGCTCGCGAATCAGGGCAAACGCGTGGTACGCCTCAAGGGCGGCGATCCCTTCGTCTTCGGGCGCGGCGGGGAAGAGCTGCAGGCACTGGCAAAAGCCCAAATCAATTTCTCGGTGGTGCCGGGCATCACCGCGGCCCTGGGGGCCGCCGCTTATGCCGGCATTCCGCTGACACATCGCGACTTCGCCCACAGCGTGAGCTTCGTCGCCGGTCATGCACAGGGTCACGACGAAGCGCCTGGCCCGGAGCCCGATTGGCGCGCCCTGGCGATGCCCGGAGCCACGGCGGTGTTCTACATGGGGCTGGCACGCCTGGATCACATCGTCGAAAAGCTCTTGCACCACGGCGCGCCGGCCACGCGCCCGGCCGGCATCATTGCGCAGGCCACGACGCCGAACCAGCGCGTCATTACCGCCACTCTCGCCACGATAATCGATGCCTCATCCAAGGCGAATGTAGAGTCGCCGGCGCTGCTGGTGGTGGGCGACGTGGTGGCGCTGCACTCGACGCTGGCGTGGTTCGGCGCCTCGGCGGCGGTCGACCTGTCTCGGACCGCATAGGCACGATACGGGCGCTACCCTACTTTGGGACGCGCTACCCTACTTGATATCGATGGCTGAGAGCTTCGAGATGGCTTTTTGCGCCATGCTTATGTATTGCGGATCTCGTTCGATGCCAATGCTTTCGTAACCAATAGCATTGGCTGCCGCGAGGGTAGATCCTGATCCCGCAAACGGGTCAAGGATGACACCTTGACCCATCGGCAGCGCCGCCCGTACGACAGAACGTAAGAATGCCTGCGGTTTCAATGAAGGATGAGGTGCAATTGCGCGTTCATATCGTGGGGTGGGGCTGGATTGTATAACGTCGCCAAAAGGCCGCTCGGGGGAGGGTCTGCGAAAACCGCCGGTGGCCCATTTCCTCAAATTGTCCTGAACTCGGCCATCGAGCCGGTGCCGTAGTACCAACCACGGCTCGAACATCGAACGCGGCATTACGCTAACGTCTGAAAATTCCTCGTGCGCATTCTTGGGCCGATCACCGCCTCTCATAGTCATTACAAGACGCGAAAGATACCCTCGAATTTCGAGTCCGGCCGCGCTCATTGCATTGGCGACGACATGGACCAAAAGTGGATTGCTCGCGATCAGGATGTTCGCCCCTGGTACGGTAATTCGCACCGTTAGTTTGCCGAATTCGAAAAAAAAGTCGTGCATTGCTGCGCGGTCGCCGTCATTCAAAACGGTGAATCGAGGCAGGGGCGCGCGTTGATGGCCATCAAAAGAGGGAGGAATCCGCCAAACGCCTCCGCGTCCATTGCGGAGCTTCGCCTGCTCTTTATCGGTGTATTCGACGAGCCCATAGGGTGGATCTGTCACTATCGCGTGCAAGGAATGTGGTTCACACTCTCTCATCCAATCGAAGCAGCTGCCATGAA
>WNFQ01006131.1_pt1 | contig 12820 bp, 9 predicted proteins | sample 5400171 | NCBI WGS metagenome assembly WNFQ01 (sample SAMN13153356, study PRJNA577476) | soil metagenome | isolation source: 20 cm soil under Madrone tree | place: USA:California | collected 2016-06-14
GGCGGCAGAGCGTGAGCGGGGCGTAGCCGCGGCGATTGAGGAAAAGGAGGGCCTGCTCGCCGCGTTCGAGCGCGTTCCACACCGCCTCGGCGAGACGCGGTGCGATGAAGCGCCCGCGCGGCGGGCCTTCGGCTCGCAGATCGATCGCCTCGATGGCGGGAAGATTCGAGCTGCCGAAGCGCTCCGGCAGATGCACGCGGGCGTAGCGGCCACTGCGGGCGTTGACCTCGGTCTCGACCGACGGCGTCGCCGACACCAGCACGATCGGGATATCGGCTCCCCGCGCGCGCACCACCGCCATGTCGCGCGCGTGATAGCGCGCGCCGTCCTCCTGCTTGTAAGCGGGATCGTGCTCCTCATCGACCACGATCAACCCGAGATCGGCATAGGGCAGAAACAGTGCCGAGCGTGCGCCGACGACCACGCTCNCTCGCCGGTCGCCACCGCATTCCAAGTGCGCGCGCGCAAACGCTGCGACAGCTGCGAGTGCCACTCGGCCGGCCGCACGCCGAAGCGCTCGGCAAAGCGGTCGAGGAACTGGGCGGTCAAGGCGATCTCGGGGACGAGAACCAGCGCTTGTTTTCCACGGCGGACGATCTCGGCGACGGCCTCAAAATAGACTTGGGTCTTACCCGCGCCGGTGACGCCATCGAGCAGCGTGACGCCATAGCCGCCCGCGGCCACCGTCGCGCGTAGCGTTTCCGCCGCCTGGCGTTGCGCCGGCGTAAAGTCGGGCGGCGAAAAATCCGGATCCGGCCGCCGCGCCACCGGATCCGGGGGCAGGACCAGGCTTTCGAGCGTCCCTTCATCGACCAGGGCGTCGATGACTCCCGGCGAAACCCCGGCGGCCTCGGCGACGTCGCGCTTACCACGCGCAAGCCCGTCGGCGAGCAGCGCGAGTACCCGCTCGCGCGCCGCCGTCACCCGCTGAGGGAGCGGTCCGGCAATCCGAACGCCGACGCGTTCGCGGGCGGGGCCGAGATGCTCGCCCATGCGCAGCGCCATGCGCAGAACCATGCCACGGGGGCTGAGCGTGTAGGCCGACACCCAGTCGATGAACTTGCGCAGCTCCGGCTTGAGCGGCGGGACGTCGAGCTTGGCCTCGACGTCCTTCATGCGGTTGTCGAGCCGGGGGCTGGGCTTGGGATTCTCCGCCCACGTCACCGCCGTTGCCATGCGCGCGCCCAGCGGCACGGTTACAAGGTCGCCGGGCGCGAGCTCAAGCCCTTCCGGCACCCGATAGGAGTACGTCTGGTCGAGGGCGACCGGGACCAGGACATCGACGACACGTTTGGCCATGATCAGTCGGCCGATTCGAAGCGTTTAAGAAACGGTGAAGGAAGGGGTGAGATATATTCCGCCGTGTCAAGCGCAACACCCACCGCCGGTCTCGCTTTTGCCGCCAACGACGTTGCGGGCGAACTCATGCGTTGGCTGGCATACCTCTGTGCCGAACGGCGGATGTCACCGAAGACCGTCGACGCTTATGAGCGCGACGTGCGCCAATTCCTCGCCTTCCTCTGCGACCATCTCGACGGCCGCGTGACGCTCTCGGCGCTGTCGCGCCTTAAACCGCTCGACGTGCGCGCCTTCATGGCGGCACGCCGAGCCGGCGGGACGAGCAGCCGCTCGCTGATGCGCATGCTCGCGGGCGTGCGCTCCTTCGCCCGTTTTCTCGAACGCAACGGCAAGGGCAAGGTCGGTGCGCTTTCCGCCGTGCGCACGCCGAAACTCGCGAAGCCGCTGCCGAAGACGCATCACCGACACCGACGTGCGCGCCGGCGAGGCGCGCGAACCATGGATTCTCGCCCGCGACGCCGCAGTGCTGGCGCTGCTTTACGGGTCGGGCTTGCGCATCAGCGAGGCGCTGGCCTTAAAGCGCAACGACATTCCTGCGCCCGGACGCGGCGACGTCATCACGGTCACCGGCAAGGGCAACAAGGCGCGGATGGTCCCGGTATTGGCGCAGGTCGCGAGGCTCGCCGCCGAATACATCGCGCTCTGCCCCTACGACCTTCCCGCCGAAGGTCCCTTGTTCGTCGGCGCCAGAGGCGGCCCGCTCTCCCCGCGCATCGTCCAGCTTGCGATGGCACGGCTGCGCGGCGCGCTCGGGCTGCCGGAGAGCGCGACCCCGCATTCGCTGCGCCATTCCTTCGCGACGCATCTGCTGGCGCGCGGCGGGGATCTACGCGCGATCCAGGAACTGCTCGGCCATGCCTCGTTGTCGACGACCCAGCTCTACACCGCCGTCGATACCGAACGCCTGCTGGAAGTCTACCGCAGCACCCATCCGCGGGCATGACCAACGCGTGACAGGCGCCACGGTTACTCCCCCTTGCGCAAGCCGGCGAGTTCGATACATCGTCCGCCCGACGACGCACGGAGGGCGACATGAGTCACGGCGTGCACGCGGTCCAGCATGGAGTCGAGCATCAGATCGAACATGAGGAGCACGGGCATGGCGGCCGCGGAAAGCCGGTAGCGGAGAGCAGGAACAAGAAGATCGCGCTGCTGATCTCGGTGATCGCGCTCTTTCTGGCGCTCGCCGAGATGTTCGGCAAAAGCGCGCAGACGGAAGGAATTTCGCTCAACATCAAGGCGTCCGACGCCTGGAATTTCTTCCAAGCCAAGACCATCCGCCAGACCACGCTTCGCACCGCCGCTCAGGCTTTGGCGCTCGAAGCCGCCTCGGTGTCCGATGAAGCAAGGAAGGCGGCGCTGCTCAAGCAGGTCGACGATTGGATGAAGACGGTGGCGCGCTACGAGTCCGATCCGGCGGAGAAGGACGGTCGCAAGGAGTTGCGGGCGCTCGCCGAAACATACGAGCACCAACGCGACATCTACCTGGCGCGCTACCATCACTACGAGTTTGCATCCGCTGCCTATCAGATCGGCATCGTGCTGGCATCGGCCGCGGTCATCACCGGCATGATGGCCCTGGTCCACGGCGCCATAGGTCTCGGCGTGGTCGGTCTCGTCTTCATGGCGCTCGGATTTTTCAACCCGCAGTACCTGCACTCGCTGCACTTGATCTAGCGGCGCTCGCGCGGCGGCACGGCAGCCCGCATGCGCCGGCGGAAGCGGCTGAGCAGCCGCCGGGTGCGTCGCGCGCGTGCGTCACATGTGGATGGCGCGCTTGTCCACCGCCAATGCCGCCTCCTTCACCGCCTCGGTGAACGTTGGGTGGGGATGGCAGGTGCGGGCGATATCCTCGGACGCGGCACCGAACTCCATGGCAACCGCAGCCTCGGCGATCATGTTGCCGGCGTCCGCGCCGACGATGTGGACGCCGAGCACGCGGTCGGTCTTGGCATCGGCGAGGATTTTCACGAAGCCCTCGGTCTGCAGGTTCACCTTTGCGCGGCCATTGGCGGTAAAGGGAAATTTGCCGGTGTTGTAGGCGATACCGGCCTCCTTCAATTCCTCCTCGCTCTTTCCGACCGAGGCGATCTCGGGATAGGTGTAGACCACGTTCGGGATGACGTCGTAGTTCACGTGGCCGGCTTCGCCGGCGATGATTTCCGCCACCGCCGCGCCCTCATCCATTGCCTTGTGCGCCAGCATCGGGCCGGCGATCGCGTCGCCGATGGCGTAGACGTCGGGCACGTTGGTGGCGAAGCGAGCATCGACCATGACGCGGCCCTTGTTGTCCGTCTTCACCCCGATGGCTTCGAGACCAAGTCCCTCGGTAAACGGCACGCGCCCGATCGACACCAGCACGACATCGGCTTCGATTGATTCTGCCGCGCCGCCCGCGGTCGGCTGGACTGTCGCCTTGAGCGTCTTTCCCGCCGCCTCGACGCCCGTGACCTTGGACGATAGCTTGAAGACGATGCCCTGCTTTTCGAAGATGCGCTGGACCTGTCGGCAGACCTCGCTATCCATTCCCGGCAGGATGCGGTCGAGGAACTCGACGACGATCACCTTGGAGCCGAGACGGCGCCACACCGAGCCGAGCTCGAGCCCGATCACGCCGGCGCCGATGACGAGTAGCCGCTCCGGCACCTGATCGAGAACCAGGGCGCCGGTCGAAGAGACGATGCGCCGCTCGTCGATATCGATGCCGGGCAGGCGCGCCACGTCCGAGCCGGTGGCGACGACGATCGCCTTGCCCTCGATGGTCTCGCTCTTGCCGTCGGCGGTTTTCACCTCGACCTTGCCGGACGCCCTGATCCTTGAATCTCATCATGGCCGCAAGGTCGACCGTCGGCGCGCCGACCTTGATGCCCATCTTGTCGAACAGCTGGCCGGATTCTTCATAGAGCTCGGAGGCGTGCAGCAGCGCCTTGGAGGGAATGCAACCGACGTTGAGGCAGGTGCCGCCGAAGGTCTTGTCCTTCTCGATTACGGCAACCTTCATGCCGAGCTGTGCCGCGCGGATGGCGCAGACATAGCCGCCGGGGCCGGAGCCGATGACGATGAGATCGTAGGGCATGATTACTCCGAACTATCCGTCGTCACGGCCGCCGATGGTGACAGACTCACAGATCCACCACGAGCCTCGCCGGATCCTCCAAAATCTCCTTCACCCGCACCAGAAACGTCACCGCCTCTCGGCCGTCGACGAGGCGATGGTCGTAGCTAAGCGCGAGATACATCATCGGACGAATCTCGACTTTGCCGGCGACCGCCACCGGTCGCTCTTCAATCTTGTGCATGCCGAGGATGCCGGACTGCGGCGCATTGAGAATCGGCGTCGACATCAGCGAGCCGTAAACGCCGCCGTTCGAGATGGTAAAGGTACCGCCTTGCATTTCCTCGATCTTGAGCGTGCCATCGCGTGCGCGCCGTCCGAGATCGGCAATCTCCTTCTCGATCTGCGCGAGCGATTTCTGGTCGCAGTCGCGCACGACCGGAACGACCAAGCCCTTCTCGGTCCCGACTGCAACGCCGATGTGATAGTAGTTCTTGTAGATGATGTCGTTGCCGTCAGTCTCGGCGTTGACGGCGGGAACCTCTTTCAACGCCTGCACGCAGGCTTTCACGAAAAAGCCCATGAAGCCCAGCTTCACGTTGTGCGTCTTTTCGAACAGATCCTTGTACCGGTTGCGCAATTGCATCACCGCGCTCATGTCGACCTCGTTGAAGGTCGTGAGCATGGCGGCGGTGTTCTGCGCCTCCTTGAGCCGGCGCGCGATGGTCGCCCGCAGCCGGGTCATCTTCACGCGCTCTTCGCGCCCGGCGTCGTCCACCGGCGACGGCGCGCGCGCCTGCACCGCGGCCGCCGTCTGGGCCACTGGCGTCGGCGCGGAAGCGGCGCGCTCGATCGCCGCCATCATGTCGCCCTTGGTCACGCGACCATCCTTCCCGGAGCCGGGGACGGTCGAGACGTCGATGCCGGTTTCGGCGGCGATCTTGCGCACCGAGGGCGCCAGCGGCGCCTCCGGCTTCGTCCCCGTTTGCGCGCGCGGCGCTTCCGTAGTAGCGGGAGTTGTGGTCGCGGTCCTTTGGCCCGGGCCGCCCGGCGGGGGCGGCGTGGCCTTCGCGGGCGCCGCCGCGCCTTCCCTGATCTGACCGAGCAGCGCGCCGACCGCGACCGTCTCGCCGTCCTTGGCCGCGATGTCGCCGAGCACGCCGGCGGCAGGGGCGGGCACCTCGATCGTCACCTTGTCGGTCTCGAGCTCGACCAGCGGCTCGTCGACGGCGACCGGATCGCCCGGCTGCTTGAACCACTTGCCGATGGTCGCCTCGGTCACCGATTCGCCGAGCGCGGGCACGCGGATCTCAGCCATGTCGCATCCTTCTTACGTCGACGTGCACGCCCGGACGGCGGACGAGGGACGAGCGCATCCTAAGTCCTCCGTCGCTCGTCCGCTGCTAACCTAGGGCTTCATCGAGCAGCGCCTTGAGCTGCTTGAGGTGCTGCGCCATCTGGCCGGTCGCGGTCGCCGCCGAGGCGGCACGGCCGGCATAAAGCGGTTGCCTGTTTTTAGCCCTGACCTGGTCGAGCACCCATTCGAGATACGGCTCCATGAAGGAGTACGCGCCCATATTGCGCGGCTCCTCCTGGCACCACATGAATTCCGCCTTCTTGAAGCGGCCGAGCTCGTACACCAGCGCTTTGAGTGGCACCGGATAGAGCTGCTCGAGGCGCAATAAATAAATGTCATTAACACCGCGTTTCTCGCGCTCCTCGTAGAGATCGTAATAAACCTTGCCCGAGCACATCACGACCCGCCGGATTTTGTCGTCGGCGAGGAGCTTGATCTTCTCGTCCGGGAGCATCTGGGCGTCGTCCCAAAGCAAGCGATGGAACGTGGTGTCCGGCCCCATCTCGCCGAGCCGCGATACCGCGCGCCTGTGGCGCAGCAGAGACTTCGGCGTCATCAGGATCAGCGGCTTGCGGATGTCGCGCTTGAGCTGCCGGCGCAGGACGTGGAAGTAGTTGGCGGGCGTGGTGCAGTTTGCGACCTGCATATTGTCCTCGGCGCACATCTGCAGAAAGCGCTCGAGCCGCGCCGAGGAATGTTCCGGCCCCTGCCCCTCGTAGCCGTGCGGCAACAGACACACGAGGCCGGACATGCGCAGCCACTTGCGCTCACCCGATGACACGAACTGATCGAAGACCACTTGCGCGCCGTTGGCGAAATCGCCGAACTGGGCTTCCCACAGCGTCAGCGCGTTCGGCTCGGCGAGGGAATATCCGTATTCGAAGCCCAGCACCGCCTCCTCCGAGAGCATCGAGTTGATGACTTCGAAGCGGGCTTGACGCTCGCCCAGGTGGTTGAACGGGATGTAGCGGTCCTCGTTCTCCTGATCGATCAGCACCGAATGGCGCTGCGAGAACGTGCCGCGCTCGGTGTCCTGGCCGGAGAGCCGCACCGGACGGCCTTCGAGCAGCAAGGAACAGAAGGCGAGCGCCTCGGCCGTTGCCCAATCGATGCCTTCGCCGGTCTCGACCGCCTTGCGGCGGTTGTCGACGAAACGCTGCAGGGTCCGGTGCAGGTGGAAACCTTGCGGTATCGCCGTGATCTTCGCTCCGATCTCTTTGAGCGTCGCGAGCGCGATGCCGGTATGGCCGCGGCGCGGGTCATCGGCATCGCGCGCCGCTTTGATGTCGGCCCAGCGGCCGTCAAGCCAGTCGGCGCTGTTTGCCTTGTAGCCCTGGCTCGCTTCGAGCTCGGCATCGAGCTTGGCGCGCCAATCCACCCGCATCTTCTCGACTTCGCCTGCGGTAACGACGTTCTCGCCGACAAGCTTGTTGGCGTAGATCTCGCTCGTGGGCGGATGCTTGCGGATCGCCTTGTACATCAGCGGCTGGGTAAACGACGGCTCATCGCCCTCGTTGTGGCCAAAGCGCCGGTAGCAGAACATGTCGATGACGACGGGACGCTGGAATTTCTGGCGGAACTCGGTTGCGACCTTGGCCGCAAACACCACGGCCTCCGGGTCGTCGCCGTTCGCGTGGAAGATCGGTGCCTCGATCATCTTGGCCACATCGGACGGATAGGGCGATGACCGCGAATAGCGCGGATAGGTGGTGAATCCGATCTGATTGTTGACGATGAAATGCACGGAGCCGCCGGTGCGGTACCCGCGCAGTCCCGACAGACCGAAGCACTCGGCGATGACACCCTGTCCGGCGAAGGCCGCGTCGCCTGAAATGAGCAGCGGCATCGCCATGGTGCGGTCTTCACGGGTCGCGCCGAGCTGGTCCTGCTTCGCGCGCACCTTGCCCAGCACGACCGGATTGACGATTTCGAGATGCGACGGATTGGCGGTCAGCGACAGATGCACGCGGTTGCCGTCGAACTCGCGGTCGGAAGAGGCGCCGAGATGGTATTTCACGTCGCCGGAGCCCTCGACCTCGTTCGGGGTCGAGGAGCCGCCCTTGAACTCGTGGAAGATGGCGCGATGCGGCTTGCCCATGACCTGCGCCAACACGTTGAGTCGGCCGCGGTGGGCCATGCCGATGACGATATCTTTCACACCGAGCGCGCCGCCGCGCTTGATGATCTGCTCGAGCGCGGGGATCATCGATTCGGCGCCATCGAGACCGAAGCGCTTGGTGCCAGTGAACTTCAAATCGCAGAATTTTTCGAAGCCTTCGGCCTCGATCAGCTTGTTGAGGATCGCGCGCTTGCCTTCGGGCGTGAAGGTGATCTCCTTGTCCGGCCCTTCGATGCGCTCCTGGATCCAGCCTTTCTGCGCGGGATCGGAGATGTGCATGAACTCGACGCCGAGCGTCTGGCAATAGGTGCGGCGAAGGATCGCGAGAATTTCCCGCAGTGTGCCGAATTCGAGGCCGAGCACGCGGTCGAGAAAAATCCTGCGGTCGTAGTCCGTTTCGCTGAAGCCATAGGAACGCGGATCGAGATCCTCCTCGTTATGGTGCGGCTCGAGACCGAGCGGGTCGAGATTGGCGTAGAAGTGACCGCGCGCGCGGTAGGCGCGGATCAGCATCAGCGCGTGGATCGAATCGCGCGTCGCCTGCTGGACCTCGGCGGCGGAGACGTCGACGCCGGCCGCCTGCGCCCGCGCCTTGACCTTGTCGGCGAGCGCCCTCTCCGTCTCGCGCCAATCGCCGTCGAGCGCGGAGGTGAGCTCGTTGCGCGCGAGCTGGTAGGGCCGCTGCCACGACGGCCCGCGCGCGTTCGTCATGACGTCGGCGCGCTCGTCCTTCAGGCTTTGGAAGAACGCCTGCCACTGGGCATCGACCGAAGTGGGGTCGGTCTCGTAGCGGGCATAGAGGTTCTCGAGGTAGTCGGCATTGCCGCCGTAAAGGAACGAGGTGCGGGCGAAGGCGGCATTGGCGTCCTGACGAGACATACTCAGGTCCTGTAACGTTGAGATTTGCGGGTCGCTGATCGACCCGGGAGCGGCATCCCGCAGGGGGGCCTACTTATTACATCATTTATGCTGCAGTTGCGTTGCGGCAATCCACAAGAGCTGAAATCAGATTCATTCCATCGCGTGAAAGGAGATCACCGCCAACTCACGGGTGGTCGTCCATGCGAGCTACGTCCGCCCGCGGTCCCCTAACGAAAAGGGCCGCTTGCACGGCAAGCGGCCCTCGGTTCAGAACTCAAATCAGCGACTAGTATCCCCCACCCCATTTGTAGTTCACGCCGACGCGCACGATGTTATCGGTCAGGCGGCTATTGAACGTCGCGGTTAGGGCGGCAGGCGGTACGGTAACCGTCTGCTCCAACTTGCCGAGGTCGATATAGAGGTATTCGACCTTCGCGCTCCAACCGCCGCCGAAGGCGCCCTCGATGCCGCCGCCGGCGGTCCAGCCGGCCCTCACGTCATTGATGCTTGCCGTCGCAGCGGTTCCGACGCCGGCTGTGTTGACGGTGTAAGTGTCCTTGGTCTGCCCGTAAGCCACACCCGCAGTTCCGTAGAGCAGGAGGTTGGGAGTGGCCAGAAAGCCAAGGCGCGGCCGCGTAGTGCCGAACCACTGGAGCTTGTGATCGGTGGTCAACGCGCTAGGAGGAAGTGCCAAGACTGGAAACGTCGAGCCGCCTTTCTGACCGGAGGCCTGGATGTCGGTTTCCAACCCGAACACCCATGTTCCAAACTGATAGTTGTAGCCGGTTTGGACGCCGCCGATGACGCCGTCGACCTCTTGGGATTCCCGCACATTGACGCCGAGGCCGACAAGACTGCCGGTACGATCGCTTTTCGATTGGCCCCAGCTGTAGCCGACGTTGCCGCCAAAGTAGATGCCGCTCCAGCTATAGACGGGCACGGGCGGCGGCGCGTAGATCGGCGAAACGGACATGTCTGCGGCCCCCGCGGAAGCCGCCGCCAGCACAACGAAAGCGGTCGTAGCAAGGAAGAGTCTCTTCATTCCAAATCCCCTGTGTTCAGTTCGGTAAACCGCTGCCCTAACGTTTCCCCGGCAACGACTCGAACCACCCCTACGCCGGCGCCTGATAGCGCCTGTGCGTGTCCTTTTTTAGCCTGGCCTCTTGAAATAAGCTGTGACCCGTTCGCCACAGTCGTGAGCAAAAGCGACTCTCGGAGGCACCAGGGTAGGTCGTCGCAATGCTTTTTTACTCGGCCACGCGGCTATGTCCCTGATGGCGCCTTGCCATTTTACCTCCGCAGCAGCTCGGCCAAGGTGTTGCCCAAACGCGCCGGCGACGGCGAAACCTTAATGCCGGCGGCTTCCATGGCCGCAATCTTGCTTTCGGCGTCGCCCCTGCCCCCGGAGATGATGGCGCCCGCGTGGCCCATGCGGCGTCCGGGCGGTGCGGTGCGGCCGGCAATGAATCCCACCATCGGCTTGCTGCGGCCGTGTTTGGCTTCGTCGGCGAGGAATTGAGCCGCGTCCTCCTCCGCCGAGCCGCCGATCTCGCCGATCATGATAATCGCCTCGGTCGCCTTGTCGGCCAAGAACATCGCCAGCACATCGATGAACTCGGTGCCCTTCACAGGGTCGCCGCCGATGCCGACCGCCGTGGTCTGCCCGAGCCCCGCGCGCGTGGTCTGAAAGACCGCCTCATACGTGAGCGTGCCCGAGCGCGACACGATGCCGACCTTGCCGGGCGTAAAAATGTTGCCCGGCATGATGCCGATCTTGCATTCGCCCGCGGTCATCACGCCCGGACAGTTCGGCCCGATCAGCCGCGACTTGCCGCCCGACAACGCACGCTTGACCTTCACCATATCGAGCACCGGAATGCCTTCGGTGATGCAGACGATGAGGGAAATTTCGGCCTGGATCGCTTCGCAAATCGCGTCCGCAGCGCCAGCCGGCGGCACGTAGATCACGCTCGCGTCGCAATCCGTCTTCTCCTTCGCCTCCGCCACGGTGTTGAAGACCGGCAGGCCGAGATGGGTGGTGCCGCCTTTGCCCGGCGACGTGCCACCAACCATCTTGGTGCCGTAGGCGATCGCCTGCTCGGAATGGAACGTCCCGTTCTTGCCAGTAAAACCCTGGCAGATGACCTTGGTGTTCTTGTCGATGAGAATGGACATGCGTGCGTTCAACGATGCAGCGGGCTCGATGGATCTCCCGCACACAAGTGTCTGAAAGGGCGAGCGGAAGGAAGGTCGCCGCGCGGTTTTCGGGATGGCATCATCTCACGTCCCCTTCACCGCCTTGACGATCTTCTGGGCGGCATCGTCGAGATCGTCGGCGGAGGTGACGTTGAGGTTGGATTTCGCGATGATATCTTTGCCAAGTTCGACGTTGGTGCCTTCGAGCCGCACCACCAGCGGCACCCGCAAGCCCACCTCCTTCACCGCCGCGACCACGCCTTCGGCGATGACGTCGCATTTCATGATGCCGCCGAAAATGTTGACCAGGATGCCCTGCACTTTGGGATCGGCGGTGATGATCTTGAAGGCGGCCGCGACCTTCTCCTTGCTGGCGCCGCCGCCGACGTCGAGAAAATTCGCCGGCGCTTGGCCGTAAAGCTTGATGATATCCATGGTCGCCATGGCGAGGCCTGCACCGTTGACCATGCAGCCGATGGTGCCGTCGAGCGCGACGTAATTGAGGTCGTATTTCGACGCCTCGATCTCCTTCTCGTCCTCCTCGGTGAGATCGCGCAACGCCACGATATCGGGATGGCGGTAGAGCGCGTTGTCGTCGAAGCCGATCTTGGCGTCGAGGCACACCAGCTCTTTTCCTTTGGTGACGACGAGCGGATTGATCTCGAGCAGGCTCATGTCCTTGGCGGTGAAGGCAACATAGAGCTGCGTCACCAGTTTTTCCGCCTGCTTGGCAAGATCGTCACGCAGCCCAAGCGCCTGCGCCACCAGCCGTCCGTGATGCGGCATGATCCCGGTCGCGGGGTCGACGGCGAAGGTCATGATCTGTTCGGGCTGCGTGCGCGCAACCTCCTCGATCTCCATCCCACCCGCAGTCGAAGCCACGAAGGCGACGCGCGAACTCTCGCGGTCGACGAGCGCCGAGAGATAGAACTCGCGGTCGATGGCGGAGCCCTCCTCGATATAGAGGCGGTGGACCTGCTTGCCGTGTGGGCCGGTCTGATGGGTGACGAGCACCGCGCCGAGCAGGCGCCCGGCCTCCTTGCGCACGTCCTCCTTCGATTTCACCAGCTTGACGCCGCCCGCCTTGCCGCGCCCACCGGCGTGGATCTGCGCCTTGACGACGAGCAACGGCGCACCGAGATCGCCCGCAGCCTTGACCGCCTCCTCGACCGAAAAGGCCGCATGCCCGCGCGGCACCGGCACGCCGAATTCCCGCAGCACCGCCTTGGCTTGATATTCGTGGATGTTCATGCGGACCTTTGCGTGTCTCGGATGCAGCGCATGCAGACCAGTTTGCGCAGTACCCGCAAGTTTGATTGCTCTGCGCCCCTGGGGCGGAGCGTTGCTGCCCCTTCGTTCGCGAACTTGACCATGCTCACTTCGCCAGATTCGGTGCGATCTTCTTGCAAGCCTCGACCAACGCTGCGACGGCCTCGGCCGACTCTTCGAACATGGCGCGTTCGCTGCCGTTCAACTGAATCTCGACGATGCGCTCGACGCCCTTCGCGCCGATCACGGCGGGCACGCCCACATAAAGGTTCTTGATGCCGTACTCGCCGTTGAGATAGGCCGCGCAAGGAAGCACGCGCTTCTTGTCCTTGAGAAAGCCCTCCGCCATGGCGACGGCCGACGCCGCCGGCGCGTAGAAGGCCGAGCCGCTTTTGAGCAGGTTGACGATCTCGGCGCCGCCGTCGCGCGTTCGCTGGACGATCTCGTCGAGCCGCGCCTGCGTGGTCCATTTCATCTTGACGAGATCAGGCAGCGGAATGCCGGCCACGGTCGAGTAGCGAATCAGCGGCACCATGCTGTCGCCGTGACCGCCGAGCACGAACGCGGTCACGTCCTCGACCGAAACGTTGAACTCGTCGGCGAG
>WNFQ01002719.1_pt1 | contig 12818 bp, 12 predicted proteins | sample 5400171 | NCBI WGS metagenome assembly WNFQ01 (sample SAMN13153356, study PRJNA577476) | soil metagenome | isolation source: 20 cm soil under Madrone tree | place: USA:California | collected 2016-06-14
ACGCAGTTTTTCCCGGGCGTGGTGCTGGGTCTTTATTGGAAACGCGTCACCATGAGGGCGGTTTTTACCGGCCTAATTGTCGGAATCGGCATGGCCCTGTTTCTCATGCTCAGCAATCGTGACCCGTCATTCGGCTGGAGTGCCGGATTCCTTGCTCTGTGCCTCAACTTTATAGTTACGGTGTTCCTGAGCCTGTTAAGGCCGCGAAACGCAAGAGGTTCAACATGAAACTGCTGGAAACAATCCGAGCGGATCAGGAGGCTCTTGGAGCCCTGCGACGCGACATCCATGCTCACCCGGAGCTCGCCTTTCAAGAGGAACGCACGTCCGATTTGATTGCAAAAGTCTTGACCGAATGGGGTATTCCAATCCACAGAGGGCTTGGAAAAACCGGGGTCGTCGGCATCCTAAAAAATGGCAGCAGCTCGCGCGCAGTCGGCCTCCGCGCTGACATCGATGCATTACCCATGACAGAGCACAATGCTTTCGCGCACGCCAGCGTATATCCAGGGAAGATGCATGCCTGCGGCCACGACGGTCACACGGCCATGCTGCTTGCTGCCGCCAAGCACTTGGTTCGTCATCGTGATTTTGATGGCACAGTTTATTTGATATTTCAGCCCGCTGAAGAAGGTGGGGGCGGTGCACGCGAAATGATCAAGGATGGATTATTTGAGCGTTTCCCGATGGAGGCGATATTTGGTACGCATAATTGGCCGGGACTCGAGGTGGGGCAGTTTGCCATCAAGTCGGGACCGGTTTTTGCATCTGGAAACAAGTTCAAAATTATCATTCGCGGCAAGGGCGCGCACGCAGCGATGCCGCACAACGGCATCGATCCTGTGCAGGTCGCGCTACAAATGGTGCAGTCATTTCAGAGCATCATCACACGTAACAAACGCCCGATCGATCCGGCATTGATCTCGGTCACGATGATCCACGCAGGAGAAGCCACTAACGTCATTCCTGAGTCTTGCGAGATTCAAGGCACAGTGAGGACTTTTACGCTGGAAGTGCTGGATATGATTGAACGGCGCATGCGGACGATCGCTGAGGCGACGTGCCAGGCCTTTGAAGCTAGCTGCGAATTTGAATTCAATCGCTACTACCCTCCGACCATCAATCATGCGAGGGAGACGGCGTTTGCTCGTAAGGTCCTGGTCACCTTGGTAGGCGAGAATAACGTGCTGGAATTCGAACCCACCATGGGGTCCGAGGATTTCAGCTTCTACCTCTTAGAGAAACCGGGGTGTTATTTTCTGATCGGTAACGGCGATGGTAGTCACCGTGTTCGCGACCACGGGGCGGGACCGTGCATGCTGCACAACCCCAGCTATGACTTCAATGATGAACTGATTCCCATCGGAGGGTCGATGTGGGTTTGGTTGGTTGAAGAGTGGCTAAGGGTCTCTGGCTAAATAACCCGCGTGCTCAAGCAGACGGAGGATTCAACGGGTGGATTCCACCTAACTGTAGAGGTGCCATTTAGTTGCGCTGCGCACATTTGCTTGCCCACAAAGAAACTTGTCTCTATACGCGAAGGACGACGCTCGGTGGAGGGACGCGCCGACATCAAGAGTCTTGGCTAGCAGGAACTAAGTAAGCGATCAGAGAACCACGTATTGACTTCATATGCACAAATATTGGAGAGGAAGCAATTGCACCGCGACTCATGTAGTTATGATCCCCCGGGTTATGATCGATACAATTCGATTGGAACAATAAATACCATCGCGCGCATTAAAGACTTGCGTGGACGCGACATTGAATGATCAAGCCGGGAAAAATGTGAAACAAGTTCATCGATTCTAAATCATGCTACTCCAGTTGTGCGCACGAATGAAACCGATTACACTGGTTCGGCCGGCGGCAGGCGCGACATGGGACTGGCCACGTTATTTGCGCTCCCGCTCTTCATTTCGCCCGGAACGACGGCCCGCATCACTTTGCCCTCCGGAGCCGTTCACAGCGGAACGCTGCAACACGTTGACGAGTTCACGGTGAGTATCGTGGATTCAGCCACCGGCAGCCCATCGACGTTCGTGCGCGATGGCGTATCGCCGAAGGTCGAGATCCACGACCCAATTCAGGCGCATCTGGATCTGCTGCGTGTCTACAAGGACTCCGAAATTCAAGATCTGACGGCATACCTGGCTACATTGAAATGAGGTGCTCCGCCTGGGCTTGGACGGCGCTCGTGGTGTCGCTCGCGCCTTGCCTTTGTCTGGCGCAAGGACTGAATGCGGCGGATCTCTACAGGGCGCTAGCGCAGGACTGGCCGACCTACTCGGGTGACTATTCCGGGCGCCACTACAGCACTCTGTCGCAGGTCAATCGAACCAACGTCAAGCACCTGTCCCTCGCCTGGGCGAGGCGCTTGCCGGTGAGTCATGACCATGTCTATGACACGGTTCCGACGATAGTCGGTGGCGAAGTCGCGAATCCAGTGCCGTTCGGGGGACCGGGAGCCGATGGTGCGAGAGTCGCGGGCGCTATTCTGGAGCGTCACGGCATCCTGTATGTGTCCGCGCCCGACCATGCCTGGGCCGTGGATGCGCGCACGGGCCGCGTGCTCTGGCACTACTTCTGGAAGAGTAAAGGCGGCACTCATATCGGAAATCGGGGCATGGCGATGCATGGCAATCGCCTCTACTTCGAAGTGCCGGACGACTACCTCATCGCGCTGGATGCGGCCACGGGCAAAGAGCTCTGGCATACCGCGATCGCGGACTTCGATCAGCAGTATTTCTCCACCATGGCCCCCGTGGTCGTGGACAATCACCTGATCATTGGAACGGGAAATGACATGGACGCGCCCGGATTCCTCAAGTCGATCGATCCGATCACGGGCAAAGATCAGTGGACTTGGTGGAGCACGCCCCACAACAAGGGCGACCCGGGATCCGAGACGTGGCCGGACGAGGATTCCATGCGGCATGGGGGCGGCAATGTCTGGATCCCTGGAGCGTTCGATCCCGAAACCCGGCTGTACTATTTCGGCACCGGCAACCCGAACCCCGTCATGTCGGCCGGGTCGCGCGTTGGGGATAACCTGTACACGAGCTCCCTCGTCGCACTTCATGTCGACACGGGCAAGATGGCCTGGTATTACCAGACGGCTCCCCATGACACCCACGACATGGACGCTGCGCAGACGCCCATCCTGATCGATGGGAAGTTCAACGGAAAACCTCGCAAGCTGCTGCTCAACGGTAATCGGCATGGTTATTTCTTCGTCCTGGATCGCCTGACGGGCGAGCATCTGCTCACGACTCCCTTTTCGTCGTCGGCGAACTGGGCGGGCGGACTGAATGTCAGGGGCGCGCCTATCGGCGATCCCAAGAAGGATGCCCAGGTGGGTGGTGTGTTGGTGTCTCCTTCGGATCCAGGCATCGCGAATTGGCCGCCGGCGACATTCAGCCCCCGGACCGGCCTGTACTACCTGCAGGCAAACGAGTCCTACTCGGAGTATTACCTGACGGATACCGATCCGCGCAACGCACTGGGATTCGGGGGTGTACAGGAAGACATGCTGGGCTCACTCGGCCGCTCCGTGAAGGCGATCGACTACAGGACGGGCAAGATCGTTTGGCAGATCGACTATCCGCTGAGCTACGCAGTGGGCGGGGGGCTTCCGGGTCTGCTGTCCACAGCGGGAGATCTACTCTTCGGCGCCGACGCGGCGGGCAACCTCGTTGCTCGCGATGTCGCCGACGGGCGGCCTCTCTGGCACACGATGCTGGGCCCGGTAAGCAACGCCCCGGAGACCTACGAGCTCGATGGACGTCAGTACATTCTTATCGCGGCTACCGACACACTGTACGCCTTTGCGCTGAACTGACGGGTTGCGCGGTGGCGGACGCGTCTCGCTAGGCCAGATCCAGGCTGTCATTGGAACCGGTCTGTCAGATGAGGCCTCGCAGCGACTCGAACGAACGCTTGACGTTCTCCAGTGGCTGCGGCGCATTGTCGCGCTCGACGAAGAAGTGCCGCATGCCGGCCCGGCGAGCCAGAGGGATCCAGCGGCGGTAGTCGAGCTTCCCGTAGCCCACATCCGCGAATGAATCGTTCGACACGGATTCCGTGTCTTTGAAGCCGCCTTCCGGCACGACGACATTCCTGGCCATGTCCTTGACGTGACCGAGATGAAACCTGCCGGAGTACTGGGCAAGCAGACCCGGCACATCGACGTTAGCCATGGAAGCCCAGAAGAAGTCGAGCTCCACCAACACCTTTTGGGGGTCCGTCGCTTCCAGAATCCAGTCTAGCGCCCGCTTGCCGTCCACGACTTTGAACTCGGCAACGTGCGGGTGCCAGGCGAACTTCAGCCCTTTCTTTTGACACAGGTCGCCGGCCTTGCGGAATGCCACGATGACTCGATCGATTCCTGCACGGGATTCGAAGAGCACGGAATCGATCGCAGCGAGCGCCAGGTACTCGTTCCCCAAAACGTCTGATTGAGCGAACAAGTCCTCCATGATCTGCTCTATGTGAGTCAGATCCATCGAGGCGATGATCTGGGCCCATGCTTTGTCCTCAGGCACCCGGCCGGTCGCCAATTCGACGAACAGCGCCTGCGCCGTCGTGGAGAGCACGTGCGCTGATGGCGCTCTGAGCCCCGCTGCATCCAGTGCTGCCCGAAATGTCTTCGCATCGTGACCGAGCAGACCGAGGACCTCGACTTCCCGATAACCGATCCGCCGCAGCGCCGCGAGTGTACCGTCGAAGTCTTTCACCAGAGGGCCCAACAAGGTGTAGAGCTGTACACCCAGTGCGTGCCCGTGCGGCGCTGTAGGTTTGGCCAGGCCCTCGAGGGCAAATGCTGCACCGAACGCGCCGACCGAGGCATCGCGGAGGAATTGGCGCCGGCTGGTGGCCGACTTCGGAATGTGTCGCATGAAACCCCCTGGTGCTACTTGCCATTGTACGGTAATCTCAGGTATGTAATCGTATACAATATCGCCGCATCAGTCCAGAACCGGCCGTGCTATGCCTAGGTGGGTTGGGGCAACTTCCTGGTGACCTGGGCCATCAAGTACGTGCTGGCGGTCGGCATGATTGCCTGGGTTGGGCGCTACGTGCTGTTTGCCTGGGGCAACGCTACGGACCCTGGCGTGGATGTGGTGGGGAGGGATTCTGCTGCATGGGATCTGTTACGACTTCTTCTTCGTGACCGGTCGGATCTACATCGATCGCAGATCGCCTCAGGAGCTGCGCGCCGCGACCCAGGAGTCAATCACGTTTCTGACGTATGGAGTGGGCGTGTTTCTCGGGGCGTGGCTCTCTGGTCTCGTCGTGTATGCGTACGCGCTGCCCTCCCTCGGCGGAGTGGTGCGCCACGAATGGCCCGCGATCTGGACCATCTGCGCCGGATGCTCCGCGCTGGTGCTGTTGTTCTTTCTGCTGGTGTTTGCCGATGACGGGCGATCTGCAGACATTGCCGACCGCGCGCTCGAGGCGCAGGCGGGCCGCTCATGAGTGCCACCACGCCGGTGCGCCTGGCGCTGATCGGGGGCGGTCCCGGGTCCTTCATAGGCCCCGTTCATCGAATGGCTGCCGAGTTGGACGGGCGGATGAAGCTCGTCGCGGGAGTGTTCAGCCGCAACGCGGATAAGTCGCGCCGAGCCGGGGAGGCATATGGCATCGCTCGCGAGCGCAGCTATGGCGATATTGACGCATTGATTGCGGGCGAGCGAGCCCGTGCCGACGGGGTAGATCTCATCGCGATAGCGACTCCTAACAATAGCCACTTTGCCATCGCGCGCAGCGTGCTCGAGGCAGGGTTCGACGTCATCAGCGACAAGCCGGCCACGGCGACGCTCGATGAGGCGATCGCGCTGCGGCGGATCGTCCAGGCCACAGGCCGCCGGTACGGCATCACTTACACGTATAGCGGCTATGCAATGGCTCGGGAGGCGCGTGAGCTGGTGCGTAGCGGGCGGCTCGGCGCGATCCGTAAGGTCGTCGCGGAGTACTCGCAGGGCTGGCTCGCGCAACCCGTGGAGCGCGAAGGAAACCAGCAGGCGGCATGGCGTTCCGACCCACTCGCCGCCGGTGCGGGCGGCTGCATTGCGGATATCGGCGTGCATGCCTTCCACTTGGCGGAGTTCGTCAGTGGCCAACTTGTGAGCCGGATTTATGCTGACCTCGCCTCGGTCGTGGCGGGGCGAGTGTTGGACGACGATTGCCAACTCCTGCTGCGCTTCTCGGGTGGCGCGCGCGGCGTGTTGCTTGCCTCGCAGATTGCCGCCGGGGACCGGAACGGTCTGCGTATCCGGGTCTGGGGTGAGAGGGGTGGGCTCGACTGGAGGCAGGAGCAGCCCGATCAACTCATCGTGAACTGGAGCGACGCCCCATCTCAGGTGTTCCACGCCGGAAGCTCGTATCTGAGCGAGCCGGCGCAACGCGCGCGCCGCCTGCCCGCAGGGCATCCCGAGGGTTTCATCGAAGCGCTAGCAAATCTGTACCGGGACTATGCGGAGGCGATTCGATGCGGTGCGCCGTTGGATCAGGACAGGATTCCCGGGATCGAGGCCGGAGTGCGCGGACTCGGATTCGTCGCGGGGGCATTGGCTGCCAACCGGACGGGTAGTTGGCATCAACTCAATGGCCTGGAGCTGGAGACATGAAGACTATACATGGGCCGGGAATTTTTCTGGCGCAGTTTCTCGGCCCCGGTTCAAGGTTTGGCACTCTGGACAGCATCGCCGCGTGGGCGGCTGGTTTGGGGTATCAGGGAGTGCAGATTCCAACCGGGGATGCGGCGATCTTCGATCTCGCGAAAGCCGCAGAAAGCCGTACATATTGCGACGAGATCCGGGGTGTTTTGGCGCGCCACGGCCTCGAGGTAACGGAGCTCTCGACTCACCTTCAGGGGCAACTCGTCGCGGTCCATCCTGCATATGACGCGCTTTTCGATGGATTCGCCGCGCCGCACGTGAGAGGGAATCCTACGGCCCGGCAAAAGTGGGCCGTCGATCAGCTCCTTTCTGCCGCCGGCGCCAGCCGCAACCTGGGGCTCACCACGCATGTTACGTTCTCGGGCGCTCTGGCGTGGCCGTATTTCTATCCGTGGCCGCCGCGGTCCGCAGGCCTCCTCGACGAGGCGTTCGCCGAGTTGGGAAAGCGTTGGCGCCCCATTCTCGACGCGTTCGATGAGGCCGGAGTGGATGTTGCCTACGAAATTCATCCCGGCGAGGACCTTCATGATGGCGCGACGTTCGAGCGCTTTCTGGAGGTCGTCGGGGGACATGAGCGTGCGGCTATGCTCTATGACCCCAGTCATTTCATCCTGCAGCAACTCGATTACCTGGCTTTCATCGACCTTTATCACGAGCGCATAAAGGCGTTTCACGTGAAGGACGCCGAATTCCGGCCCACTGGCCGGGTAGGGGTCTATGGCGGCTACCAGGCCTGGATCGATCGGGCCGGCCGTTTCCGCTCACCCGGGGATGGCCAAGTTGATTTCCGGGCGATCTTTTCCAAGCTCGCTCAATACGGCTATGCGGGCTGGGCCGTGCTCGAATGGGAGTGCGTGCTCAAACACCCGGAGGACGGCGCACGTGAAGGTGCACCGTTCATACAACAGCACATCATCCGAGTCAGCCCGCATTCTTTCGACGAATTCGCGGCGTCAAGTCTCGCTCCGGGATTCAATGCCCGGATCCTCGGCCTGAGCGGCTGATAGCGGCGGTCGAATTTCTAATAATCAATTCGGTCGGCAGGACGCGCTTGCGGGGTGGCGTGTCGATCCCGCTCAGGATCTCGATTAGGAGGGTCATGGCTTCGCCGCCCAACTGTTTTTTCGGTTGAGCGATCGTGGTCAGCGGCGGGTCACAGTACCGGGCGAAGCGGATATCGTCGAATCCGACGACCGAGACGTCCTCTGGAACTCGTAGTCCGCGCATCTTCAACGTGACCAGCGCGGCAATGGCCATTTCGTCGTTCGCGCAAAAAAGGGCCGTGAATTTCTGCTTCGATGCGAAGAGAGCCTCCACGCCCCGTGCGCCGGCCTCGAAGGAAAAATCGCCGTTGACGATCAACGAGGGATTTACGCGTAAGTTGGCTTCACGAAGCGCCTGCTCGTAGCCGCGCTCGCGGTCGGCACAGATGCGACGCGAGTTCGGTCCCGAGATAAAAGCGATTTCCCTGTGCCCGAGCGTGATTAAGTGTTCCACGGCTGTGTACGCGGCTTTTACGTTGTCGACATACACGCTAGTTACGTGCTTGTCTGTCACGTACTCGCAGGCGTTTACCAACTGCGAGCGCCACTGGGTGGGAAGTCTCGGAATGTGCGGCAGCAAAGTGATCAAGCCGTCTGCCTGTCGGGCGGGCACCATATCGGCATAGGCCTGCTCGCGCGCGAGGCTGTTTTGGGTGTCCCCGAGCAGAACCGAATAGCCGTTTTCATGTGCGACCTGTTCCATGCCGCGGATGACTTCGGAAAAGAAAGGGTTGGTGATATCTGGTACGAGTGCGATTACCAGTCGTGTGCGAGCGGTCCGCAGCGTGCGGGCCTGGGCGTTGGGTGTATAGCCGAGGCGGCTGATAGCATCGTGGACGCGCCGGCGCGTCGATTCAGCCACCACCTGTGGCATCTGCAGGGTCCGCGACACGGTCGCGACCGATACGTTGGCCGCCTCCGCGACCTCTTTGATGGTCTGTGACAGGCGCGGTCGCTCTTGCGCGGCCTTTTTTTTACCTCTCCCCATTCTGGCACTCTAGCACTTTCGTTTGATTCCTGTCTTCACGGCCAGCGGGTGTAACGGAATACAGCTCTCGCGGTCCGCAGGGAATCGGGGACCGCATCAAGGTTGGGGGTGGCGTGAGCAGGTCGTAGTTTGTTCGAGTGCCATTCGGTCCGCGTTACTGTTTTCTTGATTCGCGGCGGCGATTAGCGACCAAAGAATCTCTGTACTTTGTTGAGCTCGGCGGAGTCGCACCGTACGGTTCAGGGTAGGGCATTCGGCGGCCGTCGGCCCAAAAGCGGGACTTCGTGGCGTTAGAATAGGCGCCGAGTACCTGCCATTTAGGAAGCGGTATGACTCTCGTGAAATTTCCACAAAGGCACCCTGATGACGCAATAAACGCGCTAGGTACAAGTTGCGCCAGGCGGAGATCGCGCTAAGCCATTTACGACAAATGCAACACGGGCGGGCACGTTAGCGCAAGTGTCCGATCGGCCTTGCGTGGTCCGAGACCCTGGCATGTACGGATGCTCCTTGTACGGGATCCGGGAAATCTCCAGTTCGATCACTCGCATGCTGGGGTGATCCGCATCGGGAAGGCGAGGAGCCGTAGCCGATGATGCACGAGCCGAAGAAGTCAGATCCCTCCACAGTAGCTGCGAAGCCGGCGAACAACCCCAACGGATTGGGCGCGGAGTCGGTGGACCGAAGGGAGGGGGCCGAGGGGAACTCGAGGAAGGACCGCATGCACCGGACACTGAGCCGGGTAACCATGTCTTCGGGACTTGAGCGTGTACGGGAACGAGCGAAGGCCGAGAAGAAGGAACGGTTCACGGCGCTGCTGCACCATGTGGATGTTGATCTATTGCGGGCGGCTTACTCCTGGCTTAAGCGGGATGCGTCACCTGGGGTGGACGGACTGACCTGGCGGCAACGAGCAGAACCTCGAAGGCAACCTTGTGGATTTGCATGCACGCGTTCACCGCGGCGCCTATCGGACGCAGCCCTCGCGACGCAAGTTAATTCCGAAGGCGGATGGACGAGAGCGGCCGTTAGGGATCGCGGCGCTGGAGGATAAGATCGTCCAGCATGCGGTGGTGGAAGTGTTCAATGCGATTTACGAGGAAGATTTTCTGGGGTTCTCGTATGGGTTTCGACCCGGGCGCGGCCAGCATGATGCGCTGGATGCTCTCGCCATCGATATTACCAAAACACCTGTGAACTGGATTGTAGACATTAACGTCCGAGCCTTTTTCGATATGGTGAGTCACGAGTGGCTCATTCGCTTCGTTGAGCATCGGATCGCCGATGGACGCATGATGCGCCTCCACCGCTCGGCCCACAGGTCGATACGAATGGGTGTACTCGACCTTACTGTTGGCATGATGACTTATTAAAGGGTCGCGGGGCGATACGCGCCCCGAGTCTTATCCAGAAAATAAAGCACCGTGAACAGCGCGCCAACGACAAACGGCAAAAGTGACCAAAGTGGCAACACACGGTCCGACCCATAGGTCTCGTTGATCCATCCCATCACCGGACCCGCGACGGCCGTTGAGAAGGAGCCGGCGGCGCCGATCACCGCGAGTGCAAGCGCCCCTCCGCGCGGAAATTTTTCAGCTGTCATCCCGAGCATCGTCGGCCACCAATAGGCCGTGCCGATCGCGAGCAGGGCCGCGGCTGCAAACGCCACCATCGGCGTGTTCGCACGCCCGAAGAGCCATAGCCCCGCGGCCGCAATCAGCGCCGTGATCGCAATGAGGCGTTCGGGCAATACCCGATGGGTAATTCCTCCACCGAACTGACGTATCAGGTACATGATCCCGTTGATCCATACGAGCACCAGCACCCCCGCCTTCGCGCCGTTGTCCAGCACTGCATTGAAAATGTTGCTGACCCACTGGCCGGGCCCAAGCTCTGTCGCGGCGGTCAACCACATGCAGGCAAAAATCAGCACAAATCTTGGTTTGGCGAGTTCCCGGAACATCGCGACAAACGGCAGGCCTGCGGCCTGGCGCTCGCTAGCTGGAAATGGTTGTCCCACGGACATCAGCGCGTAGGCGAGCGCAGGCAGGAGCATCAGCAACATTTTCACCTTCCAGCCGAAGCCAAGCTGCGTGCAGGTGAACACCAAAAGGCCGCCGATGACAATGCCCCCAGGGAACCACGAGTGCAGCGCCGTCAGCCGCGCGGTCTTGTCGGTCTTGTAAAGTGTCGCAATAAGCGGGTTGACACTGGCCTCGACGAGCCCATTACCAATACCAATGATCACCGTCGCCGCAAACAGCATCGTGAAGTCCCGCGCGACGATCGTAAGCGCGATCCCGGCAATGTGGCCGGCTGCCGCCAGACGTAACAGGGTGCCCATTCCGAGCACATCGCACAGCGGCCCACCGAACAGCATCGCGAGGCCGAAGCCCCAGAACGCCCCGCCGCTGATCCAGCCGATCTGGATCTTTGAGAGACAGAACACCTGTTCGAGCTCACCCATGATGTCCCCGCGAATAGCGAAGGACATGGCAGTCGCAATCATCGCGATGCAGCTGATGCGAAACAACCAGCGCGGATTTGTCACCGCGACATTACCTGGCACATCTTTAGTCCGTACATGTGCGGCACCCCTTTTATCCGGAACATCGTTTCCTTGATGTCGCAGAAATAGACTTCACTCGATCGATCTCGGCCCTTCAGCACAAAGGTTCCCGATGCGACGCCATGGCTCGCGAGCGCACGCGCCTCGGGTCCGCGATTCCTGATGCGGGTGATGGGCTGCAGGCCGAAATAAGAGACATGCCAGACACGGCCGTGGACGATGAATTCGTCGTCTTGAACGCTCACGACACCCCACGGATTGAATACTTCCCACTCATTAATATCCGTGCGTCCTAACTGGTGTAATGCATTACATTACCGATGTTACTCGCGCAACTCATCTTTGACAATTGGGAGACTCCATACCGAATGGACGGTAGTGTTTATCGATGCGCAATAAGAAGTTACAGCACGAAACCGAAAATTCAGGGCATCGTGCAAATGCCATCAAGCAGGTTGCGGCTGCGGCCAATGTTTCCGCGGCCACTGTCTCGCGAACGTTGCGACGCCCGGACGTAGTGGCACGCATCACGCGTGAGCGAGTACACGAAGCAGTCCAAGCGGCTCGGATATACGCCAAATACTCAGGCTTGGAACCTACGCACTGCTCGCACCGGCCTCGTTGTTGCGATGGTACCGTAATCTGCAAGTCATTGTTTTCCGACGTAATCCGCGGCATTGAACACGTGGCGTGCGAAAATCGGTCTTGTGTGCTACTGGGTGATACACAGTAAATGAAACGCGTTCTCGTACAAGTCGGCGCGCTTGATGAGGGTGCTGCGTTTATTGGTATCCATATCATTCCGGTTACGGATCGTACGTTCGACGATTTTGCGAAGGCTCGCAGCGACGCCGAGTCCACTCGACGCGTCCTCTGAAACGCAAGATAAACCCAGACCGGCTGGTTAGGCACGCAGGGTAGTCGCAAGCTTCGGAGCCGTGGGTCCTGTGGAATGCGTCCGAATTTTAAGACATATCGACTAGAGCCCTAATGGATTGACGTCGTTGACTAAATTATGGTGAAGTAGTGTAATCGATCTCATTTCGTTAGCACAGATCGCCTGCATGAGCCGTGATGCATCATGGTCGGCTTGGTGTGAGCCGTCTGTGTGTGCCGATGCTGAGGATGGGAGACTGAGTACTACATGAGAATCCTTTCGCGCTTCTTGCTGTTATCAGCACTGCTAAGCTTCGGCGCTGTCGTCATCGCCAAAACGCCCGACGGCAAACCTCTCGTGGTGCTGGTTGCCGACAAACCCTCTTATGAGGATGGGCCGGGTGGTCATGAGGCTAACGCCGGTGTGTTGTTGTTCGCAAAGGTTCTCGCCCAAGGGGCACCGAACGTAGTTACAAAAGTGCATCTCAACGACGACTGGCCATCGGCAGAGGAGTTGGATCAGGCCGACACCATCCTCTTGTACTGCGACAATGGGGGGAAGTTCCTATCCAAGGGTAATCGCCTTGAGCAAATGACTAAGGAAATGAATCGCGGAGCGGGGTTCGTCGCACTTCACTACACGCTTGCAATGGGGGATATAG
>WNFQ01012613.1_pt1 | contig 12811 bp, 13 predicted proteins | sample 5400171 | NCBI WGS metagenome assembly WNFQ01 (sample SAMN13153356, study PRJNA577476) | soil metagenome | isolation source: 20 cm soil under Madrone tree | place: USA:California | collected 2016-06-14
CATCCAGGCCGAAGCGATTCCCTTGATTCTTGCTGGCCACGATATCATTGGCCAATCACAAACCGGCTCAGGTAAAACTGCGGCCTTCGCCATTCCAGCAGTCGAGATGGTCGATCCGCAAATACCCGGTGTTCAGGTTCTGGTCCTCTGCCCAACTCGCGAACTTGCTGTGCAAGTCGCCGAAGAGATATACAAACTTTCGGCGTTCAAGCGCAGTGTTCACTCGGTCCCGATCTACGGGGGACAGTCGTACGATCGCCAGATTCGCGCACTTAAGCAGGGTGCCCAGATCGTGATCGGGACGCCAGGCAGAATTCTCGATCATCTGTCTCGTGGCACCTTAACGTTGGCCAACGTTCGGATGGTGGTGCTGGATGAGTCGGATGAGATGCTCGATATGGGGTTTCGCGACGACATCGAGGAAGTCCTAAGACCAGTGCCGAAAAGTCGGCAATTCATCTGTTTCTCGGCAACAATGTCCAAGCCGATCTTGGAACTGATTCGCAAGCAAAGCGCAAATCCGCGAACGGTTAAGATCGAACATAAAGTTCTGACGGTGCCAACCGTCGAACAAGCATACTACGAGATTCGTGGTCGATCGAAGACGGAAGCACTGACACGCCTGATCGATCTTTATGATCTCAAACTTGGAATCATTTTCTGTAATACCAAGCGGATGGTTGACGAACTCACCGAAGAGATGGTCGGTCGCGGATATTCCGCAGATCGCATTCATGGCGATATGAGCCAGCCGCAGCGGGAAAAAGTGATGGGACGATTTCGTTCTTCCGCCATCGAATTTCTGGTAGCGACCGACGTCGCGGCTCGCGGCATCGACGTCGAGAATGTCGAGGTAGTCTTCAATTACGACATCCCTTGGGATGAGGAAGATTACGTCCATCGAATCGGACGCACCGGACGAGCGGGGCGTTCCGGTCGCGCCTTTTCTTTGATTGCTGGACGCGAGATTTACAAGCTCCAAAGTATCGAGCGCTATACCCGGATGAAAATTCCGCGGCAACAAGTTCCTTCGCTGGAAGAAGTGGAAGAAAAGCGAACAAACGCATTTTTCGAAAGAATCAGGAACACGTTACAAAAAGGTGAATTTCAGAAGGAGGCCCGGGTTGTCGATCGTCTGCTGGAGCAAGGATTTTCTTCAACCGATATCGCTTGTGCGTTGGTCCATCAATTGCGCAACGAAGAACCCCCCCGCGCCGATCACTCTTTCGAGCAGGTTCGGGAAGAACGGGCCGACCCTCGCTCAAGCGCGCGGCCTACTCGCTATCGCGGATCTCAGCAGAGGCGAGGGGGGAAATAGCCGATCGCTACCGGAGCCCGATGTGGTGAACCACACGTCGGTAGGGCCCGTGCCTAACTCGCGGCTTCTAAATCCTCGATGGCAACTCCTCGTTTCGTTCCTCCTCCTCAATCCGTATTCGATCGAAGAAGAGCCAGAATGCGATCGCGACGAGGCAGCCGACGATGCCGCATCCGGACCAAAGCACATGGCCACCGGCGGTTTGCAATATCGATCCTCCGACGGCAGCTCCAAGCAGAATTCCCAGCGACCAGCTCATGGAGTAAGCTCCTTGATAGACACCGCGTTGACCTGGTGGTGAAAGACGGCTGATCAATGCCGGAGCCGTCGACGCAACGCCGATCTCGCCGAGCGTCCAAATAAACACGGTACCAGCATATTGAAGAACGGTATGCGCGAATTGAGTCAGGAAGAATCCAATGCCGACACAGGCCGCGGCCAGAGCAAGAGCTCGCGCCGCTGACCATCGCTGTAAGATGCGGCTCAATGGAATACTGAGGATTACTACGGTTACTCCGTTGACCATGATGGCGCGGCTGTAATCGCCGGCGTTCATCCCATGGAGTCGCATCACCAGAGGCAAAGTGGAATAGGCCTGAAAGAATTGCGATGTCAGGAACGATGAAAGAAGAAATAACAGAAGCATTCGCCGATCTGAGAATCCGGCAAATGGCGAGTGTGGCTGACCAGTGCTCGCCAGATGTTGCGCCGGCTCGCGCAGCCGGAAAAAGATCAGAACGAAATAACAAAGCGACGATACGGCATCGAACGTGAAGAGAAAAAAGAAGCTGATCGCCGCGAGCGCTCCACCAATCAATGGCGCCACACTGGCTCCAATGTTGATCGCCCAGTAGTTAAGTCCAAAGGCACGAATTCGATCCGATACCGGAACTAAGTCGGCTACGGTAGCGGATACAGCCGGACGTTGAAAATCAAATGCGAACCCGGCCATGAATGCGCAAAGGTCGATCAGAAGAACTGAATTGCCCCAAGGCATAGCCAGCATGGCCAGCGCGGACAAGGCCAGTCCGGCCAGCAGCGTAGGTTTTCGGCCGATTCGATCAGCACTCCATCCGCCAAAGAAGGTTGCGGTCAATCCGCCAATCCCCCAACAGGAGACCGCCAAAGCTGCAACGTTTCCCGAGAATCCTTTGCTCACCAGGAAGAAAGAGAGGAACGGGAAAGCCATCGCGCCAATGCGGTTTACCAAGATACCAGACCAAAGAATCCAAAAATCGGACGGCAGCCCACCGACTGCATCGTGCCAAATTATAGAGATCTTTTTTCGCATCAGATTCTCCACCGAGAGTGTGCACAGTAACCAAGGAAAAGGAGGAATCCAGAAGCTAGAATCAAGAATTTAGAAACGAAGCAACTGAGGAGCGATCTGGAGCAGACTACTAAGGGAATTGGGGCGCAGGGCCCGACCGCCGGGCGGCAGGGCGAAACCCCGACTCCGTCCGGCTAGGGCCGGCCGCTTCGCTCGGTCACGAATAACTGCGAAACGGTAATCAGCGCAGCGACGGTGGTAGATCCGGTGGCGCTGTCGCCGATACCGACGTTACCCAATCTGTTCCCAGATATTTCCGTAACGAAGCGGTAAACCATATTTATCGACTTCGATTTCCGCCTGAAATCCGCTAGCGACGCTTGTATAGCGATAGGTGTTTTCGCTCAAGCGATCATACCGCTGTCGAGCCGCAACCACCGCCAGCGCCGGAAGACGAATCCATGCGGCCTGAATCTCCGCAGACTTGCCAATCGCCAGGTTGAGACGATTGATCGGTAACGCGTTCGTCGCCGGCGTCAGCTCGATATCGACATCGATACAAGCTGCCAACTCCGGTAGCCGGCCTTGGCCCGCTCGATTCCAGGTTTTATCGTTGGCGGAAAGCTTGAGATTCGATTCGACAAATCCGTAGCGTTGTTGAATCAAGACTTCTCGGGTTTTCCAATCCGAATCGCAGGAAATTTGGTAGCAGATTTCGATCGGCTGAGCTTCCTGCGCGGCGAGAATTGTGCCGTTTAGCTGAGGACCGGTCCGCGAACAGATGAATCGGCAGATCTCGAAGCTTTGATTATCCAAGGCACGACGCCAAATGACGGCAGACGAATCAGTGGCTGGTTCTGATTGAGCATTCATACTGGCGTGTCTGCGGTCCCGGTGATTTCCTAACCGCCACGGTCACCGGCGGTTGGATGGTCGTGGTTTTCGTCGGGAAGCATCTTCGTTTGCCTAGCCAGGTCGAACGCGATTGTTTTTCCCGAGGTGGGCAAATGAGCTACTAGCTCAGCGACGCAGATCTGATACGGTACATTGGCATTCGGGGCAAATTGGTGCAGCTGATGAGCCGCTTCCTTGAGGCTGTGAGTGCGCCACGATTTACTTCCGCGACCAAGTAACCGGGCACCGGTGTGCCACTCGATAGCGATATGGACCTCCCGGTCCGAGTCGTAGGTGATTACAATCGAACATGACGAACGTTGAACATAAAAACGGCCGTCTTCCTGAGTCGCTTTCAATTCCCGGCTGATTGAAGAACCAATTCTATTCACAATCTAACTCCGTTATTCGGCATAATTCGTGGGTCGAAAAAAACTCGCTTCCTGCTGTTGATTCACTCTTTATCAGCTGTCAAGAAACGAAAGGCTGACTCAGCCATAAATTCCGAGAAATGGAGCCAACATTGCTGATTCAGAATCGAAAATTCAGAATATCCAGAAAGGTTATGTAATCGTCGGCGAACTTGGAACTCCAGCCACTAACGATTCATCGTCAATCGATCTGTTGGCACAAATCAAAGACGCATTCGCCGGAGCACGTGACCCAAATAACGCGCTAGCAATCCGCAGATACATGCGAGACCGGTTTGATTTTGTCGGCCTCAAACGTTCGCGCTATCGCAACATTATTCGCCCTTTGTTCGCGGCGCATTTGCGCAAATTGCAGCCGGTCGAGATTACGGCCGTCGTAAAAGATCTTTGGACGCAATTGGAAAGAGAATTTCAATACGTGGCAATCGATTTGCTGATCCGAATATCCAATTATTTGCAAGCTGCCGACCTGAGATTGATTGATCAGCTTCTAAGGAATAAGGCCTGGTGGGATTCCGTTGATCCGTTCAGCTGACCGCTCGCCGCGAGTCTATTGCTGCGTCATCCCGAGCTATGGCCTCAAATTGACGAATGGGCAGTCTTCACTTCGATGAATCGCCACTCTGCTGTTGCTTGTATGAATCCGCTTTTGGGCTTAGCCGTATCGTATGACGGACCGGATCAGGGAACTCTTGAGAGCCAAAGACTGGCGACCGTTTACGATCCACCGCGCCGGCGGCGACTCGATCTATGTCAGAACTCGCGAGGACGCCTGGGTGAGTCCTTACGGCCGACTAGTCTTTGAAAAGGAGATCGGGCGCGTCGAGGTCGTCAATCCTGACCAAGTCACTGGAGTGGAACTGAAATCGATCACCTTCAGCGAAATAGAAAGCCAGACTGGGTAACGGCCGCACGGAATCTGGCATTGAAGCACGCCCCCCTCGCTCATTTCGGCGACGTTTTCTTCGGTAGCGGCGACTGTCGCTACCGAAGACAGATGAATTGCCCATTTTGACCACGGAGTTGCGCAAAGATCACCATGCTTTCTGGCGGACAAGTTCGTGAGCGAGCCGCGGAAGTTCGAAATCGCCCAATTCTCTAAGCAAAAACCAAATTATCCGCACTCCATGCCCGCCTTCACCCGGTCTTGGCATGCATCGCGCTTCTCTGTTCTCTCTCAGCTCAAAATCTGTCACATGGTGAGACTTTCGGATCTAAAGCGTAGCGGTCATTTGCCAACCCTGATATCGGCGTTCCTTTATTTCGATTTCAGTTTCATGATCTGGACCGTGCTGGGACCATTGGGCGCTCAGGTCGGGGAGACGCTACATCTCTCGCCCGACCAGAAAGGCTTGATGGTCGCTGTACCGATCCTCTCCGGTGCTTTCCTCCGGATTCTGCTCGGGCTGTTGGTGGATCGCATCGGCTCGAAGCGGACCGGACTGATCGCGCAAGCGATCGTCATCTGCGGACTGCTTAGCGCTTGGATCGCCGGATTGCCATCTTTGACAGCCACAATTTTACTCGGACTTGTTCTGGGATTCGCCGGAGCGAGTTTTGCCGTGGCTTTGCCCCAGGCCGGACGGTGGTATCCACCGAGCATGCAAGGAGTAGTAATGGGGATCGCAGGAGCGGGCAATATGGGTGTCGTACTCGATAGTCTGTTTGCACCGCGATTAGCGCAAACCTACGGCTGGCAAGCCGTCTTTGGCCTTGCGCTTATTCCGGCAGTCTTAGTCTTGCTCATTTATCTTTTCTTCGCCAAGGAACCGCCAAGCACCGGCCAGAAGAGACAGCTATCAGACTACTTGAATCTGCTTAAAACTTCCGATGCGCATTGGTTCTGCTTCTACTACACCGTGAGCTTCGGCGGCTTCGTCGGCTTAGCCAGCAGTTACGTGATCTACTTCAAGAGCGAGTATGCATTGACGCCGGTGCAGGCCGGAGACATCGCCGCGCTCTGCACTTTCGTCGGTGCCTTGCTTCGGCCAGTCGGCGGAGCCCTCGCTGATCGGACCGGTGGAATTCGCGCTCTCTATTTTTTCTATGGTATCGCGGCGCTAGCGCTCGTCTCCGGTGCGGTACTCCGGGACTATGGTTTCAACGTAGCCAGCTTTCTCATTGCCTCCGGCGCACTCGGTATGGCAAACGGAGCGGTCTTCCAACTGCTGCCACAACGATTCCCGAGGGAGATTGGAATAATGACCGGACTGGTCGGTGCGGGCGCCGGGGCCTATTCGCTTGGTTTTCTTGTATTCGCAGCGCTTTGCTGTCTCGCGATTGTTGGTCTGAGCCTGGTAAAAGCAAGGTGGCGAGGGACCTGGGGCAGCATGGCTGAAGCCAAAATCTAATTGGGGGTTTCTTGTGGCCGTATCAGGGAAGGATGCTCTATTGCAGATGCTGCTGGGCGAACAGCAAGAGCTGCCGTTTGCTGAACGTTTCGCTCAGACCCAAGCGAGCTCCCAATTCCAGCAATCGCGCTTCTACCGGGAATTGATTCCGGATCGGCAGCCCAATCCGGGAGAACAGCTCGCCTTCCAGGTCAACCTCGATGCTTGTACCGGCTGCAAAGCGTGTGTTAGTGCATGTCATTCACTCAACGGACTGGATGAGGATGAAACCTGGAGAGATGTCGGCCTCCTTATCGGTCATGATCCGGAAACGCCATACCAGCAACATATCACGACGGCTTGCCACCATTGTGTCGATCCAGCCTGCTTGAATGGGTGCCCGGTCCTAGCGTACGAAAAGGATCCGGTCACGGGCATCGTCCGTCATCTGGACGACCAATGCATCGGTTGCCAGTACTGTGTGTTGACGTGTCCGTACGATGTTCCTAAATATTCAGAGAAGCGGGGTATCGTTCGCAAGTGCGACATGTGTTTCAATCGGCTCGCGCGCGACGAGGCGCCGGCCTGTGTGCAAGCTTGCCCTTCAGGTGCGATCACCATTCAGATCGTTTCGCTCAATTCGGTGGTCGCCGCGACGGCCGAGAACGAACGATTGGTACCGGGCACTTTCAAATCGAGCTACACGCAGCCAACAACCGCATACGTCAGCCGAAAGCCGATTCCAGAAAATGCTAGGCCAATCGATCAATCCCGATTACGACTTGAGCCTCCGCACTGGCCTCTGATCGTGATGCTGGTGCTGACGCAAATGGCGACTGGCCTTGTCGTGACGACCGGTGCTTTGACGTTCTCGGACCAAACTGGATTCAAGATGATCATAGGTTCGGCCAGCCTCGCGATTTGCACCATGCTCGCAGCAGGGCTGGTCGCGAGCATCCTTCATCTGGGGCGTCCGCTAGGGGCTTGGCGGGCTTGGCTTGGGCTTCGGACCTCCTGGATGAGCAGAGAAATCGTGGCGTTTGGTGGTTTTTTCGGACTGGCTCTGGCGCTGACGATTGTAGCTTGGCTGCCACCGAGATCTGCTCTGTTCGATCCATCGGTCCAACCGAATCTGTTGATCCAAGGAACCCGGATAACCGCGGTAGTTGGCATCCTGAGTATCGCTTGCTCGGCGATGATCTATATCGACACCCAGCGCCCGTTCTGGGCGTGGCCGCAGGTTCTGCCCAAGTTCTTTGGGAGCGTGATTGTCACCGGTCTGATCGGAGGAGCGCTCCTTACGGTCTGTCACAAAGAGTTGGTTGTTTTATCCTTGCAGTCTGGGAATTGGTCGGAAGTCTTTACGCATTGCATCGGAAGCAGCATCTCCTCCGCGCGGCAAATAAAATAATTTGGTTTCGTCTCACCCACCTTGCTTATCTGCGTATAACCAGCGTCGCTTTGGTCACCGCACTGGGCCTATTGATCAATCGATTGCCAGCCGGTTTCCAGTTCTGGCTCACATTGTCGATAGGCATTCTTTCCTCGGGTTGGATCCTGGGCGAACGCTACATCTTTTTTGTAAGTTCGGTCGCTCCGCGAATGCCAGGAGGAGTCGCTCCGTGAAGCAATTAAAAGAGAAAGTGACTCGCTGGATCCAGCAGAAGGATGGCCCGCAAACGCAGGATCTCGTGCTGCGTCCAGGTAAGTTTGGATTAGGTCAAATTCCGGCGCGATTGGAGCCAGATGACACTACGACCTTGATATGTGGTTACTGCTCAACCGGCTGCGGGCTCAAGGCGCATTTACGCAAAGGTGAAGCGATCAATTTAAGTGCGGATCCCGATTATCCGGTCAACCTGGGAATGGCTTGCCCAAAAGGTTGGGAAGCATTAGCTCCGCTGCGGGCCAACGATCGAGCAACAACGCCGCTGCTGCGCGATAAGGCCTCGGGACGCTCCGAATCGATTGATTGGGAACGCGCCTTGATCCTCTTCTGTGAACGATTGAAGGAGCTCAAGCGCACCTATGGTCCGGAATCGGTCGCGTTTCTGAGCACCGGCCAAATTGTGACCGAAGAAATGGCGTTCCTCGGAACGCTCTTTAAGTTTGGTATGGGCTTTTTACATTGCGACAGCAATACCCGCCAATGCATGGCGACCTCACATGTTGCCTATAAGCAGTCGTTCGGATTCGATGCACCTCCGTATACTTACGCGGATTTCGAGCAATCGGATGTGCTGATCTTCGTCGGATCAAACCCTTGCATCGCCCATCCAATTATGTGGCAGCGCGTCACGCAAAATCCTCGGAATCCAACCATCATCGTCATCGATCCGCGAAAAACCGAAACGGCGATGGCAGCGACAGTTCATCTGCCGATCCAGCCGAAGAGCGATCTCATGCTGCTCTATGGGTTGGCGAAGATTCTGGTGGAGCAGGGTTGGATTAACCGCCCGTACATTCGTTCACATACGGAGGGGTTCGACCAGTTCGCCAGTTTTTTGGAGACCTTTTCGCTAAGCGGCATCGCCGCCACCTCTGGCATCTCGGCAGCGCAACTCCGACGGATAGCAAAACTGATTCACCAGGGGCAACGCGTTTCTTTTTGGTGGACGATGGGAGTCAATCAGGGCCATGAAGCCACCCGCACGGCACAAGCGATCATCAACTTAGCCTTAATGACTGGGAATATTGGCCGTCCAGGAACCGGTGCTAACTCCATTACCGGCCAGTGTAATGCGATGGGATCACGGCTTTTCGCGAATGTAACCAGCATGCTCGGCGGCCATGATTTCGCCAGTGCCAAAGATCGGGCAAAGATCGCGCGGCTACTGCAGATTGATGAGAGCGCAATTCCGACCCAACACTCCTGGTCGTACGATCGGATCATTGAAGGCGTTAAAGAGGGTAAAATCAAAGCACTTTGGGTCATCGCCACGAATTCAGCACATTCCTGGGTAAATCACGACGATCTCAAGCGCGCGTTTCGTAAGCTCGATTTTCTCGTGGTCCAAGACATGTTCACGACCACAGAGACCGCAGAGCTTGCCGATTTGATTCTCCCGGCAGCGGGTTGGGGCGAGAAAGACGGCACCTTTATCAATTCCGAACGACGCATCGGACTGGTGAAGAAAGTGGCGCGTGCGCCCGGCCTAGCGCTTTCAGATTTTAAGATCTTCCGTTTGATTGCGCACTATTGGGGTTGCGGCCTTCAGTTTTCGCGCTGGTCTTCCCCGGAGGCGGTTTTCGAATTGCTGAAAGGAGCCTCTCGCGGCCAGCCATGCGACATCAGCGGCATCGAAAGTTATGCTCATCTTGATCGGTCCGGTGGAATTCAGTGGCCCTATCGTCCCGACGAGTCACTCGATAACAATGAGCGCCGGCTCTTCGCAAACGGAAAATTCTTTACATCAAACCAGCGTGCGCGATTCCTATTCGCAAAGCCGGTCGCCCCGCCAGAAATTCCAGATGCAGAATTTCCGCTCTGGCTGCTATCTGGGCGTGGTACCTCCTCGCAGTGGCATACTCAATCGCGAACTGCAAAATCAGATGTGCTACGTAAGTTGTATCCGGAGCATCCTTACGTCGAACTGAACCCGGCTGACGCAAAGGAGCTTGGAATTGATTCCGGCGATCAGATAACGGTTTCAACCCGGCGCGGTTCGCTGAGTGCGTTGGCGTTTGTTGCTTCAACGGTCGGGCGAGGGTCCATCTTTCTGCCGATGCATTATCCGGAGGTTAATCGATTAACAGCCCCAGTATTTGATCCCCACTCGGGGCAACCATCCTACAAGGCATGCGCTGCTCGGATCGAGCGCGCATGAACGGTTGCCCGCCTATGCTGAAGGCACCAGCTATCACTAACGGATAGTCGTCGCCGATCTCGATTAATGCTATCTCCAGGAACGCCAACTGACTGCTTCGGGCGCTAGCTCGCAAGGTATTGACTACCTGATGATGGCTGCGATGTTTTCGCGGCTCAGCTTGCACGCAGTCCGGCAAAAGGAGAAGGCAGAGGAATGTAGTGCTCGCGGCAACGTGCTCTGAATACCAGGGAGCGGGCGATCGTCGGATCTCCCAAGGGCAAAGTTTTGTATCCCCAATTAACAACATCGTTATCGAATTATGCGCGACCATTTATTTTTACTGAAGCCAGGCTTCGAGGTTGGTGACGGCAAACGTTACTACTGTCCACACTCTGCCCAGGTGGAGGGAGTTCTTGCCTTTTATCCTCGTCTCCGGCTGGAGATGGATATCACCTACCTAAAATTCGCGCGGCCTCGCCAACCGATTGTGGACCTGATCGGCACGGAAAATCAAAGCGCACCGGTTTTGGTGGTAGGCGACGCTGCGACGATACCGAAACAACTGAAACCAGGAAACGCTAATGGCCGATCATTCTTTGCTGGCGAAGAAGCGATAGCGGAATATTTGGCTTTGCGGTACGACATAGGGTGGCCGCATAAAGGCTAGCAAGTAGCTACGGCGAGATAGTAATCGACCTGACGCGTATCGCCCTATCCTTTTTGGGCAATTCGAACCTCCGCTTTCTTCAGGACCGATTCCAAGCTCCCGAACACGACCGCGAGCGTTTTGCGATTATCAAAAATACTCGGCTCCGGCTGTTCACCCTGCTTGATACTCGCGATAAAGTGCTCCAGAACTGGAAGGCGACGCTCCCAAACCGGCTCGTGGGTTAGAAGCTCTCGCGGTTCCTCCCCAGGCACTTCCAAGCGGACTGAAGTCTGGTTTTTCCCATCAATGTTCCCGTCCCAGAACAGCCGCGCCTTATTGCCGATAAATCGCCACTCTCCCTCCCACGAAGTCACCGACCCTCCACGGGCACACCAGTCCCCATCCCAAACGACTGGGATGTTTTGCTGCAACCGCAGAAGGCAGATCGCATTGGAGGGATGTTTAAAGGCATTATCGGGAGTGTCGTGCTCTATTGCCACCACACTGATAACCTCTCGCTGAGTCGTATACCGGAGAAGATCAAAATGATGTACCGACATATCGAGCAGGATCGAATGTGGCAGCGCATAGATGGGGTGCTCCGAATCGGTAGCCCTGCGCGGCCATGACCTTCCCGGTGGAATGAGCAGCCGCAGCAGCGATCTCATCCGCTTCTTCGATCGATGTCACCATCGGTTTTTCAACCAGAACATGTTTCCCATGGTCAAGCGCCTCGAGAATAACCGGCTGGTGCTGGTCAGGGTTAGTGACAACTAACACGGCATCGGCCGGCACTTTTTCAATCGCCTCGCGAAGGCTCGGAAAACAAGGAATCCCGAGCGTTTCCTGTGACCAGACGGCAGCTGTTTCCTTGACGTCGACGGTGGCAACGACGGAGGCGAGAGGATGCGCTTTCAGGAGTTCAGCCCATTCTTTTCCCCAAAATCCAATTCCGACAACAATGAAGTCCATGCGGGATATTGAGCGGGAACAAATGGCAAATAGCAAATAGCAGATAGCAAATGATAGATGGCCCCCGGCGTTACCGCGCTGTCGGCGCTGTCAACCGGTAACTACTTGGAAACGGTCCCGCCGGAACCATTCTTGATCAGCAACTGAGGAGTACCTCCGGTGAGCGAGGCTTTATAGATCTCGAAGTGCTTCCCGTCGCGTGTACCGGTCAAAAGGTATTCCTGCTCGCTCAACCAACATGGCTCCCAGGCATACGGAGTAACCGGCGAGATCCGTTTGGCTTTACCGGTAGCGATATCGAGCAGGAAGACGGCTGGCGGCGGTCCTTCCCAATTTTTGATCGGGCCGTCCTTGTCGAGGTCGGCGTCGAGCAGAAGATGTGGGTCGTCGGCCGCCGGTTCGATCCGATTATTGCTGTTCATATCCGCGTTCAATAGCGACTCGGAAATCTTCCATTGGACTAACACCTTTCCGCTCAGGTCGATCCGATAGATGTTGGTCAGGTCCTGAGTATAAAGGCTTTTGCCATCGACGGCCCAGGCGGGCGATTCGTAGTCCTGATCGGTCGGTGAAAGCTTGCCGATAAATTGGAACCCGGTACCGTCAGCCTGGATCAAACCCAGCCGCCAATGATCGCTCACGAAGATCTTGAAAACGAGCTGCTTGCCTTCGGGCGACCAAACCGTCTGATATCCTGTTTCCTCGTGCAGTTGCGCTGGTCGCGTTCCTCTGCGATCAAGGGAGGCTCGCCCCCACATGCAACCATTTTACGATATTCTGCGAAAGAATCCGGAACTCGCGATCTTTTTGACTTTAGCAATCGGCTTTTACATCGGCCGATTGAAGGTCGGCGGGTTTAGCATCGGCTCGGTGACAGGTGTGTTGTTGACCGGCTTAGCAATCGGACAGCTTGGCTTACTAATCTCGCCGGCAATTAAGTCGGTCTTTTTTCTATTCTTTCTTTTTGCGGTCGGGTACGGAGTGGGACCGCAATTTTTCCATGGTTTGAAGAGCGACGGACTTTGGCAGGCATTGTTTGCGGTGCTCGTCTGCCTCGCGTGTCTGGTAACGGCTTTTTATACCGCTCGCCTTTTGGGCTTGGGAGTTGGCTACGGCGCCGGGGTATTCGGCGGTGCTT
>WNFQ01004662.1_pt1 | contig 12810 bp, 20 predicted proteins | sample 5400171 | NCBI WGS metagenome assembly WNFQ01 (sample SAMN13153356, study PRJNA577476) | soil metagenome | isolation source: 20 cm soil under Madrone tree | place: USA:California | collected 2016-06-14
CCGGCAAACACACAATTACGGCTCAATACTGGCGTAACCGAACCGCAAAAGAAGAGGAGAGAATGAAGAAAATGGAACTTTCCGGGACGATACCGCTAACAGAACTGCCAGCTGAGACAAAGTCTTGAATGGCCACACTGGAGGAGCGTTCCAGTCGACGTCGACGCTTTTATCGCCCACCAGACCGGCCACCCGTGAATTTTGCCTCAGCTTGGGGCTCCGCTTCGTCAAATTCACATTCCGAAAGGGGCCTTCAACACAGGTCAAGTCCAGTCCATAATAAAGTTTCAACACGGTGGCTAGAAACAACTCTAGTGTTCAACAATCGGGCCCCTTTCCCCCTTTGTTATACGCCCCTACTTCTTCGACCTCATTTCTCAATGGCGAATACACAGCATGACCCGGTCGTTGCCCAGCTCGAACGTCAGAAACTAACGGCTAGTCCTTCACATCTTGACGTGTTTTTTTCTTATTTTTTGTTCAACTCAACATTTTCGCCATCTCTAGCTCATTGCGAGCCTAAGCTCCGTCGCAGAGCAAATGCACCATTGCGCGAATGTTGCTGACCAGTTCGCGCAAATGCTCACACAAAATTCCTTTGGGACTGGGGCTCCGGGAACTGTATACGCAGGAAGCAAACGCCAAGGGACGGAAGACGAGGATTTGGAAGGTGGAAATAAGAAACGACGCACCACCAAGAAGATAAGGGATCCAGACGCGCCCAAACGCGCGGCCTCTTCCTACATTTTCTTCCAGAATGATATGCGCCCGGAGCTGCGCAAGCAACACCCCGATATCACTGTAACTGATATAATGGCCAGGGTTAAGAAGCAGTGGGCGGAGATGACGCCCGAGCAGAAGGCCGTCCGTATTCACCCTTAAATTCGAGCAGCAGTTCCTTTCTTACGCTGTCATTTAGCCCTACGAGCGCCTTCAAGCCGAGGCTAAACAGAAATGGGAGACAGAGAAGCGAGCGTATGACGAACGCCGGGGGATTGTGGCTCCTACGAAACCGGTTAATCGAAAGGCGACTGCGGCAATTATTGAAGAGCCTGTCCAACCCACCACGGTGGGTTTACCCGTTCGGTGTGGGCGCCCCGGGGATACTAAAAAATTTCAGGGTACCAAATCAGCGGAAAAAAAACCCGAGTCAAGTGACTTGTCCAGTGACACAAACTCATCTGACAAATCCGAGGAGGAGGAAGATGGCACAGCTGGCGATTCCGGTGACGAAGAGGATGGAGAAAAGGAGGAAGAGCGCGCCCCTTCTCCACTACCCACGAAAGGCAAGTCAAAGCGCAAAGCCGAGATTGCTACGGCCACTACTGGGAAACCGAAGGGCAGGGTCAGCTTGTCGGCAGTCCCTACACCAGCGCGCCCGGAAAAAAAGAAAAGAAGCAAGGTGTGAGGCAGATGGCGCCACCTGACAATGCTCACAAGACCAATCGGATTGGCTGATTGAATGACTGACCCTTTTTCTAACATACCTCATATGCCTCGCTTCTGAAACTGGCTTGATTTTACATACCTTATATGCTTATCTTGATCGGTCCCTGGTTGTCGTAAATAGTTCACCTCTTGAATTGATTTTGCGCCCAAATCAATATGGAAGTTTTTGCAGGGGTAGGGCGCATTGTCGCCTGTCCCGAGTCAGCAACAGGTGGATCGCAGGGTCCGCAAGAAGAGCGCTCGGCCATGCGTGTGCCACGGTGATGCTGGGCAGGCTAGATTGAACTGGATTGGACTGAACTGAACTGGATCGATGGATCAACTGTCTATGGTCCATCCGCGGAGGAGCGGACACCTCCGGCGGGCGCGGCCGGGCAGATCGGTGAGGCTGCGCAAGAAGAGCATGCAGCACGGTCTCAGACCCCAGTCCAGAGGTCCAATGATGATCTAGCGATGTGCCATCATATATAACTCACACTTATCAGTGACTCCTCCCGGCGCACCGCCGTTTTCTCTGCTCCTCATCGATTGCAACATGTCGTCCTCCCCTCACGCCGGTAACCCTGACCGCAGAGCTCTTCCCGATGGCTGGATCACTCGCTATGATGAGAAGTGCGTCTTCTTGTGCCCCCGTTCCACTACCAGAGCTGATTCTGCCCTCTCCTTCGATAGCTACCGTGCCTGGTAAGTCGGGGGGCCTCGCAATAGTGTCGGCCTAAATTCCGAGATAATTGACTGTGGCCAGGTATTATGTAGACACACGGGCACAGCCGCCACGCTCATCCTGGGATCATCCACTTGGTCCCCTACCTCCCCCACCTGGTAATTTTCAACCACCGCCTAACCCTCCGAATCGTGCCTATGCCGGTAGTGGCAGCTCGGCGTCATTCAACCAGCCGCAGGGACAATCATACCCCGCGCAACCCTTCAGCCAGGAACAATCCTACACTGGCGGCGGATACCCAGGTAACCAACAGAACCGTACCTATCAGCAACCGGGATTCCCACCCCAGCAAAGCTATGGAGGAGCCGCTCCTGCTAATTACGGGACTCCAGGATGGCAAGGGTGGCAACAGCCACAGCCACAAGGTAGGTGTCATGTTGACACAGAATGTAGCGATACTCAAGCATTCCGACCGCCTTTAGGGTACCCCGCACAGCCACAACAGACCGTACAGCAGCCGGCACGCGGTGGTGGACGAGGCAGTGTGGCACCTGCGCTCCTAGGTACGCTTCGGACGATGGAATCGGTACCAAGACATATCACTGATCTCATCTTTCTTTTGCTGGCTGGCCGTAGCTGGCGGCGCAGGTCTGTTGGGCGGTGCTCTAATTGCCGAAGGATTTGAGCATCATGAGCGTCGTGAAGAGGAAGAGCGTCGGGAAGACTACGATCAGGGTCAGTCGGTTTTCGTGGCGTGAAATTTCTCACTGTACATAAGAACGAATCTGATCGCGCGGCACCGCTCCAGGTTTCTTTGATGGCCAAGACAACAATGATTATGGTGGTGGGGATTATTAGATGCTCCGGCATGTGTTGGAACAACACGATCATTGTTGCACGATCATTGTTCTCACAAGTCACCTGTCCGCCATTCGATTAGAATAATCATTTTCCGTTTACTTGATTGACGCGCTTGTCCCCAGCGTCACGTCCACCAGCTTACTGATTAAAATTTATTTCGATATCGAAAATACCTGTCAAACTAAAACGGCATACCCTAGCCTCGGAGGAGAGAATATGGCAATGTTCGGGTTGGAAGATCATCAACAAAGTAGCACCCCATACACCGGGGTCATGAGACACTTGGGAAGCGGCAGAAGGCAAGTTCCGCGCGTGCCTTTTTCCTTCAAAGGTAAGGCGCAATTGGGCAACGGGTAGATGCTACATTGGACATGTACATGTGTCGGCCTTGCGGCTCAAAGTGTGCCACATTCGAGTCATCAACGCCCTGCGGGGTTTTGGCTATCACTTGAGGGAGCCCTAGGATTATTTCCCAATATGCATGGGTGGTCAGGTGTTCAACACGTGGTGAGTACTGGAGTGACGGCCGTACACGGGGAGGTGAGTTCCTGAATATCAAATACCTGCACGAGGCAATCCATGGACCGCCCATTGTATTCGTATCTGGGGTCCCATCAGAGGCAGTCTGCAGGGTCGTTCCACAACCGTTCGTGCCTCGTGCCCGGTATTTGCCGAAGAGGGGCCGCGCATTTTCCAGTCGCGCAGTCGCGTTTTACTTCGACTCTGTCCAACTAACATCACGCTTTTTTGTTCTCCCCGTCCATCAACCCGCGAATAAACTACTGTCCATCTCTTGTCCGGAAGGCATCAACTGTGCCCTGATTGTGGGCACCATGGCAAGAAATAGTGCGAAGGCTGCTGCAGAGCGAATTGAAGCTTCCACAACTTCCACAAGCGCCTCCTCTATGCTCCTTTCCAACAGTAACGCGGGTTCTACGTTTGGAACCCCTATCACAAGTTGCGAAGATGAAGAAGAACCCAATTTCCAGAGGAAAACTCCCGCAAGGGTCATGAGGGCAACAGGCGTGCGCCGAAAGAGGTCTGCTGAGAGCGATGACGGCAATCCGTCGATTTCTACAAAACCTGCAACAAAGAAGCGTGCAGTCATGAAAGCGGTATACGTTGAAATTCCAGTTCCATCTGCAAACGTGAGTGTGGGTATTGCCCTGACTCCCATGGGCCTCGATTAATCGTTATCGCTCATGTCAAGTCTTCGAAGGATAAGGGCAAGGGAAAGGCACCTTCCTACTTCGTTGACGGGCTTGAGGATGACTCCGTTGCTGACCCCGAAGTCAGCCTCGGATACGATGAGCCTGTGGCTCGTGAAGACGAATCGGATGACTGCGACTCGGATTTTGATTTCGAAGACGAAGACGAAGATGACAGTGATACCTCTTTCGTTAGCGTTCGCAAGTTGCCCTACAAAAGGACATCTCGCGTTGACGCCACACGCTTTGATGATCGTGAAGAGGTAGAACGGAGGATGCTTGCAGCCGCCACTGAAGCCTCCATTCGTGACTTCATGAGCAGAGGTGCATCGACAAGCGCAGGCTCATCTGGTCACAACATTTCCAGGCCCGCTGGGCTTGCTGCCACCACGGAGTTTTACTATGTCGATTCGGATATAGTCCCTGATAGTGAGCCTGAGGGTGACTTGCTCGAACCCATCGTGCAGACCGGGTGGATAAGCAAGGGTAAAGGGAGGAACAAAAGCCAATGGAAATCCGAATCTGATGCCGACCACAATCATCAAGAAGTGTATACGGTGCGAAGAGAGACTCGCACACGATCCGCTTTGGAAAAGCAAGAGAGAAGGAGGTTAGAGTTTAAGCTTGGAAGGCGTTTGACTTACGTAGGTCTAGCAGGCATTTTCCTTGATCTATCTATTCTAGTTTCTTACTTGACTCTTACCCAGGCAGAAAAATCTACGATTCAGCTGCACAAGCATCATCCTGAGCTTCGCGATGCCTGGGGCGACCTCGAAGCAGCTATCGGAATTGTGGAGCCCAAAAAGGCGGAGCAGCCATCGGGGCTCAGAATAACCCTCCTTCCTTTCCAGGAAGAATCACTCTACTGGATGCGTAATCAAGAATTCGGTCAGTACGCTGGTGGTCTTCTGGCGGTTAGTCTTGCGCACCTCTTGAAATAATATTTATACTTACTCGGATCTTGGTAGGACGAGATGGGGTAGGTTGACACTACTTGTGCTCGCGGTTAACCTGACGGTTTTTTAGGATGGGTAAGACGATCCAGATGATCGCTCTCATGGTATCGGGTTCCGCGAAACCCAATTTGGTTGTGGCGTGCGTTTTCGTTCTCCTTCCTTTCCCTTCTTTTGATATTCCGATCTAACCTACCATGCAGTCCAACAGTTGCGATTATGCAGTGGCGCAATGAGATAGAAGCGCATACAACTGGGATGGATGTACTCGTTTGGCATGGCGCTTCGCGTATGACTGACCCCAAAGAAATGAAGAAGTACGACGTCGTCCTTACCACGTACGCCGTACTCGAGAGTTGCTTCCGTAAGCAACAGACGGGTTTCAAACGCAAGGGTACTATAATCAAGGAAAACTCCCCTCTACACGCTGTTGAATGGGAACGTATTGTCGTGCGTGGATCTGCAAGTTGTTTAAGTACTTCTGACGTATTTGATCTGCCAGCTTGATGAGGCTCATAACATAAAAGAGCGAGCGACGAACACAGCAAAGGCTACCTTTGAATTGAAAGCGAAGTATCGCTGGTGCCTTTCTGGGACACCTCTCCAGAATCGAGTAGGCGAATTATACAGTTTGATAAGGTTCTTAGGTTGCGACCCCTTCTCCCATTATTATTGTACGTCGCGTTCTTCCCTTCGGCCCTTTGTCTCCCCCTGACATTTGTTTATTCAGGCAAGAAATGCCCTTGCAAGTCTCTACACTGGAAGTTCAGCGATAAGAAGTCATGTGACGGTGTGTCTGCTGTCAATTTCGTTATCGTTTGCACCCGCGCTGACCTATGTACAGATTGCGGACATAGCCCTATGACGCATACGTGTTTCTGGAATAACGAAATTCTCACTCCCATTCAGAAGCACGGGATGCAAGAGTTGGGCGTGATTGCATTCAAAAAGCTGCGCATCTTACTGGACCGGATTATGCTGCGACGAACAAAGATTCAGCGGGCGGACGACTTGGGCCTTCCGCCGCGTACCGTCATTGTGCGGCGCGATTACTTCAGCCCCGAAGAGAAGGAACTGTACCTGAGCCTGTTTTCAGATGCAAAGAGGCAATTCAGCATGTACGTCGGTGCTGGGACGCTACTCAACAGTGAGTCTTTTGCCTCATATGGAGTGGCACCTGATCTTACGGGGACAACTACAGACTATTCCAATATCTTCAGTCTCATTACGCGCATGCGTCAAATGGCCTGCCATCCCGATCTCGTAATCCGCAGCAAGATAAATGCCGGTGTGTTTGGCGAAGAAGGCGAGGCCACCGTGTGCCGATTGTGCAACGATGTGGCGGAGGATGCCATTCAGGCGAAATGTCGGCACATTTTCGACCGCGAGTGCATCAAACAGTACCTGAACGCATCCATTGAAGCCAACGTAAGATTGCCATCTTGTATTCTTCTCCGCTACCGCGCTAATTGTTATCTGGCATAGCCGGCTTGCCCCGTTTGTCACCTCGCCCTCACAATTGATCTCGAGGCACCGGCCTTGGAGTTAGAAATCCCCGCCGCCGCGCGTCAGGGCATCCTTGGCCGTCTGGACATTGACTCATGGCGATCAAGTTCAAAGATAGAAGCGCTAGTAGAAGAGTTGACTGATCTGCGCAGTCAAGACGCAACCACGAAGAGCATTGTCTTTAGCCAATTTGTCAACTTTTTGGACCTGATCGCGTTCCGCCTGCAACGAGCGGGCTTCTCGGTAAATCGGTTCGCTCATTAGTCCGAACGTCGGCTAATGGCACCTCTCAGATTTGTCGGCTCGAGGGTACGATGAGCCCTCAAGCCCGGGATGCCACTATTCAGCATTTCAGTGAGTCCTTTGTACGAATCTATGATCGAACTACAAGCTGAGATTTTTTTTAAAGTGAGTAACGTACATGTCACTATATTTCTCGTCAGTCTGAAGGCTGGCGGTGTGGCGCTCAACTTGACAGAAGCATCTCGAGTGTACCTTATGGATAGCTGGTGGAACCCTGCGGTTAGTCCCCTCCCGTCCTCTTTCTCTTTCTCTCTGATTATGACTGATGTCGCTCCGGCCTGACAGGTTGAATTCCGTGAGTACATGTGCATCGTTTTATCTACTTCTAAATTCACGTCACATATAGAGGCCATGGATCGTATCCATCGACTTGGTCAACGGAGACCCGTGCAGGCAATCAAACTTGTCATCGAGGATAGCATCGAAAGTCGCATCGTACAGTTACAAGAGAAAAAGTCAGCGATGGTGGACGCCACACTCTCCACAGACGACTCGGTGCGTGTTTCACGGCCTCTCCGGGCGAAAATCGCTGATAGATAGGGCACTGTAGGCGATGGGCCGGCTCACTCCCGAGGACGTACGTTCTGCTCTCCCTGTGACTGTGCTATACTAATTCACAGCATTTCCAGCTATCCTTCTTATTCAGAGTATTCTTATTCCTTTATATCCTGGAATTGTATCAACTGACGCGCGTTCTTTATAGTTGTGAGAGATAGTTGTGAGAGACATTTTAGACTCTCCATACAGAAGACGAGAACTATGACCCAGAACTACTATACTTAGAATTTGCTATTGGGGTATCTACATATCTAGCCAAGTAAGGGTGTGGAATAATTTGGGGATGTTTGTCCTTGTCGGCGACTCAATTTGAATCACGAACGAGACCTGGCGATAGTTTCAGTTGGACTGTCTTCTCTTTACCTCGCCTATCTGCTGTTCCAGGCCAGCTGCATGGCAGTTTTATCCGAATTTGTGGACGAAGAACCTCAAGACGTTGGTACCCTTCTGAACAGTCTTCGTATACCGTCCGACTTTGCACGGCATGAAGTTTTGGAGGACAAAGAGACAATTACCCGGCTCGGCGAGTGGAAGGCTAACGCTTTCAACGCGTTGAAGGAAATTCGTGGACTGCTTGAAAACAAACGACATGAGATTCGCACATCGGATCTTATTTATACTTGCGCAGCATTCCAGGGAGATGGCGACTGGATATCTGAGGACATGCGTGCCTTAGCATCTGGCAAGCCCGTGACATACGCCACCACCGTAAAGTGACTTAAGCTCATCCCTAGAGATCCTAGCACTGGAGGGGGAGCCTTCTCTGCTTCTAGAGGAAATTTTAATGAAATATATCAAGCCGATTTTTCAAGCAAATCCTCATCCCATGCTGAACCTTGAAACCAGCCGCAAGTTACCTCGCACGGCCGGAGGATATGCGGCTACCCAGGATGCGTATGAGGGACAGGTATGGAAAACACATCCCGGGATCGGAAACGTTCTCCTTTGGTGTGTGCAACGAATCGATGTGCGCATATGTTCGTATCGTTTTCTCTTCACTAACCCTGATTACCACAGACTGATGCATATGAACGGTTGTGGTACCTCATCGTGCCCCCAATGATGACACTCTTGGACGATTTTGAAGCACGGTACAAACTTCTAGGCATCCAAGTCGTCACTGCCATGCTTGAAAATGCCCCATTTCCGCTTCTCAACCGCACTGGGATATCCGAGCTCATTCTCGCTGTGTGATTTCGTATTTCACTCTGGACTTGCTCCCTGTCTGACCCGCATACAGTCTTTAAATCGTGCCCTCACCTTCCTTCATTCGCCACATACGCCTACAATACTTCGCGCCGCAATTCCAGCTGCGACGAACTTGATAGAGCGCACAACTCAGCCTAGCTCTGAACAACGCTTTACGCAGCTCTGTGCGCTCTTAGGTGATGGCGTGATAGGAAGCGTATGGATGTATAGTTCGGAGGACGCGGATGCTGTTGAAGCGAGTGTCGACGTATTACCTATTCTCGTGCGCGCTCTCGGGATAGGTGCTACGCGCTACTTGAAGGTACGGTTTAGCACCTTTACAGGCCGCTTGGAGGATAACCAGATATCAGGCGTTGGTTCCTCAGCTCATGCACCCACTTTATCCGGTTCCCTTCAAGAAGCCGCGAATAACTCTACAGTTGTCTTCCCTTCGTGCATTAGAAACAGTCATACAAGAATGTAGCCTTCGTATAGAAATTTGGAGGGGCACAATCGTCGAAGGTGTGGCAAAATGCTGGGTCGTGCTTTTTGAAGAAGAACGGACAGATGAAGGTGAGACCCAGATCTAACTTCTATAGTCCACTAAAGTCTAATGAGCCTTGGTAGAGTCGGAGGAAGAGCTAAGACTCGCGCTGAGGACCATGTGCGCGCAGTTGTGGAAGGTCGCTCCGTCTGTGCGTGAGGTAAGTTCTCGCTTACTCTTATGATACCAGGACGATTGAAAATTGCATAGGAATATATTAGACTGTTGAGGCTTGACGCAGCAATATTCGAAGACCTTGTCGGACATTTTATCTATTCCCATTTAGCAGAGGTAGATGAATTAAACGTTGAGGCCGTTGAGGGGTAGGCTTCACGTGGTGGGCCTTCTCTTGTGTTTTATTTCGGGTACACGAGTGCATCCCGGACCATGCCTGTCACAACTGTCATTGCACGAAAGAATATTTCAAGAGGCTGTTGCAGAGAGAGGAGAAGGGAACTGCGGCTTGCAATGTCCGAGCCACAGTGGTCATATGGTCAGACCACGTGTACGTTCACGTCAGTCACCGGATTAGAAGAACATTGAAAATGAGAACCTTCTAAATTTAAAGATACAGTTGACTATCTCATAATGCATAGTTTTTTTGAGCACTTATTTCCACTTCATGGCTGGCCCAGAACTCTGCACCAAAAAATTGTTACATATTCTTGTAGACTACCTAGCCTAATTGTAGAATCCCAAAAATGGATGTACTCCCTTGAATGGCACACCTTGGGCACATAAAAATATGCATTATGAGATAGTCAACTGTACATAAACCACGAATGTCAATATTACTGTTTGGCTTGCTAATACTCGAAGTCGTTCAACGTGACCCCAAGCTCTTATCTATTCCCGTCTCTGGCGCCATGTCGACCTGGCAGGAACTCGTAGCAGAAAAGAAAAGGCGTCAAACCGCATCCATTCCGAAGGAATGGCTGGTCACACTACCCGCAGATGATGTATTGGACGTTACGGATGTCCCTGCCAGCTGTGGGCTGTTATCAGCGCGCGAACTGGAGATTACGGCAGTCAGCGAGGTAGCTCTCTTACTCAACAAGCTCGCAACCGCAGAATGGTCGTCCGTCGAGGTCACCACAGCATTCTGCAAGAGAGCGATTATTGCCCATCAACTTGTATATCCATCATCTCCTCTGCCGCGCCAGGTGATAACATACCGTCCAGACGAATTGCCTCACAGAGATCTTCGTTGACCGTGCCCTCGAGAGGGCCGCTTGGCTCGATGAACAACTAAAGACGACTGGAAAAGTCGTTGGCCCGCTTCATGGCCTTCCTGTTTCTCTCAAGGACCAGATAAGGATCAAAGGACTAGAGACAATAATGGGTACGTGGGCCGTTTATCCGTTTGATATCCCCGGAAATGCATCTGCGCGTCTCAGGATACGTCTCGTGGATCGGTAAAGTGGCCGAACGTAATGCTTCTCTTACGGAAATTTTGAATGAAAGTGGTGCTGTTTTGTACGTTCGTACAAATGTACCACAGACACTCATGGTTGGTTCACATTCTGCGGATTTGAGTTCTCCCCGACGTTCTGACTCTCATATTTAGTGGCCGGAAACCTACAACCTCGTGTTCGGTAGGACAGTCAACCCGGCCAATCGTGCCTTGACCTCTGGTGGGTCATCTGGGGGTGAGGGTGCCTTAATTCGAATGAAGGGGAGCATTTTGGGGGTTGGTTCGGACATCGGGGGGTAAACCTTACTGCCCTTCTTCTTACGATGGTTCACTCATCGGTATTATTAGTTCTATTCGCATTCCAGCGGCAATGACGGGGATATATGGCTTTCGGCCCTCTAATCACCGCGTTCCATACGAGGGTTCAGCCAACTCGCTAGAAGGCCAGGACTCCCTCCCATCAGTTCTCGGACCGCTCTCAACGGATCTTTGTGGTATCAAGTTGTTCATGCAGGCTGTCATTGGTCAGAAACCCTGGTTGAAGGACCCTCTTTCTCCTAGAAAGCAATGGAATGAGGACGGGTATCGCCTCATCGAGCATGGTAGTGGAAAGAAACTCACTTTTGGCATCCTCTGGAATGACGGCCTCGTCGTTCCTCAACCCCCTGTCATCCGTGCCCTTGAAATGACTAAGGAAGCCGTAATTGCCGCAGGGCACGATGGTAAAACATGGTTTCTCTCATCCCGCAGAGCAGCCACTAAGAATCTTGCAGTTATTGACTGGAAACCTTACAAGCATGCAGAAATATATAAAGTGACGGTGAGAGCCACATTTAGTGCAGACATGCAGTCTGCTTATCCTTGGCAGATAGACATTTGGGCCGCAGCCGGAGAAGCAGACTATGCTGCTGTCACATCCCAAACTGGCGAGCCCATTCTGAAGAGCATGTCGAACTTTGGCACTTCAACCGGCACTTCAGAGTCTGGCGTATATATCAAGGAAACGGGCATCTCCGCTTTTGAGCTTTTCCAAATTCAGAAGAGACGAGCAACGCTGCGGAAGGAGTACCTTGATCACTGGCAGAGTACGAAATCGTCTACTTCGACGGAGCGACCAGTGGACGCTATCATATCTCCTGTCGCACCGTTTCCACCCCCTCCCCACGGAAAGAACAAGCGCGTGTCGATCCCCTCCCTTGCTCAGATACAACACTAACTTTTCCTACAGCAACGCCGATTACACATTCGTCTGGAATGCGCTGGACTATCCCGCTTGCGTTTTCCCTGTTACCAAGGTAGATCCGGTACTTGATCAACCCAAACCCGCACATCAATTCTTGAGCAAGGAGGACCAGAGGGTATATGAACTGTGTACGGGTTACTCTCCTTGGTGATTCTCAACGCTGACTGTTGATTCTGGGAAGATGACTCACCTGAGACCTTCAAAAATGCACCTGTGGGACTGCAGCTTGTGGGACAATGCCAGGAGGATGAGGCAGTCATCGCCATGACGGAGGTTGTCGATGCCGCACTTAGAGCAAAGTATGGTCGGCCAAGATTGTGACCGGCATTGCCAGCGAAGTCAGTGTTTCTGATAAAGTGTGATGTAATGTATTTGTCTTGAACCGAGTACATTGTACTCTGGAATACCGCAGTAGCCTCTGTCGTGCAATGCATTGAGTCTGGGGTATTTCCTACTAAGTTGAAACAGGGAAGGCGAATGCAACAAATGAATGGACGTCGGAATAGGTAACAAATGAGATGATGGGCTTGCGAATCGGATGTCAGATTATTAGATTAGATTAGATTAACTTGCATGTCAGCAGCCGGCGCTTCCGCTCCGAGTCCGAGTCGTAGGTGCGACCCCACTACGACCCCATCTTCCAGTATCAGCCCGAGCTCGGACTAGTGAGATCTCCCTCGAGACATCAACGTTTGTGTGTCACTTTTATTCCTTTTCGTCGTGCTGAGCTTTGGGATGTGATTTGGTCACTCAGATCTAATTCTTGCTACCACTGTATTCCTGTAGTGTGCCATCCATGGCCATGGTGGAATCACCGGACTGGGATCCGGAAGAGCCCCTCGGCAAAAACTTCCCGCCCATGAAGAATGATCTGATTCTCAGGGCAGCAAGAGGTACATTGCACAAAAAACTACTTTTT
>WNFQ01002723.1_pt1 | contig 12809 bp, 12 predicted proteins | sample 5400171 | NCBI WGS metagenome assembly WNFQ01 (sample SAMN13153356, study PRJNA577476) | soil metagenome | isolation source: 20 cm soil under Madrone tree | place: USA:California | collected 2016-06-14
AAAAGGCGTCGCCCTGCAAGCCGATCTTTGCAACCTCGCGGACATTAAGCGATTGTTTCAACAGACTGCGGAGCAATTCGGCCGCCTCGATATCCTCGTCAACAGCGCCGCCAATTTTCTTCCCGCGCACCTCGCAGACACGACGGAGAAGATGTGGGATGCCTCGCTCGATACCAACCTGAAAGCGCCATTCTTTTGCGCGCAAGCCGCCGCGCCGCTACTGAAACAGTCGCACGGGGTCATCATTAATTTCGCCGATATCGGCGGCATCCTGCCGTGGCCCGGCTACATTCCGCACTGCGCTTCCAAAGCCGGAGTGATCATGCTGACGAAATGCCTCGCAAAAGCCCTGGCGCCCGAAGTCCGCGTCAACGCCATCGCCCCCGGCACCATCACCATGTCCGGCGATCCCAGCGAATGGGAAGCCGACTTCATCCGCCGCGCCCCGCTGCACCGCACCGGCACCACCGATGACGTAGCCGACGCGGTCTCCTTCCTGATCCATTCGACCTTCATCACAGGTCACATCTTGGTCCTCGACGGTGGCCGCACGCTCTGAAACTCCCGCGACAATCCCTTCGTGCAGACTTTCGCGCCACGGTGTATTCTATTGTGCTAATGAGCGAAATAAGTTTTGACGTGATGCGGGAAGGGCCATGCCTCAGGCCAATCGAATGAACAGGGACCGGTCGGACGTTATGAATAATGAAGAAGCTCTCGTGAACAACGGGACTACCGTGAACAACGGCACCACCGCCGATAATGAGACGCACATTCCCGTGCCTCACGGATTAGACGACTTGGAAGTGCAAGAATGGCTCGAATCGCTCGATTCCGTCCTGGAATCCAGCGGACCCGAAGTCGCCACGGAAATTCTGGAGCGCCTCCGCGCCCACGCCACGGTTTCTGGCATCGACCTCCCGTTCAGCGCCAATACGCCCTACGCCAACACCATTCCCGCTCGCCTCGAGCCGCTTTTCCCCGGCGACCAGGAACTCGAGCGTCGCATCAAGAGCCTCATCCGCTGGAACGCGCTGGCCATGGTCGTGCGCGCCAATCGCGTGGAGCACAATATCGGCGGCCACATCTCCACGTTCGCCAGCGCCGCCACGCTCTACGAAGTCGGCTTCAATCATTTCTTCCGCGCCCGCACCCCCGAATTCGAGGGCGACACGGTTTACTTTCAGGGACACGCGTCCCCCGGCATCTACGCGCGCGCCTTCCTTGAAGGCCGCCTCTCCGCGCAAAAACTGGAAAATTTTCGCCGCGAACTAAAACCCGGCGGCGGCCTCTCCTCGTATCCGCATCCGTGGCTCATGCCCGACTTCTGGGAATTTCCCACTGTCTCGATGGGCCTCAGCCCGCTGATGTCCATTTATCAGGCGCGCTTCAACCGCTACCTCGAAGACCGCGGCCTTAAGCCCGTCACCGACGCCAAAGTCTGGGCCTTCCTCGGCGACGGCGAAACCGACGAGCCGGAATCCCTCGGCGCCATCACGCTCGCCTCGCGCGAAAAGCTCGACAATTTGATCTTCGTCGTCAACTGCAACCTGCAGCGCCTCGACGGTCCCGTGCGCGGCAACGGGCAAATCATTCAGGAACTCGAGTCTGCCTTCCGCGGCGCTGGCTGGAACGTCATCAAGGTTCTGTGGGGCAGCGAGTGGGACCCCATTCTCGAGCGCGACACCGAAGGCTTGCTGGTCAAGCGCATGGGCGAACTAGTCGACGGCGAATACCAGAAGCTCGTCGTCGAATCCGGCGCCTACGTGCGCCAGCATTTCTTTGGCAGCGACCAGCGCCTGCTGCAGCTCGTCGAGCCGCTTCCCGACGAGGCGCTGCGCCGCCTGCGCCTCGGCGGCCACGATCCGCGCAAAGTCTACGCCGCCTACAAAGCTGCGGTCGAACACAAGGGCCGTCCGACTGTTATTCTCGCGCGCACTATTAAAGGTTACGGCCTCGGCGAAGCCGGCGAAGGCAAGAACGTCACCCATCAGCAGAAAAAGCTGAACGAGGAAGAGCTCCAGGAATTTCGCTCGCGTTTCGGCATTCCCTTGAACGACCAGGACTGCATCGAAGTGCCCTTTTATCGCCCCGCCGAAGACAGCATCGAAATCCAGTATCTGCGTGCGCGCCGCGAAGCGCTCGGCGGCTACGTCCCCAAGCGCAGCGTGCGTTCGCAGCCGCTCGTCGCCGATCACGACGAACTTTTCAAGGAATTTTACGAAGGCAGCGAGGGCAGGGAAGTCTCCACTACGATGGCCTACGTCGGCATGCTGCGCAAGATGTTGCGCGATCCGGAAATGGGCAAGCTCATCGTGCCCATCGTCCCTGACGAAGCACGCACCTTCGGCATGGAGTCGCTGTTCCGCACTGTCGGCATTTACTCCAGCGTTGGCCAGCGCTACGAGCCCGTCGACGTCAACACGCTGCTCTATTACAAGGAAGCCAAAGACGGCCAGATCCTCGAAGAGGGCATCACCGAGGCCGGCTCCATGGCGTCCTTCATCGCCGCGGGCTCTGCGTACGCCACTCACGGCATCAACACCATTCCCTTCTTCATTTACTACTCGATGTTCGGCTTCCAGCGCATTGCCGATTTCATCTGGGCCGCTGCCGACATGCGCACGCGCGGCTTCCTGCTCGGCGGCACGGCCGGCCGCACCACGCTTTCCGGCGAGGGCTTGCAGCACCAGGACGGCAACAGCCACGTCCTCGCGCTGCCCGTGCCCAATCTGCGCGCCTACGATCCTGCGTTCGCCTACGAAATCGCCGTCATCATCCAAGACGGCATTCGCCGCATGTACAAAGATGGCGAAAACATTTTTTACTACATCACTTTGATGAACGAGCCCTACGCCATGCCGCCGATGCCCGGCGATGTGAAGGACGGCATTCTCCATGGCATGTACAAATTCCGTGCCAGCGAAAACAAAAAGTCCAAGCTGCGCGCGCAACTCTTTGGTAGCGGTTCCATCCTGCGCGAAGCCCTGCAAGCGCAAGATATTCTCGACCAAAAATACGGCGTGGCCGCCGATGTCTGGAGCGTCACCAGCTACAAGGCGCTATACACCGATGCGGTGGAAAGCGAGCGCTGGAACCGTCTGCACCCGAATGAAAAGCCGCGCGTCCCGTACGTCACGCAAACTCTGGCCGACGCGCCCGGCGCGCTCGTAGCCGCCACCGACTACATCAAGACGCTGCCCACCATGGTCAGCAAATGGATGCCGCGCCGCCTTGCCACGCTCGGCACCGACGGCTTCGGCCGCAGCGAAGGCCGCCAATCCCTGCGCGAATTCTTCGAGGTCGACCACCGCTTCATCGCCCTGGCCGCCCTGCACGAGCTCCAACAAGACGGCAAAATCGAGCCCAGCGTCGTAACCAAAGCCATCAAAGACCTTGGCATCGACCCCGAAAAACCCAACCCCGTAATCTCTTGACTTTGGGCGGAATCTTTTAACGAGTTGTCCTCGGTGATGGTACACGGCGCTATGGACTTGCGCGATAGAATCGCTCTTCTGATTCTCCTTATGCCAATCGGAATCGTCGTCTTCCTTGCTTCGTTTTATGTTTTGGCGATTATTGGACTGCATACGGGACTTCTCGAGCTTCACTTGCTCGAGCTTCATCCCTCTACCAAAGGCAATTCAGAAAACCTTGGGTGGATCACGGTTTGCGTTGGGAGCACATGTGCATCACTTTTGGCGGTGCGGTCTTGTTTCCATGTCTTAGAAAAACGCATTCGCTGAGCAGACAAAAATCTTTTCATTTTGTACGGATTCGCTGCTCGGCGGCAGCTTTAGGGATCCTGTGGGCGTTCCAGTAATTCAGCTGGCTTGATCCGTCCCGTCGCCAGGTTCGCCACCAACTCCCGATTGGCCGCCAAAAAGTCGTAACTCCCCAACTCCTTCGGCAAAACCCACGCGATCTGCTCGAAACACAGCGGTCTCGCCTCGCCCTCGGCAATCGCCGCCGCAAAAAATCGAATCTCCAGCTCCTCCGCCGAAGCCGCATACTGGTGCCGCACGCGCCCCATCTCCGCGCATTTCGTCAGCATAACGCCCAACTCCTCGCGCAACTCCCGCGCCAGGGCCGCCTCCGCCGTCTCGCTCTCCCGCACCTTCCCCCCAGGAAACTCCCATTTCAGCGGCGACGAATCATCCTTGCGCCGCTGCCCAATCAGCATCCGCCGGTCCGCCCTCTCAATCACCGCCGCCACAACAGTCTTCATCACTCTTCTCGGTGTCCTCTGTGTTCCTGACTCTGTGAACTCTGTGTTAAGTCGCGCCTTTTCTTCTCTGCGAGTCTCGGCGCACTCGGCGTCTCGGCGTTATCTCTTGATCTCCTTCCTTCGGTGTAGCACCTTCCACAACTCCAGAACTCCTCGCATCAACGGCGGCCCCGGCGTATTCAACAATTCATCCGGCACCACAAACACGCGCCGCTCCCGTATTGCCGGCACATCCTTCCAAGCCTCCACCCTATACGCTTGCTCCGGATCCGATTTCCCGCCGGTCGCCGCCCACGCCAGCACGATCACCTCCGGCCGCGCCTCCGCCATTTGCGCGTCAGTCACTTTTCCCCCCGCCGGAACAATCATCTCCCCGCCGCAAATCTTCACCAACTCCGCCACCCACGGCGGCGAACTAATCCGCGGATTCGGCCAAGCCTCGCAATACACCCGCACACGCCGCTTCAATTTCTTCGCCGCGCGCCCAATCACCGCAAATTCCGAACGCATCTTCCGAATCAGCGTCTCCGCCTGCGTTGCGCGCCTCGCAATTCCTCCCAACAACCGAATATCCGCATAGACATCCTCGATCGATCGCGGGTTCATCGCCAAAAAATTCACCGGCTGCTCCAACAATTTCCCTACCGTCCCCTGCTTGTACGGCACGGAGCCAATCACCAGCGTGGGCCGCAGCTTCACCACGTCCGCCACCGACTCCAAGTGCCAGCAATCCCCAACCTGTGGCAATCCCGCCACCGGCGCCACGTCGCAGCACCATTTCGTAACTCCCACCAAGAGCCGTCGCCCTCCAATTGCACACAAAATCGAAGTAGCGCTAGGCGCCAGCGACACAATCCTCATCTCCGGTTTTGTCTGCGCAGGCATACGTAGCGGCGGCCTTTAGGCTGGCGCTTTCAACTGTATCAGCATGTCCTTTCTCTGCAAGTGAAGAGCGCCCGCAGCGCAACCACATCTCCTCTTGCCCTTCCACAACAACCTCGGTATCCTCCTCCTGTAGAAGCACAAGGGGTTACCGCATGCCGCCCGAAAAACTCGACCTCCCCCAAGGCACTCTCGACCTCCTCATCCTCAAAACCCTTGCTCTCGAGTCGCAGCACGGCTGGGCCATCTCCGAGCGCGTCCAGCAAGTCTCCAGGGACGTTCTGCAAATTCAGCAAGGCTCCCTCTATCCCGCGTTGCATCGCCTCGAACGTCGCGGCTGGATCAAAGCCCGCTGGGGCGCCTCCGAAAACAATCGCCGCGCCAAGTATTACGACCTCACCGCCGCAGGCCGGAAACAACTCGAGCGCGAAGAAAGCGCCTGGCGCAAGCTCGCCGCCGCCGTCGCCCAAATTCTGCGCACCGCTTAGTAAGCGTCGCTGTTCTCCGGCCCTCTTCTTCAGCCCTGGCGTCGTTTGCCGCGGCTCTTGCGCATTGACTTCACGTCGCCGGTTGTGTTGCACTCTCGCAACGCAATTTCTGGGAGGTGTCTTCGTATGCGCCGCGAAATATTGACAGCTATATTTATTCTGATCGCCAGTTCCGCTCTTTTGCGGGCGCAAACCGCCGACAACTCGCAATCCGACGATCCGCAAGTCGTCCGCTATCACGCCACCATCGACACCGTAAAATACGTTTACGGCGCAGCGGCTCCGGTCGCGCGGCTGAAACCCGGCAATATCCTGGAAGCGAATTCTCTCGACTGTTTCGGCAACGCGCTGCAAAAACCCGGCGACCCGTTCTCTCTTGTAAAAGGCGACAATCCGCTCACCGGACCTTTTTTCATCGAAGGCGCAGAGCCCGGCGACACGCTCGTCGTGCACATTCTCGATCTGCAAGTCGACAGCAATCAGGGCATCGGCGCATTCTCGCCGGGATTCGGCGCGGCGAATTCCACACATTACACTCCCGTTCTGGAAACGAAGCCGCTGCCGGAGAAGATGTGGTTCTATCCCATTGACCGCGAGAAAAATACCGCCACGTTTCAGGCGCTCGATTCGAACTTCAAAGTGAAATTTCCGCTGCATCCATTTCTTGGCTGCATCGGCGTGTGCCCCGCAAATGGCGAAGCGCGCAGCTCCATCGTGCCCGCGGAGTTTGGCGGCAATATGGACGCGCCGGAAGTTTCCGCCGGCAACACGTTGTATTTGCCGGTGAACGTTTCCGGCGCGCTGCTTTATTTCGGCGATGGCCACGCCGCCATGGGCGACGGGGAAGTGGCCGGAAGCGCTGTGGAAGTGCCCATGCGCGAGCGTCTGAAAATTGACGTGATCAAGGGCCGGCGCATCGAGTGGCCGCGCTTCGAAAATGAAAGCGAAATTATGACCACGGGCATCTACCGTCCCGTCGACGACGCTGCGCGCATCGCCGTTACGGAATTAATGCACTGGATTCACGCCGATTACGGCCTGTCCGAGCTCGACGCCTACGAGCTGTTTTCCAAAGTCGGCAAACTCCATCTCACCGAAATGGTCGATCCCAATTACGTGGTTGTCGCCGCCATCTACAAAAAATATCTGCCTCCGAAAAAATAAAACGGCGCTGCTATACTCTTGCTGATGTTCAGCGACGCCCTTCTAGATCATTTTCAAAATCCGCGCAATGCAGGCGAGCTTCCCGGTGCAGATGCCAAAGTGGAAGTCAGCAATCCCGTTTGCGGCGACGTTCTTCAGCTTGCCGTGCGCATCGAGGGTGAGCGCATTGTGGAAGCACGTTTTCTGTGCCGCGGCTGCACCACTTCGATTGCATGCGCTTCGCTGCTTACCGAGCAACTCCGCCACCGCACATTGGCGGAGGCCCGCTCGGTCACCGCGCAATCTCTTTCGCAAGCGCTCGGCGGACTTGCGGCGGCAACATTTCACGGCGCTGAACTTGCCGCTGATGCGGTTGAAACAATGTTGCGAAATATCGCTGCAAAATATCGATAGCTAATCCGCGCGGCCGGTCGCGCGGAGCAGCGTCTCCGGATCGTTCAGATTCAAAATGCAGCCCTCCTCATTGGTGGGCACTTCCAGAACATCCGCGGCGTGCGCCCAAACGACGGCGCGCGCGCCTTTGTCCATCGGCGCCCGCATCAATTCTTCGTACAGCGCGGCGGGAAAAATTACGGGATGGCCGCGGCGGCCTTCGTATTTCGGCAGAACAATTTTGCCGCGCGTTGCGTAAAACTGTTGGATCAGCTCATTCACCAAAGCGCCGCTGATCAGCGGATGATCGATCAGGCATAGAAGCAAGCCGTCCGTTCCTTGAGTCGTTCCCTCATTGGCCATTTGGCCTGTCGCGCGTAAACTGCGAAGCGCGGCTTGGATAGAACTGAGCTGGCCATTTTCCCAGTCGGGGTTAATTACGATTTCGTCCGCGGCGAGCACGATGTTTTTCGCGATGGGTTCGGCGTGGGCGCCGAGGACGACGCGGCGCACGCCGATTTTCGGGTGCACGGTGACTTCCAGCAGGTGCTCGAGGAAGGGACGTCCCTGATAGGCGAGGAGCGCCTTGGGCGAGCCCATGCGGCTGGAAGCGCCGCCTGAGAGGATGACGGCGGCCAACATAATTTTTTAGCGCGCGGAAGCGAAGCGCGATTCGATTCCAACTTTTTTGTGCGCGGCGCTTTCCGCATTGCGGCGCACGGCGATCAGCTCGGCGACAATACTGATGGCAATTTCCTCCGGCGAAAGCGCGCCGATCTCGAGGCCCATGGGCGCGTAGACGCGCTCGAATTCTTCGGGGCGGTAGCCTTCTTTTTCGAGCGCTTTGTATACGGACAGCACTTTGCGCTTGCTGCCGATCATGCCGACGTAGCGCGCTTGCGTGCGCACGGCCCAGGCAAGCACGCGCATGTCTTCCTTGTGTCCGCGGGTGACGACGACAAGATAGGTGGAGGCGTTGGGCTGGATTTTCTCGAACGCTTGGTCGTAGCTGGTGAAGACGTCTTGGGCCATGGGGAAACGCTGGAGATTGGCGAAGGCTTCGCGGTCGTCCACCACGCCGATGGCGAAACCGGCAGAGCTGGCGGCTTTGGCCATGGCCATGGAGACGTGGCCGGCACCGAAGACGTAGACGATGGGCTGCGGAAGAATCGGCTCGACGAAAATTTCCACCGTGCCGCCGCAGATCAGTCCGTTGTCGTAGCTGGCTTCGTTATTGAGATTGAAAACCATTTTGCGCGGCGATTCTTTTTGCATCACTTCCTTGGCGGCGGCCCAGACGTCGGCTTCAACGCAACCGCCGCCGATGGTGCCGACCAGCGAGCCGTCTTCGCGGACGAGCATGCGCGAGCTTTCGTAGCTGGGGATTGAGCCGTTGGTGTGCACGATCGTAGCCAGCGCGCCGCGCTGCCCGGCGCGCCGCATCTTCACGATTTCTTCAAACAGGTCCATGCCGTTGTTCCGTAATTTACGCTACGCCGCACCAGCCCGAGTGTCAACGCACTTGCCACGTAGACAGCAGAAACTAAGAAGTGATCGTAGACGGGCGGTTTGCAGGGGTACCCCCTCCCCTGTATTCTTGTAAGTGTTGATTCTAGAGGGGGTTAAAGTCCTTTGTTTTGATACACTTTTGCAAGTGTTGATTCTAAAGGTAGTTAGAGGAGAGTGGGTGGTGAGTAGCGGGTGGTGGGTGTCGGGGAGACATTCCACAGGAGACACCGCGGCAACAGAGAGGGGCCGATCCGCGGACTTGTAGTAAAAGTCGGAGGCTCGGGAATCGGAACGGAACCGCGGAGAGAGGCATCCGTGAACGGCGAGCGAAACGGGTTGGTGCGCCGATTTCATGCGGAATGGTAGCGGGGATCGGGGCGGTTGTCAATAGGAATCTTTTACTTATAAGGCAGTCGTTCGAATGGCTTGCTAAGTCATTCAAACGCGGAGAGTTACAAAGAAGATGGGGTGGAAAGGTAACAATTCGGAAACCCGGAGCAAAACCGAGATGCAGGGCAAGCGAGTCAGGGGAATGGCAGGAGTTGTTCGAGCTGGTCAGGGCGCTTGCGTAGTTGGTTGCTGCGAAGGTGACTCTAAACCTGCACACGCAAGAGCGGCGTATGCGGCACCAAATTCTCTGCACGAGCCTGTCGGCCACCCGCCGGCCGCGCTGGGGCAAAACATGCCAGGAAGAAGTACGGGAAGTGCAAGATCGGCGATGAGTGATTTTATTTCTACTGGGTGCCCGGCCTTGTTGAGGTGATTTTTCCCGGGTTGGTTTTTGTTCCTGAGCGGGTCGCTCCGGGAAAGTTCTCTGGAAATACCTTTGGCTAGATCGAGGCTGGCCCACCCGCCCCTTGTAGAGCTGATTTTCCCGGCTCGGTTTTGATCGTGAGCGGGTGACGCAGGGAAAGTCTTCCCGGGACCACCTTTGGCTGTCTGGAGGCTGGCCCACTCGCCTATCACATTCAAAGACCAACTCAGTGTAGTATCGGCCACTGGGGGAAGGCGTGAATGAGACTGTTTGAGGATACGTTACCAATCTCCGGGGAAGAGAAAACAATCCGCCCGAAGGGCTACACAGGGCTGCACGCATTCCACAAGTATTGGGGTAAGAAACCATTGGAGGTTCTTGCCTTCCTGATTGAACACCTCACCGCGCCTCATGACTTGGTGATGGACCCTTTTGCGGGTTCAGGAACGGCCGGGATAGAGGCTCTCAGGCTCAATAGGAGGTTTATCGGATTTGATTTAAACCCAATCGCAACGAAATTAACGGCATTTCAACTGAACCCACCTCCACTTGCGTCAGTAGCAGCTGCCTTCCAAAGGGTGGAAAACGAGGCAAAACCACAAATAATGCAAAGTTACCACTCCGCGCGATTTAGCACTCCGGCTACGCACTATCTCTGGGAGGGGAAAAGCCTGCGGGAAGTGTGGGATGTTAGGAGGGGCAAGAATGGAAGAAATGTCTACAAGTCCACTCCGGATGACCTATATCTGTCCCAGGAATTTCAGCAGTATCTGCCCATTAATTTCCGACTGCCCAAGTTTTTCTCTAACTCCCGAATCAACGCAAAATCTGACCTTCTGGTGTCTGATATTTTCACGGGCAGAGCGTTGAGAAACATAGATATTCTTCTAGGTGCGATTCAGGGATTACCTGAGACAGAGCGGGACAGCTTGTTGCTAGCTTTGACCGCTGCTGTTGGGCAGATGAGCAAGATGGTCTTTGCAATAACGGGTAGAGGAAAGACCACGGGTGACAAATCTGAGAAAACTGAAGTTGGGTCTTGGGTCATTGGATTCTGGCGACCACACCTCCACTTTGAGATAAACGTATGGACTTGCTTTGAGAACAAAGTTAAGAAAATGCTGCCTGCTCTGGCTGATGCTGACCAGTCATATAAGCAGAAGACTTCGTCTACGGTGACGGACGTTTTGCAGGGGTCTGCCTCCTATTCTGTTCAACAGGGTGACGCAGTTACGTTAATGGAGGACTTGCCAGAGCATTCCGCTGACCTGATTGTCACTGACCCACCTCATGGGGACAGGCAGCCCTACTTGGAATTGTCCGAACTGTGGAATGCTCTACTCAATGTCTCTGTGGATTTCGCCAAAGAGATCGTAGTCTCCGATGCCGCCGAGAGGAACAAGAACTTAGATGAGTACAACGTCAGAATGAAGAAATTCTTCCACTTGGCAGCCTCACGGGTTAAGTCCACCGGCGTTTTGGCATTGTTGTTCAACGCCAGCGATTCTCTCAGCTGGGAATTTCTTGTGGATTGCCGTGAGACAGTTGGCCAGCACGGTATGGATTACTTGGGTTGCTTCCCAGCCAAGTATTCTGCACTTTCAGTTGTCCAAGATAATCGGGAAGGAAGTCTGAAGCATGACTACGTGCTGCTATTCGCTTTAAGCCCAGACAAGTATCGCACGCTCTGCGGTGGGTTTCCCGGCTGGTCTGTAGAGATGCCAATTCCTGAGGATAAATGAGACAGGCGAATGCCGCTAACATTTGAACAAGCACATAAAATGTTTCAGCAAGACAAGATTCGTGAGCTGGCAAGCGATGCGAATGGACTCCGGTTTATCAAATTGCGATCCCTCAACCGCAAGAAAATATTACTGAGATTATTTGAGGAAAATAAGCTGCAACATCCAGACGCGGGAGGTAAAGCACTATTCAAGGCGGCTTACGAATCCCCGTTGACCTTGCGCAGAATTGACGCATTTATTAGGCATGCCTACGAATAAGAGAGAGGGGCCAGAAGAGAACGCGAAGCGGACCTAATAAACGAACTGTATCAGATGCAGAACTTTGATTGGGGAGGCTTGCATCAGAACAGTTTGGAGAAAACGATCATAGATAACTACGTTAAGCGAATCACGCAGTACCATGAATTGTGTGAGCGAATTGACAACGAATTACAGCGAAGTCTGCGCGGGTACGTGCTTTGCTCTTGGTATAATCATTGGACTTCTATCATCATTGAGGATATTTTCCGTGACCATCCAACAGTTCTGCCTGCGGTCGGCCTTGTAAAGAAGATTGATTTCTTTATCCACGATGTGCCTTTTGACCTGAAAGTGACTTATCTCCCCGAAGGTTATGTTTCCGATGCACGAAAAGACGCCGATGAGCGTCCAGAACTTACGCTATTGAAAAGGACCGCTAGACAGTTCGGCATTCCCATTAACGCAGAACTGCCTGCAAACAGGCTTCTTGAAGACTTATGGCAAAAGGTGCATGACCATCCCAATGCTGCTTGCCAGACTCTTATCCGTGAATTGAGAGAGTTTCGTGACGAGATTGTCACTGACATCCACAACCATCCGGAGAAACTCATTAAATGGTTGTACGAGCAACAGGGCATTAGACGGTTTGATGCTTCTAACAGACTTTTTCTTGTTCTAGTGGATAAGAGAAATTACTTTGAATCTTGGAAACTGAAACGTGCAAAACCACTCCTTGAGGCGCAAATCAGAGCACACCTGAACAACATCGGCCATGAACCCGGACAGGAAGTTGAGTTCACGTGGCAAGACGGAAATACCTACACGGTTAAAGCAGACTTGGTCTTGGTAACGCACAACGACGCGTAGTGAACTGAGTGCCATCCGCGAGCGGGTTACGCCCTGACTATTCTGATCAAGGACTCCCCTCGCCATGTGACAGCAAATTCGGGGAACGGGTACCGTCCGAGGTTAAGTTTCACGTGCCAGAAGCCAAAGAGGATTGTGAACGGGTGGTCGGCAATTCGGAAACTGGAATCTTCGCCGATAAGTTCAGGGTTGCCCGTGATCCGGGCACAATCACCAAGGTGAGTAGGCGAACCACATCCACGGTTTGCCAAGTACACATCTAAGGCAACCTGGATGCGCCGCGTATTCATCATCGACGTCGTGGGAATGTCCATGTCGTCGGCCGCATGCAGCCGTAATTCAATCATCTAAGGGCCACCCGGAAAATCCCCCTTGACAATACCGATCAACTGTCCTATTGTCCTATGACAGCGAGCCGCCAATGATCTTCCAGATCAATTTCAAGTCCGGCATGCCCATCTATCTCCAGTTGGCGGATCAGATCAAGGCCGCTGCCGCATCGGGGGCGCTGCGGCCCGGCGAGGCGCTCCCATCCATCCGTCCCCTGGCTGAGGAACTTC
>WNFQ01006771.1_pt1 | contig 12808 bp, 15 predicted proteins | sample 5400171 | NCBI WGS metagenome assembly WNFQ01 (sample SAMN13153356, study PRJNA577476) | soil metagenome | isolation source: 20 cm soil under Madrone tree | place: USA:California | collected 2016-06-14
CAAAAGCGAATCGGCTTTGCAGCTCGCGGCGACACTTCTAAAAGAGATGTAGGGGCGGTTCACCCAACCGCCCGCGGGCGATTGAGGTCAATCGCCCTACCGCGCAATAAGACCGGAAGTCGAGCGCGATTACTTCTTAATCGGCACCGGACCGAGCGGCAGCACGCTTTTGCCGAACAATTCGTTGAGCACCTGGGCGAGTCCCGCATACATCGCGGAGAGACCGCAGAAGATTCCTTCATAGCCGGTGGCATGTTTGAAGCCCGCGCTCGCGCCGGTGAAATCGCCGATGGCGAGCAGAAAGAAAAGAATCGCCAGCGAGCCGAAAACGACTTGCAAGGCGCGGTTCAGGCGCAACGTGCCGATAAACATGACAGCAGTGAACACTCCCCAGATGGCGAGATACGCGGCCATCGCCGTCTCGTCGGACGGCGCGGCCCACCCAAGTTTCGCCAGGACAATCAGCGTCACCAGCGACAGCCAGAAGAAGCCGTAGGAAATGAAGGCGGTGGCGGCGAAGGTATTGCTTTTCCTCCATTCCATGATGCCGGCGATGATTTGCGCGGCGCCGCCGTAACAAATGCCCATCGCCAGCACCATGCTGTTGAGTTCATAGAAGCCGGCGTTGTGCAGGTTGAGCAACACGGTCGTCATGCCAAAGCCCAGCAGCCCCAGCGGAGCCGGATTCCCCGTAGTATCCTTGATTTGAGTGATGGATTCGTTCATGTGCAATTTGTAGAAGGGTTAGAGAGCAAATCGGTTTTACAACTCGCAGCCACTCTTTTGAAAGAAAGATCGACAATGTAATAAGACAATTCACTTTCCGCAGTCAGCGACCGCGGCTAAAACGTAACGCGTGCTCAATTACATCTGGCTCGCGCTGGTCCTGCTGGCGGTGGCGATCGGCGGCTGGAGCGACCGTTTGAAAGATGTAACCGAGGGCGCGCTGGACGGCGCAAAGACGGCGGTCACGATTGCGCTCGCGTTGATCGGGATCATGGCGTTGTGGCTCGGCGTGATGCGATTGGCCGAGCGCGCTGGACTTGTGCAACGCATCGCGCGTGCGCTGCGGCCGGTGATGACAAGACTTTTTCCCGATGTGCCGGCGGAGCATCGGGCGATGGGATCGATGTTGATGAACATGGCGGCAAACATGCTCGGCCTGGGCAATGCCGCTACGCCTCTCGGCTTGCGGGCAATGCGCGATCTTGAAACGCTTAATCCCCGGCCCGGCGTCGCCACCAACGCGATGTGCACTTTTTTGGCAATCAACACGAGTTCCGTCCAATTGATTCCTACCACGGCAATCGCGATTCTCGCCGCCTCCGGATCGACAAGGCCAACTGCAATTGTCGGCACCGCGCTGCTCGCGACTTTGTGCGCGGCCACGGTCGCGATCGTCTCGGTAAAGCTCTTGGAGCGATTATCGATCTTTCAACCAAGGCGCCAGTCGAATTCCATCGCCGATGACTCGCCGCATCGATCAGCGCAAAGATCGACAGCGCAATTGCCTGAAGAGACGCCGATTGTGGAAGAGCCTCCGCGTCGATTGTCGATCTTGGGTCTGATCGCACTGATCATTCTCGGCATGTTTTTCACGGTGCTCTTTCTGCGGATGGTATCGCCAGATCTCTTCCATCTTCCGATGCCCGCGGAGGCGGCGACGCAGAATCCTTTTGTCCGCAGCGTGAATGCATTGTCGATCCTGGCGATCCCATTTTTACTTAGCTTCTTCCCGCTCTACGCGGCGGCGCTCGGCGTGAAAGTTTATGAGGAATTTGTCGAGGGGGCGAAGGAAGGCTTTGGCGTGATTCTCAAGATCATTCCGTTCTTGGTTACGATGCTGGTGGCAATTGGCATGTTCAAAGGCGCAGGCGGAATCGATCTGTTAAGCCGGGCGCTTTCACCGGTCTTAACTCCGCTGCACTTTCCGACGGATTTGCTTCCGCTGGCCTTAATGCGACCGCTCAGCGGGAGCGCGACACTGGCTCTTCTCACCGACATTGTTCACCGCCTCGGACCCGACAACATCGTCAGCCTGACGGCAGCGACGATTTACGGAAGCACGGAGACCACGTTTTATGTCGCGGCGGTTTATTTCGGAGCCGTTGGTGTGAAGCAAACGCGGCATGCAATCCCGGCGGGTTTGCTCGCCGATCTCACGGGGGTCGTTGCGTCGGTGGTTATTTGCCGCGCGGTGTTGTAAGGCGTTTCTGTGAAACGCTGGTTTGAAAGGCGTCTGACACAGACGCTCTACAAGCATCTGTCCGCGACGAAAGAATTTTTCCCTCGCCAGCCGGTGAGCTGATTCTCTATCGTCCGACCTTTCACAAATGATTCAGCGCGATTATCTCATTATTGGCAGTGGCATCGGTGGCGCCAGTGCGTGCGAAGGGATTCGCCACCACGATAAACGCGGCAGCGTTACGCTCGTGGGCGCCGAGATCTTTCATCCTTACAAGCGCTGGATGTTGTCGAAGAGTTTTCTGCGCGAGAAAACCGCGCCGCTTAAAGAGTTAATTCATCTCGACGCGCGTTGGTACGGCTCACACAAAATCGAGACGCGCTTCGGCGCCATCGTTACTCAATTCAACATCGAGCGGCGTCTTGCGGTCCTGGGCAACGGCGAAAGCGTCGAATTCAACAAAGCGTGCCTGGCCATGGGGAGCCGTCCGGTGCGGCCGCCGGTAGCGGGCACTGGCCTCGGTAACGTGATTTACTTGCGGACGATTCGCGACGCGCTCGCCTTGCGAGAGATGGCAAACCTGGAGAAAACCGTCATGGTCGTCGGCGGCGGGTTGCTGGCCTGTGAAGTCGCCGCCAGCCTGCGGCGGCTGAAACTTAAAGTGAGCGTGATGCATCGAAATGCCCATTTGCTCAACCGCTACGTGGACCCTGAAACTAGAACGTGGCTCACGGATTATTTTGCAAAACATGGCGTGACCATGTTGATGAAGTGGCAACCGGGTCCCGGCGGGTCTGGCGGTCGTGGCTTGCGGCGCCGAGCCGAATCTCGATCTCGTCCGCAACACACCGCTGGCGGGGCCACACGGATCGCCCGTTACCGATTATCTCGAGACGGAAGAAAAGGGAATCTATGCAATCGGCGACCTGGCATTTTATCCCGATCGGCTGATGGGCGGCGTGCGACGCCAGACACATTGGGACAACGCGCGTGATCAAGGCCTGATCGCCGGCGCGAACATGACAGGCAAGAAACGACAACGCTACGAGCAGATTCCCTATTTCTGGACCGAGATGTTCGATTTGCGGATGGATTTTGTGGGCGATTTCAGCGTCCAACCAACCCGGGTCGATCTTCGCGGGACCTACGCGAAGAAAAAATTTACCGCGCGCTATTATCAGGGAGAAAAACTCCGCGCCATTCTGCTTTGTCAGCAAACGCCGCGCGAAGTGGAGTCGGCCAAGACGCATCTGCGCAACGCACTCGGCAAATAAGGGGACGAACGAACATCTTCACGTTCTTGCGGGCGACACGCCCGCATCTACAGCGCACGGAAAAGGGCGATCCGTTTATTGGAGAGCCTGTGGAATTTCGAGACTCGCATTGCTGACCCGCACCAGCTCCCAATCCCACGGCTTGGCAGACTGACGGCGCCACTCGAGTTCGAACGGCGTAGCGAGGGAATTGACGCGCTCTTTGATTAAAGCCATCACTTCGCCTTGGTCGCCGTCAATGATGATTTTGGCGTTCCAATATCCGCGCTGACTATCGATCCGCACAGCTGCGTTGGTCACGTCAATTCGAATACGGCGCAAATAGCGCAAAACTTCGCGCATCCGTTCCAGAACGCGCGCGCGATCGTCGCCCCATTGGTCTTGATAATCGTTGCCGATAAAATCGGCGACGCCCGTCCAGTTTCTCTTTTCGATCGTCCGCAGAAAGTCTTCGGTGTGACGGTTGACCTGCCGCTCCGGTTGCCAAAGCCAGATGAGAAACAGTCCGATGAGGAGAGCGAAGCCGAGACCGCCGTAAAATCCTTGACGGAACCAACTGGGCACGTCTGCGACCTTAGTGGGAGTAGGATCAAGAGCAAGACTATGAGCATGAGCACGAGTAAGCTCGCGGAACTCTGCCTCGTTTACTGTTTCTCTTGCTCGGCATGAAGCGTGCTGATTGAAACAACCTTTTAGAGTCATGCTGACCCTCAGTTCGTTCGCCATCGCCTTTTTTGCCATCCTGGGCTGCGTTTGGTGGGCCTGTTTGAAGGAGACTGATCAACCGTAACCGAAACGCGGCTTATGCTGGATCATGAAGACTTAAAGTGGATCGCGGGCACTTCGACGGAGCTAAATTCGATTTTGCAGCAAATCGCTCGCTATGCCGACCTGGCGCGGCGACACAAAGGCGAACACCATTACATCGATCTGCTCATCCATCTGCTCATCCAGCGGGTGGAACTGGCTTCCAAGACCGCGCAGGCGCTTTTTGACCGGGTTACATCGACAATCCTTGCGAAGACCACTGCCAAAACGGCTGCACCGACTGCGCCCTTGCAGGCGACTTTCACTGTCGTCCCGCCTCCAGTAGTCCACGCGTTCCCGGGGCGAGCAGCTAGAGCGAAGCTCCCCGTTCCCAATAACGAAAAGCCGAAGCTGGCCACCGAAAAGAATTTACGCCGTTCGCAGCCCGCCCGCGCGCACGGGCCGTGGTCTGCACGGGCGAGCATTCCCCCGGAAATCAAGGTTAAGAATCCAAAAGGCAACCGCGAGTATCTTCTCTTCATCGAGGACGAGACGCAGGTCGCTACACTCGCTGCCGAGATGCTGGCTGATGAAGGGTACAAAGTAATCGTGGCGAAGGATGGTTTTGAGGCGCTGGAAATTTACCGGGAAATCGGCAAGCAGATCGGCTTGGTCGTCCTGGATTTTTTCCTACCAGTCATGGACGGGGATGCCGTGTTCGATGAACTCCAGGCGCTCAATCCGAAGGTGAACGTGGTTTTGAGCAGCGGCTTCGCCGAGCAGTCCAAGATCAGCGCCATGTTGGGGCAAGGTCTGCGCGGTTTTATCCCAAAGCCATACTCGAGGGAAAAGCTCCTTGCGCAGGTGCGCTCCACGCTCGACGCCGCCCGGGAGGCAGTGCGCTAACGCAACTCGGTTCCGGTTTGCGCCGGCGTGGAGAGCATTCGCCGCTCTAAATCCACGGCTTGTGGCATCAATTTAGCTTCTGGTAGCACGACGCTCATGGCTCGCATTGACGCCTTTTTCAAATTGATGGCCGAGCAGAAGGCTTCCGACCTGCATCTTTCCACAAACAATCCGCCAATGCTTCGCATCAATGGCGATCTGGTGCGGGTGGATTTCCCTCCGCTCAAGAACGACGACCTCAAGGCGATGGTTTACGAGATTGCGCCCGAAGGGAAAATCAAAATCTTCGAAGAAACTTCCGACGTTGACTTCGGATACGAAGTGCCCGGTATCGCTCGCTACCGCGCGAACTTCTTTCAGCAAAAATATGGCATGTCGGCGGTCTTCCGCTTGATTCCTTCGACTGTCCTGACGGTGGATGAGCTCGGTTTGCCGCCGGTCTTGAAAAAATTTCCCATGCTCAAAAAGGGGTTGGTTCTCGTAACCGGTCCGACTGGATCGGGAAAGTCCACCACCCTGGCGGCGATGGTGGATTATGCAAATATTCAGCGGGCGGATCATATCATCACAGTCGAAGATCCGATCGAATTCGTGCATCGCAGTCAGAACTGCCTTGTCCAGCACCGCGAAGTGGGCGTGCACACCAAATCCTTTGCGGCTGCTTTGCGCGGCGCGTTCCGCGAAGACCCGGACATCTTGCTCGTGGGCGAAATGCGCGACCTGGAGACAATCGAGCTGGCACTGACCGCGGCAGCGACCGGCCACCTGGTTTTCGGCACCCTGCACACCTCGAGCGCCGCGAAAGCAGTGGATCGCGTCATCGACGTCTTCCCGACCAATCAACAGAATCAAATCCGCGCCACGCTCGCCGAATCGCTTAAAGCCGTCATCGCGCAAAATCTTTTCAAGCGCATTGATAAACCGGGCCGCGTCGCTGCTTTGGAAATTCTCGTCGTCGATACGGCGATCGCGAACCTGGTGCGCGAAGCAAAGACGCATCAAATCCCGGGCATGATCCAGGTTGGCAAAAAGAAAGGAAACCAGCCACTCGACGATGCGGTCATCGATCATTTGCACAATGGGCGGATCAGTCCCGAGGAGGCTTACGACAAGGCGATCGACAAGAAGAAATTCCGCCAATTTTTGAAAGAACCGCCGATCGATGCCTCGGAGGAATGAGAACGAAAGATGAGAATACCAGACCTCGACAAAATTTTATCGGCGATGCTGAAAACCTATGATGGCATCTCCGACCTCAATTTTTCGGTTGGCTCCCCCCTTCAGGTCGAGGATTTCGGCGAACTGAAACCGGTCTATGTCGATCCGCCCATCGAAGCCCTCACACCTTATCAGACGGAACAAGTCGCGCTCACGCTCCTGCGAGGAAATCGCCGTTTGATTTACGATTATCTGACCGCCGGCTCGTGCGATTGCAGTTACTCGCTCGATCAGGAATGCCGCTTCCGCGTTAATATTTTTCGCCAGCAAGGACACTTTTCGATTGTCCTGCGAAAGTTGCAAGCAAAAGTGCCCACCATCGATACGCTCATGTTAACACCTATTTTCAAGGAAATCGCCCATGAAAAAAATGGATTGGTCCTAGTGACCGGCGCCACAGGCAGCGGAAAGACAACCACCCTCGCCGCCATTCTCAACGAGATTAACGAGACGCAATCGGTTCATGTTGTCACCCTTGAGGACCCGATCGAGTTCGTTCACCCGAAACTTAAAGCCACCTTTAATCAGCGCGAACTCGGACACGACTTTAACAATTATCCAAACGGGCTGCGGGCTTCCCTGCGTCAAGCGCCCAAGGTCATCCTGGTGGGCGAAATGCGCGATCGCGCTACGGTCGAAGTCGCGCTCACGGCCGCGGAGACGGGTCACCTGGTCCTTGCCACCCTGCACACAGTCGATGCCGGCCAATCCATCAACCGTATCCTCGGCCTGTTCTCTCCCGGCGAAGAGAAGCAACTGCGCATTCGCCTCGCCGACACGTTGCGTTACGTCATCAGCCAGCGCCTCGCGCCTAAAGTGGGCGGTGCCCGGCAATTGCTCATGGAAATCCTCGGCCACAATTTGCGCACGGAAGAAACCATCGTGCTGGGTGAAGATGAACAACGCAATTTTTACGAGATCATCGAGGCCAGTGCACCCTTTGGCTGGATGACTTTCGACCAATCGATCCTCGCCGCTTATGAAAACGATCTCATCACCGAAGAGACGGCCAAACTCTTCGCCTCGCGCAAACCGCGTGTCACCCAGGGCATCGATTTGATCAAAAAGGCGCGCGGCTTGGATGTCGATCTGGATTCCGGTTTGCGCCTCGATCTTCCTGAAAACGCCTTCCACTAGAGCCCGCCATGGACCAGCAAGCAGACTCCAGTTTTATTGACGTGGGCGACAACACAGCGCTGGTTTGTGTCGATCACCAGCAATACCAGAAGGTCGTCGTCCCGCAGCTCATCGATATGACTTACAAAGTGCATCTCGGTTTGTTCGAAGAAGACGTGCTCCTCAAGCTCAAGACCTACAACTACGACGTGGTCGTCATCTACGAAAACTTCAAAGGCTCGACCTTACAGACGAATCCGATTTTGCGCGAAATGATCCAGGAACCGGACGTGCAGCGGCGCGAACATTTCGTGGTGCTGCTCAGCCATGCCTTTGCCACGAATGATGCCGTGAGCGCATTCGCCCATAGTGTCGATCACATCATTAACATCGCCGACCTCGCCAATTTTCAACCGGTCCTGCGACGCGGAGTCGCGCTGCATCAGGGACTTTATCATTCTTTTAACGAGATAATGAAGAGCGCCCAGGCGCTCTAATTTATCGCGCGCTAAGGGACGGTCGCGGGTCTTCCTCCTGGCCAACGTCCGATCCACGTGCCCCAACCGTAGAGACCAAGCGGTTCCAATTGCCCGGCGCTGACCAGCGCGTTTACTTGCGGCTTGGTCAGGACCTCCTTACTTTTGGCGCCGGGCATGTAGTAATCGTCGATTACAATCCAACAGCCGTCCGCAAGCAGATCGTGGAATAGATCGAGATCACGTTTCACGTTGCCGTCGGCGTCGATCACCAGCAATCCGACGCTGCCTGGTCGCAATCGCTGCCGGACTGCCGCAATTGTCTCCTCCTTCCACGAGTATCCCTCGATTAGCGTGATCAGATGAGCGACACCAAATTTGGCCAGATTTTTCTTCAAGTCTTTGAGAATATTTTTCGTAGGCAGCGTCGGATGATCACATCGGCCGCCCGGCTCGATCGTGATGATTGTCTTCGGCTGACCAGAATCGCGGACACCGTAGGCCGCCGCGATTGCGGAACCGCCCAGATAGGGACCGATCTCCAGAATATGTCCCGAGCCTATCTTCGCGAAATGATAGATCGCGGTCAGCACATCCAGATGCAGCATCGAGTGTTTGCGCCGCATTTTCTGCAACTCGTTGTTAATAGGATGACCGCGGTATTCCACCAAGGTCTGCATCAGTGCGAAACAGTTTTCCAGAGCCGGGTTCATAAAAGTATCGGCTAGCTCTTCGTTCCTGCCGGGTATTCCGCAGGCGAATAAACATTAAGAGTCACGGCCGGCTTCGCAGCCCGATTCGTGAAGCGATGTCTTACCTCGGCCGGAATGATAATCACGTCCCATCTCTTCAAGCTCGGATGTTCATCCTCAACTTCGCCAGTCAATCCCTTTGCGATTGCCGGCGAATTTGCGCTGCTTCGCGCATGAAATTCGGGTTTCGCACGATTTCGGTGGCGGCTTGCTCGTTTGAAGGATTCCGCTCGAACAAAGAGAAACAATCGATCAACCGCCGGCCGCGCCAATTAACCAGCTCCTGCCGGAGACAATGCAGACCGGACCACCCACAGAACTCGCGAAACAGACTGGCACTCATGGTCGGATTGCGATTGTGCTCCCAGTCTAGGATCCTGGCCTTTCTCAGCAGTTTTCTCATTGGCCGGGGCAAGCGTTCGCGCATGGAGTTTGCGTACTGGCCAAGATTTGAATGATGAACGAAACCCTTGGCGCCGATCTTCAACTTTCTTCCTAACTCGCTTAGGTAGTCTTCGAGTACGTCACGAGCGGGGTGGACCAGGGAATCAAAGCTGAACACAAAATCGATCGAGTCATCGCCGAGCATAGAAAGTGACCGCCCATCGTTGACATAGTAGCTCAGCCGGGAATCCCCGGCGAACCGCTGCCGACACGCATCGATGCATTCCTCCTTGCGATCGAGGGCGAGCAGATGCTCGCAGTGATCCCTTAAGTAGTGTGTCCACCGCCCAAAGCCCGCACCGATTTCAAGAATAATGCGGGCAGGAAGACACTCCCCCACGCGGGGAAGAATTGCGCCGAACCATTGCCCGGCAGAATTGCCCCAGGGCTCCGACCATTCTTCTCCGGCATCCTTCCAATCGTATTTCATCAGATTGAAAGTCTATCTCGAACAATCAGGCATGGCTATCGCTCTTCGACTCGCAACCGTGGCTGGGGGCGGAATCGAACCGCCGACACGAGGATTTTCAGTCCTCTGCTCTGCCAACTGAGCTACCCAGCCGTTGAAGAACGACAATCGCGACAATCGCAGACGAAAGCCGGGTGCTCACTATGCAAAATTTGTGACTGCAGGGCAAGCACTCCGAATTGTAGCGGCGGTCTGTGGCCATCGCATCATTCGTCCGACGCTCATAGAGCGCCGCTACAAAAATTTTCGCGGCAACTCCGCCGCTCTACGCAAGAGACGCAGATAATGCTCCCGCGAAATTTCGATCGCGCCGAATTGTTGCAAGTGCGGCGTGATCCATTGCGTGTCGAGCAAGGCGAATTTTCTCGCCCGCAAATGTTCGACCAACCCAACCAGCGCGATCTTGGATGCGTCCCTCACCCGATGAAACATCGATTCACCAAAAAACGCGCCACCGATGGCGACGCCGTAAAGTCCGCCGGTCAGCTTGCTTTTACTCCACGCTTCGACCGAATGCGCGTGACCAAGCTCGTGCAACCGCATGTAACTCTCGATAATTTCGCGATTGATCCAGGTGTCTTCACGCTTGGCGCAGGCGCGAATCACTTCCGAAAAACGATTGTCGATCTTGATCTCAAAAACTCCTTTCCGCAGGACGCGACGCAGCGTGTGCGGCACGTGAAATTCTTCCAGCGGCAAAATCGCGCGCGGGTCGGGAGAAAACCATTCGATTGCGCCCTCTTCCGTCGCCATCGGGAAAATACCGAGCCGATAGCCTTGCAACAAAAGTTCCGGCTCAATCATCGAGAAAAGTTCGCGTTGTCGCGGCCAATTGTCATTCTTGCAATGGGCACTCTGCTTTTTAATATAAGCGGATGAAGCCCATCTCGATCCTGTTCGCGACGGTGTGCGCCCTGATCTTGGGCGGCTGCGCCGATCCGCTCGAGCAAACAACTGTTCAGGATGTGCAGGAGCATTTTCAGCGCGGCGTCTCCGGCCAGGGACATTTGGTGCCGAATGATTCAGAGAACAACCAGCCCGGTCGTCCATCCGCGTTGGAAACGCCGCCCGAATATCCGCCGCGCCCTTGAAAATGGTCACGTCGCCAGCCCATTCGAAAATTTTCATCCTCGATTTCGGTTCACAGTACACGCAAGTGATCGCCCGCCGTGTGCGGGAGCTGCAAGTTTATTCCGAGATTGTTCGCTTCGACCTTGCGGCCGCTGAAATTGCGAAGTTGAAAGCAAACGGAATCATTCTCTCCGGCGGACCGGCCAGCGTTTACGACAAAGGCGCGCCGCAGGTTGACCCGCAAATCTTTTCGTTAGGTATTCCGGTGTTGGGCATTTGCTACGGAATGCAATTGATGGCCCATCATCTGGGCGGCCAGGTAGAATTCAGTGCGCGGCGCGAGTACGGCCCCGGCATCCTGCACGTGACCAACGGTTCGCTATTGTTCGACGGAATCGGCGACCAACTTGATATCTGGAACAGCCACGGGGATAAAGTGATTGCCTTGCCCGCTGGTTTCCGCGTCGCCGCGCGCACAGAGAATTCAAAGTTCGCCGCGATCGAAGATCCGAAACGGGAACTGTACGCTCGCGCGGCAAAGAGATTCTGCAAAACTTTGTCTATCACATCTGTCACTGCGCGATGGATTGGACGATGGGCTCGTTCATCGAGGAGGCTTGCGCGCGCATTCGCGAGCAGGTCGGCGATCAAAAGGTCGTGCTCGGCTTGAGCGGCGGCGTCGATTCATCCGTCACGGCCGCGCTTTTGCACAAAGCGATCGGCGACCAGCTTACCTGCATTTTTGTGAACAATGGACTACTGCGTTCGCGTGAGGAAGAGATGGTGCAGCGTGTCTTCGGCGAAAACTTTCATGTGCGGCTCAAATATGTCGATGCCAGCCAGCAATTCCTCAGTTTGCTCAAAGGCGTAACCGATCCCGAGCAGAAACGAAAAATCATCGGCAACGAATTCATTGAAGTATTTCAACGCGCGACTGAGGAATTGCTTGAAGAAGATCGCAGAAACGGCGCCCGTAAACACGGCGGCTACAAGTTTCTCGCGCAAGGCACGCTGTATCCGGATGTGATCGAGAGCGTATCGATTGAAGGCAATCCCGCGCAAGTGATCAAGAGCCACCACAACGTGGGTGGCTTGCCGGAGAAAATGCACTTCGCGCTCGTCGAACCGGTGCGTCAGTTATTCAAAGACGAAGTGCGACAGCTCGGCTCGCAGCTCGGATTGCCCAAAGAAATTGTTTATCGCCAGCCTTTCCCCGGACCTGGGCTGGCCGTGCGTATCCTCGGCGAAGTCACGCCCGAGCGATTGTCGATCTTGCGCGAAGCGGACACCATCGTCGTCAGTGAAATGGAATCCTCCGATTGGTACTACCGCGTCTGGCAGTCGTTCGCCGTGCTTTTGCCTGTTCGCTCCGTCGGCGTGATGGGCGATCAACGCACTTACGAAAACACCATCGTCCTTCGCATTGTCGAAAGTCAGGACGGCATGACGGCCGATTGGGTTCGGCTGCCTTACGAATTGCTGGCGCGCATCTCGAGCCGGATCAGCAACGAAGTTAAGGGCGTCAACCGCGTCTGTTACGATATCTCGAGCAAACCACCCAGCACGATCGAGTGGGAATAGTTCAGCAAACAGAGGTCAGAAGCCAGAGGTCAGAGAATTGCGGATTTCGGATCGCAGATTGCAGAAAGCGCCGCTCCAGAAAAATAATCTGGGCAATCTGTGAAATCCGCGGATGAACCGGCCAAGCCGCGACCAATCTGGAAATGCCTGAAGTGCGGCGACCAATCCACGACGCTATGGCTATTACTTGCCTGCCATTGTGAAGGTGAACTCGATAGCGACGTCCCGCGCTGGCTCAACGTTTCCTGTTCGACACGGTGATAGTGCTTCGTTATGCCTTCGGTTGGCATGAGCACCGAGCAAGGCCGTCTTCAGGAAGACAATTCGTCCGAAAGGCCATGGCATTTTTGGGGGCCGTATCTCGCCGAGCGCGCCTGGGGAACGGTGCGAGAGGATTACAGCGCGAATGGCGATGCTTGGAATTATTTTCCGCACGATCACGCACGCTCGCGCGCCTATCGCTGGAATGAGGATGGCATCGCGGGAATCTCAGACTTCAAAGGCCGGCTTTGTTTCGCGTTCGCGTTTTGGAATGAGCGCGATCCGTTTCTCAAGGAGCGACTCTTTGG
>WNFQ01003248.1_pt1 | contig 12801 bp, 13 predicted proteins | sample 5400171 | NCBI WGS metagenome assembly WNFQ01 (sample SAMN13153356, study PRJNA577476) | soil metagenome | isolation source: 20 cm soil under Madrone tree | place: USA:California | collected 2016-06-14
CTGCAAGTAAATGGTGCCGCACTCAAGGCGACGTCCGAGTTCGTGAAGCCACGGCGTCAGTTGAGCGTGGGCGTCTTGGGCAAGCGGACGGACATGAATTGTCATCCGGCAACAGCCACCTTTCAGAACGGGTATTGCTGGGGGTATCGATACCGTTGTGAGATCAGAAATCACTTAGAATCGCAGTTTTTTTCTGTATGATTTCGAATCCGTCCCGGGGAGCCAGTAAATATCAATATAATCAAAGTATTATACCGTTTTATTGATCTCACTTCAAGTCACTCCGTAGTCTCGCCAATCTCTTCTACGATTGTGATCGACGCCGACCCGCCCAACGCCAACGCTGCATAAGAATCAAGCGTGGCTCCAGGTTTCGCGGATGCGTGGAGGGTTCTTTCCGGCGGTCGGGCGCACACACTGGGCCAAGGGCAGCCTAACACCAGGCGAGCAACCCGCGAATATCCGGTCAATGGGGTTGCGGTGACAGACGAGGCAAAAAGCGCTGCCGCTGTCGTGGCTCTCAGCTGCGTCAGCGAAGTGAACCTGCTCCACGTTGAGTGGCCTGACTGCGGGACCGTCGATCACGGCTCCGGTGACGTTTGGGTTCAGCAGACCCCGGACATCCATCCCAAGAGTACGGGTCATTTCGGCGAGCTTCGCTTATACCATCGTGCAATACCTTGGATGCGGGCGATGTCGTTCAATTGCCGTTAGCGGCGATCCGGCAGGGAATTCTGCCAACGGAGGAACTCCAATTGTTGTACCACGCTGATTTCCACATCGAGTATCCGGCAGCCATGTCGCAAAAGGATTTCTTCTCTATCTGGGCTCGCGAAGCCGAAGCCGCTTTGGGCGCTAAGAAAGCGGACTTGGTCATCGACATCTGGAAATCTGTGGGCGCTCGGCGTGTGGTGGCTGTCGTCAATGTGGATAGTCTGGACACACTCGACCAGATTCTACTCGATCTGCCGATCATGAAAGAACATGGCCAGCATTGTGCAGGTCGAAGTGACTCCCCTGCGCCGGTTTGAAGACTTCGCCACTGATGTGAAAAAGCGGCTTGAGCAACGCCTTTTTGGGCAAGGCTGCCAGGTCGGCGGCAGGGAGCGCCCAGTTCAGCCAAGCAAGTCGCGGTGTGCGCCGCAGTTCGTCATAACCAAACGACCAATAAACTGGCACTGGCCGCAGGAGGACAATCGTGAAAAAGGTTCTTTGGAGCGTAATTCTTGGGGCACTTCTGACAGTCGGCAACACCGTCATAGCGTCGGGGTCCGATGCTGACCCCGTCGTCGGCACCTGGAAGTTAAATCTCGCGAAATCGACATTCGGTGGCGGTCCGGCATTGAAGAGCCAGATTCGCACCTACTCGCAGTCTGCTCGGGGCTTAACCCTGAAGATGAAGACTGTTAGTGCTGACGGCAAGGAAACCACGACGCAAGCCACCTACCAATTGAACGGCACGGACCATCCGTCGATGGGCAACCCTGATTTCGACAGCCTTTCAGGGATGCAGATCGATACCAACACCGCCGAATTCACACTAAAAAGAGCCGGCAAGCCAGTAGGCAAGATCCGCCGCACAGTCTCCAAAGACGACCAAACACTCACCATAAATCTCGTGATAACTAACGCGGCTGGCGTTCAAACATCGGCACTCACGGTGTTCGATAAGCAATAGAACAGGGGGGCGCTCGTTCGTGCCTTCGAGCGGAGGTAGCCGAGCCTGCGCCGATTTCACCGACACCCCAGGGCGGCTCGCCGCTGTTAATCAAATGCTGGCTCCGCGGGACGGACTGCGTCAGCACGCGATAGCTTGAACCGATTGCTTGACACCACTATTGAACAGGACTTCGAACAGTGCCGTGCAGACCGGGATAGGGTTGAGCAAGATTGGCCAGTAAACTTTCTTGGGGGTTCGCGAAAAGTGCATTTCTATCCCAATAGCCCTCGGCACTCATCGCGTCGGCTATGTGCACCGCGGTTTCTGCGAGCAGCTGACCCCAAAGTTCCGGATTGTTCCGAAAGGCTTCGAATGCCAGGGAAACCTGCAAATCTACATCAACGACCCAGCCGCGCAGTACTTCGACTGATTGGTCCTGGTCAATGGCATCGTCGGGCGGGTTTCACGCGAGTTCCCTCGTGGCGGCCAACTGTCGATTAGAGAAGGAATCGGTGTTCGGCGTGAAACCGAAATCAAAAGTCCAGGCTCGCGCTCGACCCGTAATTCGACCGCCGTGATAACGCCGAATTTCCAGAGTCAGGGATTACTGGTATAATAACTATACCTTAATTATACCTTACTATTGGCCGCGAGACGCCATGGTATTTGAATACGACCCGAATAAAAGCGCCGAGAACAAGCGCAAGCACGGCATTGATTTTGAGGACGCCCAGAGATTGTGGGCCGACCCCGGGGTGATGGAAATTCCAGCCCGGACATCGGATGAACCTCGTTGGTTGTTGAATGGGAAAATCGATGAGAAGCATTGGTCCGCGATAATCACCAAGCGAGGCGAGAACATTCGGCTGATTTCCGTACGGCGGTCACGGGACGAAGAGGTAGCACTTTATGAAAGCGAAGACATTTGACAGCAAGTTTGATTCCGGCGGGAAGATCGTTAATCAGTTAGATCTGAGGAAGGCTCGGCGCATTGGCACCGATGCCAAGCGGGTCAACGTGGATTTCCCGGCATGGATGGTGGATTCCCTCGACCGTGAAGCGCGCCGCTTGGGTGTGACCCGCCAGTCGCTTATTAAGTTGTGGCTTGCCGATAAGCTAGCCCATCCGGCTGCTGTATCCAAGCGTTGACTGCGGCCGTTCGAAACGCTGGTGGTCCTCGCCGATGGGGCAGCTGACGAAGCACTCGAACTACGAGACAACGAAGGGAATGACAGCAAGCAGACCAGCATGCACTGTCGTCCGACAACGTCCTATAGCAGCCACCTTTTAAAGGGGGTGTATTTGGGGGTATCGATACCAATGCGAACTCAGGAATCACTTAAATTGCAGAGCTTTTCTTCGTGATTTCGGTTCCGTCCCGGGGAGCCAGTAAAATCAAACGCTTACGATTCTTTCCTCTGAATTTACTGCGCCACTCCCGCGTATGCAACTGACCCCTCGTTTGCCGCTTCGAATCCCAACTCCGGACCCGGGTTCGATTTAGCTCTCGGCGGCACCGATAAGTCGCGGCCGCAGCAGCTTGATTCTGTTGCAGCCCTGTTTCCCAGCGACGGAGCGTCGGGGGTATCTAGCTCTCTATATACAATGCATACCCCACTAGTGCAGCCGAGTCCTCCGGTTTTCACTTCGCGGCTCTCGTGATTTTTCTTACATTCTACGCAACGACCGGAGTCGAAGCCCAGCCGGCAGCGACGACTGACCGGTCATTTAGGCACGATCTTAGCAGCGATCGACTGTGCAACGATCTTGCCGTCTTTGACGATGAACGTGTCGGACCCGAGTTCGTAGACATTCTGTGCGGTTTCCGCTTCCCAGACGATGTAGGCATAGTCGCCTTCGATCACCTTTTGTCGCATATCGAACCGCGTGCCGGGCTTGGCGAACTCCGCGAGAACTATGGAAAAGACCGACCTAAGCGCGGCGAGGCCTTTTGCGGCACCCCCAGCGCCGCCAAATCCGACTGGCCTGAACACCACGGTCTCCGGCACGTAATCCGCGAGAAGTCCTGCAAGGTCGCCATCGCCAAAGCACTTCAAATGTCGCTCGATAACTTCTTTCGTCGACATCGCCTGCACCTTCCCCGTCTCATGCTTACTTAGTGTTTGTGTCGTCACGGCTGTGTTCTCCTTTTGGGCTCGAATTAGTGTCGTCAAAGTATTGGCAGAGCCTCGTGTTAAGCCACTTTGGTGCCGGCCTCCGAGGCATGTTCGCCCAGTGCCCACTTCGAAAAGCGGACCTGAATGCCATAGGGTGAATGCGCACGCAGGATCTCCATCACGCCCTCATAGGTTTCCGTTCGTGCCCAGTCCTGTTGCAGCTCGAAGAGGTACTGGAACGTCGTGATCGGAACGGCGCCGGCCTGGACGGCGCGATCCATCGAGCGGTTGTGAGCTTCTGTGGAGAGATCGCCGCACGCGTCAGCCGGAATGTAGATCTCGTATCCTTCCTTCAGCATGTCCAGTGTCGGAAACATCACGCATCCTTCCGTCCACAGTCCTGCGAGGACGAACTTCTTGCGGCGCGTCGCCGCCACCGCCTTGCGGAAGGCAGGATCTAGCCATGAGTTCAAGGAGGTGCGGTCTATGACCTCGTGCGTTGGAAAGAGGCCGGTGACTTCCGACATGAACGGCCCTGAGAAGCTCTTCTCGGCTACCGTGCTCAGCACGGTTGGAATCTTGAACAGCCTCGCAGCCTTCGCGAGGACTTGGGCGTTGTTGAACACGACCAGCCGGTCGTGGGACTGGACGCCCTGGTACATGGCCGGCTGGTAGTCGATCAGCGCGATCGCGCTGTTCTCAGGAGTCAACATTTCGATCTTCGACATCTTCACACTCCTACTCTGGGTTAATCGCTGTCGAACTTGCGAGTGCACGAAGCAACATCGCGTTGAGAAACATGGTGTCAGGAGGCGGCCTCGCATGATTGGAGGATTCCGAACGCCGTTAGTAAGATGCTGCCAATAGAGAATCAGATAAGGAAATGACTTAGTGACCGCATAAGCGTGACACGCGCACGCTGTCACCCGCGGTTTTGCTGGAGGACCTGAGTGACTCCATCAATGGCCCACCGAGCCGGGAGTGGCATGCCATTGTGGGATGCCGTCGCCAAGTGCTCCACAGGCGGCGTCTCGTGCTCCTCATGAAGCGCCCGGCGCGCACGTCTCCATGCCGCTGGAGTCTGGCCCGCGGCCTGTCGGAAGTGCTTGCACAAGTGGGCCTGGTCCGAAAAGCCGCACCGAAGCGCAATGTCACTCAACGGTGCATCGGTCGTCAGCATGTATTGGGCGGCCAATTCCACGCGTCGTCGCACGAGGAAAGCATGCGGTGTCTGCCCGAAGGTGCGCTTGAAGGAGCGGGAGAAGTGCGCTTCGCTGCGATTGACGAGTGCGCCAAGATCGGCGACGAGCACCGCAGCGGTGATATGACTATCGATATAGTCACGTACCTTGTGCGCCTGCCAGGCGAGCAATCGCTGACCGCCATTTGGAGCCTCTTGCGGGGATGGTGGATCGATCTGCTGTCGCAGCAGTGAGGCGGCTTGGAGTATGGTCCCATGGGCTGTCTTTTCCTCGTTGTAGAGCTGGTGCGCGGCCGCCTCCAGCAGCCTGATGACGTGATGCACCCAATCGTGCGACCGTCCCAGAGTGATCGTCGAAACGGCTAGCCTCTCGTCAGCGTTAGTTTCCATAGGTAGCCTCTTGCGGCGTGCCTCTGTTAGGTCGCGCATGCGCTGAAAAAGGGTTTTCGGCCGACGCGTCGTCGAGATTTACGATGTCCTGCGTGCGCATGACGTTGTTGAAAACCGACTCCGGCAGCACATTAGGGCTTAGCCTGTCATCGCGCATCTGCACGACCACGGCCGCGCCGCCGGTCATTGCCTCGGCCGCGATCCGCTGCTCAGCGCCTCGCGAGAGAATCAACAGTCCTCGTTCGGCGCCCCCGTGCTCGATTGGACGCGGTGCAGCAGGCTGCTCTGGCAAATGCGGATGCAACTCCTCGAGTTCACCGGCCTGCGAACTGGCTAGCGTCTCGCCAACGTACATATCCATTTCTGGCGCCTTCCTGCACGTACCGCCCGAAACCCCACACTGTGGGTCCAGGCCCCAGCAGTGTTCGCTGACTCTCGTGCATTCGCGTCGCCGCTGAAAGAGTCAGTTGGCGCCCTGTGGCGACTCTAAAGGGGTAAGGGTCGTTTCAGATTTCCGGATCACCAAGCCCGCGGCACGAGGTCGATCACAGCCCACGGCGCAGCTGGGTCACGGGTCCTCATCGGAAATCTTGAGCCGCTTCCAGCCGAAAAGTCGTGCATCGAGCGACCATGCGCCCGGACCGATGAGCGCAAGCGCTGCACCCAGGGTGCCGAGCATGAGCCACGGCCAGGGCTCCCCGGTGTGAGCCAGTATCTGCCAGAGGGCCTCGAGCGCCATAAGCGTTCCGACGAGCGGCGTCCACAGACCCAGGAACAGGAGGATTCCCAAGCCAATCGATAGGACGCGAACCACGACATGCACAGATGGCGACACCGCGAACATTCCGGTCGCTCCGTAGGCGCACAGCCCGACTCCGGCGACCACGCGCATGATCAGCAGCCCGATGCCGGGCGCACCGCCAGCAAACGTGAAGAACAGTCGACGCACGGCTAAAGGATGGGCGCGGACGGAGCCGCGCACCAAGCCTCGAAAGGCGGAAGCGGATTTACTCTATCGAGTTCTCTACAGCTCGATGATTCCGCGTCGGAGCGCGATCATGGCGGCCTGGGTCCGGTCCTCGGCACCGAGCTTCTCCAAGATGCTCTTGACGCGGTTCTTGACCGTCTCTTCGGTGACACCGAGTCGGCGCGCAATCTGTTTGTTGCTGCCGCCATCTGCGATGAGCCGCAGCACCGCAAGCTCGGCCGGCGTGAGCGCATCCTGGCCTGCGTGCTCGGCGACCCGGAAGGACAGCTCCGGGGACAGCAATCGCTTCCCTGCGTGCACCGCGCGGATCGAGTCGAGCAGCTCCTCGTGCAGCAAGTTCTTGAGCAAATAGGCCCGGGCACCCGCCTTGACGGCGCGCAGAACCTGCACATCGAAAGTGTAAGTAGTCAGCACGATGATCGCAGCCTGCGGAAACTCGCTGCGAATCGCGATGATCGCGTCGACACCGCCGAGCTCGGGCATTTGCAGATCCATGAGCGTGACACTGGGCCGATGGATGCGAAACTGTTCGATCGCCTCGCGCCCGTTTGCGGCTTCTGCGACCACTTCCATGTCCGGCTCATCCTCGATGAGCGCGATGATCCCCTTGCGGATGAGGGGATGATCATCGACGAGCAACAGGCCGATCGCGCGCCTTTGAGTGCTCAGTCCTTGTGAGTCGCTCTTTTCCATGACATCCAACTCGGCCAGAAAAATCGCGCGAGCGATCGGGAGCTCTCGTACGCAAACGAAGCCGGAATACTGAGCTCGACCTCGGTGCCCGAGTCGAGCTCGGTCCACACGTCCAGGTGTGCGCCGAGAATGCCGCTGCGCTCGCGCATACCGCGCAACCCAAAGTGCCCGGATCGGCCGCCCCGCGCGATGATTTCCGGATCGATGCCTCGGCCGTCATCGCGCACAGACACAACGAGCTGGCGCTCGTCGTAGCGCACCCCGACTTCCACACGATGCGCGTGTGCGTGCTGGAACGCGTTGTGGAGGGCCTCCCGGGCGATCCGGTAGATCTCGTCCCGCGCGATCGGTCGGAGAGTCCGCGGTGTGCCGTGCACGTCGACCTGGAGCACCGGGGTCGGGCCCTCGCCTGAGTTTCGCGCGAACTCATCCCCAATGTCGCGCAATGCCTTCGCAAGGTCCTCTTCCGCCTTCGGTGGGCGCACACGCTCAATTGCATCCCGCCCCTCGCCGATTGCCTGCGACGCGTCGGCGATGACACTCGAAAGCTTCTGTCTCTCGGACCCCTCGGGCAGACGCTTGGCGACCGCGTGAAAGCGCAGCAGCAACCCTTGAAAGCTCTGCAGCAAGGTATCGTGCAGCTCGCGCGCAATGCGCTCGCGCTCGGCGAGTTGTGCCTCCATGCGACCGCGTACCTTGGCTGCGACCTGACGGACGCGTAGGCGCACCAGCGCCCAGACCGCGATCACACCGGCTGCCACACACAGCGCCAGAAACCAGCCCGTCTGTATGAATGCCGGCGGGATGCTGAAAGCGAGCGCAGCACCTTGCTCGTTCCAGACGCCGTCATTGTTAGCTGCGGTCACATGAAACGTGTAGTTACCGGGTCGCAGGTTGGTATAGAGCGCTTGGCGCGATGCGGTGAGGGCACGCCAGTCGGTATCGATACTGTCCACTCGATAACGATAGCGCACCTTCTCGGGCGCTGTGAGGCTAAGAGCCACGTAGTCAAAGCTCACTGCGGTCGTGTACGCCGGCAGTGTCAATCGCGGAACCGGCTCGATAGTGCGGCCAGACACAGTCAGCGCTCGAATCAGTATTGGTGGCGGCACGCGGTTGTGCACTCGCTGTGCCGGATCAATGCCATAGATGCCGCCGGATGTGGCGAACCAGAGCTTCCCATCCCCAGCCTCGATCGCGGTCGGCAGCGGTCGCAGAAACCATCCACTGCCGACGACGCCGTCGGAAGCGCCGAGCGTTTCGCCGTGCACGCGATAAGCGGGGTCAACGCGACTGCGTTGAAGCTCAGTTGCTGTGATATGGACGATACCCGTGCGGCCGTTGAGCCAGAGATCGCCGTCACCCGTTTCGATGATCCCGGTGATGCCTTCGAGATTCAGCTCTGGCGCCGACCGGATGCTGCGAAAGCGCTCTCCGTCGAAGCTCGCCAGCCCGAACTCTCCGCCGAACCACTGACGGATTCGGCCCCAATAAGTACTCATCACGTTGCCGATCTGAAGGCCATCTGTGACGCCGTAGGTGTGTACCCGGTCACCATCGAGCACCGCTGCACTGCCCCCGTTATATGAGAACCATAGGCGATCGCGGCGGTCGCGCGTGATGGTGATCGTGGTGACCTGCGGCAGTGCGGCGATACCGCCGTTTGGCGTCCACACCCCATCCTTCAGCCGAAAGACGCCGGAACTCAGGACCGAGGCCCAAAGGCCGCCGGTTTTGTCGATGGCCAACGCCTGGATAGGGCGATCAGCTCCGGGCGCCTTGACCGGCTCGAGCTGTCCCTGTCGCTCTCGCCACAAAGCATTGCGGCCCCCGAACCATACCGTGCCATCCGCGGCTCGCACCAGGCTCTCGACCCGTTGCCGCAGGATGGGCGGGTTCATTCGTCCGCCCTGATATCGCGCCACCGCATCGAAGCCATTGGTGACCCACAGCCCCCCTGTGTCATCGGCCGGGACCACTCCCGTAACCTCGATGTCGCCGAAAACCTTGCGGATCTCTGCTGACTGTAGCGGGGCGTCCAAACTCGGTTCGGAAAAACGATCAAGCCCGTGACTCGTTCCGACCCAGACATTGCCTTCCCGATCGAGCAACAGGGCGTACGCTGTTCGCGAGGTCAGACCGTCGGTGTCAGAATATGCATCCGCGATATCCTCCGTGCGCAGGGCGGCCCCCATCGTCGACTGTTCAGGATGGGCGATGCGGCGCAGACCGTTCGCAGTGGACCACCACAACGTGCCGTCACGGTCGAAGACAGGTCCGCGGCATGTTCTACCGGCCAAGGGTGTCGGGGGGTTCTGGACGACGGGGATCATCTGGGCACCCACGTCCAGCCATACCGTTCCCCCGTCCGACTCCGCCATGCCACCCTCGGCCCATGGCGTTGACGCGACGACAGGCTGATTGCGGAACCGGTGCTCACCTGGGCGCAGAAAGAACAATGAATTCCCGCCGCCGGCCCACAGCGTGCCTTGACTATCGACGAACAGAACGGGTTCGGAAATGACGTTGTTGCCGCCCGTTGGGAGGCCCATCTCGGAGCCGACAGCCCGCCAACGAACACCGTCGAAGCGTGCAATGTCTTTCAACGTCGCAACCCATAGCGTGCCGTCCGGTGTCTCGGCAAACCGGCTTGGTGATCCTTGCGGAACGCCATCGGCAACGCCATAGACCTGCCAGTGGTCCCCCTTGAGGAACGCGACTCCGCCAAACGTGAAGCCGACCCATAAGCCGCCCCCGCGTGGCGCAAACACCGAGTAAAGACTCAATGAGGAGAGCTTTGGGTCATGGGGTAGTTCGATGCGCTCGAAATTGATTCCGTCGAATCGAAACAACCCGCTCGGACCTGCGATCCATAGATAGCCGTCGTTCGTCTGCGCGAGTGCGTAGGTGCCGCCCAGAGGCGCGCCCTGATTCGGGCCCCACGCGGTGTGGCGCAGTTGTTTGATGGTGAGATTCGGGCTCAGCGCCCGTGCGCCCCCCGAGAGGTGCAGCGTGGCGATCGCCGCGAGAATGAAAGCAGATGACCGAGCGCGACGACCCGTCATCGGACTGATCGCAAATCCCACGGCCGCACTTCCCCCTCCCGACTCTTCGTTGTCACACCAGTGGCAAGCTAAACGATGATAACGCCTATCGGGCCCGGCACTGCAAGATTCGAGGAGTAGATGCCGGCGTACCTATCGCAGAGCTCCGGCATTCAGCGCTCGGGCGACCCGTAAATTGACTTCATCTCGATCGTTGAGGCTAGAGCGGTGACTGTTCGCTCAGGCGTCTCCTAACGACTGGAAAGATCGACCCGGGGATGTCGCTTTTGGGGTCGATCCCGCCCACTCGATCATTCAGGCGTAACCCGCTGTCAGCTTAGCGTGGCAGCCATAAGTCGGTGCGCGCTCCGGAGCGCCGATGAAACAGAGCGGCGGGAGATCGAGGCTATTCGCGAGATAGCACGCAACGCGAAACGCGACCTCCGTGCGGCCCACAGTGGCGTAGACGTGGTGCTTTGGATTGGCATTGTGGAGAAGCTAACAAGCGCGGTGTTATGTTTCCTCATGACACCATCCGCGTTGATCTGCAACGGGGGGGCAATAACCAAAAGGCCAAGCCGATGGACTTGAACCCTTCAACCGTCATCCGACAACGTCCGGCAGCAGCCACCTATTAGAAGGGGTGTTTTTGGGGGTATCTGTATCCAACCGAAATCAGAAACTCAATTAAATTGCCGGGGTTTTTTGCATGATTGCGGTTCCGTCCTGGGGAGCCAAAAAATCAATATCTTACAGTCGTTTCCTAGAATAATTCTGAATCATTTGTCCTGTTTTTGCCCACTCCTTCGCGGTGAGGGAATGACTGCGTTTCTCGAGAAACGGTCACCACGGTTCAATAGTCACGTTCACCGACCGGCGGCCCGCCCGGAAAGAGCTGAACCTTACTCGTCCGGTCAAAATGGGCGGCCGCGCGCTCGATGCTGCGGTCCGGGCGCCAGCAAGGACTGACATAAAGTGACTCTGTCGAGAATCAGCCCGTGGCAAGGTTGCTGTCAACTATGCAAAAGAAACCGATACCGCGCCCTGCCCCTTACGCTTAGACGTCGCTCGGACGACAATATCAATGTCTCGACCGAGGAGTGTCAGACAATCCATCAGCTTGCGTTCGGAGAAGCCACGGAATTGCCCGCGTAGCATCTTTGACAGCTTGGGCTGCGGAATTCCGAGCAGCGCGGCCGCTTTAGTCTGGGTATAGCCCCGCTCGGCGAGAATCTCCGCAATCGTGGTGACGAGCAGCGCCTTGACGAGCATTTCATCCGCGGACTTGTAGCCAAGGTCGGCGTACACATTGGTGCTGCCACGTTGATGGCTCACGCTTTTGTCGGTTCTGGTTTCCATGCCTGGCTCTCTTTCATCAATTCAGTAGCCTTCTTTAACCTGGCCTCGATCAGATCCATATCGGGTTTCGGAGTCTCGATACCGGACTTCGATTTTTTTGGAACACGTGCAGCACGATCACTGCGGCGGCGAAGCGCACGGTGTATACGGCGCGGTACGTGTTTCCAGCTTGCGACTCGATAACCTCTAGGACGCTCGCGCCCCCGAATCCCTTCAGCACCTTCGTGTTGTCATGGCGCTTGCCGGTCTGGGCGACATACAGCGCGTAACCGATCAACAACATCCGCGGGCAGCGCGCGCAAATCCTTCTTGCTACTACCCATCCATATCAACGGCTTTGGCGGTGGTGCTTTGACCTTCATATTATATCCATTTAGGTCTAGTTAGCAATCAGCCATCAACCCACAGAATCGCTCGATGAGCCTAAATCGAGGACGACATGAGAGGTAGACCAAGCTTCAGACCCGTCGAAGCAATGTCCGAGTTTGACTACGTCTCGAGGAGCGAGCCCAGCACTGCTGGCCAGTTGTTCTCGAGGTCGCGGTTTCGCTGGAGTCCGCGCGCCAACAGAGCTTGGATTCGCCGCTGCGCTTCGGGCCATGTCAGCGCGGTCTGAAAGGAGTTGAGGGCCTCGAGGAGCCGGTCTGCGGACGGCAAGGAGACGTTATTGACGAGAGTCTTCGCCGCCGACAGAGCACGTCGATCGAACGAGGCAATCCGTCGCGCGAGCGTGTCGACGAATACGTCTAGTTCCGTGTCTGGCAGCGCACGATTTACGTACCCGTATCGTTCCGCGGTCTCGCCATCAAAGTCATTCGCCCCGAGAATGATTTCCAGCGCGCGACCGCGACCCACCAAATGTGGGAGACGTTCCGTTCCACCGCCCCCGGGATGCAATCCGACTCCAACTTCGGGTTGACCCAGGCGCGTGTTTTCGCGTGACGCAAACCGCATGTCGCAAGCGAGCACAAACTCGCTGCACGCGCCTCGAACACAGCCGCGAATCTTCGCGATACTAACCACTGGAGATCGGGTGATACGGACAAACGTATCCGCGAGGACAGGAAGACCTGAGGGGCCCACGGCCGTCATGACGTTGCCCAGCTTGCCCGTTAAATCAAAGTGACTGAGGTAGAAATCATGGTTCGCGCTCTCAAAGACGACCACGCGCAAGCTTGGATCGACGTTTATGCGTGCGAGCAGGTCTTGCAGAGCTTGGAACATCGTCCCATCCGCAACGTTGAAAGGCGGATAGTCGAAAATAATCCGCCAGTACGCAGGCGTTTCCTCCATTACCCGCAATGGCCCGGCGGACTCAGTCATGACTCGCGCTCCCTGTTTCCACCTCG
>WNFQ01004653.1_pt1 | contig 12796 bp, 11 predicted proteins | sample 5400171 | NCBI WGS metagenome assembly WNFQ01 (sample SAMN13153356, study PRJNA577476) | soil metagenome | isolation source: 20 cm soil under Madrone tree | place: USA:California | collected 2016-06-14
CGCGACGCGTGGGACGGCATTCTTGCCGCCCAACTCGACTACCGGACGCGGCCATGTAATTTCGTCGAGATCATGCCGCGGCTCGACGAACATTTGCGCCGCCCGAAGGCGAAGGGCGCCTCAGTGTAGGTCGCCCCCAAGGATGGTCTTTGCAACGATGTCAAACAGCCAAACCACGTCATTGCGAGCGCAAGCGAAGCAATCCATCGTGCCGCACGAAGAAAGCATGGATTGCTTCGGAGCTCACGCTCCTCGCAATGACGTTACGGCACCTCTTCGTGTCCCGGGCGTGGATAGCGGCGTGCAACGCCGCTTCGCAGAACCGGGACCTATGCGTGCCGCGAGAGGGATGGGTCCCGGTTCTGCAGCGCATCATTTCGCTCCGCTCATGCCGCGGCTTACGCCCGGGACACAAGATACGTGCGTCCGCAATCCCGCGACGCAAATCGCGCCCGAGTTATGCATCAACCTTGTCCCTCGAAAGACAGAGGGCGCAGGGAAGACCGGGTGCCCGTCGCACCCGCAGCCTCGCATGCAAAATGAAAAAGCATACGAGTTAGCCACCACAGGTTCGCCGGAGCGATCCGGCCTTCCCTGCGCAATGGTTTTAACGGTTTCCTTCGCGCTCTCCTCGGTGACCGGGCTTGTTTGCCACCATCGCCAGCGGAAGATTTCTTCCGCCAACTTGACGCCAGCGTCGGGGCGTCAGGACCACACGACTTCGCCGTCCGCGAACGCCGCGCCTCGTCAAGCGCGCCATCGCGTCCACCGCATCCCGTCCCGCGTTTCGTGACGATCGCGAGCGCCCCTCCGAGGGACGAGACCGTGACTCTATAAAATTGATTTCATCTGCTTCGGAAGAAGAATATTTTTCGTGCCGGGGCTGGACACGCATTTTTTGATTTGCCCGACAGGCAGTTTTTGAACAGCCTCACCGCTTGAGCTAAGCTCGAATGTACGGGTGCATACTTCACGTGGGAGCAGACAATGAAAGAGAAAAAGGAGATCGTAGAAAACTGGCTACCTCGTTACACAGGCACGCCACTCGATGAATTCGGAGAACATGTTCTCTTGACGAACTTCGGCGACTACGTCGCATGGTTCGCCGCCCACCACGGCGTATCGATCAAAGGCGCGGATCGACCGATGCCCAACGTGACTGCCGATGGCATTACCTTGATAAATTTCGGCATGGGAAGTCCGAATGCGGCGACCGTGATGGATCTACTAAGCGCCATTTCCCCAAAAGCCGCTCTGTTTCTTGGAAAATGTGGCGGTCTGAAACGCAAAAATAAAACGGGCGATCTGATTTTGCCGATTGCAGCTATTCGCGGCGAAGGCACTTCGAACGACTACCTGCCGCCGGAAGTACCGGCGCTGCCCGCATTTCAACTGCAGCGCGCGGTGTCAACAGTGATCCGAGACTTGGGTCGCGACTATTGGACAGGCACCGTGTACACAACCAACCGTCGTGTCTGGGAACACGATGATGACTTTAAGGAGCAGTTGCGTCGCACACGGAGCATGGCGATCGACATGGAGACGGCGACGATCTTTGCCGCGGGATTTGCCAACCACATTCCAACCGGCGCGCTGCTCCTCGTGTCCGATCAGCCAATGATCCCCGAGGGCGTGAAGACCGAAGCGTCGGATCGCACAGTGACCGCGAACTATGTCGAAACGCACATCAAGGTCGGGATAGAGGCCCTCAAGCTTGTACGGCGTCATGGCCGCAGCGTGAAGCACTTACGCTTCGAAAGCGATTTCGACGGACCGCATGACCCGTAATGTGGTAGGGCGCACGGGCGAGCACGTTTTTACAACCCATCAAAGGCGCGTTACATGGAGAAGTCTGAAAGGACCCGCCCCCGAACGACCACCGCAATCACGATACGGCCAATGAACGAGAGCGACGTACCGGAGCTGCTTCGGCTCATGCGTGCGCTCGTCAGCTTTGAACGTGGTCAGAACTTCAACTTGGACGAAGCGGAGCTGCTTCGCCGTGGCTTCGGTAAGCGGCCCGAGTTTGGTGCTTACGTCGCGGACGCAGGCACCGGGTCACTCGCCGGAATGGCGGTCCACTACGAAATCCCGTTCGTGCATACGCTGCAACCACTTCTGATGCTGAAGTGGCTCTATGTTGATCCCGAGTGCCGAGGTGGGCGCGTCGGCCAAAGGCTCATGCGGCAAATGGCCCTGCACGCCCGTGCGACAGGACACGAGCGCTTTTGCTGGTTCGTGCTGAACGACAATGTGGTGGCGCAGTCATTTTACCGCGGCCTCGGCGCTGCGGAGGATCCTGAGTGGCGGCGGTGGATCATGCCTGCCAACGCTTTGGACCGACTCGTGGAAGGGCCCAGCACGTAGGATGGGTTGAGCTCTTCGCGAAACCCATCATCTCCACAAAATGCAATTGATGGGTATCGCCTCGCTCCACGCATCCTGCGTGCTACCGCGGCCAAACACGACCGCCGCGGGGGGTATCAATTTGGTAGTCTGTTGCGTGCCGAGTGAAGAATGACCGACCGAACTGGACCGCTTCCTGCAGCGGCTCACCGGGGTCGGATTCCACATCGCCCCTGGCGTTGCCGTAACCTTGGACTGAGCCGACGAAAGTCGACTTTGTGTAACGGGCGTATTCTTGAATCTGATGGACGATGCCCGCCGACACGGTCGGAAAGGTTTCTTCGGAGCTCAGGACCAGCCCGAGCCGTTTGCCCATCATCCGCTCGACGACATCTGCTGATCTGGGGTGGGAGGCCGCTACGTAACAAAACATTCGATCAAAAAATGCTTTGAGCTGCGACGACATCCCGTACCAATAGATTGGCGTCGCAACAACGAAGCCATCGGCTGGTAGGAAATGCTCGATGAACACGTCCCGGAAGCCATCTTCGATGGAGCATTCGCCGTCGTCTCGTCGGCATTGCCGGCAGTCCTTCAGGAAGCTCGACACGACATCGTCCACGTAGACGATCCGCGCCATGTGCTCGGCCTCTGTGAGACCGCGAAAGACCGCTTGCGCCAAAGCCGCCGAATTGCCGTTACGCCGCGGACTTGAACTGAGTACGAGTGCCTTCATTCGTCACCTTGTGCTGAAGCCTGAAGAGGAGTTTGGTATTCCGTGACAGGGTTGTCACCATAATATCGTAAGCCTTCCCGCCGTATCACCTAAAGCACGTAGGATGGGTTGAGCTCTTCGCGAAACCCATCATAGGATGCCAGATCGTAGGATACCAACGGCTCCTCGATACCCACCGTGTCCTCGCGTCACCATGCCCGCGTACCCGCATGACCGAGTGTCGAGCGGCCGTAGATCGCGCGGCGAGGTGATGGGTTTCGCGAAGAGCTCAACCCATCCTACAGGCTGAGTGGCGGCGATGGATGATGGATCATACCTCCCAACGCCTTAAACCGACTCGTGGAAGGCGCAGAATGATAGTCACCTGCTAAAACGGCCTTCGGGTCCGGATCATACTCTAAAGCTCCAACTCCCAGGTTTCACCGATCAGCTCGGGGCCGAAACTACGATGCGGCTCGGTGGCGACCTGCACGAAGCCGGCGTCCCGATAAATCTTGCGCGCGGCGACGAGAATGCTCTGGGTCCAGAGCGTGATCTTGCGGTAGCCGCAGGCCCGCGCGAAGGCGATGCATTCACTGACCAGCCGTGTGCCCAATCCCTGTCCGCGGCCGGCCGGATCGACCAGCAGCAGCCGCAATTTGGCGACGTCGTCGGTGTGTTTGACGAGAAATACCGAGCCCACTTGGGCGCCGTCGATGTCGGCGATCCAGCAGCGTTCGCGCGAGGCGTCGAACGAGGTCAGGAATTTTGCAACGATCTCCGCGACCAGGCTTTCGAACGAAGCGCCGAAGCCGTATTCGCGGGCGTAAAAAGAACCGTGGCTCTGCACCACCCATCCCATGTCGCCGGGGCGGGGGTCGCGCAGGATCGCGGGTGAAGCACTGGGCGAGCCGAGCAGCCGTTCGATCGCGGTCATTGCCTCAATCAGACGATTGCCGGCGCCGCGCGGCAGCGCGGCCAGCATCGCCGCGACTTCGTCGTGCGAACTGCGGTCGAGCTTCGCGAATGCCTGACGGCCCTTGGCCGTCAGGCCGAGCCGATATTGGCGCCGGTCCGTGGCTAAGGGTTTGCGGGTGATCAATCCCTTTTCATCGAAGTTCTGGATGATCCGGCTGAGGTACCCGGCATCAAGGCCAAGTTCGATCCCGATCTCCTTCGCCGCCGACTCTTCCCGGCTCGCGAGTTCATACAGGACCCGCGCCTCGCTCAACGAGAACGGGCTTTTCAATAAATGCTGGTCGAGAACGCCGAGCTTTCGGGTGTAGAAGCGGTTGAAGGCCCGCATTGCCGCGACGTGGTCGTTGGAATCTTGCAAGGGCATGGCTCACCTCAATAATTGCCATTGTCAAATAATTGTTTGACTTTGGCAAGTATTAAAAATGAAGCTTTAAACCGCTATGATCCGGCTGCGCAGCAGCGTGCGCGAGCAGCGACCAAGGAGGCGCTGGTGGCATCAGGAGCAATTGCGTTCGTCATCGCTGGGATATAGCAAGGATCGAATTGGTGATGACAAGGGCAACGTCATGGGTTTCGCGATCGCGGATCGTTGGTTCGAGTTCGAGCGGGTGGGTGACGGTATCACCCGGATCTGGGAGCCGCATGTCATTCGCCTGATGCAATGCAATATCTGGCATGTCCGGGGCCGCGACCGCGATCTGGTGATCGATGCCGGGCTTGGCGTCGCGAGCCTGCACGAGGCGGCACAACATCTCTTCGAGAAGGCGGTGACGGCCGTGGCGACGCACAGCCATCTCGACCATGTCGGTTCGCTCCATGAATTCGCCGACCGGGCGGCACATCCGATCGAGGCCCATCGGCTGGCCAACCCGGCGCCGGGTGCCAGTTTGCGCCGCGACGATTATCCGCCGGCCCTGATCGAAAGCTTCGAACGCGCCGGCTATGATGTCGGCCCGACCTATATCACCGCCCTGCCTCGGGCCGGTTATGATCTCGACAGCTTCGCGCTCCGACCGGCCCCGGCGACCCGGCTGGTCAAAGAGGGCGACGTGATCGATCTGGGCGATCGGGTGTTCGAAGTGCTGCATTTGCCGGGTCACTCGCCCGGCAGCATCGGCCTGTGGGAGAAAGCGTCGGGCGTGCTGTTCTCGGGCGATGCGATCTATGACGGACCGTTGCTTGACGAGGGCGACGATGGCGATATCCCGGCCTATCTCGCGACCATGCGCCGTCTGGCCGAAATTCCGGCGCGAGTCGTCCATGGCGGGCATGATCCAAGCTTCGGGCGGGAGCGGCTGGTGGCGCTGGCCGAGGCCTATTTGGCCAAGCGGGGGTAGGGCGAGGAGGGTACGAACGGTGCAGCACGGATGGGTTGAGTTCTTCGCGAAACCCATCATCTCACCAAAACGCAATTGATGGGTATCGCTTCCGCCTTCGCTCGTCGAGCTTCGGCGGACGAGGTCGCTCCACCCATCCTACGTGTTGTGCTTAAACCACCATGATCCGACTGCGCAGCAGCGTGCGCGAGGAGCGGCCGACGCGGCGAAGTAATTTCGCCTCGGGCTGGCGGGCGTCGGGCGCGTGCCCGCCGAGCCGATCGTAATGATCCCTCGCGATCAGTAATCCTTGCTCGGCCGAAGGCCCGGCAATCATCCGCGCGATAAATTTCAAACCTTCACGCAGGTGCGTCTCCGCATAGGGCGAACGGGCGTAGCGGAAGATGCCGGCGCGGGGGCGGTCGCTGAGCGAGACGCGCTGGATGAATTGCGCGGTCTCATCGATCCAGCCGGCGTCCAGCACGGCGCCGGCGCGCAGGAACATCAGCCAGGGCGAGCGCGCTTGGCGAGCGCCCGCCGCCAGTGCGGCAGCGTGCGAGCCTTCGAAGCGCAAAAACCGACAGCCGGCGACGTCGGCGACGCGCTCGATCACGTTGGTTCCGGCCCGATCGACCAAGAGCACCTCGCGCACCACGCCGGCCGCGGCGCCCGGCACCAAAGCGGCAAGCGTAGCGACGGCGGGTTGTTCGACGCCCTCGGTCGGAATGATGACGCTCAGCATTGAGAGGCTCTTGGCGGTCTTGACCGTGGAAAACGCTGCAGGTTTGACATTGTCATACTCAAATCAGCCTGCCGACTGCTACTTTTGGCGCGCGGCGCTTGGTCGGAACGACCGAGGGTTCATTCCAGCGGGCTGTGCACAATCGTTTATGTTCTTGATTTGTTCTTTTGGCGTGCTATGGTCTCGCCATGAGTCGAGCATCCTCACATGCCCTCAAGCACCCGCCGGTCACGGCGCCCTCCGAACCGGCGGGTGCGTCTTCTTCTTTTCCCGAATTGGCGGTCGCGATCGAGCGCGAGCGGCGGCGGGGCCGCGGCGCGCAATCCAATGAGAGTGGTCGCTTCGAGGCCGAAGCGCGGATCGCCTTCGACGATGGCTGGCAGAGCCTGGATGAATTGCCGCCGTTCAAAACCACGGTCGCGCTCGATACCGCCCGCAAGGTGATTGCCCGCAACGACTCGCCCGATATCGGCTTCGACCGCTCGATCAATCCCTATCGGGGCTGCGAACATGGCTGCGTCTACTGTTTCGCGCGGCCGACGCATGCTTATCTCGGGCTGTCGCCCGGGCTCGACTTTGAATCCAAATTATTCGCCAAGCCTGACGCGCCGCAGCTTCTCGAAAAGGAACTCGCCGCGCCGGATTACGAACCGCGTATGATCGCGATCGGCACCAATACCGATCCTTATCAGCCGATCGAGCGCGAGCGGAAAATCATGCGCGGCATTCTCGAAGTGCTGGAACGCGCCGGTCATCCGGTCGGCATCGTCACCAAATCGGCGCTGGTGATGCGCGATATCGATATTCTGGCGCGGATGGCGGCGCGCAATCTCGTTAAAGTGGCGATTTCGGTGACCACGCTCGATCCCACGTTGGCCCGCACCATGGAGCCGCGCGCCTCGACGCCTTCGCGGCGGCTGGAGGCGCTGCGGCAACTTGTCGACGCGGGCATTCCGACCACGGCGATGGTCGCGCCCGTCATCCCCGCGCTCAACGATTCCGAGATCGAGCGCATTCTCGATGCCGCAGCCCATGCCGGCGTCAAGGAGGCGAGCTACGTCCTGCTGCGGCTGCCGCTCGAAGTGCGCGATCTGTTTCGCGAATGGCTGATGGCGAATTATCCCGATCGCTATCGGCACGTCTTCACGCTGATCCGCGATATGCGCGGCGGACGCGACTATGATTCGCAATGGGGAACGCGGATGAAGGGAACCGGGCCGATGGCGTGGATGATCGGGCGCCGGTTCGAGATCGCCTGCGAGAAGCTCGGGCTCAACAAGCGGCGGTCGAAACTCACGACCGATCATTTCGCTAGGCCCAAGCGCAACGGGCAGCAGTTGAGTTTGTTTTAGGCGTTATCGCCAGCCATGGCGTGAACGGAACTTCTCTCCATCGGCAAATTGCAGTATGCGGGGCCGATGAATGATGGACCCGCGCCAATCTCGCACACACAACCGCGCGTCATTTTGACGACGCCGCGCCTGATCCTGCGCACCGCGATCGATCAGGACATTCCGGTCATGCATGAACGTGTTTTGGGCGATGCTGACGTGATGCGCTACGTGTTTCAAGGCGTGCCGATGACGCTGGAAAGAACGGAAGCGGTGATGCGGAAGTTTTTCACCTTCGGCGAGAGCCTGACCGGCTTCGCGGTTTTGGCCGAGAAGCCCGCGGCGGAATTGATCGGCTTTGCCGGCGTGTTTCCCACCGAGGCGCTAAGTGTGTCCGATTTCGAGATCGGCTTTGTGCTCGCGCGCAACGCCTGGGGCAGGGGGATTGCCACCGAAATCGGCGAGGCGCAACTGGCATTCGGTTTCGAACAGCTGAATTGCCCGCGATTGCTCGGCCTCGCCGATCCGCGCAACGGCCCTTCCATTCACGCCCTCAAAAAGCTCGGCCTGCGCTATCTGAAAGACGTCATGGAACCCGGGCGCGCCAACCGCAGCGTTTTCACTATTGAGATCGAAGAGTGGCGCTCTCGTGCCCGTGAACAGCGGGCATAGCTCGATTTTCTCATTGTGCGGGGATCGCGTCTTGCGCAACGATCCCCGCCATGATTCGGGACAAATCACAGAGCAGTCAGCTCAAGCTGCCGAAGGGCGTGATCGCGGTCGCGCCGCCGAGTTTTCGCCGCGAGCGCGCGCTGATCAAGCGCGGCGTCTGGCCGGTGGCCGGCTGCGACGAAGCCGGCCGCGGTCCGTTGGCAGGTCCGGTGGTCGCCGCCGCCGTGGTGCTCGATCCCAAGCGGATCCCGAAAGGCATCGACGATTCCAAGCGATTGAGCCCCGAGCGCCGCGAGGAACTGTTCGAGGAAATCTGTGCGACCGCCGCATGTGCGGTCGCCTTTGCATCAACGGCGCGGATCGATCGCGACAATATTTTGCGGGCGTCGTTGTGGGCGCTGGCGCGCGCGGTCCATGCGTTGCCCGAAACCCCGAAACATGTGTTCGTCGACGGCCGCGACCGGCTCGACGTGCCGTGCGACTGTGAGGCCGTGATCGGCGGCGACGGGCTGATTGTCTCGATCGCGGCGGCCTCGATCGTCGCCAAAGTCGCGCGCGACCGCCTGATGTGCAAGCTGGCGGAGGATTATCCAGGTTACGGTTTTGAGCAGCACAAGGGCTACGCCGTGCCGGAACATCTCGAAGCGCTGGATCGGCTCGGGCCCACGGTGCATCACCGCCGCTTTTTTGCACCGGTCGTGGCGGCGCGCGAAAAACATCAGCCGATGACGATCGAAGCCGGCGTGGGGCTGCGAGAAACGCAGATCGAAATCGAGTTTCCGGCTGAAATGTGATGGAGTTGCCTCGCAGGCCCCCGCCCTTTATCACACGATGAGATCGAATAGGGCGACGACTAGAGTCTTCTCGTAGCGCTTGCCGGGGCATTTCGGACGTTCATGCGTTTCACCTCCCTGATCATCGAACTGATCCGCGCCCGGCCGCGGCTGGTGGTCTGGCTGGCGGTGCTGTTACAGGCCGGGCTGTGGCTGATCGTGCCGTTGCTGTTCTATCGAAGTCCGCCGGGGGATTTGGCGACGGTGCTCGCCTTCGGCCGGGAATATCAAGTCGGAACCGATCTCGGCCCGCCGCTGGCCTTCTGGCTTGCCGACATTGCGTTTCGTCTCGCGGGCAATCACCTGTTCGGTGTCTATTTGCTGGCGCAGCTTTGCTCGATCGCGACGTTCTGGGCGCTCTACCAACTGGCCCGCGCCATTGTCGGCGGCCAACATGCAGTGCTCGCGGTTTTGCTGACGCTCACGGTCACAACTTTCAGTTCCCCCGGCGTCGAATTCGGTCCCCTGGTGCTGGCCCGCCCGCTCTGGGCGCTGTTGTTGTTGCATTCCTGGCAACTGCTGGGCCAAAGGCGGCGCAATGCGTGGTTCGCCTGGTCGATCGAAACCGGCCTCTTGTTGCTGACGATCCCCTCCGCCATCGGCCTGTTGCTGCTGATCGCGATATTCGCGTTGGTGACCGAGCGTGGACGGCGCACGCTGATGTCGTTCGATGCGTTGTTCGCGCTCCTGGTGATTGTGGTGCTGGTGCTGCCGTATCTCGTGTGGGTGATCCGCGCCGATGCGCTGGCGCTGCCGCCGGGGTGGGCGACCGGCGCTTTGATCGCGAAGGCGTTGCATTGGGTGGAGCTACTCGGCGGCCTCTTGCTCTCGCTCTCCGGCATCGTGGCGCTGACGATTGTCAATTCCGGCTGGTTCGGCCGTGCTCAAGAAGAGGCGCCGATCATCTATCGGCCGCCGGTCGATCCGTTGGCGCGCGACTTTGTCTATTTCTTCGCGATCGCGCCGGCGCTCGCGGCAAGCGTGATCTCCGGCCTGTTCGGTCTCGATCGCGTCGTTGGCGGGCCTGGCATCGCATTGTTGATGTCGGGCATGATCTGGGCGGCCGCCATCGTCGCGCCTGCGCTGGCGGTCGTCATGACGACGCTTTTCCTGCCTTGGACCGGCGACGGCGAGGTCGCGACCTCGCTACCGGCGACGTCGGTTGCGCATTTTTTCGGCGACAGCTTTGAGCGGCGCACCAACCGCCCCTTGCCGGCGGTGGCGGGCGATCCGCAGCTTGCAAGCCTGATCGCACTCGATTCTAGCCGTCCGCATTTGTTTCTCGATGCCGTGCCGCAACGGACGCCGTGGCTGACGATGGCGAAATTCAACGAAACCGGTGGCGTCGTGGTGTGGCGGGCATCCGACACGGTCGGCACGCCGCCGGACGATATCGCGAAACGATTTCCCGGCCTGGTGCCGGAAGTGCCGCGGGCTTTCGAGCGATTGGTGAACGGCCGGCAGCCGCTGTTTCGGATCGGCTGGGCCATCGTGCGGCCGAGGTCGCCGTAAGAGAATCGCGTTCCCCGGATGCTGCGCAGCGCGCCGCACTTGCGGCGTGGTGCGCTGCTGATCCGGGGTCCATCTTGTTTGGCCATGGGTCCCGGCTCTGCGGAGCGGCGTGAAGTACGCCGCACCGCGTCCGGGACACGAGGGACTCAGGACGAGGAATTCTTCACCTGCTCCAGCGCTTTCGCGATCGCGCGCAAATCCTGCCACGCCATGCGCTTGTAAGAGGGCGAGCGCAACAGATAGGCCGGATGGAAGGTGGGAAGTGCGCGGATCGGCCGCGTGCCGGTGTCGTATTCGAACCATCGCCCACGGCTTTTCATGATGCCTTCGCGCGTCGCCAGCAAGGCCTGCGTCGAGGGATTGCCGAGCGTGACCAGCACGTCCGGGTTCACGAGTTCGATTTGCCGCTGGATGAACGGCAGGCAGATTTGCGTCTCCTGCGGCGTCGGCGTGCGGTTGCCGGGTGGCCGCCAGGGAATGACGTTGGCGATGTAAGCGCTCGTGCGGTCTAACCCGATCGCCGCCATCATCCGGTCGAGCAGTTTTCCGGAACGCCCGACAAACGGCAGCCCCTCGATGTCTTCGTCGCGGCCGGGGGCTTCGCCGACGAACATCACGCGCGCCTGCGGGTTGCCGTCGGCGAACACCAGGCGCGTGGCGGTGAATTTCAGCGCGCAGCCGTCGAATTTTTCCAATAGCTCGCGTAGCGCTTCGAGCGTCGGGGCGGTTCGCGCCGCTTCCCGCGCCGATTGGATTGCCGCCTCGGGCGCCGCGACCGTCTCAGCGCGAGCGACGGGTGCCGCGGCGGGTGGTATATTGACGGCTCTCGGTGGCGCGGTCTCATTGGGCCGGGCGATGATGTCGGGATCGGACAGCCGGTTGACGGGCTCTTCCGCCAGCGCACAATCGACCCCGGCCTCGAGATAAAAGGCCAGCAATTGCTGCAACGTGGGGGCGGGATCAGGCGTCATGGCGGACGTGGGGGGCATCGGCGCATCCTAGAGCTTGTCGCCCTGCAACGAAACGCCTTACTTCCGCATTTCCATGGTTGTTCTTCCGCGAAAAATCGGAAACAAACGATAGACCAACCAATATAGAGCCATTCTCAACCGGGCCGAGAGAAGACCATGAGCACCGAAGAATTGCCGCCGCGCGAATCCATGGAATTCGACGTCGTGATCGTCGGCGCCGGCCCGTCGGGGCTTGCTGCCGCGATAAGGCTCAAGCAGCTCAATGCCGATCTTTCCGTGGTCGTGGTGGAGAAAGGCTCGGAGGTCGGCGCGCATATTTTGTCCGGCGCGGTGATCGATCCCGCCTCGCTCGACAAATTGATTCCGGATTGGCGTGAGGACACCGATTGTCCGCTGAAGACGCAGGTCAAGCTCGACAAGTTCTACTGGATCACCAAGGCCACGGCGATCCCGCTGCCGGGTTTCCTGATGCCGCCCTTGATGAACAATCATCATTGCTATGTCGGCTCGCTCGGCAATGTGTGCCGCTGGCTGGCGCGCAAAGCCGAAGCGCTTGGCGTCGAGATTTATCCCGGCTTCGCCGCGACCGAAGTGCTTTACGACGAAAACGGCGCGGTGCGCGGCATCGCGACCGGCGACATGGGCGTCGCCAAGGATGGCTCGCACAAATCGTCATATACCCGCGGCATGGAACTCAACGGCAAATACACGCTGTTTGCCGAAGGCGCACGCGGCAGCCTGACCAAAGGGCTGATCGCGAAATTTGCCCTCGATGCGGAAAGCGAGCCGCCGAAATTCGGCATCGGCCTCAAGGAAGTCTGGCAGATCGACCCGGCCAAGCACCAAAAAGGCCTGATCCAGCATTCGTTCGGCTGGCCGCTCAACAACTCGACCGGCGGCGGCTCGTTTCTCTATCATTACGACGACAATCTCGTCGCCGTCGGTTTTGTCGTGCATCTCAATTACGACGATCCGTATTTGTCGCCGTTCGACGAGTTCCAGCGCTTCAAGACGCATCCCTCGATCCGCGGTGTGTTCGAGGGCGGCAAGCGGCTGGCCTATGGCGCGCGCGCGATCACCGAAGGCGGCTATCAATCGGTGCCGCGCCTGACATTTGCGGGCGGCGCGCTGATCGGTTGCGCGGCGGGTTTCGTCAACGTGCCGCGGATCAAGGGCGTGCACAACGCGGTTGCCAGCGGCATGTTGGCGGCCGAACACGCCATGGTCGCGCTGGCCGCCGGCCGTGCCAATGACGAACTGGTCGAATACGAGAACGCGTGGCGCGAGTCACCGGTCGGCAAGGATTTGTATCCGGTCCGCAACGTCAAACCGCTGTGGTCGAAATTTGGCACCCTTATCGGCGTGGCGCTTGGCGGCTTC
>WNFQ01003521.1_pt1 | contig 12795 bp, 8 predicted proteins | sample 5400171 | NCBI WGS metagenome assembly WNFQ01 (sample SAMN13153356, study PRJNA577476) | soil metagenome | isolation source: 20 cm soil under Madrone tree | place: USA:California | collected 2016-06-14
GTAGTGCCGGTTGGTGTGATAACGAAAGACGACTCCAACGATTTCTGCCAGCGAGAGTGGTTTCACTCTGACTTCAACCGCGTAGTCGCTCCATTCCGAATCGCCGGTAATCAGAATTGGGTTGGTCTGCGCGCTCAGTTCGTTGACCAGATGTTGCTCCAGATACGGATTACCACCCTCGTCTCCCACCATCCAGGCATCCATGTGGGCAATCGCGTTAGCCCACGGCCCGAGAGGAACTCCGCGATTCGCCAGGTAGTGGTACTCCTGGATGGCGCCATTCAGTTGCCCAACAGGATGGGTAAGCCACCCCGCCGGAAAGGCGGAGAAATCATCGCGAAAGGGCAACTCGGCAATCGGTGACCGCGCAGTTGAGGACGCAACCTTGTTCTGGCCGTCACCGGCTGGCATGGCAGGCACTCGGGCATTCGCCAGAGCAGACAGCACCGAGCGCGACACGAGTGCGCCAGTCGCTGCAGTGCCCGTTTTCAGAAAGTTTCTTCGGTCCATGACCGATCCCGTGGCTCCATTTTCTCCGCAGCTAGCTAAATCGTCCCGCTTCGGAGTCGGAATATAGTTGACCGCACACGCAAAAGACAAGTGTGAGCCTTGCTGAAATGAAGCGTTAAAATTTTTCGTTTGACATTATTTTGCATTTCCTTCAGTGTCCTGTGCGCCCCTCGCGAGCAGCTGGAGCGACAAATAACTAACGGAGAAATCATGCTGGTTAAGCCCACCGAGAGAAGAGACTTCCTGAAGTTGACGGGAGCCGGGATCGCCGGTTCCGCCTTGGCAACAGCCGCCACCGTTCAGGCAGCCCCCGCGAAGACAAAGACAAATCCTGCAACCGGTAACTCTCTCGACGTAAGAACCTTCGGCGCTACCGGCGATGGCACAACTCTGGACACTCCAGCTATCAACAAGGCCATCGACGCCGCGGGGGCTGCGGGCGGGGGCATAGTGCGGTTCCCGGCCGGAAGCTATCTCTGCTACTCCATCCACCTGAAGAGCCACATCACTTTGTATCTTGATCCGGGCGCCACCATCGTGGCAGCGGACGCGCCCGCCGCAGGAGCCGGTGCCGCCTACGATCCGCCCGAGCCTAACGCCTGGGACAAGTTTCAGGATTTTGGCCACAGCCACTGGCATAACAGCCTGATCTGGGGTGAAGACCTGGAGAATGTTTCCATCGAAGGCCAGGGTCTGATTTGGGGCAAAGGCTTGAGCCGCGGAGATAGAGACCTGGTACTGGCCGCAGGCGTCGGCAACAAATCCATCAGCCTGAAGAACTGTCGCAACGTTAATCTGCGTGACATCTCGATCCTGCACGGCGGGCATTTCGCCATCCTCGCTACTGGAGTGGACAACCTCACCATCGACAACCTGAGGATCGACACCAATCGTGACGCGATTGACGTCGATTGCTGCCGCAACGTGCGCATCTCCAATTGCAGCGTCAACTCGCCCTGGGACGACGAAGAAGGCACCATGCTCGATGCCACTTACAAGCGCTTCGCCCCCGACTCCAAGGTTCCCCGCAACGGGCGGATCAAGTTCGGCACCGAAAGCAACGGTGGTTTCCGCAACATCACCGTCTCCAACTGCGTGATTGAGAATTGCCGTGGAATCGCCCTCGAGTCAGTGGATGGCGCGTTGCTTGAAGACGTCGCCATCACCAACATCACTATGCGTGACATCGTCGACGTTCCCTTCTTTCTCCGCCTGGGCAGCCGAATGCGTGGTCCCGAGGGAACGCCGGTGGGAGAGCTACGGCGTGTACTCATCAGCAATGTTGTGGTCTCTAATTGCGCCTCCCGTCAGGCCACCATCATCGCCGGAATTCCGGGTCATTACATCGAGGACGTGAGGCTGAGCAACATTCTTGTACTGCACCAGGGTGGTGGCACCAAGGAAGACGCCGCCATACAACCACCAGAGCTGGAAAACGTCTATCCCGACCCGAACCGCTTCGGGGTGCTGCCGGCCCACGGCTTCTACATCCGTCATGTGAAGAGAATCGAGATGAGGGATGTCGAGGTTAGAGCCATGAAGCCGGATATGCGGCCCGGGTTCGTACTCGATGATGTAAGTGGCGTAGAGCTCATTCACGTCAAGCTGCCCCAGACTGCCGAGGTTCCGTCCCTGGTGCTCAAGAATGTCAAGGATTTCAGCATCACGCAGAGCAAGCCGGTGGCGGATGCACGACTGGAAAGCGCTGAACAGAAAACGCTCTGATACTCCGATTGAAGCGTAGGAAAAGCTGTTTACGTGATTGGGCCGGGATTGAACAGCGCCAGCGCGTTGTGCAGTCCCCAGTGGTCCGCCCAGGTCTTCCTGCGGCCGCTGGCCACATCGAGAATGAACTGGAAGATTTCCCATCCGACTTCTTCGATGGTCGTCGCGCCGCCAGTTGCGATCCGGCCGGCGTCAATGTCGATCAGGTCGGGCCAGCGCTCAGCTAATGCGGTTCGCGAAGAAACCTTGACCACCGGAACCAGGGCAAGCCCGTAAGGACTTCCCTCTCCCGTGGTAAACACGTGCAGGTTCATGGACGCAAGCTGCTGGGTGCCGCAGACGAAATCACTGGCCGGCGTCGCTGCAAACACTAGACCCTTGGCCGTGACCTTCTCGCCCTGGGCAGCGACTGCCATCAGCGCCGAACTTCCAGCCTTCGCGATTGACCCGAGGGCCTTCTCCACTACATTCGACAATCCTCCTCGCTTGTTGCCCGGCGTAGGATTCGCGCTGCGGTCGGCCGAACCGCACGCCAGATAGTCGTCGTACCATCGCATCTCTCGAATCAGGGCGCGAGCCACGTCCTCATTAATCGCGCGTGGAGTCAGCAAGTGAACCGCATCGCGCACTTCCGTGACTTCCGAGAACATCACCGTGCCTCCGGCACGCACCAGCAGATCGGCCGCATAGCCCACCGCCGGATTGCAGGTCACGCCCGAGAAGCCGTCGCTCCCACCGCACTGCAGGCCCACCACGAGTTCCGCTGCCGGTACCGCCGTCCGCCGCCGCCGGTTGAGCTGCTCCAACCGTGTTTCGGCAGCACGCATGATCGCACTCACGATCTCGCCGAAGCCATGTTCGTCCTGCATGCGGATCAAATAGGGATCGCTCTCAAGAACCGGCAGTTTCCCCAACCTCTGCTCAGGAAACAGCCGCTCCGGTTGCAGCTTCTCGCAGCCCAGGCTTACTACCAGCGGAGTTCCGCCCAGGTTGGGATGGGTGCTGATATGTCGGATCGTCCGGATCGGAATTTCTGCGCCGGGCGCGTCCATGGCGATGCCACATCCGTAGGTGTGGGTGATGGCCACCACATCGTTTACCCCGGGGAATCGCGGCAAAATCTCATCCCTGATTCGCCGCACGGCATACTCCACGGTGGGAGCAACGCACTGCACGGTGGTCGTGATGCCTAGAATATTCTTGGTACCGACGCTGCCATCCTGGTTGCGGAAGCCGTCAAAGGTATAGTTCAGCAGCGCCGGCTGAGGCGCGGGAATGGCCGTCGCTAGGGGCAATTCGTCAAGCGCGGGCGGCTGGGGCAATTCGATGGCATCCTCGTGCACCCACGTACCCACGGTGATCGGACGAGCCGCCAGCCCAATAATTTGGCCGTAGCGTCTGACCGGATCGCCACGGTCGAGGTCGCGCAGCGCCACTTTGTGAGCTTGCGGGATGCGCTCTTTGAGTGTCAGCCCGTCGGCAAATTCTGTGCCCGCCGGCAACCCGCCTGGATTGACGATGATCGCAACATTGTCCTGCGGATGGACTTGAATGTAGAGAGGTTTCACTTCGCTCGCCGATCATTCCCGCGTAGTTGCCGTGTAAGTTATCACAGAAACGCAGAAGCCCGACCGGTCGTGACTTGACTTAGCGTCTAACAAATAGCCAAGGTGCATATTGGTTGCACGCGAGATCCGGTGGCCGCTGGTACATTATCATCAGGACGTTTGGAAACAATTTCATTCCGGCGAAAAGCGAACAAGCGAATGCCACGGCTTACGCGGCGACATTTTATCCGGGCGCTGAGTATCGGAAGCGCGGGCGTTTGGGCAAAATCGGCCGTGCTCGGCCTTAAGCCAGTCGTCGGCGCGGGCCCGGCGTTCGCCACGCCGCCCCAGCTGCCTCCGCTGTTCGAAGAAGTGCCCTCCAGCATGAGCGGGATCACGTGGCGCCATGTGAATGGGCGCTCGCCCGAATACTACTTGCCGGAAACGACCGGAGCGGGCTGCGCGTTTCTCGACTACGACAACGACGGATGGATGGACATTTACCTGGTCAACAGCGGGAACTGCGATTTTCTGGCGCCAAATCCGCTGCTGCGCAATGCGCTCTACCGGAACAACCGCGACGGAACCTTCACCGACGTAACCGAGAAGGCTGGGATCGCGGCCGGGGGCTATGGAATGGGCGCCGCCGTGGGCGACTTCAACGGCGATGGCTGGCCCGATCTCTACCTGACGCAGTACGGGCGCAGCATTCTTTATCGCAACAACAAAGATGGGACCTTCACCGACGTAACCGACAAAGCGGGCGTAGCGGCTCCGGGCTGGGCTTCGAGCGCGGTGTGGTTCGACTATGACAACGACGGAAAGCTGGACCTGTTCGTTTGCCGCTTCGTGGACTTCGACAAATCAAAGAATCAATTTTGCGGAGACCAGCGCACCGGAGAACGATTCTATTGTGTCCCCACGGCGTACCAGCCGGCGCGGAGCTGGCTATTCCATAACAACGGCGATGGGACTTTCGCCGACATCAGCCGCGAGTCCGGAATCGCCAGCGTGCTGGGCAAGGCCTGGGGCGTGGTGGCCACCGACGTGGACAACGACGGCTGGATGGACCTGTTCGTGGCCAACGACACGGTGGCGAATTTCCTCTTCGTCAACCAGCGCAATGGAAAATTTCAAGAGATGGCGATTGGCGCCGGTGTGGCCTACAGCCAGGAAGGACGCCCGCGCTCCGGCATGGGCGTCGATTCCGCGGATTTCGACCAGGATGGCTGGCAGGATCTGTTCGTCACCAACGTGGACCAGGAGATGTACTCGATCTACCGCAACAATCACGACCTGACCTTCGACGATATGGCGGGAGCGTCAGGACTGGGGCGGGTGACGCGACTCATGAGCGGGTGGGGGCTGAAGTTTTTCGATTACGACAATGATGGCAACCTCGATCTGTTCATTGCCAACGGACATCCCGACGACAGGATTGAACAACATTCGACCCGCGTCACCTACAAGGAACCGTTGCTGCTCTTCCATAACGATGGCCGTAGTCTGGAAAACGTGAGCATCTCGGCCGGCCCGGCGTTCACCCAAACATTCGCCGCGCGCGGCATGGCAGTGGGCGACTTCAATAACGACGGCGCGACTGATGTGTTGATTGCGGTGAATAACGGGCCGCCCCTACTGCTAAAGAACACGGCGGCGGGGGCAAATCACTGGCTCGGCTTGCGGCTGGTGGGAAAGAAATCGAACCCGGATGCAATCGGCGCCAGAATCACGTGGCAGGCCGGCGATCTGAAACGTAGCCGCCTGAAGGTCGGAGGTGGAAGCTACCTGTCGTCCCATGATCCGCGCGAAGTCCTGGGTATCGGCAAGAGGTCGAAAATCGACAAGCTGGAGATCCAATGGCCGCAGCCCAGCAGGCGCGTGGAAACTTTTGCCGACCTTCCGATTGACCACTACATCACGATTGTGGAGGGCTCAGGATCGTAGCCCAGCCCGGCAAGACGCTGGCGGTACATTTTTCGGCCCGAACTTCAATACGGGTACGGCTGCCCCGGGCGCACGATGCGAATGCGGTGGTCGGTAAACTTGAAGTGCGCTCCCGGCAACTCCACCGTCGGCATGTGGCAGCTCACACAACCCTCACTTCGCACCGGACAGGGTTTTGCAGCTGACGAGGTCGCGGATTGTCCTCCCGCCGTTTCTTTCTGACCTGCGACCGCAGCAGCAGGATGGGGCGGCCCGGGTACATGGCAGTCGGTGCACTTGGAATCGTCAGCAGCAGTCGTATGATTCAGTTCCAGGTGAGGATCGTGGCAAGCGGTGCAGGCAAAATGCTGGTCATTGGAGCTGTGGCCACGGCTCAGGGAAATACGATAGGGCTGAAAGCGCACGTTGTTGATGCCCCCCAGGTCGGGCATCATCCCTACCGTGTCCGCACTGCGATGGCAAGCTCCGCAGAACTCCTGCGAGAGAGTATCGGGATCGAGCACTTTCGGGTTAAAGATATAGCGTCCACCCTTCTTGCCTGCGCCCATGGCCCCGATATGTTGTGCTCCCGGACCGTGGCACGCCTCACAGCCCACACCCGGCACCAGGCGATCAAGCTCAAGCTTGTTGTCGACCAGGGCGGCCGTGCCGTGGCAACTGAAGCAGTTGCGCGCCTCATCCCCGGTGATGTCGCGGCCGAAGGCTTCCGGCAAACTGGGCGGCATGTCCAGTTTGTCGCCGATCGTCCAGTCCAGAGCGTCAATGCCGGAGTAATAGCTGACGCGGCCTTCATACAGCTTGCCATTGTGACGGAGCACGTAAGTTTGCGCGATATTGCCGTTGCCGAACGCGTATGGGATCGGCTCACTGATTGTTTCTTTTCCGTCGGTCACGCGATAGATGGTCCGTTGACCATCGCTCACGATCTCGTAGTAGTACGTTCCGGCTCGAAAAGTCATCCGCGGATGAGATCGCAACACTCGGCTTTCCGCGGCGGTGCTTAGAGCACGAGCCATGCTCGTCTGCGAGTGCACCTTTCCCACGTGACAAGCGGCACAAACCTCTGTGCCGATAAAACCTACGCCTGGAATCTCCTGGCGGGGACGAAATTTCGAGAAAGCCGCCACGGCCGCATTCTCCGCCTGCGGCTGGGCGAATGCCCCACACGCAGCGAGCAGAAAAACGCCAGAAACAAACCAGGCAGTCTGAAAGGGGCTAGGAGTCCCTAGCCACGGATCGCGCGCGAGAATCCATCGCCAATGACTGAAACTATTTCTCAACCGCCCCCTGCCCTTCCACCACGCTGAAGATTCGGTCAACGCCGGGCACGCTGATTTCTTCCTGCTTTCCACTGGGCCAGTGAATTTCAATCTTCTCGACTCTAGTTGAAGCTCCTAACCCGAAATGAACCCGCTGGTCGGAACTCGAGCTGTAACTGCCACCACTAATCACATCGGCTCTCTGGCGCACTCCGCCCGCGGTAAGAAACACTTTCGTGCCGATGGCGTCGCGCGGGCTCTTGAGCCCACCCGCCAGCTTGAGCGCGATCCAGTGGTTCTCGTTTTTCACGACGTTGCGCAACAGCGTGGGAGCGGAATCCATATTGTTTAGGACCACATCGATGTGCCCATCATTGAACAGGTCGCCAAAAGCCGCGCCCCGTGCGGGAATCACATCCGCCAGGCCGCTACCGGTTGCGGGCGGCACTTCCAGGAATTTCGTCCCGTCGAGATTACGAAACAGCTCCGGCCGCTGCGCCCAGGTGGTTCCCCAATCGCGCTCATCCACCCAGGGATAGACGTGGCCGTTGGCGGTAAAAATATCCAGCAGGCCATCGTTGTCGAAATCAAGGAACCCGGTCCCCCACCCCAGAAAAGGGATCGTCGGACTCCCCAGCCCCGCCTGGAATGTGACCTCGGAAAGACTGGCGTTGCCATCGTTTCTGTAAAGCGTGTTGAAATCGTCGGAGAACACGGTGACGTAGAAGTCGACCTTGCCGTCACGATTGTAGTCTCCGGTCGCAATTCCCATGGACGCCTGCGCCAGCCCGGCATCAGTCAGGGCGAAGCCGGAGACGTAGCTCACATCCTCGAAGGTTCCGTCCCGGCGATTGCGATAGAGATAACGCGGCGTCGAATCATTGGCCACAGCCAGATCGAGCCAGCCGTCATCATCCACGTCCACAAATACGGAGGCCAGGCCGTAATAGTTCTGGGAGTCGGCCACGCCAGCCTTCTGGCTCACATCGGTGAAGGTGCCATCCCCATTGTTGTGGAACAGATGGTCGCTCTCGCCCGGCAGACCGCGCGGCCCGCACATTCCACTCACGCCGCGGAACTGGCACGAACTAGGCGCAACCCCGGCCTGCCCGGCAACCGGCGGATGGTCGGGATCGAACTTCACATAGCCGGGAACAAACAAATCGAGCCGCCCGTCGCGATCATAGTCTCCCCACGTCGGTCCCGCCGACCATCCCCCCAGTGTCACACCCGCTTTCTCTGCCACGTCCGTGAAGGTGCCGTCGTGATTGTTGTGGAACAGGCGGTTCTTTCCGAAGTTGGCGACGTAAATGTCGGGCCATCCATCATTGTCATAGTCGCCCACGGCAACGCCGAAGCCCCACCGCTGGTTTGAGACGCCCGCCTTGTCGGTCGCATCACTGAACGTGCCGTAATGATTATTGTGCAGCAGCATCGCATGTGGAGCCGGTTCCTTCCCTTGCAGCGCTGCGAATGTGGAACCATTGAGCAAATAAATATCAAGCCAACCATCGTTGTCGTAGTCAAGTAAGGCCACGCCCGAGCCTGGAGTTTCAAGAATCGTCTTCTTTTCCGCGGTTCCGGACTGATGATGGAATTTATCCAGCCCTGCGGCTTTCGTGATGTCAGTGAACACCACTGGCGCGCCATCCACGAATCCACCCGCGGTGATGGGGCGCGACGAAGCATCTTTCACCGCAGGATGGGGAGCCCCGGTCGCAACCCCCATGGACTGTTGCGTTGGTGGTTTGTGGTCCTCTTCTTCCTGAGCCGCCCCGCTAAAAGTGAGCAAGGCCGCAACCAGAAGAGGCGCAGAAAAACGTTTCGCTCGAACCGGCATCAGGGCACGCGAGTTACAGGTTACGTTATTCTGCAAATCTATCGAGGCAACTCCTGCCCCGGGCTCACTTCAGAGGCCGGTCTGTTTCCCGCGCCAGGGACCTCAGACCGGTTCATCTGGTCAAGCTTCTGAAACATGGCCTCCGCCTCCTGCTGACGACCCAGCTTCGTATAACCGCGGCCCAGCAGAAAATAGGCCTGCTTCATCCGGGGCTCAAGCTGTAGCGACATCTTCAATTCCGGGACGGCAGCTTCGAGCTGACCGCCCTGGAACAGCGCGTTACCGAGGGCAAAATGGCCGGCTGCAGAATCAGGAGCGAGCGTCACTGCTTTGTGCAGCCAATCCGCGGCTTGTGAATAATCCTTTTTGTAGGTGTAACAAGCTCCCAGGCCGTAGGCGATTGGGTAACTCAGGGGGCCGATTTTTTTCGCCTGCGCATAGTAGCCGATCGCCTCATCGAATTTTGACTGGGAGCGTTTCAGGTCTGCGAGCGCGATGGCGGCGTCGGCAGAACCGGGATTGACTCGGAGAGCGTTTTGAAATTCCGTCTCCGCCTCGCTCGGATTTTCAGCTGCCAGCGCCGCCTCGGCAAGCAGCTGGTGGGCTCGGTCAGAGTCCGGCGCCAGGGCAAGAAGCCGCTGATATTCCCGTTGGGAGAGCTCGCGGGCAATCAGCGACAAATAATAAAGAGAGTCCGTGTTGTTCGGGTCCGACGCAAGCACCTTGCGCAATTCCTCAAAGGCCGGCTGAAACCTTCCTTGTGCGAGCAGCGCCCGGGCCAGCATCACGCGCACCGCTACTGCGTTGGGATGGGTGCGCAACTGCTTTTCCGCAAGTTGCGCGGCCTGCACGAACTCACCACGATAGAAAGCCCGTGTACATTCCACTAATTCCGTGGATTCTCCCAGGGCATTGCCCCAAGCCGCTAGCACGAGCAACCAGCACAGGATGGAACGCAGAGAAGGGAGTTGGGACATGTCGAGACGCGGCCTCAGGGAGTTTCGAAAGGACGCACCTCAACGATGCGCATGAGCTCCTGCGCCTTCTCATCGCGAAGTTTCTGGAGCTCTTCAAAGTGTTTGGCTTGCGCTTCCCTTCGCGCGTCTCCGGTGCGGGTGTAGAGGGTCAAAAGATACAGGTTGGCGACGAGGTAGTCGGGATCGAACTCCAGGGCGCGCCGGATTTGTTTGTCAGCCTCGCCATAATCTTTCTTCATAAGATAGTACTGCCCAAGCTCGGCCAGGGCATTTGCGTAATCGGGATTGGCCTTCAAAGCCGACTTCAACTGGCTGAAGGCGTCATCCAGGCGGCGTTGCTGCAGGGCGATGGCGCCGAGGTAGTAATGCGCTGCGGTTGCGGTTTCAGGGGCGTTGACGGCTTCCGTCAGCCACGGGACAGCAGCATCGTAATCCTTCGCCCGAAAAAATGTAGTGCCGAGCGCAAGCTTTCCCCGCGGGTCGCTGGGTTTTAGTTGCAGATATTTCTGGAAGAAAGGAACCGCTTCGGCGGGGTCATGGCGAAAGGCGGCGACCGAACCCATCGCATAATTGAAAGATGCATTATCCGGTTCGAGCTTGACCGCCTTCTCAAAAGCGTTGCCCGCTTCCGCCAGCAGGTCCAGGTCCAGACAGACCAGCCCGAAATCATAGTGAATGCTGGCGTTCTCAGGCGCAAGATCGCGGGCGTGGGCGAGGTAGCCCAGCGAACCTTTGTAATCCCGCTGCTCGTGAGCCACCCGCGCCAATTCCAGGAGCAGCGCCGGCGAAGGATTCTCCCCGGGTGCTGATTTTTCCAACGCTGCCCGGGCTTCATCCAACCGCTGAGTGCGCGCATAGGCTAGGCCGAGAGCGTGAAGGATCTGAGCTGAAACCGTCTGGTGCCTCTGCAGGCCCTCCAACAGAAGGATGAGCAGATCATCGTGCCTGCCGGTTCCCATACCAGACAAAATCTGCAGCGCGTCTGCCTCAGAAAAATCCGGATCAGCCAACAGGCGCGCCGCCGTGTGGTCTGCCATTTTGCGGTTGCCGGTCGCAGCGTAATCGGCGCAAGAAATTGACAACGCCTGCGACCGGCCCTGGATTTCTTCTGGCAGGCGCGACAAATGGTCCAGCGACTCCTGGAATCTACCCTGCTGCAGCAGCAGAGCCGCGGTTTGATAATTTGCCTCTTCGTTCTTTGGCTCGTAATCGAGCACGCGCGCGTAAGTTTCCAGAGCCTTCCTGATAGCTTGCGGATCGCTAGCGGAGCTCTCCTGGTAGAGACGGCCCAGGTTCAAGTAAGCGCCAGTAAACCTCGGCGCACGCTGAATCGCTCGACTGAAGCTGTTTTCGGCTGCCGCAGGGGTGCCCTGCTGCGCCTCAATGATTCCGCGCAAGTTATCGAATCCTGCATCTGCGGGAAACTGTTTTACTGCTTCGGCGAGCAGCCTCTCCGCCTCCGTCAGATTGTGCTCTGCGATCAAACCCTGAATCTGAAGGACCTTGTCATCCCTTGCACTCTGGAGGTTCTGTCCAGCAAAGAGACAGGTTGCATAGAACAGAGCCGCCAAGGCCACAGCCGGAATCGGCCAGCGCTGTCGCATAGGATTTGCCCACAGGATTATACGTGAGGAGAGAGGACCTGGTACGGGGACAAAATGCGCAGCAAAAATACGCCGCCGCCTTATACTGGTGCTGCTTGGATCCGATTTCGGTTCAACTTAATGTTTGCGGTGCCCACCGTAATATCTCTGAGCTATAGCGAGGCAGGGTCAGGATGACAGCTGTCCGGACGAGACTGAGGCACTTTGCTCGACGCAACGGCCGAGCCTCTCGCCGCGCAGCGGTCTTGCTGCTGCTTCTCTGGACCGCCCGCGACGCCCCGGCGCAGCAGCCGCCTGCACCTGATGCAAATCTAGCCGCAGGGGTTGAGGCCCTGAAGTCAGGCGACTTGGACAGTGCCGAGCGGGTGTTCTCGGAAGCGCTTCGGCAGGGCTTCAAAAGTCCGTTGGTGTTCCATAATCTCGGAGTTATCGCGCAGCAGCGTGGCAAGCATACGCTGGCGATCAGCCGATTCCGCCAGGCGATCGCCCTACTGCCGGAATATGCCCCGTCGCGGCTCCTTCTGGGCGTCAGCCTGCTGGCGCTGGGGAAGAACGCTGACGCTACCTCCGAGCTTCAACGCGCCGCCCGTTCGATGCCGAAGGAGCCACAGGCCCATTTGCAACTGGCCAAGGCATATGAAGCGTCGGAAAACTGGATCGCCGCCGTCGAGGAACTGCAGAAGCTGGTGAACCTGGACCCACAGGAAGCGGAATACTCCTATCTACTCGGCCGAGCCTGGACTAGGCTTTCCGCGTGGTCCTACCAACGGCTGGCGCGGCTCAATCCCGATTCCGCGCGGCTGCATCAAGCGCTGGGGCAGGAGTACGCGATGCAGGGGAGGTACGAATTGGCGATCGCTGCTTACCAGCAGGCAGCGCGGTCTGATCCCAGGTTGCCGGAAATTCATCTGGCCCTGGGCCTGCTCTTGCTCGAATTGAAGAGATTCGGCGAGGCACAAGCGGAAATCGACCTCGAACTTAGAGTTGTACCGGAGAGCAAGGCGGCAATGGAAACCAAAGCGAAGGTTGAGGCCGCCAAGGCGGCTACGCCTCCCTAACTCTTGTCGGGAGCTGCTCTCATTTTGGTTTTCTCGCACTTTCTATAGCCTGTAGCTATTGTAGAGCGGCGGCAATGCGAAGGATTGTCTTTTCGATTTCCGTACTCCTGGTGGCGGCATGTTCGTTATCCCAGCCCCCCCAGGTTCCGTCCGTGCAACCCGAAGATACTCCAGCGTCAAGCCTTCCCCGTGATCTTTCCAACCTCCCGCTTGCCTCGCCGCGACGCCTCGAATTCGAAGATGCCCTCAGCCGGCGGGACTTCAGACGGGCGGAGACGATTCTGGTGGAAGAGTCGAATCGCGACCCGAAGTCCCCCCATGCAGCCAG
>WNFQ01004466.1_pt1 | contig 12795 bp, 12 predicted proteins | sample 5400171 | NCBI WGS metagenome assembly WNFQ01 (sample SAMN13153356, study PRJNA577476) | soil metagenome | isolation source: 20 cm soil under Madrone tree | place: USA:California | collected 2016-06-14
GGGCCGATTAAACGAACAGGTTGAGCGCTAACAGTCACGTCTGGGAGGCCCAGCATGACCGCCGATACGATACGCGCCGCGGCGCCGCCACAGCAGCCTTCGATGCGCCGGCTGATCGTCGCCGCGACGATCGGCAACGTGTTCGAATGGTTCGACTTCGTCGTCTACGGCTTTTTCGCCGTGACACTTGCCCAAGTATTCTTTCCGACCGGCGACCCGACCGTGTCGTTGCTCGTCACGTTCGGCGCCTTCGGCCTCGCCTATATCGTGCGGCCGTTGGGCGCCATCGTCGTCGGTGGCTATACCGACCGCGCCGGCCGCAAAGCCGGCCTCTTGCTGTCGATGGCGCTGATGATGATCGGCACGACCTTGATGGCGGTGACGCCGGGCTACGCGACGATCGGCCTGGCGGCGCCGATCATCATCACGCTCGCGCGGCTATTGCAGGGATTTTCGGTCGGCGGCGAGTTCGGCAGCGCCGTCACATTCCTCGCCGAGCATGGCGGCGGGCGCCGCGGGTTCAGCGCCAGCTGGCAATTCGCCACCGGCGGCATCATCACGGCTCTCGCCTCGATCTTCGGCGTCACCCTCACGACCTTATTGACCCACCAGGAACTGGTCGACTGGGGATGGCGGATCCCCTACTTCTTCGGCATGCTGATCGGCCCGGCCGGTCTTTATGTCCGCTCGCAAGTCGTCGACACGCCGGAATTCATCGCAGCCGAGAAGCCCGCCACCATTCCCATCAGCGACCTGTTGCGGCGGCATCCGCTGCCGGTGCTGCTGGCACTCGGCATATCGATCATCTCGAACAGCTCCTTTTACCTGATGCTCTACATCCCGACCTTCGGGATCAAGCAGCTGCATTTGCCGGAATATACCGGCTTTATCGCAACTTTGGTCGGCGGTCTGATTCTAGCGATCGGTTGCCCCCTCGCCGGCCACTGGTCGGACAAGATCCCGCGACCGTTGCTCATGGTGATAATGTGCTGGCTGTTCGTGCTGACCTCCTACCCGGCCTTCTACCTGATGGTCGCCTGGCCGTCGCTGGCAGCCTGCGTCATCGCCGTCGCCTGGCTCCAACTGGTCAAGGCCGGCTACAGCGGCGTTCTGCCGTCGCTACTGTCCGAGCAGTTCCCGGTGGCAACGCGGGCGATCGGCGTGTCTTTGGGTTTCAGCACCGCCGTGACGATCTTCGGCGGTTTCGCGCCCTTCGTCGCAACCTGGCTGATCGCGCAGACCGGCAACCCGCTGTCGCCGAGCTATTACCTGATCTTTACCGCACTGCTCAGCCTCAGCGCGTTGATCGCTATTCAGCGGCGCAGCCGCCGGCGCGACCGAACCCTCGCGCTTGCCGAGAGAGCCGAGCTCGCGGCACCCTGAGACGCCAACCGGGGTATGAAATCGTGCGGGCGCGCCAGGCTCGGTCTTATCCGCGTCCCGAGCCGGGACCGGATGAAGAGGGCCTGAACAAACAGCGCCAGTTCGAAGAACGCTACTTTTCCGCCGAGGTTCTGGCGAAATATCGCGGCGCCTGACGGGCGATCGTCTGGAGGAGACACAGAGATGGCACGCGATGGCTTCAGGATATTCGACTCCGACACGCATGTCGGGCCCTCGATGAACATTCTCGACCATTACCTGGCGGAGGCCGAGAGGGCCCGGCTGGTCGATTGGGAGCAATGGAAGGACATCAACGCGCGGACCGGTCGGATCACCTATACCAAAGGCGGACGCCGTTACCAGCGCCGCCTCGGCAGCGCCATCGCCGAGGAGGCGCCGGCCGGCTACATGGCCGCTTTCACCGGCGCCAATCGCGCCCGGCCGTCACCGCGTGTCGACGACGATCCGGCCGAGCGGATCCGTGACATGGATCGCGAGGGGGTCGAGGTGAATCTGACCCTGCCCTCCGGCTGGTTCGGCACCTGGACGGCGGGCGACGACGTCGCTCTCGAGGCGGCGATGTACCGCGCCTACCACCGCTGGATGGCGGATTATTGCGGTGCCTTTCCCGAACGGCTCGGCGGCATCGTCCTGGTCTCCGCCCGCGACATCGAAGGCAGCCTCGCCGAGCTGCGCCGCTGGGCGGGTGCCCGCTGGGCCTGGGCGGTCATGGCCTATGCGCCGGCCGGCGTGCCGCTCGATCATCCCGATCTCGAGCCGATCTGGGCGGCCGCCGCACAGCACGATTTCGCGGTGGTATTGCACACCTTCACGGTCATGCCGCCTTATGCGCCGGGTGGCGAGGACACCTGGGAGAACTTGTTTCTGCAGCGTTCGGCAGCGCATCCCTGGTGCGGCATGCGCAACATGGCGGCATTGATCGGCAGCGGCGTCATGGATCGCTACCCGGGTTTGCGCATCGGCACGCTCGAGGCGGGGCACGGGTGGCTGCCGTTCTGGATGGCCCGCATCGACGAGCATGCCGAAACCGTCAAGGCAGCACTTCCACAACTTGCGCACAAGCCCAGCGAATATGTCTTGAGCGGCCGCTACTTCCAGAGCATCGAGATCCCCGAAGGGGAGCGGCTTACCAACTCGGTGATCGATCTGTTGGGTGAGGATTTGCTGATGTACGCCTCCGACTACCCGCACGGTGAGAGCTGGTTTCCGGAATCGGCGACGACGGTGCTCGGCTGGAACATGCCGCTGGAACGCAAGCGCAAGCTCTTCTGGGACAACGCGGTGCGGTTCTACGCGCGCTGCGGCTTGGCGTGAGAAGTGGACCAGGACGCCAAGAAAACCGCGCTCAGGATGATCCCCTACGGCATCTATGTGCTGACCGCCGATGACGGCAAGGGCAATATCGCGGCCGCTACGGTCAATTGGGTAACGCAGACCGCCTTCGCCCCGCCGCTCGTGGTGGTCGGCGTGAAGACCGATTCCGGCGCCTACCAGATCGTCAAGAATACTAAGACCTTTGCCCTGAATATGCTGGGCAAGGACGGCAAGGGGATGGCATTTACCTTCTTCAAGCCGACCAAGCTCGAAGACGGCAAGCTCTCCGGCCAGGCGATCCACAAGGGGACCACCGGGGTCCCGATCCTCGACGCTGCACCGGCAGCGGTCGAGTGCCGGGTCACCAGCATCGTCGAGCAGGGCGACCACCACATCGTCGTCGGTGAGGTCGTCGAGGCGCATGTGGCAAAGCCGATCACCGGGCGCCCGGACGCCGCCATCCTCGAGATGAAGGAGCTCGGCGACAACGTTTTTTACGGCGGCTGATCCAGGCCTGCCGTCCTAACCGCCAAACGAGGGTCCCCATGCAGCAAGAGATCGCGCAGCCCGAAGTCAAGTGGCCGGCCGAAGGCAATGCCCGCGTTCCATACCGGATGTTCTCCGACCCCGAGGTCTATCGCGCCGAGCTCGCGCGGATCTTTCTCGGGCCGACCTGGCAATATCTCGCACTTGCGGGCGAGCTGTCGCAGCCCGGCGATTACTTGACGACCTTTCTCGGCGAGACCCCCGTCATCGTCACCCGCGGACAGGACGGCGAGATCCACGCGATGGTCAACCGCTGCGCCCATCGCGGCAACCTGGTGTGTCTGAAGCGGCGCGGCCATGCCGACAATCTGACCTGTGTCTACCACGCCTGGCGCTACGATCTCGAAGGCAATCTCGACAGCGTCGCCTTTCGCCGCGGCATCGCCGGCAAGGGCGGGATGCCGGCGAGCTTCCGCCTCGAAGAGCACGGCCTCAAGAAGCTGCGCGTCGACACCTTCGGCGACCTCGTCTTCGGCACGCTCTCGCCCGAGGCGCCGCCATTGGCGAATTACATCGGCAACCTGATCGGCTCGCGCATCCATCGGGTCATGCACGGAAAGCCAAAGATCCTCGGGACGACCTCCCAGATTCTGCACAACAACTGGAAGCTCTATTTCGAGAATGTGCGGGACACTTACCACGCTACTCTGCTCCACGCCTTTTTCACGACCTTCCGGATCTCGCGCCTGACCTCGGAAGGCGGCGTCGACATCGCCGAGAACGGGGCGCATCACGCGAGCTATACGCGCAACAAGGTCGACCGCGTCGACCAGGCGACTTCCGACCAGCTCTACGCCGGCATCCCGTCATTGCGCGAGAATTTCCGGCTGGCCGATCCGGGGTTTCTCACCATGGCCGAGGAGTTCGGCGACGACACCACGACGCAGATCCTCTCGCTGTTCCCCAATTTCGTGTTGCAGCAGATCCAGAACAGCATCGCGCTGCGCCTGGTGTTGCCGAAAGGGCCGGACAAGACCGAGCTGCAATGGATTTATATCGGCTTTGAGGAAGATATTCCGGAGATGACCGACCTGCGGCTGGCGCAGGCCAATCTGGTCGGTCCCGCCGGTTATGTCTCGATGGAGGACGGTGCCGTCGGCAATTTTATCCAGCGCGCGATTCACGGCTCCGAGGAGGAGTGCTCGGTGCTCGAAATGGGTGGTTTCGGGCACGTCTCCGAGGCCAATAGGACGACCGAGGCATCGGTGCGCGGCTTCTGGCACGCCTATCGGCCGTTGATGGGATTGTGAGGTGACCGGTCTCGAGGCAGTGCTGCGGCGGTCGGAGCTGGAAGAGCTCTACACCGACTATGTCCACTGCCTCGACGCCGATGAGCTCGAACGCTGGCCCGATTTTTTTACCGAGGACTGCTTCTACCGGATCACCTCGGCCGAGAACTACGAGGCCGGGATGCCCTTGGGGCTTATCCACGCGACCTCGCGCAACATGCTGAAGGACCGGGTCAGTGCGTTGCGCGAGGCCAACATCTACGAGCCGCAGCGCTATCGCCACCTCGTCTCCTCGGTCAAGGTCGTTGAGGAAAAGGCGGCGACAATCGAACTGATCGCGAATTTCCTGGTGGTGCGGACAATGCAGGAGGGCGACATGACCCTCTTTGCCGCCGGGCGCTATCTCGACCAGGTCAGGTACGAAGACAGCACCTGGAAATTTGCCCGCAAGACCGTCGTGCTCGACAGCCGCCAGATCGACACCTTACTGGCGATCCCGATTTGACCGCCATCACGTCTGTTCAGTGAGAATCCGGTCCGACCCCCGCCTGGGGTCAGACGCAAACGCTATCAGCCCTTAATCGACGCTGAGACGTCGTCCGCGGGCCAACCTCCGCGAGCGGATTTACAGCCCTGCGCCCGGCGTGGCACTTTGGCCGTGTCTGCGGAATTAAGGGCCGGCGAGGATGGCGGGACGGCTGGCGGGCAAGAGGGCATTGGTAACGGCGGCGGGACAGGGCATTGGCCGGGCGACGGCGCTGGCCTTCGCTGCCGAAGGAGCGAGCGTGCTCGCCACCGACATCGCCGAGGAGAAGCTCGTCCCGCTCACCGACGCGCTGATCGCGACCCGCCGGCTCGATGTGACCGACGACGGCGCGATCACGGCGCTGGCCGGTGAGCTCGGGCCGCTCGACGTCTTGTTCAACTGTGCCGGCTTTGTCCATCACGGCACGATCCTCGACGCCGACCCGATCGAATGGGACGCGTCTTTCGCCCTCAACGTGCGGTCGATGTTTGTGATGATCCGCGCTTTTCTGGCGAAGATGCTGGAGCATGGCAGGAGCGCCTCGATCATCAATATGGCTTCGACCGTCTCGTCGGTCAAAGCCGCCCCCAACCGCTGCGTCTACGGCGCCACAAAGGCGGCGGTCATCGGGCTGACCAAGTCGGTCGCGATCGACTTCATCACCCAGGGGATCCGCTGCAACGCGATCTGCCCGGGGACGATCGAGACGCCTTCGCTCCAGGACCGCATCGCCGCCCAAGGGGTGCGCGTCGTCGGCGGCACCGCGGCGGCGCGGCGCGCCTTTGTCGAGTGCCAGCCGCTGGGCCGGCTCGGCAATGCCGAGGAGGTAGCGGCGTTGGCGGTCTACCTCGCCTCGGACGAATCCTCGTTCACCACCGGTGCGATCCATCTGATCGACGGCGGCTTCACCCTCTGACGGACCACAGGAGACATCTCGATGAAGCTCTTGCGCTACGGCCCTCCCGGTCAGGAAAAACCCGGCCTCTTCGATCGTGACGGCAAAATCCGCGACCTCTCCGGTGCGGTCCGCGACATCGACGGCGAGACGCTGGCACCGGCGGCGCTCGACCGGCTGCGCCGGCTCGATCCGGCGACACTGCCGCTCGTCTCCGGATCGCCGCGGCTCGGCCCCAGCGTGGGCGCGGTACCCAAGATCGTCGCCATCGGCCTCAATTACCGGCTTCACGCTCAGGAGGCGGGAGCCGCGATCCCCTCCGAACCGATCTTTTTCATGAAGGCGACGTCCTCGATCTGCGGCCCGAACGACGATGTGATCATCCCCAAGGGCTCGCAGAAGACCGATTACGAGGTCGAGCTCGCCATCGTCATCGGCAGCCTCGCCCGTTACGTCTCGCTTGCCGACGCCCGCAAGCACGTCGCCGGCTATTGCGTCGTCAACGACGTCTCCGAGCGCGAATTTCAGATCGAGCGCGGCGGGCAATGGACCAAGGGCAAGAGCGCCGACACCTTCTGCCCGATCGGCCCGTGGCTGGTCACCGCCGAGGAGGTTCCCGATCCCGGCAAGCTCGCACTGTGGACCGAGGTCAATGGCGAGCGGCGTCAGAACAGCAATACCGGCGACCTGATCTTCGGCGTCGACGAGATCGTCAGCTATGTCAGCCAGTTCATGACCTTGTTGCCGGGCGATGTGATCCCGACCGGGACGCCATCGGGGGTCGGCATGGGCTTCAAGCCGCCGAAATTCCTGAAGCCCGGCGACCGCGTCCGGCTCTCGGTCGAGGGCTTGGGCGAGCAAAACCAACGGCTCGCTGCTTTCTCCGGATAGGGCCGACGGGTCTCTTCCGGGGCGGCAGGTTCGGCGGGAATACATGGCGCCGGCGCCCTTGTGAGTGCTAGCGCAATGCGGCGTGTTTGCGCTATGATTCGGCGTTCGACGCGCTCGCCGCGTTCTATTGCACGTTTAGAGGACCCATGTCCGAACGCCGCCAGAGCTTCTTTCGCGAGGACACGCTCCCAGGTCGCCGCGTCGACGCCAAAGTCAAATGGTTCAACGCCAGCAAGGGTTTTGGATTCGTCACGCCGGACGATGGATCGCAAGATGCGTTTCTGCCGATGGCCGTCCTGCGCCGCGCCGGCTATGAGGATGTTCGCGAAGGGGCGTCGATCACCTGCGAGATCGGCGCCGGAGCAAAGGGTCCGCTGGTGACCAACGTGTTGAACGTCGACGACAGCACGGCGCTCTCATCGCCAAGCGGAGCAGGTGGAGCCGACCGCGGGCCCCGCCCCGCCACGACGATCGAGGGTGCCGTCAAATGGTTCGAGCCTGAAAAAGGCTACGGGTTCATCTCTCCCGACGGCGGGGGCAAGGACGTGTTCATCCACATCACCGCGTTGCGCCGCAGCGGCGTCAGCGCCCTCGACCCTGGTCAACGGGTCAGGGTCGAGGTGGTCGACGGCAAAAAGGGGTTGGAGGCCGAGCGCATCACCCTGATCTAGATCGTCGTCGACGGACCGCGCGGGGCTTCGGCATGGCAGCCCCGCGCCGAAGATGATCTAGCGTATCGAGCGTTCCATTGTTAGCTTAACCAACGGGACCGGACCGAAGAGATCCGGAAACGACGCGGCGGGTTTACTCGCCCGTCTCACCGATCATAGCGCGAGCCGAGACAATGGATTTGCACGATACCCTTCGGACCTATCGGCTTTTTTCGGGTTCCTACGACATTGTTTTCGGCCCGGTGTTCCATCCGGGGCGCAAGGACGCCGTGCGCATCGCCAATGACAGGCCGGGGCAGCGGATTCTCGAGGTAGGTGTCGGCACCGGTCTGTCGCTCCCTCATTTTCGCCCGGATTCGCGGGTGACCGGGATCGACGTCTCGGCCGAAATGCTGGCGAAAGCGCGACGCCGGGCCGAGCGCCGCCGGCTCACCCACGTCGAGGGCCTGCATGAGATGGATGCCGAGAACCTCGAATTCGCCGACAGCTCTTTCGACGCCGTTCTGGCGCTCTACGTCGCCTCCGTCGTGCCCAACCCGGCGCGCTTTGCCGCCGAGATGCGCCGGGTGTGCATACCGGGCGGGACAATCGTCGTCGTCAACCATTTCACCAGCGAGAACCTGCTCTTGCGCTCGATCGAAAAGCGGCTGGGGCGGCTTGCCCGCCATATCGGCTTCCATGCCGATTTTCCGTTCGATGCGTTCCGGAGCGACAGCCGACTTTCGATCCGCGAGGTACGGCCGAGCAATCTCTTTGGCTATTGGAAGCTGTTGCGCTGCGTCAACGAAAAGCCGGCCTCAAATCCGGCGTGAATGCTAATCCGCAAGACGGTCCGCGATCTGCCATAAGCGGATCTCGCGCAGCAGCGCTTCGATCGCAGCACAAGCAAAGCCGAGCGAGGTCTCGTCGACAAGGCGGCCGTCCCTGATCTTGTCGGCGGTCGAGGTGATCGTCACCTCGCGCGCCAAAACGACGCGCGACAGCATCGAGTCGAGCGCCACACGCATGTGCTCCAAGCACCGAGCGCCGCCGAGCGCTCCGCGCGATGTCGCCATGATTGCGACCGGTTTGTAGGCCATAACCGAGGTGAAGGCGGGGCGCGAGGCCCAGTCGAGCGCGTTCTTCAACACCCCGGGAATACTGTGGTTGAACTCCGGCGCGCACAGCACGAGGCCATCGCTCCCGGCAATCGCCGCTAGCAATCGCTTGACCGGCTCGGGGCGTTTCTCGCCCTCGAAATCCTGGTCGTAAAGCGGTATCGGCCTCAGGTCATAGATTTCTATGTCAGCGCGGCCGGCGAACTTCTCACTGAGTGTTTCGAGCACCGCGTTCGAATATGAGCCGCTGCGCAAGCTGCCCGACATTCCAATCAAGCGGACCGGTGTCGTGTCTGAGGCCAAGTTTTGTTCTCTTGCAAGGGGTCGGCAGCTCTTCATAGCGAAAGCCGCTGGCCAACACCAACCTTCTCGCTCACGATGCCCGGCGGCCGGAACCGACGATTAGGAAGACGATGCTGGAATTGCGACCGAACTGCGAATGCTGCGACCGGGATTTGCCGCCCGCCTCGCTCGACGCCCGGATCTGCTCGTTCGAATGCACGTTTTGCCACGACTGCGCCGAGGGCGTCCTTGACGGCCGCTGCCCCAATTGCGGCGGCGAATTGGTGCGCCGGCCGATCCGGCCACCCGACCGATTGCTGCGTCACCCGGCCGCGACGCGCCGGATATTTAAGCCGGAAGGATGCGCTCGGACATGACCCTGCGGGCGTCGCGGCGCGGGCTCGTCCCGCCCTTCATTGCGATGGATGTCCTGCGCGCTGCCAACGAGCGCGAGGCCGGCGGCGCCGATGTGATCCATCTCGAAGTCGGTCAGCCGAGCGCCCCGGCGCCAGAGCCCGTCCTCGAAGCCGCCCGACAGGCGCTGAAATCGGCGCAGATCGGTTACACCGACGCGCTGGGTATCGCACCTTTGCGGAAGGCGATCGCCGCGTATTATCAGGCGCAGTACGAAGTCTCGGTCGACCCTGCCGAAGTCGTCGTGACGACCGGCTCCTCGGCAGCCTTTCAGCTCGCCTTTCTCGCTGCCTTCGAACCGGGCGATCGGGTGGGCGTCGCCATCCCGGGGTATCCGGCCTACCGCAACATCCTGGCGGCTCTCGATATCGAGCCGGTGCTGATCGCGGCGGGCGAGAACGCTCATTATCAGCCGACCCCCGAACTGCTCGCCGATGTGGGAAGACTGGACGGGCTCGTTGTCGCGAGCCCCGCCAATCCGACGGGAACGATGATCCACGCGGTCGACCTCGCCCGGCTTGCCGAATATTGCTGCGAGCGCGGCATCCGCCTGATCTCGGACGAGATCTACCACGGCATCACCTTCGAGACGGCGGCGGCCACGGCGCGCGCCTATGGGAGAGCGGCGGTCATCGTCAACTCGTTCTCGAAATATTACTGCATGACCGGCTGGCGGCTCGGCTGGATGCTGGTCCCGCCCGACCTCGCCCGCTCGGTCGAGTGCTTGGCGCAGAACTTCTACATCTCGCCGCCGGCCTTGTCGCAGTTGGCAGCACTTCCGGTCTTCGGCTGCCGCACCGAACTCGATGCTCACGTCGGACGGTATCGGCAAAATCGCGATCTGCTGATTGGCACCCTCGCCGATGCCGGGCTGAGTCGTTTCGCGCCGGCCGAAGGGGCGTTCTACCTTTATGTCGACATCTCGAGCCTGACCCGAGACAGCGCCGATTTCTGCCGCCGGCTCCTCGCCGAGACCGGAGTTGCGCTGACACCAGGTCTTGATTTCGACCCGGTCGACGGCGGGAGCTGGGTCCGACTTTCGCTCGCCGGCGCGACCGAGGAGGTGGCCGAGGCCGCCCGCCGTCTGGCGGATTGGCTGGCCGGATGATCACGTCTGCGTCGCGTACAGCCCGTTCTCGGTCACGACAAAGTCGATACGTCGGTCGACCAACGCACGCACGCACTCGGCCGGGCGGTTGACGATGGGCTCCTCGTGCACATTAAAGCTCGTGTTGATCAGCGCCGGGATGCCGGTGCGCCGTTCGAAGGCGACGACGATATCGTAGTAAAGCGGATTGATGTCACGGCGGATGATCTGGGGTCGGGCCGAACCATCGATATGCACGACCGCCTCGATCGCTCGGCGCCACTGCGGCAGGACTTCGGTCGTGATCGTCATAAAGCGACACGCATAACTATTGACAGAGTTGATATCAAAGACCCTGCTGGCATTTTCTTCGGTCACTACCGGCGCGAACGGCATGAATTCCGAGCGCTGCAGCCGCCGATTGAGTTCGTCGTGGGTGGCCCTCCGCGAGGGATTGGCAAGGATCGAGCGCGCGCCAAGGGCGCGCGGCCCAAACTCCATGCGTCCCCGAAAGATCGCGCCGATTTGACCGTCGGCAAGGCGGGCCGCAGTCCCCTCGATTCTTGGATCGTCGAGCCGCGCCACGTCCGGCTCAGCGATCAGCGCAGCGTCGATCGCGCTGTCATAATCGCGCCCCCAGTAAACATCATCGAGCCGGTAGCGCCGCTCGAGCCAGCGGTGCAGGCCATCCCGCGACAGCAGAAACGCTAATCCCGCCCCCAGTGAGAGCCCTTCATCCCCCATCGGCGGAACAATGAAGATCTCGTCGAGGCTCAGATTATCGGCGAGATGACGGTTGAGCTTGACATTGGCAAACAAGCCCCCGGACAGGCCGAGGTGGCGATGCGGCGCCTGCCGCAGGATACGGGTCAATGACACCAAGACGATGTCCTCGACCAGCTTTTGGATCGACGCGGCGGCGTCCTCCCGCTTGGCTCCATCGAGTAATTTGGTAATCGCCCGCCGCATCTCCTCGAAGGTGATCCAGGTGGATCGGACCTGGCCACGCTCATCGACGGCAAAATGCTGTGCCAAGTCGCGATAGAAAACCGGTTCTCCAGAGGCTGCCAATCCGGTGATCTTGCCCTCGTGGCGGAGCATGCGAAACCCGACGGCTTGGGTGACGATGCCATAGGCCAGAGCCACACTCCCGCCGCCGTAAGGCTCGAGCAGCGCATCGTCGTCACCGAATAGGCTGGTGAGCTTCCCGTTGCCGAAAGAGCGAGCCGAATAGGAAGTGTTATCGCCAATGCCGTCCGCCGTGTAGAGCAATCCCTCGCTCCAATCCGTGAAAAACAACCCCGGCAGGGCGTGGCAAAGATGGTGGTTGGACCAGTGAATTCGTACGCTTTGACTAAAACCGTGATCGACAAAGAAATCAGTCACCGCGAAAACCAGGCTCGGATCGGCCACATGTTCTTTCCGCAGCGCGTTGACCAGCAGCCGGTGCGGCCGCTTCTGCAGGATTTCGGGCTTGGCGCGGACGGCGAGCCGGCGCCACGGCGTGCGCATCTTGAGGTAGTAGGTCTGGGGCAACGCCGAACGGGTCAGCGCGACGACATCGACATCCTGCCTTCTCAGCCCGCGCATCGAGAGGACTTCATCCACGCATGGCCAAGCCCATTCATCGGGCAGAACGCCGGCTCCCTTGATCCGGTTGAGGCGTTCCATCTGCACCGCAGCGAGCACCCGATAGTCGTCGAACAAGGTGGCGGAAGCTTCATGCTGACCCGCATGAATCCCGAGAATGATCATTGAGGCTCCGTTGTCCTCTGCTGCAACCGAATGTAATGGGGAGAGCGCTATGGAGGGACGGGCCGCCCGCCGGAATGGTAGCCGATCCGCCGTGGCCGAGGGTAGTGTCATGCAGCGAACGACACTTCTCGCTGTTTTTGCTGTTTTCGCAGCGAATTATCAGCGAACGCGGCCGCGATCCGCGCGGAAATCCTCGGTTTCCGGCGGCTAGGCGAACGGAATAACAGCGAGGCGCCCGCTGTTCCGCCGCTGTTTTTCGCTGTTTCTATGGATGCAGAGATCGCAAAGGGGCATCAGCTGAAATCGTTCTAGCGCGACGTGATGAGATCCGGACGTCCGATATAATGCGATACCTATATTTTTGTCAATTAAATTAATTAAATATTATTTTGGCACTGATACAAATAACGCGAGGCGGTGCCGCGGGCCGGCTCGGTCGTCAACCGTCGGCGTTGACAAGAGGCGAAAATGAGAACAAAGATGGTACATGATCGCGGAGAGAGCCCTTCTTCCTGAGCTGCGCGAGCAAATCAGGCGGATCGAGCGGCCGGCGGCGGCGACCCATGAGGTATTGCCGTTCGGTGTCGCTGCGATCGACGGGGTGCTACCGGGCGGCGGGCTTTCACGAGGCGCATTGCACGAGATCCTCGGGTTAGGTGGCGACGAGGAGGATGGCGTGCTCGC
>WNFQ01011339.1_pt1 | contig 12794 bp, 8 predicted proteins | sample 5400171 | NCBI WGS metagenome assembly WNFQ01 (sample SAMN13153356, study PRJNA577476) | soil metagenome | isolation source: 20 cm soil under Madrone tree | place: USA:California | collected 2016-06-14
ATAACCGCGCAGTCATGATTGGTGGCACAACGGGGATTCTCGGCGAATGGGGACCGGAGAGCGCTGAAAACCGCTACGAAGGCCCAATGACAGCGAGGCAGGCGCTGGTCAAATCAAAGAATGGCGCAACCGTCCGAATCGGGATGAACGCGGGCGTCGACTCGATCCTGCAACTTTGTTCTGCGGCTGGCATTCGTTCCCCGCTTCGTCCGTATCCGGCTACATTTCTCGGCAGCAGCGAAGTCACACTTGCTGAGCTCGCCCTGGCTTACACGATTTTCCCAAATGGCGGATGGCGGCCAAGCGCATCGCACATTTTGGAACGCATCGAAGAAAAGGACGGGACAGTGGTGTGGGACGCGGAGCGCGATCGCAGCCGGCAAACAGTCACCAAACCCGAAACCGCTTATGAAGTGCATTCCTGTCTTGTCGACGCGCTCCAATCGGGAACAGGGAAAGCTGCCTACACACAATTTGGTCTGAAAAAGATGCCGGCGGCGGGCAAAACCGGTACCGCCTACGATTTCACCGACGCCCTTTTTGCTGGATACGATTCCAATTTTACTTGCGCCGTTTGGACGGGGTTCGATAAGCCGCAAAAGATTTATCGCGGCGCGTTCGGACGCGAACTCGCGTTGCCCATTTGGGTCGATATCATGAACGCAGCAGCCCAGCATTATCCGCCGCGAGAAATTAAGCAGCCGGCAAATTTGAAGCAGGTGGAAATGTGTTGGAGGTCTGGTTTGCTTGCCACCGACAAGTGTTATGACGCCGTGAAAACAGCCAACGGCGATACCGTGCAACGACGCACGACTTACATGGAAATCGCGACCGCCGCGCAGGCGCCTACCGAGCCGTGCAATGTCCACGGCGAACCGCGCGCTCGCCTTGCGCGAAATCTTCCTTCTGGAGAATTGCCCCGCGCGGCGCTGGCCGTGGATCTTAGCGAAGTCACACCAGTCGTCATAAAGAGTCCGACGTTGTTGGCCGACAAAGACCCATACAATTCACAGAAGCCGACTCTGAAACCCGAACCAACGCCGGAACCCGAAAAGGAAACGCAAAAGATCGAAAACCAAGCCGGCGAAAGCCAGGCGACGCCAACACCGGCAGGAGCGATTGACCTGAATCGCCCGCCCGCAAGTGGCAGCGGACCGGCAGGAGAAAGAGGGAATCAGGCGGCCCAGTCCGTTGTTCCAATTAGAAAAGCGATCCCGGTTGAGCCGCAAGAACAAAAGCCTGTCGAGATTCGGCGCGCGATGCCGGTTAAACCGCTCGATCAAGAGAACGAGGATGAGACGCTTCTGAGATCAGCGACCCCGCCTCCGAGCGATCTTGACCAATAACAATGGCGTCGCCGGGCGCAGACTCAGCTGAACTCTAACCCGCGAATCACGCGAATCTACGCGAATAAAGATGACGGAAATCATTTATAAGAAAGAGAGCTACGCGATTATTGGGGCGTGCTTCGAGGTGTACACAGCACATCAAAACCAAAGCGGATCTATCCGATGTTTCTCTTTGATCTATTCGCGTCAATTCGCGCCCGCCGCGCCGGAGTGCAACGGAGGCGGGTGATTCGCGGGCTAATCGGATAATGACATCACAAAGCGCAGACGATTTTCGGTTGACCGTTCTAAATCCGGGCGGTCGCGACCCCGAGCAGCATTTCCAAGAGACGATTGGCCCAGGCGACGGAGAACATCCGCCGATCAATTTTCACGGTTACGCTGCGTGCACGCGCGGAGTTTTTCACCACGATCCACGCCGGGCGATAGCAGAGGGAGCACCGATTCTTCTTCTTTTGCGCGGCGAATTCCGCGCTTCGGAGCGCGCACTAGGCGAACTCCAGAAGCAAGGAAGGACAGTCGTTGTTTCGTTGAAGGAAACTGGGCTCCACCAGATTGCACAACAGTTGTGTGACCGCGCGAGGTTGTCGCGCTTCATGAGGATTCTGGCGCAAGCCGATGGATGTATCGCCACGACACCTGAAGCTACGGAAATCTATCAACGCGCCCGTTGGAAGCGTGATCCCGCTACAGTCGCGTTTATCCCAACGCCCTATCCGCTCGAAGATCGACAATGGAACTTTTCTCTACCGCCTGACGAGCAAGCTGGAATTTTTATCGGCACGCGCGAATGGGATGTCCCTTCGCGCAACCATTTCGCTGCGCTCCTGGTCGCGCGTCAGCTCTGTGATGCGACAGGCGAGCCGGTTACAGTTGTCAATCTGGATGGATACAAGGCGCGGCGACTGCTTTGGGAATTAAAATTTCCAGAAGGAAGATTCCGTGTAATTGAGGAAGAAAAACCGTATCCGGATTATCTACGCATGGTAACCGGGCATAAAATTGTTTTGCAGCTCGACCGCAGCCGCGTGCCGGGCCAGGTCGCGGGCGACGCACTTCTCTGTCGGACAGTTTGCGTGGGCGGCGACGGCGCGATTGAAAGAATCGCGTTCACAAAAACTTGCGGCGAAGGCCGGGGTATTAACGAGATCGCTTCCATCGCGCTCGATTTGTTGAAAAATACCGCTTCACGCGCCGGGATTGTGGCCGAATCGCGGAAGCTCGCCTTGGAGCGGCTTTCCTTTCAAGCGGTGCGATCACAATTGGCAAATTTCTTCGCGCAATTCGGGTCGTAGCGTGGGCGAAGCGTCAGAAAAGAATTGCCCGCTAAACACGCGAAAGGACGCGAAAACTGTAGCGGCGTCCTATGGCCGCCGATTCTGCGCATCAGTTAGCGTTTTTCGTGTGATTCGTGGGCAACCAAGTTGCCCCAATTGCTTTTTATCTTGACTGATGAGCGCGATTTTTCCGAAACTCGATGCCGCTAAAACACATCTGAATCGGGCGGAGGAGACTTCACCCGCTGGATTCCTTGGCCTCTTTCAGACCCGCAAATGCAGAATTAACTCAGCGGAAAAAGAAAGAACCAACGTTATGAATTCACCGATTCAGCTCAAAACCACAACCCCACTACTTTTTCTCATGCTGGTGCTGGCCTGCTTTGGACTTTGGCCAAGAGCGCTAGCAACGGATCTCGGCGGCGTCCTGGCCGGAAACAACACAGCCGATGGCAGCGGAGTGCTTATCAGCCTCACCACCGGCGTCAACAATTCGGGATTTGGTTTTCAAGCGCTCTTCAGTGACACAGACGGCAGCTACAATACCGCCACCGGATTTCGGGCGCTCTATAGCAACACAGACGGCGTTGATAACAGTGCCATCGGGAATGCGGCGCTCTTTCACAACACTACCGGCTACAACAACACGGCCGCTGGTTTTAAGGCGCTCTATTCCAACACCGCCGGCTACGACAACACCGCCTACGGTTACCAAACGCTTTATTCCAACACAAGCGGCAGCTTCAACACGGCCAACGGCATTAATGCGCTCTATTATAACACAACCGGCACCAAGAACACGGCCACCGGTTTTGATGCGCTCTTGAAGAACACCACCGGCACTTACAACACGGCCAGCGGTGGTTATGGGCTCTTTAGCAACACTACCGGCTACAACAATACGGCTACCGGCGGTACTGCGCTCTATTCCAACACCACCGGCATCTACAACACGGCCACCGGTGCTAGTGCGCTCTATTACAACACCACCGGCGCCCGCAACACGGCCAACGGTAGTTCAACGCTTTTCTACAACACCGCTAGCGATAACACGGCCACCGGCTATCAGGCACTCTTGAGGAACACAACAGGCGACGCCAACACAGCTACCGGCGATGTTGCACTCTATAGCAACACAAATGGCGGTGGTAACACGGCCGATGGCCGGTTAGCCCTCTATTCCAACACGAGCGGCTCCCAAAACACAGCAGTCGGCTACCAAGCGCTCCAACAAAACACCGGCAGCCAGAATATCGCACTGGGCTGGGCAGCCGGGGACTCTCTCACCACGGGTAGGAACAACATCGATATCGGCAACCAAGGTGTTGCCGCTGAATCCAACACTATCCGCATCGGAGACGTCTCCACGCAGTCGAGAGTTTTTATCGCAGGGACTGGCGCTGCAGTCTCAGGGGCGGTCCTTTACGTCAATACCTCCTCCGGGCAGATAGGGACGGCCGCTTCCTCGGCGCGTTTCAAGGATGAGATCAAGCTGATGGATAAGGCCAGCGAAACCATCCTGGCGCTCAGACCGGTCACCTTCCGCTACAAGAAAGAGATTGATCCTCAACGCGTCCCCCAGTTTGGCCTCGTGGCCGAGGACGTGGCAAAAGTGGACCCTGATCTAGTGGCTCGCGATGCTAAGGGTGAGGTTTACACCGTCCGCTACGACGTAGTGAACGCGATGTTGCTAAACGAGTTCCTCAAAGAGCACCGCACGGTGCAGGAGTTAAAGCAGGAAATTGCAGCCCTCGCTGCCACCGTGAAAGAGCAGGCGTCACAAATCCAAAAGGGGAACGCACGGATTGAAGTAACCAACCCGGCACCGCAAGTGGTGCTCAATAATCAGTAAACAAAGAAAGAATCATTATATGAAAACCACAACTCTACGATTAAGAAATTCAATTCACCGTTCGCTTGTGCTGCGTGCGTTTCCACTCATCGCGCTCGTGCTCGCATCCTTTGCGCTTTTGCAAACGGCTCGAGCAGAGGACGGAGGCCTAGGCCCTGGCAACAGCGACACCGCTGAGGGAGCGAACGCTCTCGGCGGCCTCACAAGCGGCGTCGACAACACGGCGATTGGTGTAAGCGCGCTCTTTAACAATACAACCGGCAGCTACAACACCGCCAGCGGTGCTACTGCGCTCATATTCAACAAAACCGGCTACTACAACACTGCTACCGGTGATCACGCGCTCCAAAACAACAATGCCGATAACAACACGGCTAACGGTTTTGGCACGCTCTATAGCAACACAACCGGCACACTAAACACGGCCAGCGGCTTCCAGGCGCTCTATAGCAACACCGCCGGGATCGACAACACGGCGACCGGTGGTAAGGCGCTCTATAGCAACACCGGCTCCTACAATACGGCCAACGGTTATGGAGCGCTCTATACCAACTCAACTGGCACCGACAACACCGCCAACGGTTTTAAAGCGCTCTTAAGCAACACGACCGGCATCGATAATACGGCCGTCGGCAGCCAGGCGCTCTACCACAACACCGCTAGCTCCAATACGGCCATCGGTTATCAGGCGCTCTATTTCAATACCAGCGGCGTGGCCAACACCGCTACCGGTGTTCTAGCGCTCATCCATAACATCAGCGGAACCTCCAACACGGCTACCGGCTACTTTGCGCTCTTGAGCAATACCACCGGCTACTCCAACACGGCCAACGGTGATTCCGCCCTCTCCAGTAACACTACCGGCGGCGGGAATACGGCTGCCGGTTATCAGGCGCTCTTTAGCAACACCAAAGGCAATACTAACACCGCCAACGGTGATGGGGCGCTCTATTTCAATAGCAGCGGCAGCAACAACACGGCCGCCGGTTATCAAGCGCTATTTAACAATACCACGGGCGCGCAGAACACGGCTACGGGTGTTAATGCGCTCTATAACAACACAACTATTAGCGCCGTATCTGGCCATGACAACACGGCCAACGGTTATCAAGCGCTCTTTAACAACACAACGGGCAGCAATAACACCGCCAACGGCTGGGATGCGCTCTATTACAACACCACTGGCACCGGCAACACGGCCGAGGGTTTCATAGCGCTCCTGAATAACACCGGCTCAAGTAACATCGGGTTGGGCGTCAATGCCGGAATTAATCTCACCACTGGCAATAGCAACATCGATATCGGCAACGTGGGTGTTGCTGCTGAATCCAACACCATGCGTATCGGCACGAACGGGAGCCAAACGAAAACCTTTATCGCTGGGATTCGGGGGGTTACAACCGTAAATGCAAACGCCGTGGCAGTCGTCATCGACTCCGCGGGCCAGCTCGGCACGATCAGTTCTTCAGAGCGGTTTAAAAAAGAGATTAAACCGATGGCGAAAACCAGCGAAGCCATCCTGGCACTCAAGCCGGTGACCTTTCACTACAAGAGCGATAGCACAAACACGCCGCAATTTGGCTTGATCGCCGAGGAAGTAGCCAAGGTGAACCCGGACCTGGTTGTGCGCGACGACAATGGCCAGATCTACACCGTGCGCTATGAAGCGGTGAACGCGATGTTGCTCAATGAGTTCCTGAAAGAGCACCGCAAAGTCGAAGAACAGAGCCGCAAGATTCAGGAACAAGAAACGACGATCACTCAACTAAAGGCTACTGCTGCAAAGCAAGAGGCCACAGCCGCGCAACAGCAGCAGGAAATTCAGGCCGTTACTGTAAGCCTGAAGGAACAGGCATCACAAATCCAGAGAGTGAGCGCCCAGTTTGAAGCAAGCAAACCTGCGCCGCAAATCGTCGCGAATGGATCGATATTCGAGTTGCCTGTTTTTGTGTCTATTCGCGTTATTCGCAGGCAGAATTTTTCTTTGCCATTCGCAAATAAATGTCTTCCAAATGCCGGGTCTGGATGCGTTGATCAAACTTCTGCGCGACCGCATCTACGCCTGCGCGCGCAATCCGCGAAAGGAATTCTGGATCTGGCACCGCATTGAGCAACGCGTCCGCCAGTTCTTCATGATTGTGCTCCGGCACAAGCACGCCGCTCACGCCGTTCTCGATCGCTTCAGGAATCCCGCCATGCTGTGTGGCAAACACCGGCAGCCCGCTCGCCATAGCCTCCAGCATTGAGTTTGGAATCCCTTCCTGATTTCCGTCAGGGCCAGTTTCGCTCGGGTGCAGGAAAATGTGTGACGCATAATAGAGCTCCCTCAGTTGCTCCTGCGAAATAAAACCGGTAAACGAAACGCGATTGTCGATCTTTAGTTCGCGCGCCAGGTCTTGAAGTTGACCGAGCAATGGCCCTTCTCCGGCGATCGTTAGCGTTGCCTTTGGGTATCGCCTCAGAAAACTCGCGAAAGCGCGCAGCGTAACCGGCAGGCCCTTTTTCTCGATCAACCGGCCGGCTTGCACGAATCGCCATTCGCCATTTGGAGGAATGTTCCGCTCGCGAAAGGGAAATTCATCGAGTGGAATTCCGGTTCGCTGGACTTCAATCTTTTCCTCCTCGCAGCCAAGATCAATCACAGCTCGCCGCAACGATTGCGAGCGGACAAGAACAAGCTTCACTGCGTCGAGCATCTGTTTCGTGGCGGTTCGATACGCTGGCTTGTTCATGTCCACGAGCGCATCTGCGCCGTGAAAAGAAACAATCGACGGTTTTTCCCATGCGCGAATTAGCGGCAGCAGATGCACGGCGATTTGCCCGAAGTAAATGTGCAATAGCTGAGCGTTCCTTTTTTCCAGAACGTTCGTTAGCGCACGCAATTCGCCCGGCGAAATTTGCCACGGCTTATCGCGGACCTGGCGAAACCAGAAGCGCCTGAGAAAATGCAGCGCCGGTTTTGCCACGACGTCGATCTTATCGAACGGAAAGCGCGCCGCGTTTTCGCGTTTTCGGGCGATGACTACAGGAGAAACGCGCTTAAGCGCCGTGATTTGCCGGTAGATGTGCAGCATCTCCGGTTTCAGAAACGTCGCGCAATAGCAGGCGACGACCGGACTTCTTGTCATGTCGAGCGGAGTCGAGACATCTCTAACTCTTAACAATAAGAGATTCCTCCACTCCGGCCGGAATGACAAACATCTAAAAGACGATCTCGAAGAACTTGATGCCCTTCCATTTTCCCGTCTCCGGGTCGATGACGACGCTCTGCGCGGCCGTGCCGTATTTGGCGGGCGCCATCGGGTTGAGCATCTGGAGCGGGTTCCCGCCACGGACTGCTCGCGGGACCACTCCTTGAACCTCGGGTCGTTGTAAAAGCGGCGGCGGTGTCTCCATTGCTCTCACCGGTTTCTGTGGCCCGATCGGCGCCCGAAAACTTTGTGCGGAAGCAGTTATGGCCAGCGCCGACAGAATCGCAAACATCAACGTTTTCATATATTTTTCCTTTCCACCAAAGGCGTGCAAGTTCTTGCCCGTCGCAACGCCTGCCCGCATTATATACGTCGATGGACTATCTTGAAAAGGCCAGACGTGTTCTGGATATCGAAATTTTTGAGCTCACGCGGCTGCGGGAGCGTTTGAGCGAAAATTTCTCCCGCGCGGTCGAGCTAATCAAGGAAGCGGTCGATGCGCGCGGCAAAGTGGTCGTGATCGGCGTTGGAAAATCCGGACACATCGGCGCAAAAATAGCCGCTACTCTGACAAGCACCGGGTCCCCGGCCGTCGTGCTCGATTCCTCAAATGCTTTGCATGGCGATCTGGGCATGATCGCCGACGGGGACGTGGTGCTCACGCTGAGTGCGAGCGGCGAGACGGAAGAATTGCTCCGAATCCTGCCGGCGATCGCCCGGTTCCAAGTCAGGATCATTGCCATGTGCGGCGATCCGAAATCGACTCTCGCACAAAACGCGCATCTGCTTCTCGACGTAAACATCGAACAAGAGGCGTGTCCGCTAAATCTGGCGCCGACTTCAAGCACGACGGTGATGCTGGCACTGGGCGACGCGCTGGCCATGGTGTTGCTCGAAGCACGCGGGTTTAACAAGGAAGACTTTGCGAAGTTCCATCCCGCAGGTGTGATTGGCCGCAGCCTGCTCATGCGTGTGCATCAAATCATGCGCCCGCCGGAAGCGATGGCGATCGTGTCAACTGATGTTCCCATTCGCGATGTCCTCAAAGCAATGACCAGTGTCCGTGCGGGTGCTGCAGTGGTGACTGGCGAAGATCGACAATTACTCGGGATTTTCACGCACGGAGATTTCGTGCGGCATTTTCAGTCCGATTCAAAGATCGGCGAACGACTGGTGGCAGATTTGATGACATTGAACCCGGTTACGGTGCACAAAGACAAATTAGCCGTCGAAGTTCTGAATCTGCTCGAACGCCATCGCATCGACGACCTGGTCGTGGTCGATGACAACAATGTGCCTGTGGGCATCGTCGATTCGCAAGACCTCACGCGCTTGAAACTTTTATAACAGGAATCCTGTAAGGCCGGGTCGAAGGTCCAAATCCCAAAAACCAAGTTCCAAGCAAACTTCAATCCCCAAAATCCAAACGGCAGCGTGCTGCTTGTTTTGAGAATTGAATATTGGAGTTCGGAGCTTGTTTGGATGTTGGAGCTTGGGATTTGGGATTTGCGGCAGGTTGCATCTCGCACCACGCGCGTGTAACGTCCGCCTCTTTTCACCAGTCATTTATCACTAATCACTCTTCTTCTAATGGCTGCGGCAAACGATCTTCGTAAGGGAATGGCGATCAAATACAACGGCAATCCTGCCATCGTACTGGAAGTCCACCATCGCACGCCGGGAAACCTGCGCGCATTCGTCCAGGCGATTATTCGTTACATTAACACGGGTAAGAGCGCCGACGTCCGCTTCGGCTCGACGGACAAAGTGGAGCTGGTCGAGATCGAGCGAAAAAACCTCGAGTTCAGTTACAAGGACCGCAACGGCTATCATTTCATGGACCCGGAGACGTATGACACCATCACGTTGCAGGAAAATCTGATCGGCGATTCCAAAGATTATCTGGTGGAAAACCTCTCGTTGCAGGTCCTGTATGCGGAGGGAAAACCTGTGCAGGTTGAGTTACCCGCATCCGTCAATCTCAAGGTCGTCGAATCACCGGAAGGCGTGCGCGGCGACACTGCCAGCAACGTGACCAAACCCGCTCTGCTCGAGACCGGAAAGACAATCAACGTCCCGCTTTTCATCAAGGAGGGCGAGACGATCAAGATCGACACGCGGACCGGCGCATATATGGGCCGGGCCTGATCGCGGTTTTCGGGCTCCCCGGAATTCAAATTTCCTTTTCCAAATTCGTCGCAATCTGCGTAATCTGCGGATGACCTTGGCTGCAACGAAGCGACGATCGACCACCAATCGCGGAAAGCGGAAAGCGGGCCGCGCGGAAAAGATCGTCCGGAATGTCGCCCGGGCGCGAACAATCGTTTCGGCGTCCGACCCGCTGATCGTGCCCACGCGCTGGGTAAAATTTGTGTTCGCGATTTTTCTGCTGCCGATCTGCGCAATTCTCAGTCAGACATTTTTCACTGTCTTTGCGCGCGCGACCGTAACGCAACGGCTTTGGGCAGGCGAAGAGTTTTGGTTCTTCTCATTGGGCGCGATTCTCTGGCTGATCGCATTCCTCGGGTTGCCCCGCCCGATTGTTATCTACGTATTCGGGCATGAACTCACCCATGCGCTCTGGGTTTTGCTAATGGGCGGACGCGTCAGCCGGTTTCGCGTTGGCCGCGACGGCGGACATGTGGTGACGAACCGAAATAATTTCTGGATCGCGCTGGCGCCGTATTTTTTTCCGCTCTACAGCATTCTGGCGATCGCCACGTACGGCGTGCTCAGCCTGTTCCTAAACATGCAGCCGTACGGGCGCCTGCTTTATGCGGTGATCGGGGCGACGTGGGCGTTCCATTTCACGTTTACCTGCTGGATGATCCCAAAAAATCAGACCGACCTGAGCGACCAGGGCACGTTTTTCTCACTCGTCGTGATCTATCTCATGAACCTGCTGCTGCTCAGCGTCATGCTCATTCTAGCGTCACCGCAGATTACCTTTGCAGCTTTCGGCGCGGATTTGCTGACGAATCTGAGCAACTTCTCGCAATGGATTGTCAATTTTTCTCAGGGGTTCGCGCGGCACTAATCTGCGTTAGAGATTCGTGATCCCCGCAAACGGCAGGATCGACAATGCGTCGCTGACGGAAACTCGCCGCCCATCGCGACGAATCTTGCGGCAGGTAAAAAGATCGTGCGCGTGCTCGAGCGACAGCGATTCCGGAAGACCGAAACTCGTATCTTTCCACGTCTCACCAACCGGCGGGAATCCGACACGCGAGGAGAGACGTGGTGCGATCACAATGATCCATTTGCCCGCGAGCTCGCGCGCAAAACTCACACAGCACTCCGCCAATGTCCCGCTCGCGCGAAGCGGCAAATATTCTCCGCGATGGAAAAGATCGACATGTTCGCGGCGAAACTGCAGCACTCGCTGGGTTAAAAACATTTTGATCCGGCCATCGGGCCAGTTCCGTAAAAGTTCGTCGATCGTCGCAGTCGGCAATGCCTCGAGCATGTCGCGACGCTGTTTGTAATCGACGGGGCGCCGATTATCAGGATCCACCAGGCTGTAATCCCAAACTTCATTGCCTTGATAAATGTCGGGCACTCCGGGCGAAGTCAGTTTGAGCAGCGTCTGTGCGAGCGAGTTGATCGCCCCTAGACGGGCGACTTCCTGCGCAACGGGAAGAAAACCCGGAAGAAATTTGTTTCGCGGCGACGGATCCAGGATTTTCGCAACGAAATCGCGCATTGTCGCGTCCCATTCTTCATTTGGCTGGATCCAGCTCGTGTTGATCTTCGCTTCGTGGAGCGCCTTAGCCATGTAAGCTTGAATTCGCTCGGTGTATTCTGCCGTTGCCACTCCTTCCGGTTCGCCGGAGGCCTGGATTGGCCAGGTTCCCAGCAACGTTTGGTAGAGCAGGTATTCCTCATTCGCGTCGGGCGCTTCCGCATCGTTGATCGTGCGTTTCCAGCGGCGATTGGCTGTGCGCCAGCGTTGCAACGAGCGTTGCCAGAGCTCTGGCATTTCGGAAATGGCAAGCATGCGCGCGCGCACATCTTCGCTCCGTTTTGTATCGTGCGTCGATGTAGCAAGAAGCGTCGCGGGCCAATTGCGTTGTCGATAAAGATTACGCTCGTGGAACGCCTCGATGCTTATCCCGAATTGTTGCGGCTCGCCGCCGACTTCATTGAGCGCGGCCAATCGGTTGTAAATATAAAACACGGTATCCTCCAGCCCTTTGGCCATGATCGGCCCCGTAGCTTGTTGAAACTTCAGAACGAAATGGGTGTGAGCAGCGTGGGCTTCGGCATCGAGATTTTCTGGGAAGCGGAAGAGCAATACGTCGCGAAGAAAATTGAAAATTGATTCTTCAATTGCCGGGTTCCGGCGTTTGGCCGCGCCGATTGCACGCTCGATCACTTGTCGATCTTCCTCGCTCACCGGCCGGCCGGGCGCGAGATAGGTTCGATAAACGGGAAAACAGGCGATGGTTTCGCGCACGGCTCGTGCAAGGGCTTCGAGGGTGAAGTCGCGATACCAGCGGTTTTGCTCGGAGAGCCGATCGAGCATGCTGCCCAGAACATCGACATCGTTCGCCAGCGCCAGCTTGGTTACCTGCAGTTTCTTGGCATAGATCAGATGCCCAAAAGGCAGGGAGTGACCGATGAAACGATGGAACGCCTTTGTGATAGCCGTTTCGGCTGAAGAATCGACCAGCAACTGGCCTACGTGACTTGCAAAATCGTAGCCAGTGGTGCCGTGCACCAGCCAATCCTTCCGCAGCGTCTCGGTACCGGTAAGGATTTTCTCCGCGAGCATATACATGGCGCGGCCATCTTGAGGCAGGGCGATTCCCAGCGCCTTGGCGCAGCGCTGCTGAAGCTTTTCGAAATATTCGCGTGGCAAGTAAAGGCCGTCCGGATGATCGATGCGAAGGCCTGTCACCGCGCCGGTTCGCACCAGGTCAAGGACCAGCCGGTGAACGGTGTCAAAGACCTTCGGCAGCTCGATCCGAATCGCGGCCAAATCATTAACGTCGAAAAAACGGCGATAATTGATTTCTTCAGCCGCGACCCGCCAAAAAGCCAGCCGATAGGATTGCGCGTTGAGCAGCTCATCCAGCGCGTCGAAGCTGCGCGGATCACCCGGTTCTCCGTTGATCTGGGCCAG
>WNFQ01005907.1_pt1 | contig 12793 bp, 11 predicted proteins | sample 5400171 | NCBI WGS metagenome assembly WNFQ01 (sample SAMN13153356, study PRJNA577476) | soil metagenome | isolation source: 20 cm soil under Madrone tree | place: USA:California | collected 2016-06-14
CAGATCAAACCGTTCAACCCGACCTTCCACCTCAACGAGATGGTCGAGAGCATCGAGAAGATCGGCGATCCCGCGTTTCGCATCACCACCGACGCCGGCAAGGTGTTCGAGTGCAAGGTGGTCGTGATTTCGGCCGGCGGCGGATCGTTCCAACCGAAACGCCCCCCGGTGCCCGGCATCGAGGCCTATGAAGGCACGTCGGTGTTTTATGCCGTGCGCAAGATGGAGCAGTTCCGCGACAAGGAATTGCTGATCGTCGGCGGCGGCGATTCGGCGCTGGACTGGACACTCAATCTGCACCCGATCGCCAAGCGCGTGACGCTGTTGCATCGGCGCGACGATTTCCGCGCCGCCCCGCACAGCGTCGAACAGATGCGTGCATTGGTGGCTTCCGGAAAGATGGAACTGAAGATCGGTCAGGTCACGGGGCTGGAGGGCGAGGGCGGCATGCTCACCGGCGCGGTGATGAAAGGCAACGACAACGCCGTCTCGAAGGTCGCGTGCGATACGTTGCTGCCGTTTTTCGGTCTGACCATGAAGCTCGGGCCGGTCGCGAATTGGGGCCTTGCGCTGGAGAACAATCTGGTGCCGGTCGAAACCGCGGCTTTCGAAACCAGCGTGCCCGGAATTTTTGCGATCGGCGACATCAACACCTATCCCGGCAAGATCAAGCTGATCCTGTGCGGTTTCCATGAGGGCGCGCTGATGGCGCAGAAGGCGCACCGTTACGTCTATCCGGACAAGCGACTGGTGTTCCAATACACGACGTCGTCGTCGAGCCTGCAGAAGAAGCTTGGGGTCAACTGATTCGAGCGCGAACGCCGCTTGTTTGGGTAGCGCCGCCGTTCAATTGCGCACTGGCACCGCGCGCGAAATCGCCGTAGTCTCCCGCGGGAAGTGCAGGTGATGACGATGTGGATCGCCATATCCAAATTTCAAATGGCGCGGCCGATCATGACCGGCCTCGTGCTGTTGTTTGCCGTTACGCTCTCGGGCCAGGCGGCCGAGCCTTCAGCCGCGGGGCTGTGGCAGAAGGTCGAGGACGGTAAACCCGTGGTGTGGGTTCTTGTCCTCGATCGCGACGGCATCTTCGAAGGCGTGTTCGCCAAGATGTTTCCCGGCCCCGACCAGGATCCGAGTGAAATTTGCATCAAATGCGTCGACGACCGCAAGAACGCGCCGGTGCTCGGAATGTCTTTTATCCGGAACATGAAGCGCGAGGGACTGAAATACGAGGACGGCAACGTTCTCGATCCGCGCGACGGCAAAATTTACAACGCCAAGATGACCCTCAGCCCGGACGGCCAGACGCTCACATTGCGTGGCTACTGGGGAATCTCGCTGCTCGGCAAGGATGATGTCTGGCTCCGATTGCCGGATACGGCGATTGCCTCGCTCGATCCCGCCATCGTTGCAAAATTTCTTCCGGCGCAGCCCCAACCGGCCAAACCGCCCGCCGGTCCGAAGAAAACCGGCACGCCAGCGCGCTGAGTTAGAGCGTTTTCCAGCGAAGTGGACGCCGGTTCGCGTCAAGAAAACGCGTCAAAACAAAGAAAAAGAGCCCCCGTTCCGATTCAATCGGAACGGCTCTCTAGCCTTGCGACTGCCGGCTTTGGCTCTTCACGGGTTGTGGCACCGTAACCGAAGGCGCGCAGGTTAGCCTGCGGCGTTCCTGCCAGGCGATGATGCTGAGCCAAAGCTCGCGCGTTCCCATGATGGAAATCGCGATGCTAAACGGGATCATGAAGTACAGAATCCGAAACACCACCAGCGTGGCGAGCAACTGTTCCTTGCCGAATTCGGGTAGCGCGACCAGCATCGCGGCATCGAACACGCCGATGCTTCCCGGCGCGTGACTTGCAAAGCCGAGCAGGGTGGCGAGAATAAAAACCACCGCCAATGAGACGAAATCGATGCCCGGTTGCGCCGGCATCAAAAGAAACATCGCCAACGCGCAAAATCCGAGATCGACCACGCCGATCAAGATTTGCAGCAGTGTCAGCCGCGCCGAGGGCAACGTCACCTTCCAGCCGTTTTGTCCGAGTTCGCGCCGCTTTTCGCCGAGCGCCAACCACACCAGATAGGCGAAGATCGCGGCGATGCAGCCGAGCGCGATCAGCCGGTTGAGGGCGGGCGGCAGCTGATCCATCGCGGAGGCGGACCACGGGTGCAGGGCCATGCCGATGCCAAGCACGAACGTGTTGCCGAGCCAGAATGTCAGCCCGGAGAGGAAACAGATTTTGGCGACGTCGATGGCGTTGAGGCTGTAGTCCGAATAGATTCGGAAACGGATCGCGCCGCCGGTGAACACGGTGGCGCCGATGTTGTGGCCGATCGAATAGCTGGTGAAGCTTGAAAGCGCCGCGATGCGGTAGGGCACGTGTTTCTTGCCGATCGTTCGCAACGCAAAGAAATCATAGAAGGTCAGCGTACAAAAGGCGCAGATCACGCATAGCGCGGCGAGCGCGATGTTACCGTGCGGAATTTCGGTCAGCGCAACCAGGATCACGCCGGTGTCGACCCCTTTCAGGGTGCGAACCAGCGTCGTGATCGCGAAAGCGACGATGAGGAGGCTCGCTGCAATTCCGAGCCGCTTCCACCCTATCCGTTCCTTAAAACCACGCTTGAGCGCGGTCAGCAGTCGGTACATTCGTCCTCCCGGCGGGGCGGAAACAAGCTGGAGGCCTTTTTTCGAAGCACGATCGGCTGCCAACCACTCCACAGGCGAAAACCCATAAGGCAAAAACCTCGTGTTGTGCAGGCCTTGACAACGAAAGCTTCGGGCTTCTGTCACAGATTGGACATATGTCGTCCGGCTTGCGGATGCGAGGATTGGCCGCCGCCGTCCCACCGGATCACGTCGCGGCATCCTGTCGCGATCGGGCTACGACCTTGGGCGGTGTTCCCTCACGCGCTTGTCAACGCGCGCCGGAACAACCTCGCGACTGCACGGTTAGGGCTGGATCAGCAATCGAACATATCGGCGTCACCGGCGAGACGAAACGCTGCGCCATGGTGTGTTCCCTCAAGCCAAAAGGAGCGATGTGATGGGACTCTTTACGCGAGACATCAAGACCATGAACGATCTCTTCGTGCACCAGTTGCGCGACATTTATTATGCCGAGAAGCAACTCGTGAAGGCGCTTCCGAAGATGGCGCAGACGGCGACGGATCAGCAGCTCAAGCAGGGCTTCCTCACCCATTTGGAGGAAACCAAGACGCATGTGCAGCGCCTTGAACAGGTGTTCCAGATGCACGGTGCCGAAGTGATGGCGGTCGATTGCCCGGCGATCGACGGTATCATCGAGGAGGCCGACGAGGTCACCGGTGAGGTCGCCGACAAGGCGGTGCTGGATGCGGCATTGATCAACGCCGCGCAGGCCGCCGAGCACTACGAGATCGCGCGGTACGGCAGCCTGATCGCTTGGGCGAAGCAACTGGGCCGCAACGATTGCGCCAGTGTCTTGCAAAAGACGCTCGAGGAGGAAAAGGCAACCGACAAGAAGTTGACCTCGCTGGCCGAGACCAAAGTCAATCTGAGGGCCGCGAGCTGATTCGACCGAAGTCAGTACAAAACCGCCGCGCGGCAAATCTCCGCGCGGCGTTGTGCCTCCTCTTGATGCCCGGATTCAAATTTTGTCTTGATGCCCGGATTCAAATTTTGCGCAGCGCAAAATGCGCGCCGCAGAACGCCACCAATGCGCCGAGGCATAGGGCGGCAATACCGGCGAGGACGCCCGAAACAGTTGGGATTGCGTTCGGTGCAGAGGCCGCCTGACCGGCGCCCGCCAGCACAAGCACGCCGACCGCGATCAGGAACTGCCGCATCCGCTGTGGAATTTGGCCCGACACCGCGCTGTCCATCAGCTCCGCGGCGCCGCAAAAACCGACGGTCGCGATCAGCCACCACGCAAGCGCCGATCCCGCCGGCATGAATTCACGCGTGTCGGATCGCCACAGCCCGCCGAGGTCGAGCCCGAAGCGCGCGCCGAGCATGTGCACGGCCAGCGCCAGCAGCACTCCCGAAATCATCGCGCCGGCGAGAATCAGGCGGCGCGGAAAGTAGGTCGGCTCGGTCATGGGGAATTTGTAAGACGAAGCCGGCGCGATACGCAAGCGACGCCGCTATTCATGATGGGAATTTGTCGGATTGCCACAGCCGCGGCAGGACCAGGCGACGATGTCTGCGCAAGGCGCGTGTGAGTCTAAGTTCTTCTCTATTCCGTCATTCCGTCGAATCGAAATCCTCTTCCTTTGCATTCAACATTCCCGACAGCGTGCGCAGGCCCACATCGAGTTGCTCGATCGTGGGTGCTGCCAGCGCCAGCCGTATGGCGTTTGGCGCATGCCCGGGGGTGACTGCGAAGGTCGTTGAGGGCGTCAAAGCGATGTCTCGCCTAGCTGCTGCGGCTACAAACGTTTGAGACCGCCAATGTGGGGGCAATGTGAGCCACAAATGATATGATTTGTCGTTCGTCTGGAGCGCAAAGCCTGAAAGCCGATCGGCGGCCATTTGCTGGCGCCGGCGTGCATCGATCCGCTTCAGTCTTAAAAGCTCAGAAGCAGTGCCGTCACTCATCAACCGTTGTCCGGCAGCTAACGCATATCCCAAGGCCGTCCATCCGCCGGAGCGGACCGAAGCCATGATACTTTCGCGCAGGCGAAGCGGTGAGACGATAAAACCGAGCGCCAACCCCGGCGCCACTTTCTTGGATAGGCTGTCAATCACCACGCAGGAATCCGGAGCGAGTGCGGCCAGCGGAGGTACGTCATCGAGAAAGGTGTAAACGGCATCCTCGATGACGACCAGGCCGAGTTTCTCGACAACGCGAAGGAGATCGCTACGACGCGACGGCGGCATCGTTATACCCAGAGGGTTTTGAATCGTGGGCTGGATGTACAGCGCCGATAGATGTGCTTCGCGGTGAGCCTTTTGCACGACGTCCGGCCGAACGCCGGCTTCGTCCATCGCCAGCGGTACCAGTGTTACACCGAGCCGGGCGGCGATCCCCTTGATAAAGGGATACGTTAATGCCTCGACACCACAACGGCCGCCGGTTGGTACGAGCGCGGCGAGGGCTGCCGCAATGCATTGGCGGCCGGTGGCGGTGAAGGCCAGTTGTTCGGGTTTTGGAGACCAATTTTGACGGGAGAGAAAAATCGCGGAGATGTTTCTCGCATCTGGTGTTCCGACGCTCGTCGCTTGTCTCAGCGCGATATCGAGCGCTTCCGGCCTGTCTAGTCCCTCCAGGCTCTTTGCGATCAGGGCCGACTGCGTCGGCAGAGTTGGATAATTGAATTCCAGATCGATGCGGGCTCCTCGCGGTTCGCCCAGAGCGGCTATCCCGCGCTTCGTGTCTCCGGAAATGAATGTGCCGCGTCCCACCTCGCCGACGACCAAGCCGCGACGGAGCAGCTCGGTGTAAACCCGGCTTGCGGTTGAGACGGCGATCTTTCGCTCATACGCAAAGCTGCGTTGCGGCGGCAAGCGATCGCCCGGTTTGAAAGAGCCGTTTGCGATCTCGGCGGCGACGGCATCGGCAAGTCTCAGATACTCGAATTTCGACATTATTGCACCGAGAGCAATGTTTTACTTGAACCGAGACAATTACGAGATAATCTCGAACAATCAAGCCCGCCATTGTACTGAAATCTGCGAGATCAATCCAAAGTCACTCTAGGTGCAGCCGCTGTCGAGCAGCGTTTGCGCCAATGGCATCGCTTTGCCGGCGGAAGCCAATTGGGGAAGAAGAATGAGCACGATTTCCTCGGCCGCGGCACGGCCATCCGCTTCCGGCAGGCCGCGCGGATTTGTCCGCTGGATCGGAATCTGGGCCGATCGCCTGGCCGCTTATTTGGCGCGCCGGGAAGGGATCAAAGCGCTTCGAGAAATGGACGATCGTGGATTGCGCGATATCGGGCTTGCTCGCTGTCATATCGAGGCCGCGATCTACGATGGTATGCGGAGTTGGGACGGCTTCGATGACGATGCCAAGCATATTCGCCGGCATCGGGGTTAGAGGAGCGCGAATGCGGCGCAGGGTTAGCCTGCTGGGAAAGGTCGGCGAACTGCACGACCAATGCTTCCCAAAGCGCCTCCCCAAAAGGCCAGCGGGATTTCGTGCGACCACCTTTGCCGCCAATTCTTCATCGGTCACGCCTGCGATTTCAAACCCAGTATCGCTAATGCCGCACCACCAGCACCGAGCATTTGGCGTAGCGCACGACATGGCCGGCGTTCGAGCCGAGAAAATAGGTCCGCATCGCCGGCCGGTGCGAGGTCATGACGATCAAGTCGGCCTTGATCGCGGCGGCCTCTTCGAGGATCTCGTGATAGATGCCGCCGCCCTGTCGCACCACGCCGGAGATGCGCGAGGGATCGATACCGGATTCGCGGGCGACGATCGCGAGCGCCTCTTCGGAGGTCTGACGCTGTTGGGTGTCGAAATCCGCGGGCACATATTCCGCCAGCATCACCGGCGTCATCGGCAACACGTTGAGAAGGCGAACGGTGCCGCTCCAGGTCTGCGACAACGTCGCCGCCGTTGCGATCGCAGGCTTTGCCAGATCGGTGTCGGCGAGATCGATCGGGACGAGAATGGATTTGAACATCCGCAGCCCTCCGGTTCTGCCGTCAACTTAGCACAGATTGAGGGCTTGGCGACGTGCCGCTAGAGTCTGATTCAACTGAGTTGAATCAGACTCTAGCGGTATCTTTTTGTTTAAGCATGATCTTTTCGGAAAACCGGTGCCCACTTTTCCGGATCAGCTCTAGTCTAGTCGTCGGAGGTCTGCTTGAGGAGCTTGGGGCTGACGAACTGCACAAGCCGGCCGCGGCGGAAGGCCACGTCCGTCCAATCGTCGACGGCGAAGTCGAACACGGCAAGACCTGAGGTCGGCAGATTGTCGGCAAGCGCCTTGCGTCCGACGTGGTCGCCGCTGCGGCCAAGCGCGAGCGCCAATTCGTGCATTCCGGGATTGTGGCCGACCAGCATCAGTCGCCTTGGATCGGCGACGGACGCTTCCCGCACGATTTGTAAGAGTTGCGACGGGCCCGCGCCATAGAGTTCCGGCACCAGCTCAACCCGCGGCTCCGGAGCGAAATCCTTCATCGCCTGCCAGGCGATGTCCCAGGTCTGGTGTGCCCGGACCGCGGGCGAAACCATCACGAGGTCGGGGAAGGGCGGATGCCGGGCGATCCAACCGCCGATCTCCGCGGCATCGCGCCGGCCGCGGTCGTCCAGCCTGCGGTCCTGATCGCGGCCCGAGGGTGCGTTGGTTTCGGTCTTGGCGTGACGCAGCAGCATCAAACGGCGCATGGCTTAATCTCGATTCGTTATCAGTCCGCCGAATGATGGACGAGCCCATGCTGGAGCATGATCCGGAAAAGTGGGAACCGGTTTTCCGAAAAGATCATGCTCAAACAAAGAGATGAGATCATGATGCGATTCAACCTAATCGCATCATGATCTAGCCTGATGGTTCCGAAATTCTCTTCAACTTCGCAGCGTGGTCCGTCAAGAAGAACTTCTGCACCGAATTCATATTGGAATCACAGTTTGCTGATGTTTTTGACTCTGAAATTCGCCGACGATCGGACATGGTGACAAGGGTCCGATGGGTTCGTAGGACAAACGATATGAGCGAGGCTTCGACAAGCACAACCAAGGAATCGGGTGCCTCCGCGCTGCGTGAGCGCGCGCGCCTTTCGTTCGATCTCGACGTCGACATCTGTGTGGTCGGCGCGGGGCTTGCGGGTCTCACCTTGGCGCTGGAGGCCGCGCGGCTCGGCGCCAGCGTCGCCGTGCTCGAAGGCCGGCATGTGGGGTGGAATGCGTCCGGCCATCAACTCGGTACCGTGATGCCCGGTTACGATCTTCCGCTTCCCGACCTGATCGCACGGGTTGGCTTCGAAGACGCCCGCGAACTCTGGTCCTTGTCGAAGCTCGGCGCCGAATATGTCCGCGCCACGGCGCGCGAAGAATCGATCCCCGGCATTGCCGTGAGCGAGGGGGTCCTCGAGGTCTCCAATGTCGAGGCCGGAGATCGACTGATCAACCGGCTGCAAACGCTCGGCGAGGACTTCGACACCGAGGTGGAAGGGTGGCAGGTCGATCGCGTGCGCGCCGAACTCAAGACCGATCGTTATTTCCACGGGGTGTACTACCCGAAGGCGTTTCAAATCGACGGCCGCAAATATGTTCATGGCCTTGCCGCGCTGGCGAGGCGGGCGGGGGCGCGGATCTTCGAGGACACGCCGGTCGTCAACATCGATTTCTCCGGCATTCGCAAGCGTATCGTCACGCCCTCGGCACGTTTGCGCGCGACACATATCGTGCTCGCCGGCAATGTCCATCTGGGCGCGCCGTTGCGGCGGCTGTCGGAAACGCTATTGCCGGTTTGGCGTTACGCCGCGGTGACCGCTCCGCTCGGGGCGCGTCTCACTGATGCGATCAGCTTTCAAGGTTCGGTGATCGACAGCGACGGTATCGATCATTTCCGGATCGTCGACGGCGACCGGTTGATGTGGGCGAGTCCCGAAACCACCTGGGCGGCGCGGCCGGAGCGCTTCGCGCCGGCCATTCAACGAAGGATCAACACTATTTTTCCCCGGCTCGGCAGGCCTGACCTCGCCGAGGTCTGGGGTGGTGCGGTGGGGCAGACCGTGCATGGCATGCCGCAGATCGGCCAATTGCGCCGTGGGTTGTGGGTGGCCAGCGGCTTCGGCCGACGCGGTTTGAACACCTCGGCGATGGCCGGACAGCTGATCGCCCGCAGCATCTTATGGGGCGACGAACGATGGCGGCTGTTTTCGCCGTTCGAACTGGTCTGGGCGGGCGGCCCGACCGGCCGGGTCGCCGGCTACGTCGTCGGGATGTGGGGGCGGGGAAGTTCCACTGCTGCCGGCGCGTTGGCCCGTTACCAGGAAAGAGCGCGCGCCAAAGAGCGCATCCGCGAGGCACGCCTTGAGGAGGCCAATCGTCAGGCCGGAACCAGGTCGCCACCGCGGGGCGCGCCAGGCCGTCCGGCGCCGCCGCGGCCGAGCGTAGGCGAAGGCGGATGAGTGGCTTTTTTAACGCCTCCTGAGCCAGAGTAGGTGCGGGGAAAGCGAAAACGTTTCTGGATAGGCCGGCTCGCAAGAAAGTGAGAAGTTTCCGGCTGTCTCGGTGTAACTTCCGTCGCCGCGCCCCGTATTTGACAGCGGATGTATTCGGTATTTCGCTTCCCACGGAGACCATGATGATTGACCGCCGTATCTTGCTCGCGTCCGTCGCGAGTTTTTTTGGCTTTGCCGCCTTCCGGTGGCTGCAGGGTTCTGCGGCAAAGGCCGCAGAGAAGTTCGAGATCGAAAAGACCGACGCGGACTGGCGCGCGCAGCTGACGCCGCAGCAATATGATATCCTGCGCAAGGAAGGCACCGAGCGCCCGGGGTCGAGCCCGCTGCTCAAGGAGCATCGCAAGGGCACCTTCGCCTGCGCCGGCTGCGACCTGCCGCTGTTCTCCTCGGAGACGAAGTACGAGAGCGGCACCGGATGGCCGAGCTTTTATCAGCCGATTGAGAACGGGATCGGCAAGACCGAAGACCGCACCTTTGGCATGGTGCGGACCGAAGTTCACTGCCGCCGCTGCGGCGGCCATCTCGGTCACGTCTTCGACGACGGACCGAAGCCGACTGGCCTGCGCTACTGCATCGACGGCTTCGGGCTGGTATTTCATCCGGCGGTACCGTCGGCGAGCTGATTTTTTCCGGCAATTATTGCCCGCCCGGCAATTGTGCCCCGGTCCTCGGACCGGGGCATTTTCATTTAAGCGATTGAAATAACTATATTTTATATCTTGGCATGGTGCTTGCGACACTCTCCTTCGATTGCGGCCCTGGTCGTGCAGATCACCTGGCTGCCCGGATCGAATAGGAGACGATGTTATGGGTATCTTCGATGCGCTAAATACCGCGGTCGGTGGTTTGCAGGCTCAATCCTTCGCGCTGCAGAACATTTCCGGCAATATCGCGAATGCCTCGACCACGGGTTTCAAAGGCATCGATACCAGCTTCGAGGACCTCATTCCGGACGCCACGACGCCTGATCGGCAAGTTGCCGGCGGCGTCACCGCACATGCTCTACAGACGATCACCACGCAAGGGAGCGTCTCGGCGACGACGGTTGCGACCAATTTGGCGATCAACGGCGACGGATTCTTCTCGGTGCAGAAGCCGACCGGCATCACCGACAACGTGCCGGTCTTCAACGGCGTCGTCGACTACACGCGCCGCGGCGATTTTCAGCTCAACGCCAACGGCAACCTCGTCAACGGTGCCGGCTATTTCCTGCAAGGCGTTGCGGTCGATCCCAGGACGGGAAACCCGCTCGGAAACGCTCCGCAGATTCTCCAGTTTCAGAATAATTTCATCCCGGCGCGGGCGACCAGTGCTATTCAATATGCCGCGAACCTTCCGACGGTGCCGACGACGTCCGGGAGCGCCTCGGCGCCAATCGGTACGATCGGAGCCGCGGGCGGCTTGAACCCCGCCGATTTCGCCGTCAATCACAGTCCATTACTCGTGAGTGACGTCGCCGTGTCCGGCACCGGCGTAAAGAACCTATTGGGTAATCCCGTCACTGCCGCAACGCTCCTGTCTGGAGGAGCGGGTGACGTCCTAAACCCGGGCTTTGGAGCCGGTGATACCCTCACGGTCGATGGGCAGACGTTGACCTTCGTACCCGCGGGCACCGCTAGCGGACCTAACCAGATCAACGTCAATGACAATGTCGGGACACTGCTCGCAAAGGTCGACGCGCTCTCCGGCTCCACGACTCCATCGACGATCCTCCCTGGCGCTGGCGGCACCGGCGTGATCACGCTACACACGGGTACGGTACAAGCCCTCTCGATCGTGCCATCCGCCGTGCCCCCGACGGCGGCGGCGGCGCTTACCACCGGACTCGGCCTCACGAACCCCGTGAGCCAGGCTCTCGGCGTCGGCTCCGGCGCCGTCATCGCTAACGACGTTGGGACGTTTGACAACGAATCCATCAGCGGTGGCGCGGTGACGACGTTCAACGCGGCGGGAACGCAGATCAATCTGCAACTGCGATGGGCCAAGATCGACAGCTCCTCCTTGGGGGGCCCGCATCAGGACACCTGGAATCTTTTCTATCAGGCCAATCCCGCCGCGACCACTACGCAAGCGGAGTGGGTCAATGCCGGTACGAATTTCGTGTTCAACGCCAACGGAACTTTGGCGAGTCCGGCCGGCACCGCGGTCACGATCCCGAATGTGAGCGTTGGCAATCAAACCCTCGGCAACGTCAGCTTCAATCTCGCCACCGGTGCTCTGACGCAATTTGCGAGCACCAGTGGCTCTGCGACCATCAACAACATAACTCAGGACGGTTTTGCGGCCGGTCAGCTTCAGTCGGTTGCGATCAACAACAGCGGTCTGGTGGTCGGCACGTTCACCAACGGGCAGAACATCGATCTTGCTTCCGTCACGCTGTCGCACTTCAACGGTACCAATTTTCTCAAAGCGCTCGATGGCGGCGCCTACGCCGCCACCGATCAGTCGGGGGCGGCCATTATCGGTGCCTCGGGTACGATCAGCGGCTCGGCGCTCGAAGGATCGAACACCGACATCGCCGACGAGTTCACCAAGCTGATCGTGACCCAGCAAGCCTATGCGGCAAATACCAAAGTGATCAGCACGTCCAACGCGATCATTCAGACCCTACTCGACGTCATCCATTGACAAGGCTTGCAAAGACAAGTCTTGGCAAGCCATCAGCCCGGCCTGACCTGAGGCGGTAAAATGAGTCTGAGTACATCTCTCGCCAATGCGGTAGCGGGCCTGCGCGCGAACCAGGCCGCGCTTGCGATCGTGTCGTCGAACGTCGCGAACGCGCAGACGCCCGGTTACGTCACCGAAAGCGTCAATCAAGTCGAGGTAATAGCCGGCGACTCTGGTGCAAGCGTCAATGTCACCGGCGTGAACCGCCAGCTCAATCAATTCGTCCAGGCCCAATTGCGGTCCGAAACCTCCGGCGGCGCGTATGCCGATCAGATCGCAAATGTTCTGAACCAATTGCAGACCTTCTACGGAGCCCCGGGACAGGCCGGGTCTCTCGAGACCGCTTTTTCAAATTTTACGACTACTGTTCAGGCGCTCTCGACAAGCTCGGGGAGCGCATCGGCGCAGAACGTGGCTTTGACGGCGGCGCAATCGCTGGCGCAGCAGCTCAACACGACGACGCAAGGGATTCAAACGCTGCGTTCCAACGCCGAACAGGACATCGGCATTTCGGTGAATCAAGCCAATGCCGCGTTGAATCAGATCGCGCAACTCAACGCGAAGATCGCGGGATCGAGTTCAGGCGATCCCACCAGCGCGGCGCTTCAGGATCAGCGCGACAGCGAGATCGATCAGCTATCGAAGTTGCTCGATATCCGTGTTTCCACGAATAGCGCCAACCAGACCTCGGTCTTCACGGCAAATGGCATTGAGCTTGTCGGCGCCCAGGCATCGCAACTGATTTTCAACGCGCAAGCACCGTTGAACGCCAATACGGCGGGCGGCGGTCTTTCCGTCAAGCTCGCGAACGGGGCCACGATCGATTTGGTCGCGACTAAATCGATCAATTCCGGGCAGATCGCGGCCGATCTGACGCTACGGGACAAGACGCTGGTTCAGGCGCAGGCACAGGTCGATCAATTGGCGGCGTCGATTTCGAGCGCGCTGTCGGACAAGACGACGGTTGGCACCGCGGCGCCCGCCGTGCTTGCGCCGAAGGCTGGCTTC
>WNFQ01002730.1_pt1 | contig 12791 bp, 13 predicted proteins | sample 5400171 | NCBI WGS metagenome assembly WNFQ01 (sample SAMN13153356, study PRJNA577476) | soil metagenome | isolation source: 20 cm soil under Madrone tree | place: USA:California | collected 2016-06-14
CGCGCTGCTCGGCGCCACCGCCGTGCCTGCGGTCTGCGACGCCAGGCCCGGCGTGGTCACCCATCTTGACTTAGGTGTCTTACAACCGCGCGGCCTCGTACGCGCGTGATTGGCTGATCTTCGTTGAGACATCCGAACGCGGCGCCGGCCCTTGACCAGAAGATCGCCGATCTACTGCTCTGTCTGATGGATGGAGCGTTCGAAAGACCCCTGTGGTCGACTTTTCTGGAAAAGTTGCGCCAGTGCACTCGGGCAGACTATGCGAGCCTCATCTTTCGACCGCCGGGATTACCATCGAACACGGTGTTCCATCTTTTCACGGGCAGTAGATGCCCGCCCGTCATTCAACAGCTCTACCGGGACAGCTTCTACAAACGCGATCCAATGCCCTATCACGAGATGGGAGAGGGACGCGTCTACGCGCTTGGCGAGCTGCTTCGAAGCGACAATCCCGCCCATACGGCCTACCTGGAGGCGGTGATGGCACCCAGTGGCATGAATGCGGCCCGCATGATGCGACTTATCGAGCCAAGCGGCTTCAATGCGTGGCTCACAATCACGCGGCGCAAGCAGGACTTCGAGCTTAAAGACGACGCCCTGTTGAAGTCGATCGCGCCTTATTTGCGCAGCGTTCTTCGCAGTTTCGTTGCGCTTGAGCGTGAAAGGACGAATGCCGTGCTCGCTGGAGATGCGATCCGACGACTCAGCTTCGGCTGGATCACCCTGGACGCCGCTGGCCGCGTACTGGAAGCTGACGCACAAGCAAGCGCCATCCTTGCAAAATCCGGCGCGTTGCGTCGAGACGCGCACGGCTTCCTCAAGGGGCCTTCGCTCAGAAAAGGGAACGAGATCGTTGACGCGATCAAAGCGCTCGCCAGTGCCTCAAAAGCGAGGCCACGCGCGATGGTTCTCAGTCGGGACCCCTGGCTGGATATGTTGCTAGTACCGGCCAGCCGTAATTCGATATCGGCCAAATCCGTGCCTGCCGTCGTGGCCTACGTGCATAGCGACAGCTCGCGGTCTTCGGATCGCTGCGAACAGCTCGTGCAATTGTTCGATCTGTTGCCGAGCGAGGCTCGACTGGCACTTGCGCTGAGCCGCGGGTTGAGCATCGCTGAAGCAGCTAAGGCGCTAAACCTAACAGTAGGGTCAGCGCGGACTTACACTAAAAAGGTTTACGCAAAAATGGGCGCTCGCGGTCACGCGGATCTGGTTCTATTTGTTCAGCGCAGTGTTCTTCAAATTGCTTGATTGCGACCGGTCGTTGGAGCGGGCGGCGCCCACGACATTTGCACCGATGGAATATCGTGGCAAGATGCCGTGCATCAATCGAACAGGGAGACGATGCCATGACACCGAACTACAATCTTGCGCCGTGCGAAAGCCTATCTCTGGCACGGCAGCCCTCATCGGGCACTGCAGACACTTGAGGATCCGATGTGGGAGATCGGTACTGAATCCGAACATGCAAAGGCGATGCAGGACAAACTTAAAGAGTTCATGGGTTACGTGACCGCTAACCTGACGACGATCCCGAACTATGCGGACCGCCACCGGCACGGCGAGCCCATTGCGACCGGTTTCGTCGAATCCGCGGTCAACCAAGTTGTCAGCAAGCGGCTTGTGAGGACACAGCAGATGCGGTGAACCCCAACGGGTGCCCACCATTTGCTGCAAGTGAGAACCCGCGTGCTCAACCAGCAGCTGCGCGGGGATTTCGAGCGCTGGCACCCGCGGCTCCAATCAGTGTCAGCCCCAGTCCGTCTGGCGGCATAGCACCCGGAATGGACCGCTCTCCTATCCGGGGGCCTGGGGGCTCGGGGGTTTGCCGATCGAGTTCACGCCGGAAAAAGCCGCCGCTTCAGTCGTGAAGTGAACGCAGTTGGCGCGCGCTTTCGAGCATCAACTCCTGCGTTCGGACGACATCTCTGTCCGTGGGAGTCAATAATGTCATTGTGCGCTACTCGAAAAGGATTGCGAGGTCATTGCTTCCCCAGCTCGGCTCGAGCCCTTGCGCGAATGTACTGTCGGAGCGCTTCCACCTGCGGTTTGCCAAACATGGCCACGGGAGGCATGCCGCGCTCGATAAGCGCACCGTCATGCACCACAGTCCAGAAGGCACCCGGGCTGAGTGGTACCGCAGACTCCCGTAAGTCGGGCGCCGGGCCGCCAGCTCCAACCGCCTGCCGCCCGTGGCAAGCGGCACAGGCCATGAACATCGCCTTGCCCATTGCAACCTGCTTTGGATCGAGCACCTCCTCAGGATTGTCCTGCACGTTCACCTTCAGCGTCGGCGCATCGGAGGGTGGCAGCTTCGCCTTGCCGCCGAGTGCAAAAGTCAGAAGCCGACGTGGCCCGGCATATTTCCAGCCCACATTCATCACATCGCTCAGGACCGCGGCCGAACCGCCATAGCCCGCCAGAACCACAACATACTGCTTTCCACCCGCTGAATACGTCATGGGTGAGGAGATGATCCCCATACCGGTATTCGCGCGCCACAACCGAGTACCGGTGCGAGCATCGTAGGCCGAGAACCAGCCATCCGCGGCGCCTTGAAATACAACATTGCCCGCGGTGGACACGGCGCCGCCGTTCCAAAGAGTATCGAGCTGCACACGCCAACGCGCCGTTTTTGCTATGGGATCCCAAGCGACCAGCGATCCCTTACCATCGCCGGGCTCTCCCCCGACACTGGCAATGTTTACGCCGAAAACATTGAAGTCATCGTCTTCCGGCGCGCCTTTGCGCAAGCGAGTGGCCATCTGCATCGTGGGCACATATACCAACCCTGTGGCCGGGCTGTAAGCCATGCGCATCCAGCTGTGCATGCCTGAATTGAACGGATAAATGATCGATTGGCCGGACTCGTAGCGGATTCCTGGGTTTTCGACCGGGCGACCCGTCGCAAGGTCGATGCGATCCGCCCAGGTCACCTTACCCAGTTTCTCGGCCGAGATCACCTTGCCGGTCTGACGATCGATCACATAAAAAAAGCCATTCTTAGGCGCCTGCATCAGCACCTGACGATGTTTGCCATCGATGGTCAGTGTCGCCAGCGTCATCTGCTGGGTGCAGTCGTAATCCCAGCTATCACGCGGATTGATCTGATAGTGCCAGACATACTTGCCGGTGTCGGCATCGAGCGCGACGATCGATGACGTATAGAGGTTGTCGCCGCCGCCTGGGCTGCGCGCCTCGGGATCGTAAGGCGAAGCATTGGCGGTGCCGACATAGATGTGGTTGAGCTCGGCATCGAAAGTGATGCTATCCCACGGCCCGCCGCCGCCGCCTGTCTTTTTCCAGAACTCTCCATTCCACGTCTTCGCGGCGGCCTCCATGGCCGGGTCCCCCTGGTTCGCTTCCGGGCTCGAGGGCACGACGTAGAAGCGCCAAATCTCTTTGCCGGTCTGTTGGTCGAAGGCGGCGACATAGCCGCGCATGCCGAAGTCGGCACCGCCCTGGCCGATGATCACCTTGCCGTTGAACACACGCGGAGCGCCGGTTACCGTCTGCCCGCCTTTGGGATCGGTGGTCTCGGTGCTCCAGATCATCTGCCCGGTTTTCGCGTCCAGCGCGAACAGCCGACCGTCCAGGGCGGCGGAAAATATCCTGCCGTTGGCATACGCGGCACCGCGGTTGGCGGCAAAGCTGAAATTCATCTTGAGGGGATTGTGCTGCCAGGTCTTCGGATCGAACTTCCAGATCAGCTTGCCGCTGGCAGCGGCCACCGCGTAGACAGAGGCGTAGGTCCCCGTGAAATAGAGGATGCCTTCCGCTTCGATGGGCGAGCCTTCCAGGCTTGATTCACCGGGTAGATCAAGATACCAGCCCAGACCGAGCCGGCCGGAGTTTGCGACGGTGATCTGATCGAGGCGGCTGTAACCGGTCTCGTCGCTGTCACCGTTCACGTTGTGCCATTGGGCGCCGGTGCCGGTCGCCGAGGAAGTCGGAGCCGCGGGCACAGGCGACCCGGAATACAAATGACACGCGGCGAGCAATCCGAGACAGGCCGGCACACCAAACAACAGAGTGACTATCTTCATGGAATTCAGGTCCATACAATTTGTATTGAAATCATACCTGCTGTCTGCGCGCCCCGAGAACATAACTGCCTGGACACCTTGGTTCCGCGGTAGAACGTCTAGCCTTGCGACCCGCGACGCGACTTCCATCCAGGCGAGAGCGTATTGTTTCGAGAAGGCCAGCGCTCATCGAGCGGTGGTAGCACACCATGCTTTCCCGTGATGAGTTCTGGCGTAATCGCGTACACGATCGTTGCCGAAATTCGCGGAAAGGACCCGATTTCACGACCCCACGAATCCGCCGGGGCATACTTGGTCATAAATCTCGTAAAGAAGGCCTCTGCCTCATCCTCGCGATCGAGAATGCGAATCCGCCCGAACATGACGACTGACCGGTACGAGACTGACGTGTCGCACTCGATGTGTCCGTACGGAAACACTTCGCCGGGTTCGTCGACCTCGAAACTGGCCTGCTCGCAATGTCTTACGTTCGCCGCGAAGTGCCCGGGATGACGGCCGGTGTGCAAATACACCGTCCCGCCATGCCAGACGAATAGATTCGGAACGACGTACGGGTACCCGTCCGCGCCGATCGTCGCCGTACGTCCGCAGAATGCGCCCTCCAGAAACGCGTCGACTTCCTCCGCGGTCATGATCTTGTCGGCGCGGCGAAGTTGGCCGCGCCGATCGGTGAATTGGGTGCTCACGGGTGTCATGAGGAAGCTCCCTGCGCTGCAGCGTGAAGCGCGTGATCGAGATCGGCGATCAAGTCGCTCGGATGTTCAAGGCCAATCGACAGCCGAATTAGGCCGGCCGTGATGCCGGCCTCGGTTGACTTTGATGCGCCCACCGAGCCTGACCACATCGCGCCAGGCTGAGTCGCCAGTGATTCGAACCCACCGAAACTGACGGCCCGACTCACAAGGCCCATGGCGCCGAAAAACGCTTGGGCGCCGTCAAATCCGGTGCGTAGCTCGAAGCTCATCAGACCACCGAACCCGCCCGGCATCTGTCGTCGCGCCAGCGCGTGCTGGGCATGGCTCTCGAGACCGGGATAATGGACCCGCAATACGACCGAATGGCGCTCGAGGAAGCGAGCCACTTCAAGCGCGGTCTGGTTCTGGCGCGCGACCCGCAGCGGCAGCGTTCTCAGACCTCGCAGCAACAGCCAGGCCGCGAACGGATCCGCTACGGGTCCCAGGGTCACGGCCATGTGCCAGACCCGCTCGATCATTTCACGGGTCCCCAAGACAACGCCAGCCATCAGATCGTGGTGTCCGCCGAGGAATTTGGTCGCGCTATGGACGACAAGGTCAATACCGAGGCGGAGCGGCAGCTGGTTGACGGGCGTCGCGATGGTGCTGTCGCACAGCGTAATGATGCCGTGCGTGCGCGCTAGCTGCCCTACCGCCGCGAGGTCGGTGATCGTCAGCAAGGGATTGGCAGGTGTCTCCACAAAGATGAGTTTGGTGGCCGGAGTGATGGCATCGGCAAAGGCCTGGGGTCTCGCCTGATCGACGAGCGTGACGGTAATTCCGAAGCGCGGCAGTACGGTCGCAAGGAGCTGCGCCGTGCCCACGTAATGCGTACGCTGGGCAATGACATGATCTCCGCTGCCAACCAGGCCGAGGACGACAGTACTGATCGCGCCCATGCCACTCGCCGTGAGTAGTGCAGCCTCCGCTCCTTCGAGCGCGGCAAGCACCGCTTCGACCCGACTGGAGGTCGGGTTGCCGTCACGCGTGTAGTTGCGATCGTGGCGCGGCGTCGTCGACATCGCGGCGAACTCGTCGTCCGACAAGGCCCGGAACGGGGCGGTTTGATGGATCGGCGCCGCTACGTCAGACACGGCGTCGATGCCGCGGTCGGCATGGGCAACGAGGGTCTCGGGGTGAGAGGGGCTACTGGTGCTCAAAAGCAGGATTCCTTCTTGCGTCAATCGGGTGGCGGCTCGTGGTCGGTCGGTCAGGAGATCTCGGTCGTGCCGACGCGGTCGATCAGGCACGCGGTAAGCCCCGCGGCGGGGCTTATCTGCCGGAGCGTCTCCATCAGCGCGACGGCAGCCTCCATGGCGGCGGCCAGTGGCATCGGCTCCAGCCGCTCGAGGACGAACCATGCCCGCCGTGTCTGAAGGTCGATGCGCGTACGTATTCCTTGCCGCCAGTTCCAGCGGCGACACGTCACCCCGCGCTCATCGGTCCACACCACCTCGCCCGCGGGAACCGCTTCTGCGACCGGATGGCCTTCCGTCATCGTGTCGAAGAATTCAGCACCGGACGCGCGCGTGAGGCGCGGATTACCAACGTACGCCGCGATGTTCTCGCCGCCGACAGGAATGGCATAGCGGACGCTGATCGCGTTGTACAAGTCAACTACCGCGTTGATTGTCGGCAGCCGGCCGTCCCTGCCTAACCTCATCAGCAATGCGTCGACCGAACATGGTGTCCGCTGCGGTTTCGCGCCAAACGCGCGATAGGTAGTCCGCCACGCCTCCACGTGACCCTCCGTCCAGGACGGGAGCGCCGGGCGCGTCAAGGACTCCTCGACATACCGATCCACCGCCGGGTGATGGTCAACGTTGTCGACGCCGTCCGCGACTACACTGATCGCGCTGTAGTCCGGGCGCAGATCGAAGATCTCCGTACCGACGACGGGCGTGAATTGGGGCGTCATCCGAGTCATCCAACAGGCTCCAGGACGACCATTTGAAATTCGCACACTACGTTTCCGACGTTAGCGTAGCGATGAGGCGTGTCGGCTGAGAATCGCGCCGTCGAACCGGCGCGGGCAGTCACAGCCTCGTTGGCGGCTTCCACCGTCAGCGTGCCCCGCAAGACGGAGAGGAATTCCGTCGTTCCTTCTGGGTGTGCCGCGCCGTCAAAGTGCTCGCCGGGTGCAAGACGCCATCCCCAGATTTCAGCAGCGAGCGCACTGAGGCGAACCGTATCGACGAGCGTCGCACGGCTTCCTGCCTTTGTCTCCCAAAGGACACGCCCGGCGGCACGTTGGTGAACTACGAACCGTGTTTTCGGCTCCTCTTGCGCCAACAGTTCGCCGAGCCCGACACCGAATGCGTTCGCCATTCGGCACAGGATGGCGATGGAAGGATTTGCCCGGCCTTGCTCGATCTCTACGAGCATCCCTTTGCTGATGCCGGATCGCTTCGCGAGCGCATCAAAGGTAAGCAGGCGCGCCTTACGCAGACGTCCGCAGTTCCCCGCGACGGATTGCAGAACAATATCTTCATCAATCATGGTCGTTATATCGACTATCCGTAACAATATAGTATAGTAACGCCACTCGTCGTCGGATGGAAGACCGTCGGGGCGCTAATTTGAGGAGATTTGATTGACCAGTTTGACTGCAGACCAACGCGATCCATGGGGCTACGAGCCCGACGCCATCGCGGAACGGCAATGACCGCAAAACTCCTGACCATCGGGCTCATCGTCGCTTCGCTCGTCGGCTACCAACTTGCACAGCGCACGATGCCGACAGGCGTGAATCCTTTCACCGTCATCGCAATCGCTTACTTTCTCGGCATCATTGCCTGTGCATTCCTGGCGCCGCGGGTCGGCAAGCCGATCGGGCCAGCCGATGTTGCGCTACTCCGGCACTGGCCGGTCTGGGTGCTGGCTGGGTCGGTCGTCGGGATTGAGGTCGGCTATCTGCTGGCGTATCGCGCCGGCTGGCCGCTCGCCACCACCACTGGGATCACCTACACCGCGACGATGGTGCTGCTCGCTGTGATAGGCGCCACCTGCCTTTCCGAGGGCATCTCGCCGCGACGCGCCGCGGGCGTTGTTCTAGCAATCGGGGGAGTGTGGCTACTGGTTGCCCCAACGCGCACGCCTTGAGCGTGTGGCCGGAGGCAATGAGTAATGCCCAAGCGACGTTCCTATCAGATGACTAATCTAACAACTCAAAGGGGAATGTGGCTGGATCGGCGAAGCGTTACAAAAATCAGATAGCCCGTGTTTGCTTTCCGCGGCACTGCGGAGAAACGGGAAAGCTTAATTGCCGAAATCCTGGATCGCGATGCCGCGCCGGGCGGGGTCGGTTCCCTTGGCAACGGCGATCTGAATGATCCCATGCGTGAAGGCCCCACACTGTCAGGGTTACTCTGTTGCGATCTCTCGCTGCAAGGTAACATCGGTACGGCGGTCAAGGAGTCCGCCGGAACACTGTCTCGGCGGTTTGGCTATCGCCCATCAAGCGACTGAATGGCACAAGCCCACGGAACCCGGTCCCGGCAGTCCGATCCGCTCGAAGAACTTCCAGCCTGCTTAATGCAGATCAGGCGCTCTCTCCGGCGTCGACGACCAGCGTTGTTCCGGTCATGAAAATCGACATGTCCGACGCGCAAAACAGGACTGCCCGAGCGACGTCGTCCGGCACCCCAACGCGGCCGAGCTTCGAGGTGAACATCGACGGAATGGCTTTGGTTGCCTGCTCCGCCTTTTGCGGAGCCTGCTGCATTAGGGCTAGGTTGCCTTCGGTAACCATGTAGCTCGGCGCCACGGCGAGCACGCGGATGCGTTGGGGCGCGCACTCCAGCGCCATCTGCCGCGTGATGCCGACGACGGCATGCTTTGAACTCACGTAGGCCGCAAGCCCCGGCGCAATGCCGCCAAGGCCCGCAAGCGAGGCCACATTGACGATTACGCCGCCCCGAGCGCGCGGCTATCATGGCGCGTACCGCTTCCCGGGACCCGAGGAAGACACCCCGGGTATTGACGGCGAAGACTTTGTCCCACTGCTCTGCGCTCATTTCGGTCAGGCCGACGCTCGGGAATACGCCGGCGTTGTTAACCCAGATGTCGATGCCGCCGAACTCAGCTTCTGCCATTTGCGCGGCAGCGGCGACCGACGCTGCATCGCTGACGTCCATGTAAGTAGCGAGCACGCTGCCGGAGGAGCACCCACGGAGATCGGCTGCGGCGCGGGCGGCCACTTCGGCATTCACATCGCCGATCAGCACGTTGGCGCCGGCTTCGGCAAGGCGCCTGGCAATGCCTCTGCCGAGCCCCTGGGCGCCCCCCGTGACCACAGCCGACCGGCCCGATAGCGAGACAAGCGCGTGGATTGTACGATCGGAGACATCTGCGATGCTGGTCATGGAACGATACCTTCCCGAGTTCGGATAAAGTCGGCTGATACATGAGAAGTCCCGGAGCGCGACTGGATGATAAGGCCGGCTGACTCTCTAAAGCCGCTCCCCTTCGGCCTCCCGTCGGCGCCGGGGTAAGTCGTCGCGTTATGCTCTCATCGCCGGAGAGGGCGTGAGCTTCAGATGTAGCTCAGCCAGCCCCCGAATGATGAAGCTCGGTTCGAAATCGAGTTCGCGCTGTCCGCGCGGACCGTGCTTGCTCTCATCGAGATCGATGTTCGAGGTGTACTTGAGGAACTGCTCGAGGATGATGCGCACCTCCACGCGCGCCAGCGGCGCGCCCGCACAGACGTGCTTGCCGCGGCCGAACCCGACATGCTCGTTGATCTTTGCCCGGCCGAGGACGAATGCCTGCGGATCGGGCCAGCGGCGCGCGTCGCGATTGGCGGCTGAGAGGGCTACAAGCACCTTGGTACCGGCCGGCACCTTCAGGTCGCCGATCTTCGTGTCGCGACGCGCGAGCCGGGCGGTCTGCTTGGTCGAGCCCTCGAGGCGGAGCACTTCCTCGAGCATCGCCGGAAGCAGCGATGGGTCATGCCGCAGCTTGTCCTGCAGGCCGGGCTGGTCGATGATGTAGCGCATCGCGTTGCCAAGCAGTTTGGCGCTGGTATCTTGCCCCGCGCCGAATATGAACGTCGAGAGGGCGGCAAGATCTTCAATCCGCGGCCTGGTGCCGTCCGGATATTCCGCGCGGGCGAGCTCGCTGAGGATGTCGTCGCGCGGGTTCTGCTTCCGTTCCACGATGTAGCGGACGAAATACCCGGCCATCGCGACCATCGGGTGATTTTCACCGGAGAAATCGTTCTCCGTGCTATCGAGGCTGCCGGGAGGAGGGGCTGCCTCGATCAGGTGCATAAAATGCTGGCGGTCTTCGGCGGGCACACCCAACAGGTCTGCGATCACGAGCGTGACGAACGGGGTAGAAATGGTCTTGATCAACTCGACGTTGCCGCTCGCCACTGCATTCTTGACCAGTTCCTCGGCGTACGCCTCGATGAATTCCGCATTCGCTTTCAGCCGCGAAGGAGTGAAAAGGCGATTCACCAGCGAGCGCATATTAGAATGGGGTTCGTCATCGAGGTTCACCAGCAAGTCGCCGCCGAGAATGCGCGACCGGTTCGCCTCGAGCTGTTCGGAAATATCGGAACTGTGCGGCTCGAAGGGGAGCGGCGCGGCGGCGCCAGCCACGCCGATGACAGCGGAAAAGTCATGATGGTTCCTCAGAACCTCAACCGCTTCGTCGAAGCCTGTAACGATCAGATAGTCCTTGCCGGGCGGTTGCCAGACCGGACCGTGGTCTCGCACCGCCTCGAAAAACTGGTATGGCTCCTTCAGGATTTTGTAATCAGTGAAATAGTCCCGCTCTTCAAGCTTTTGCACGGTTCGTCTCCCTTCAACGCCTGGCGCTAGTCATGGATTAGAGGACGCGGCAGAACCAGATTGATCGCATATGGATCTGCCAACATGTGCGACACTGTATCGCATAAAAATAACGGTGCGGGCTTGATTCGTCAAGCGGCAATGCGGCGCGGCGGGTTGTGCTGGTATTTCGGCGGCGCCTCGGTCGAGTGCCGGCCCATTGGCGCGGTGCGAGATTCGGGACCGGGCAGGCGAAGCGGTGACCAAGTCCATTCGGACCGACTTTGCCCGGCTTACCGATTAAGGTTTTGAAACGCACGCTGACAGGAATTCCAGCGCGCTTTGACCGGAAACGCACGCTCCGGGTTCAGTCAGTCCGGCGACATGATCGACGTCGACAACAGGCGATGCAGGATTCTAGCGATATCCTCCGAGCTGTAAGCCTCTTCCGGCTGCCCGACCCACCAGGCCAGCGTTTCGGCGATCAGCGTGGCGGCGCAGATCGTACCCAATTCGGGCGGCAGCCAGCCATTGATCGGGGTTTCGGCGGCTGCGACCATCGTTGACTGGCGCAGCCACTCCTCGCGCATGGCGGACCCGGCCCCGCCGTTTAGCAAGGTCGACCAAAGGGAGCGGTGATCGGCCACGTAGGCGCACAGGGCGCAAAAGCCGGCTTCGTAGTCATCGGTCGCGCGGACCGCGAGGGTCAGTTTGTTGAGTTGCTTAATTTGATCCTTGGCAATGTAGTCAAGCAACGCCTCCTTGGACTGATGATGACGAAAGAAGGTGGCGTAATGCACGCCGGCTTTCGCGCAGATGTGACGAATGGTGATCCGATCAAAGGGTTTTCGCTGCAGCAGCGACAGGAGGGCCTTGCGCAAGGCATGACCCGACCGCACGGCACGCGCGTGCTTGGATCTTGACGACCCAGGATGCCGTGATTTAAGCGAAACTGTATCGTGCAATGCGCGATTCGGTTTGTTTGTTTTAGTCATCGTGGCGCTAACCGACACGCTTAGGAATACGGAACGGCCGAGTTGAACCTCGTTCGATGACGCGAAACGAAAGCTCGATGCGTGGAAACGTTCCTTTCGTCGACGGTGTCGATTGAGGCAACAAAATTTCGGAAGCGGTATCCACGAGTTCGGCCATTAGCAGACGGACAGATGTCAGTCCTCCAGTCCATATTTCATATCACTGTCGTCCAAATTAGGAGGAGACGTTGAGCCTCCCCATGTAAGCTGGAGCGACTTACCAGATCGTTTCGGCATACGACAAAAAGGCTCAACGTGAACAGATTTTGCAGCTTGTTCAGTCAAATACTCAAGTTTATTCCGCGCACGGACTTTGAGGGCGAAGTGCGCAAGCTCAACGCCGAACGGCATGCGCGGGGAGTGAGCTGCTGGCAGCAGTTCGTATCGATGCTCTTCTGCCAGTTGGGACGTGCCCACAGCCTGCGGGAGATCGAGCAGGGTCTGAGGAGCTGCGAAGGCAAGCTCTCGCATCTGGGCATTGAAGCGCTCTCCAGATCGTCCCTGTCTTACGTGAACGAGCATCGACCCTGGCAGCTGTATCAGAATGTGTTTCACATGCTGTTCGCACGCTTTCAGGCCCAACTGACGCTGCCCGGGTCGAAGAGGACGAAGAAGTTCCGCTTCAAGAACAAACTGGTGAGCTTGGATTCCTCCGTGATCGACTTGTGTCTGAAGATGTACGATTGGGCGAAGTTTCGCACGACCAAGGGTGCGATCAAGCTGCACCTGCTGCTCGATCACGACGGCTATTTGCCGAGCTTTTGCGTGATCACCACCGGCAAGGTGCACGATGTGACGGTTGCCAGAACCCTTAAATTGCAGCCTGGAACGATCATCGTGGACGACCGCGGCTACAACGACTACGAGCTGTTTGGAAGCTGGACGGATGAGGGGGTGTATTTTGTCACCCGGCTGAAAGATAACGCCGTGTATCGGGTGGTCAAGAACCTGCCGGTCTCGCAGAAGAAAAGCAGTCCTGTCCAAAAGGACCAGATCATCCGCTTCACCGGTCCGCAGGCGAAGAAGAATTGCCCCCATGAGCTGCGTTTGGTGACCTTCTATGATGAGGAGCAGGCGCAGGAATTTCAGTTCCTCACCAACAATGTCGCGCTGGCCGCGACCACCATCGCTGCAGTCTATAAGGACCGCTGGGCTGTGGAACTCTTCTTCGAATGCTCGACATTATGCACTCCTTCGGATGTT
>WNFQ01005581.1_pt1 | contig 12789 bp, 14 predicted proteins | sample 5400171 | NCBI WGS metagenome assembly WNFQ01 (sample SAMN13153356, study PRJNA577476) | soil metagenome | isolation source: 20 cm soil under Madrone tree | place: USA:California | collected 2016-06-14
TCGTGACCCTTCGCTTTTGAGCGGCGGTCTTGCCGTAGCTAACCAGCAATGCCGATCCGGCTAAGAACGCAATCGTAGCCATTGACCACAGAAACTTTCGTCTCATAGACATGAGAGATCCTCCAAAGTCCGTAAGCTTTTCTTTTGACTGATTGAGGTTGTTTTTTTGCGACGTCGACGATTCGAAACTGTTCGAAGTCTAAAGAGTGAAGAAGACCAGATTTGTGCAGACGGTGTGAACGTGGCTGGATGCCGGATCAACACCTACTACTCTCCTTTCACTTTTTGCGGAAGTATGAGGCTGACTAACCAAGACATCGCGGATGTGGGGAGTAGCAAGCCAAAGAACCTGCGCATGGTAGTGGTAACGCGCTGGACTGTCAAGCGTTTTTATGATCGCACCAACCCTTGCTTGCTTTCCAAGTTTCAGGCAAATCGTTCCAAGTAATTAATTGGATGAGAGCTATGGTTTTCTCCCAAACGCGTTGCGAGACACTTGGAAGTGCTCCGCGAGAAATGCTTTCGTCGAGCTGTGGGTTGGTGGTCAGCTAGAACCTAATCACCGTATCCGGCCCGCCTTCGATATGCACCGTGTCGACAAAGCGAATGTGCTTTGATTCGGTCGTCATCACCAGCGAATGCGTGCGCTTGCCGGAACCAAAGAAACGCACGCCGCGCATCAGTGCTCCGTCGGTCACTCCGGTAGCGGCAAAATTTATTTTCTTGCCGGGCGCGAGATCGTCCGTGTCATAAGTCTTCTGCGGATCGGTTATGCCCATCGTCTTAGGCCGTCGATGACTTGTTCGGAACGCTGGGGAATTGATGAGAGACAAAGCTGAGGGTTTTGTAAATTGAGGAGACGAGAACCGGATGACCGTGAGCTTGTGCGAAAGGTGCACCTACAACCCACGCGATCAGGACAAATGCGAAAAGAGTAATCGTGGCCCATGCAATGAACGGCAAAGACGGATGTAGCCGGTCTTTTGCTGTCGCTTTAGCGGCGCCAACGTTTCGAAAAGTCAGGACGCGCATTAATGAACGAGTACCACATCCCACGCCCAACGTCCAACGTGAGAATGCTCGGCGTCGTCCACTTTTGCTCGATAGCGGAAGAGATTGCCATATTGATCTGTGCGCTTAGACTCCTGGTAGTTCAAAGAGATTGACTCGACATTCAACGACGGGAGCGAATGGAGTTCATCAGGTTCCGAGATGCCATTGTGATTCATATCTTGCCATAACCGCAGACTTGAGAAAATCGCATTGCGCCTATCAATGATTCCATCAGAGTTGCCGCCATTCTCAGGCTGGTCATATTCCGCCAGGGCAAGGAACCCATTTCTGCCAACTCCCCGCGGAGGCTTTGGCTGTGGCGTTAAATCGCCGAACAACTCCGTGCCGTTGTCTATCACGCCGTTGGCGTTGCGATCCAGGACCAGCCACGCGTCGTCAGAGCCGGCAGCGGTCCACGCAATGTGTTCCGACGTGCCGTCGTTGTCCAGATCAAAATTGACGCCGCCCGCACCATCCGTCAATGAGAATCCATTTCCCGAAGGGTCGACGAGAATGGGCGTATGGTACATGCAAAAACAGTCCTCAGGATCCCAATAGTAGTTGAAACTATTGTTGCCCGTGTTTCGGCTGAGACATTCCTCTCGGGCTCCTGGAGCGCAGCTATTGCCGCCAGTGCACAGACAGAATGCTGGATCGAAACCTGCCGGATAACAAGCGTCGGCGGTTAGATTGCACTGGTACTGGTTGACTGATGAGATCCTCGTTTTGTCACAGGGCTGCACTGAAGTCGGCATGTTACCTCCCCAGTCGTTTGCACCGCATAGACCGTTCATGACAGTGGAGCCAGGAACTTGTCCGCTTGCTGCGCACGGGCCACTCGTCGAATGACCAACACTTTGCCCCTCGCCGAAGCCCATGCTTGTCCCATCTCGTGTAATGCGGCTTTCGTAAAGGCATCGTTCGAGATCGTTTCGTCCAGTGCCTGGACCGCGTTTCCGTTGGGATCTGGAGCCAGAACGCTCGTATTGAATGTAATCGTCGCGTGGTTCAAATTGCCCTGACCATCAACGCCGCCCGTTCGATCGATTTGCGCAGGCGGTATCTGACCCGTTTGGGGATCCGCTTGCGTTTGCCCAATCTGGAAGGCTAGACGAAATGACGTGGGAGTTAACGGAGGATCAAACGAAAAGTTCACGTATGAGCCATTAGTCTGATTTGATTGATTCCACGATTGAATCGCAGCCCTTACTTGCCTTTGCTGTTCCGGGTTGAGGTTTCCTAAGTCAATATATACGGTAGAATTCCTAGGCCAAGCGGCTCCGTTTGATCCCAAAGGAGTACAAGTCTGGGCATGAGTCTGCCAGGCGCTGAAAAGGATTATCCCGAAGCAGCACAGGAAGAAACCTACCAGACACAATGAGCGTCGTTTCGTGCCCATTATTTCGGATTTTCGCCACACGAACCTGCGATTCCGTCCCGAACACGGTTTATCAGGGCAGTGGCAGTATTACCAGTCTCTAACTCATCAGCCAATTTCTGATCGGTTAGTTTGATTATCTTCTCGTTCCTAATCTGATAACTAATATTATCAGCTACGTACACGCCCCTCTCCGGAAGAAAGCTCAAGAACAGCAGGTACCGCTCCCCGACTTCCAACAACTTGGCTGCTTTGTACTCCGCGACGACATTCCTGCCACGCAATTGGATTTTCCCACCAGTTCTAATGACAGTAATTACTTGACCCATTTTAACTGATTGGGCAGAGTTGTCTTTTAAGACGCTTTCAACTCTCAATTCGTAGTTGGTGAATAGAAAGGTTTGATCGTCGGTGAGTTGTGACGTTCCACTCGTTGCAGTTGCGACGACAATTGAGTCGGCATCGCAGGCCCTGCTGGCTAGGAATTCCTGAAGATCGAAGCGAACAGCTGGATTAGGTGTAAGAATCGGTAGTCCAACCTCTCTTTCAATTCTTACATCTCCCTTCGCTATGGCTGCCACATCCGGTATCTTTTCAGAATGTGGATTGCGTGCGCCTCTGTAAACCGATCGGCTTCGCTCCCTCCTCTGCTGCAACTCCTGTTCGTTTTGAACATGTCTTGCTTCTTTTTTCGTATCTCTAGCATATATAATTCCGATTCCGAACAGGGTGGAGAGGGAGGTAATGATCAGAATCTGTCTTGTCTTCATGATTCTTCTCCCGTTTTCAGAAGTTCTTGTTTCTAGTTGTGGTCTATACACTCTCGAACCTGACGTCTCACTCGAAAGAAAAGAAATTGTTTGGGCTTATTAACAACACCATACGCCTTAAGGAACTTAGTTAGCTAGAATCAGACAACCGGATACTAAAATCTAATCACAGTGTCCGGGCCGCCTTCGATGTGGACCGTATCCACAAAGCGAATGTGCTTTGACTCAGTCGTCATCACCAGCGAGTGCGTGCGCTTGCCGGAACCAAAGAATCGCACCCCGCGCATCAGCGCTCCGTCGGTCACTCCGGTGGCCGCAAAAATTATCTTCTTGCCGGGCGCGAGATCATCCGTGTCATAAGTTTTCTGCGGATCGGTTATGCCCATTGACTTAAGCCGCTCGATGACTTGTTCGGCCGGCGGTACCTTGCCATTGTCCACTCCCAGCCGGTCGTGATCAAAAACCAGACGCGCCTGAATCTCGCCATTCAAACATTTGATTGCCGCCGCGGTCAGCACGCCCTCGGGCGCGCCGCCAATACCTATACAGGCGTGAATGTTTGTGCCCGCGACCGCGGCTGAAATGCCCGCCGATAGATCGCCATCCGAGATCAGCCGGATGCGCGCACCGGCCGCGCGCACGTCGTCAATTATCTTCCTGTGTCGCGGACGATCCAGGATGATCACGGTCAAGTCTTCGATGTCGCGACCCAGACGGCGCGCAATATTACGCAGGTTGTCCTTGACCGGCGCGTCGATATCCACCACCCCGCGCGACGATGGTCCCACGACGATTTTGTCCATATAGATGTCGGGCGCGTGCAGCAATCCGCCGCGCTCGGCGGCAGCCAGGACTGCGATGGCGTTGTTCGCTCCCAGCGCGCACAGATTCGTGCCTTCGAGGGGATCGACAGCGATGTCTACCTCGGGACAAGAGGCTGCCATCTCTTCACTCACGCCGAAGCCGCCGCCGACTTCCTCGCCGATGAAAAGCATCGGAGCTTCATCGCGTTCGCCTTCGCCGATCACTATGCGGCCGCGCATTGGGACCGTGTCCATTACTTCGCGCATGGCCTCGACCGCGACCTGATCGGAATACTTTCGATCACCCTGGCCCATGGTGCGCGCCGCAGAGATGGCCGCAGCTTCCGTGACCCGTAAAAAATCCAATGACAGCTCGCGCTCTGTCCTCAACTCTGGCGCCATTGTTTGTCTCCTGTGGGCGGGCATTGTCAGCCGACTGATATCCGACCGAGTTATCTGAGATGGAGAAAGCGCGGCCATAGTAGCAGAAACGGCGGAGCGGCGGAAAACCCACGGATAGATCGAGTGCTGAGGCGTTTCCAGACGAGCTCGCGACGTTTTCATTGAGAGCGCGAGCGCAAAGATCGTCCGTCGCTGTGAAGAGGTCAAGACCACCAGCGTGGGCTGGCAGGTCAATCCGTCAACCGTCGCGCTAAGTGAAACACTCAGTCGCTCTGCGGGTGGCGCTATCCTCTTCACCGTGCTTGCAACGGTCCTCAATTCAGCGTTGACTTGCAATCTTGATTGGCGTAAAACTCTCGCCACGTTTCCCAACAAATTGATCGAAACAGAACATTTGGGAGGTTTAACTATGTCCGCAACCGGTCAGGCACAGTCCATCAACGAAGACAAAATGAATGCATTTCTGGGCAAAGTCGTAGGAGACTTTGGCGCATCGCTCAGCTCCGCCCTCGTCTACATCGGACAGAAGCTCGGCTTGTACAAAGCGATGTCGGCAGCCGGACCGTTGACGCCGGCCGAGTTGGCCCAGCGTACCAGTACTAACGAACGCTACGTGCGCGAATGGCTAATCAATCAGGCCGCGGGCGGCTATGCGGAATACGATCCGGAGAGCGGGCGTTACAGTCTGACGCCCGAGCAGGCCGTAGCATTAACTGATGATCAAAGCCCATTCTACGTAGGCGGCGGTTTCTTTGTAGTCAAGGCCATGACCGGTGCGGTCGCGCGCATTGAGGATCACTTTCGCAATGGCGGCGGCATGCTCTGGGGTGATCACGATCCCGACCTCTTCATTGGCACGGAAAAGTTTTTCCGTCCGGGATACTCGGCGCACCTGATTGCCAGCTGGATTCCGTCACTCACCGGGATTGAAGATAAGTTAAACGCCGGCGGTAAGGTCGCAGACATTGGCTGTGGTCATGGGGCTTCGACAATCATCATGGCCGGTGCCTATCCGAAATCACGCTTCTGGGGTTTTGATAATCACGAAGCGTCGATCCAACACGCGCGCGCGGCAGCGGCCGCCGCCGGCGTTGCCGATCGCGTAACCTTCGAGGTCGCCGATGCCCAAAGCTTTCCGGGTGAGAACTACGACCTGGTCTGCTTCTTTGATTGTCTTCACGATATGGGCGACCCGGTGGGCGCTGCGCGTCGAGCCGCCGCATCACTCGCCGCGGACGGCAGTGCTTTGATCGTTGAGCCGATGGCCGGTAACACCGTGCAGGAGAATTTCAATCCGATTGGGCGCACTTTTGCCGCGGCTTCGACCTTGTGCTGCACCTCAAACTCTCTGGCGCTCGGGGGACCGGCCCTGGGCGCGGTCGCTTCTGAAAACGCCATCCGCGAAAAGGTCCTGGCCGGCGGCTTCAAACAATTTCGCCGCGCTACCGAGACGCCTTTCAATCGAGTATTCGAAGCGAGGAATTGAGCCGCACCCTCTTCGGCCTGCGATGGAGCCGAAAAAGGTTAGCCACTGACCCAAAGTAGGTTATTGCGTTTGCGGCCATTGCTGCTAATGCGAATAAAGCTTTTGGAAAGACATTGACTAAACCCAAACGAGAGAGGTAGAGTGCCCCGTCACACTTTGCCTTATGCCCACAATTCTTATCGTTGACGACGACGACGCCATCCGCGCGATACTTTACGATCTGCTGTCCGATAAATACGAATGCAACACCGCCAGCACAGCCGAAGAGGCTCTGCAAGATATTGCCGTGGAGACTTACGATGCGATCCTGACAGATATCGCCATGCCTGGATTAACCGGACTCGAATTGCTTAAGAAGATTCAGGAGCATGACTCGGCTACCCCGGTAATTTTGATTTCAGGCAACGGCGGCGAACAGGATCCCGAAGACCTGGAGGCCCTCGGCGCATTTGCCTACGTGACCAAGCCTTTCGATCTGAATGAGATCGAGCAAGTGGTCGAGCGGGCAGTTGAGGGGGACAGAAAATGATTGCGATTCAGTACCTGAATAGGCGCTAAAATCCAGTGAAATGCATTGACATACTCACCTTTCCTCGTATACTTGCTGGCGCCAACTGATTTCCTACCCCACATCGCCAGATGTTCGGTGGTCAGCCTTCCTATCGTCGACTACGAAGGGACTTAAGTCTTGTTAACAAGAAGTTACTCAATCCTGCTCGCGGTAGCATTCATTACCGGCGCCTTAGCCATTTCTCTCCTACACGGGCAAACGGCTAAGACTCAAGCTCCAACCCAACTTCAAACCCAAGAACTCGACGTCCCCATTGCTGACTTCAACGCGCCGGAGCAGACGAATCCTGTCGAACGCGCTAAGAGGCAACTCAGGAGTAAGCGCCATAACATTCGTGACAAGGGTATTACCCCTGAGAATAGTGCTCAGTTCATTTTGAGGGAGGATAAATTCTCTCCGCGCTTGCCGGAAACGGGAAATAAGAAGTCGACGACAACACAGCCACCTGTAAACGGGAACGTTAAGCATGACTATAACTCGCCTGTTATCGGTGGCGACGTGACGGATGAAAGCCCTTCTGAACAGCCCTTGCCTACTCACATCAGTGACGCTGTTGTCATCGGTAATGTAACTGACGCAAATGCGTACTTGTCCGAGGATAAAACAGCCGTTTACTCCGAGTTTACAGTGCAAGTTTGGGACGTATTGAAGAATAGCCAAACCTCGCCTTTGGCAGTGGGCACTAGTGTGACCGTGTTGCGGCCGGGCGGAGGAGTTCGGTTTCCTTCTGGAAAGATCAGAAAGTTTTTAGTCGCGGGGAGGGGGTTACCGCGCACCGGACGGCGCTATGCGTTCTTCCTCAAGTATGACGATTTAGCCCAAGCGTATTACATCGTCACCGCGTACGAGTTACTGGGCGGGAAAGTCTTCCCGTTGGATGGCATACCTCAGTACGGAACCGCTGCGCACCCGTTCGCTTCCTACGGCAAATACGCCAATGCAGACCAAGGGGCATTCCTGATTGAGGTGAGGAACGCAGTCATCCACCCGCCGCCGCCGGCACCGAGCGGATTCCCGATTAGTCCGACCGGTACTCCGAACGGAGTAGGCAAACAATGAAAGCACTCATGAGATTGAGCTTGGTGGGTGTCTCGATTTGTCTGGGCTGTTCGTTCGGGCTCCTTCTCAACAAAACGGAAACCAACGTTGAGGCACAAAATCCACCACCGTGTGCGACGCCTTCCCCGAGCGTCTTTGGGCAAGCTGGATCCTGGCCGCCAAACCAAGATGTGGTGGTCAACCTCAATCCTAACGACTTTACTTCGGCAGAAATAAAATTGCTTGAACCAGGCATTCCAGAACTGGAACGCGAATAACTGAGCCGCGGGCAATAATTCTGGTGTCTATTTCCGCGTAACATCTAATGCTAAGAAAACAAGTTTCCAAGACCACAAAGGCACGACGAGGAACGGCTTCTTCGCTGTGCCTTTGTTGCTTCTTCCTGAAACAAGGGTGTCACAAGGCTATCGCGCCGCGCGATTCGGCAGACTTCCAGGGCGGCAGCGTCTTGCGTGCAGGCTTTTCTTTCTTCAACCCCAGCGCCCAGTCAGCCTGCATCAGCGTGTGTATGTCGCGAGTGCCTTCGTAGATGACCGCGGCTTTGCAGTTGCGCAAGTAACGTTCAACCGGATAGTCATTCGAATATCCGTTGGCGCCGTGGACTTCGATCGCCATTGAGGCGGCTGTCTCGCTGCGCACGGTGGCTTGCCACTTCGCCAAACTCGTCGCCCGTCCACTAACCTTCCCTTCGTTCTTCAACCAACCAGCCTGCAGCCAGAGCAAGCGGCTCATTTGATAGTCGGCTTCCATGTTCGCGATTTTTTGTTTGACGAGTTGGTGGTTTGCGATTTTGGTGCCGAACGTCTCGCGAGAATTAGCATAAGCGACCGAAGCGTCGCGGGAAGCGCGGATTACTCCGGTAGCGCCCGCAGCCACCGTGAATCTTCCCTGCTCGAGGGCGAACATAGCGATCTTGAATCCTTCGCCTTCTTCACCCACCAGATTTTCCTTCGGCACGCGCACGTCCTGCAGAGAAAAATAACCGGTGTTGCCCGCGCGAATACCGAGCTTGCCGTGAATCGTTCCGGAGGTGAATCCTTTCATCGTGCGCTCAACGATAAAGCACGACATGCCCGAGTGATCGCGGTTCTTGCGCTTCTCTTCATCGGTCCAGCAAAAGAAAAGAAAGTTGTCGGCCGTGTCGGCCAGACTGATCCACATTTTCTCGCCGTTGAGTACATATTCGTCGCCTTCGCGCCGCGCGGTCGACCGCGAGCCCACCACATCTGAGCCGGCTCCGGGTTCAGTCAATCCGTAAGTCGCCAGCTTTTCGCCTTTCGCCTGCGGCGTTAGATATTTCTGCTTCTGAGCTTCGGTGCCCCAGGTATAAAGGGTCAGCGAATTCAAACCAGTATGGACCGACATCGCCACGCGCAAGAATGTGTCTACAGCTTCGAGCTCTTCGCAAACCAGACCCAGTGAAACGTAATCAAAGCCGGCGCCGCCGTACTCTTCGGGAATGCAGACGCCGAGCAAATTCAGAGCTGCCATCTTGTCAAATATTTCCCGATGGAACTCTTGTTTTTCGTCCCATTCTTTGATGTAAGGCGCAACTTCCTTTTGCGCAAACTCGCGCACGGTCTGCACCAGGGCTTCGTGGTCGTCGGTAAGTTGAAAGCTAATCATATCTAATCATATCTACAGATTACACAGATTTTTTGCTGTTAGAAAGCATGAACCGCCTGTATTCGAGGGAACGAGTACCAAAGTTCAAAAGTAAGCCGATCTCGAGACCGCTGGCCTTCAGATAGTAATCAGTTGCGCTTCTTCAGTTCCGCTGAGTCTCGCCAACGCCTTCAACTCAACCGCCACCTCTTCCCAGCAAATGAAATCAACTCTATAAGGAGTATCAAGGTGGACGCCTTTGTAGAAGATCGGCAAGGTAACTTCGCGGCGAAATAAGATCCTTCGTTTTAAGAACTCAATGGCAAGGGCTTCCTGATAAACCGGTTCGAGAAAACCACAACCAAGCTGCTTGTGAACTTCCATTGCGGCGCCGATGATCGCGTACGTCCTTGGATCGCGTTCGGTGAGATCCTTCATTATCATTTGCTTGACCTGGCTCCCGACCAGCCCTTGGATTTGCTTCTCTTAGTCAGGAAGGATCGCACAGCTTCAAGTTTTTTTCGTTCAGTTTTTTCTATCTGTGTAATCTGCGTAATCTGTGGATATCATCTCTTTAGCGACTTCTTTCGCTTCATCCAATGTCTTCACTCGGCCATCCAACTGCATCTCGTAAATCGCGCGCGTGATCTCGCCAATGCGTGGGCCCGGTGACAAGCCCATTTCCAGCAGATGCCGGCCCAGCAAGATTGGCGCGGGAGCCTGCGATACCACGTCCAACTCGCGAGCGCGCTCAATAAACCACTCTTGCGCAGTGGCGTCATACCATTTTTCGCGCGGAATCCACTCAGCGTTACGGCCCAGCGAATCAGCCTTGGCGACCCGATACAAAAGATCGAGTTCGCACTTGCGAGCCAAGCGGCGAAAGGCGCCGTCACCGACTTCTTCGCGTTTCTTGAAGAACTCACCTGGCTTCAGATGATCGCGCACCAGAGCTAAGACCTGCGCCCGCACGTCATAACCTTCGAGCGTGTGAATGTTCAGCCTGTTCAGAAAATTCAACGTCGGATCAACACCCGCTTCTTCGTGTCCGCGTGAGCGCAAGCGCCCATCGATGAATTCCGTAGTCCGAGGCTTGCCAAAATCATGCGCCAGAGCGGCCAGCATTACCGTGACCTGCTTAGCGTAAGGAAGATCGCCAATCAACTCGTGTGCTCGATCGATTACCAGACGCGTATGAACAAAGACGTCGCCTTCCGGATGCCATTCGGGATCCTGTGGCACTTCGATCAGAGCTTTGATTTCAGGAAAGAGCTGATCCAGGACGCCCAGAGCGTGCAACCAACCCAGTCCGATCGATGGATGTTGAGCGCGCAGCAGTAGCTTTTCCATCTCGCCCCAGATGCGTTCACTGGGCAAGTCGGAGAGATCTATCGCGCGGCAGAGGGCCACGGTTTCAGGTTCGACTCTAAACTCAAATCTGGCGGCGAACTGCGCCGCGCGCAGAACGCGCAGGCTGTCGTCACTGAATGTTCCTGGTGAAACCGCCCGAATGATCCCACGCTGAAGATCAGTACGCCCATTACACGGATCAATGATCTCACCAGTCAGCGCATCCTGCATGATCGCGTTGATGGTGAAGTCTCTTCTGGTGACAGCCTCCTCCACAGTCATCTCCGGATCGCCGTCGATGAAAAACGCTCGGTGGCCGCGACCCGTCTTGCGTTCCCGGCGCGGCAGCGATAGATCGAGATGGGGGCCGAGTTTGTAAACCGTGAACGCCTCTCCTACAACGTTCACAGTGCCGAACCGATCGAGCAATTCGCGCAGTCTGGCCGGCTCAATGCCGTAAATCTCAACGTCCCAATCCTTCGGCGGCCGGCCCATGAGTTCGTCACGCACGCAACCTCCCACCAGCAGCGCGCGACCACCTTCGCTGCGAACGCGTTCAGCCAGACTCAAGACTTGATCGGGAATATCCATCACAATCGGAAAGGCGGGCAGTAGCCCGCCTCTAAACAATATCCGGGCTCAGCAGCAACAGCGGAGGTCTCATATCACACTACGTTTCGTCGCCGATTATTACGTTTGTCCCGCGTGTGGATGGCAGACAACTAATCACTTGCACACGTTCGATTTTGGTTAGCCCTGAGCCGGCAGTGTGCCAGAGCTTGACCCAGAAGGTGCGCGTCTCGCCGTGAATTGCAAAGGTCGAGCCGTCATTCATCACGGCCACCGGTTCGGCCAGAGTGCCGGTGCGCAACTCGTCGATGAGCTCCGGAATGTAAGGTCTCAGTTTCTCAAATTGAACCAGCACTGCTTCGACCGCAACTTCGGCCGGAGGCAGATCGACCGGTTCGGCTGATTCAAGCAGTAACCGGAACTCTGTCTGATGATCGCGCTTCTTGACTATGGGCATTAGTGCAATCAAACCACAGCGACGCAGAACTCTCAAACCAATCCAGTCTCAGGTGGCCTCCTGCTTTTGAGAGATTGCCGCTCTCCAAGTAAAACGATCCACGAACATACACGAACCGAAACTAGTTTTTGTTCGTGAGTTTCGTGTGATTTCGTGGATCGTTCTTATCTGCGAGTGAAACCAGACGAAACCAAACTAGGACGATCCCCGATACTCCGGGCCTTCCTTGACGCTAAAGCTTGAGGCGAGTAATCTAACAACGATTTGGGCCGAGTGCTCAAGGATTGCAAAGATGATCAGCCGGCATTACAGCCATCGCTATTATTACTATTACGGTCCGCTCTCCATCTGGAGGGACGGTCGGGCGATGGGCTGTCGCGAGCTGATGAACTAACTCGCAGACAAGTTTCCAGAAACCGGCCATCGGTCCTTCCAGGGTGAAGGATCGGTGGCCGTTTTCTTTTGTTCGGAGTTCCGCCTTCAGGCGGCTGCTTAACAGTTGAAGAGTTTTCCGAAAGAGACTTCGCCTAAGGCGGGATTCCGAACCAAGACACCCTGATACTGAAAAGGTCAAGAACTATGACAACGCAAACTGACACCACAACTAAACGAGATCAACAACTACTTTCCGATCACGTCGACATGCGTCTGATCGCTTCTGATCCGGATGAGTCTATTGCTGATCGAAATGCGATTGTGCAACTCGATCCCGATCATCCGGGCTTTCGGGACCTTGCTTATCGACAGCGACGTAATCAGATTGCGCAAATCGCGCTAAAGTATCAACCCGGAGATCCCATTCCCGAGGCGCCTTATACCGACGAGGAGGATCAGGTTTGGTCTACGATTTGGCGCGCGCTGCAACCGGCGCACCGGCAGCACGCCTGCGCGGAATATCTGGAATGTCTGCAGAAGCTGAACTTCGCACCGGAACGCATTCCACAGTTGCGTGAAGTTAACGAGAAGGTTCTGGCGATCAGCGGCTTTCGCCTCGAGCCGGTTGCCGGGTTGGTCCAGCCGCGAGTCTTTCTGGAAAATCTTGCCGACGGCGTCTTTCTCTGCACGCAGTACATTCGGCATCATTCGACGCCGCTCTATACGCCCGAACCCGACGTGGTCCACGAGATAGTCGGCCACGGCGTAACCCTGGCCAGTCCGCGCCTGGCCGAACTCAATCGTCTATTCGGGAAGGCCGTGCGGCGAACAACGTCTGCCGACGCGCTGGAGATGTTGTCACGCATCTACTGGTTCACGATTGAGTTTGGCGTGTTGCGTGAAGAGGGCG
>WNFQ01019769.1_pt1 | contig 12788 bp, 11 predicted proteins | sample 5400171 | NCBI WGS metagenome assembly WNFQ01 (sample SAMN13153356, study PRJNA577476) | soil metagenome | isolation source: 20 cm soil under Madrone tree | place: USA:California | collected 2016-06-14
ATATTTCGCCGCCAGCGCTTCATCAATATCCACGCCGAGCCCCGGCTTGTCCCCTGGATGCATCACACCATCCGTAAACGCATACGCGTGCGGAAAAACGCGATCCGTCTCCTCCCTATGCCGCATGTATTCCTGAATTCCGAAATTGTGTACGCTCAAATCGAAATGCAGCGCAGCCGCCATGCACACCGGGCTCATGTCCGTCGCCCCATGGCATCCCGTCCGCACGTGATACATTTCCGCTAGGCTCGCAATTTTCCGCAAATGCGAAATCCCGCCCGCGTGCACCACCGTCGTTCGAATGTAATCAATCAGCTGCTCCTGAATCAGTTGCTGGCAGTCGTAAACCGAATTGAACACTTCGCCCACCGCGAGCGGCGTCGTCGTGTGCTGCCGGATCAACCGGAAACTCTCCTGCAGCTCCGCCGGAACCGGATCCTCGAGCCAGAAAAGATGATACGGCTCCAGTTCTTTCCCAAGCCGTCCCGCTTCAATCGGCGTCAATCGGTGATGCGCATCGTGAAGCAGATGTACGTTCGGCCCAAATTCCTGGCGCAACCGCCCAAAAAGCTGCGGCGCAAAATTCAAATAAAGCTCCGTGCTCCACGCATTTTCCACCGGCGCATCTTTTTCCGCCGGCTCATAGTGCATCCTATCCTTGCCGACACCGTACGTGCTTTTTAGCCCCGGAATTCCGCTCTGCGCGCGAATCGCCTTGTAGCCGAGCGACAAATAATGGGTAACCGCCTTCACCGTGTCTTCAATGTCCGCGCCACTCGCATGCCCGTAAACAAGAACAGAATCGCGCGACGCTCCGCCAAGAAGTTGATACACCGGCGCATTCAGCGCTTTTCCCTTGATGTCCCACAGCGCCGTGTCTACCGCCGCAATCGCGGACATCGTCACCGGCCCGCGCCGCCAGTACGCGCCCTTATAAAGGTATTGCCAGATGTCCTCAATCCGCCGCGCGTCGCGTCCAATCAAAATCGGAATCACGTGGTCCGTCAGATAGCTTGCAACGGCGAGTTCGCGTCCGTTCAGCGTCGCGTCGCCCAGCCCGTAAATTCCGTCCTCCGTCGTGATCTTCAGCGTTACGAAATTTCTGCCCGGACTGCACGCGATCACCTTCGCGTCAGTGATTCGCATTACGCAATTGCTCCTTTGCTGCTATAGAATCGAACGGCTTTTCGAAATCTCTTGAGGGGCGCAAACACGTGGGGCATCCTCGTCTCGGGTTGGACAACAATACCGCGCTTGTCATCGGCGGCACCAGCGGTATCGGCCTGGAACTCGCCAAAGGCCTCGCGCAAGCAGGCGCGGACGTCGTCGCCACGGGACGCCGCATGGATCTTGTGAGCGCTGCCGCAAAAGAAATTCGCGCGCTCGGCAAGCGTTCACTCGAGGTTCCTTGCGACGTCACGGACGAATCCACGATCAAGCATTTGCTCAAAACAGCTTGCGACGAATTCGGCTCCGTCCAAATCCTCGTCAACTGCGCTGGCCGCACCAAGCGCACTCCCACCCTTGATCTTCCCGATGCCGAGTGGAACTCCATCCTTGAAACAAATCTGACCGGCACTCTCCGCGCCTGCCGCGTCATCGGCCGCCACATGATCGAACGTCGTTACGGCCGCATCATTAATATTGCGTCCCTTTCGAGCTTCGTTGCCCTCTACGAAGTCGCCGCCTACTCCGCCAGCAAAGCCGCGGTCGCCTCGCTTACCAAATCGCTCGCCATCGAATGGGCCAGCAAAGGTGTTTGCGTCAACGCCATCGCTCCCGGCGTATTTCGCACGGATTTGAATGCTGCGCTACGAACTCGTCGGCGCCGCTGTTTTTCTCGCTTCGGACGCCGCCAGCTTTGTCACCGGCCACGTCCTTGCCGTTGACGGCGGCTTCCTCGCAAGCGGCGTCAATCGTTAATAATGACTTCCGCTTCCGATAGTCCTTCTTTCGCAAAGGCTCGGAATATTTTTGCCGAACGGTTCGGCGGCACACCGCGCATCTTTCGCGCGCCCGGCCGCGTCAATCTCATCGGAGAACACACCGACTACAACGACGGTTTCGCACTGCCCGCTGCGATTGATCTTTACACTTGGGTTGCGATCGCGCCGCGCGACGATGCAACCCTTCACGTTTTTTCCGCAAATCTAAATCAATCCGCGGAAATCAATCTCCACAAAAAAAATCCTTCGGCAAGAAATCATTGGTCCGATTACATTCACGGCGTTGCGCTCATGCTGCAAAATTCCGGCGTGCAACTTCGCGGCGCAAATCTCGTCATTCACAGCGATGTTCCCACCGGCTCTGGCCTCAGTTCTTCCGCTGCGCTCGAAGTCGCTGTTGCCAACGCCTCGCTCGCCAATTCGAATCGTACCCTGAAAAAACTCGCGCGCGCGAAACTTTGCCAGCGCGCCGAAAACGAATTTGTCGGCGCCCGCTGCGGAATCATGGATCAGTTCGCCGCGTGTTTTGGCCGCGCCGGCCACGCCGTTCTTCTCGATTGTCGTTCGCTCGAGGGATCTCCGTTGCCGCTTCCCACCGGAATTAGCCTCGTGATTTGCAACACGATGGTGAAACACGAACATTCCGCCGGAGAGTACAATCTGCGCCGCGCTCAATGCGAAGAAGGAGTTCATCTTCTGAAAAAATGGAACTCGGCAATTTCCGCTTTGCGGGATGTTTCATTCAACGAACTCGATTCGCACAAATCGGAATTGCCTCCGCTGATTTTGCGCCGTTGCCGCCACGTCATTAGCGAGAATGCTCGCGTGCTCGATACCGTGAAAGCGTTGTGGGGAAATAATCTCGGCGCGGTCGGAAAACTCATGGCGCAATCGCACGAAAGTTTGCGCGACGATTTTGAAGTAAGCTGCCGTGAACTCGATATCATGGTGGAATTGGCGCGAAAGAGTGAAGGCGCAATCGGCGCGCGCATGACCGGAGGCGGCTTCGGCGGCTGCACGATCAACTTGGTCGAAAACAATTACGTAGAAGCTTTTCGCGCATCCGTAAGCGCCGGTTACAAACAAGCGACCGGCAAAACTCCGGAAATTTATGTTTCAACTGCAGGAGAAGGCGCAAGCGAAGTGTCGTAAAATATTTTTTCGCGATCTTTTTATCTTCATGAGCGAACTCGATCTCACAAAATATCCTCACCGGCGCTTCAATCCTCTTTTGCGCGAGTGGGTGCTTGTCTCTCCGCACCGCAATGAACGGCCCTGGCAAGGCCAGGTGGAATCTTCTCCCGCTGCGGCCATCGTGAAGTACGATCCCGCTTGCTACATGTGCCCCGGAAACAAACGCTCGACCGGCGCAGCAAATCCAGATTACAAGAATGTTTTTGTCTTCGACAACGATTTTCCAGCGCTCCTTCCAAACAGCCCGGATGCAACTTCAAATGTCAAAAATCTTCTCGTCGCGCAAGTTGAAACGGGAATCTGCCGCGTGCTCTGTTTTTCTCCGCGCCACGACCTGACTCTTTCTCAAATGAACGTCTCTGAAATTCGCCTCGTCGTGGACGAGTGGGTCGCGCAATTTCAAGAACTCGGCGGCCGGGAAGAAATCCGCCACGTGCAGATTTTTGAAAATCGCGGCGCGATCATGGGCGCGAGCAACCCTCATCCGCACTGCCAGATTTGGGCAACTGCAACTGTTCCGCATCTCGTGGCCGCGGAACAGGAATCGCAGCGTGTTCACAAAGAAGCGAATGGATCATGCTTGCTCTGCGACTACGTTGCGCTCGAACGTCAGCAAAAAGAACGCATCGTCATTGAGAACGAACACTTCGTCACGCTGGTTCCCTTCTGGGCGGTCTGGCCGTTCGAGACGATGGTGCTTCCGAAGCGCCATTTTTCCGGGATGCCTGAGATGACAAGCGAAGAGCGCGATGCCCTCAGCGAAATTCTTCAGCGAACGACGGCGCATTTTGACAATCTTTTTCAATCATCTTTTCCTTATTCCATGGGGTTCCATCAGCAACCTTGCGACGGCGCGGCGCATGACGAATGGCACTTTCACGCGCACTTTTTTCCGCCGCTGCTGCGCTCGGCGACCGTGCGCAAATTCATGGTCGGCTATGAAATGCTCGCCTCGCCGCAGCGGGACATCTCGCCGGAAAGCGCTGCCGAGCGTTTGCGCGCTGCGACTGATGGCTCCTGGCGAAAGGCATAAAGCATTTTCGAGTTCTTTTCCTGAGCGATGGCGAACGTCAGTTTCACCGCTCCAAAAAGTCGCGGAGGAGCATGTGAAAATGGTGGACGCCGTTTTCGCGTTTGACGGAATAGCGTCCGCGATCGTAGGTCGATGATTTCAAACCTTTCTGCACGTTTTCGCAGAGCAGGATATCTTCCTGCTGAACCTCATCACTAAATGCAACAGCCTTCGTGATGCGGTCGCGCATCTTTGGCGAATCGGTGTCATGGAAAAACCATTCAAAGATGGTGAGCGTTTTTTCATGCGAGAGCGGAATGATTAGATTTGTAGAGAGATTGTCGGGATAAATGTTGAGCATCAGGTTTGGAAAAATCCAAAAATACAGCGCTTCTTTTAGTCCGCCCGTGCCGGGCGCGTAAAAACGTTCGCCGGCATCCTCAGGCTTCATCGCACGAATCGGCGCGAACTGTTGCGAATAATAACGATAGGTGTCGGTGCGATAGTGAGCGTAATCAATTTCTTTCATCAGGCCGGGATGCGCGATGGGAATGTGGTAGCCCTCGAGATAGTTGTCTACGTAAACCTTCCAATTGCAATCGATGACGTAATCGCGACGCTCGGCGAGTTTTAGTCCTTCAAAGTCAAAGCCACGCGCTTGATTCGGAATTTCGCCGAGAACTTTTTCGAATGGTTCGGCGTTGGCATCGAAATTGACGAAGATGAGGTCACCCCAAGTAGCGAGACGCAGCGGAACCATGCCCATGGTGCTACGGTCGAAAAATTCGACGCCATCGACGTCCGGTGTGCCGATAAGTCTTCCTTCGAGCGTGTAAGTCCAACCGTGATACTGGCAGCGCATGACGTTCTTGCACCCGCTGCCAAGCGCGATGGGGCCCGCGCGATGGCGGCAAACGTTGCTGAAGGCGCGGAGGGTATTTTGTTTGTCGCGGATGATGAGGATCGGTTCGCCAATTTCGGCGGTGAAATAGGTTTCGGGATCGGCGATGGTTTTCTTCACGCCGTTCGCTTCCCCGCAGGGCTGCATCGTTGTGCCGACAAGTTGCCAGGTGCGGCGAAAGATTTTTTCCTTTTCGACTTCGAGGATCGCGGGATCGGTGTAAAAGCGCGAGGCGAGCGTGAAAGCGCATTCGATCTGCTCGTTCATATCCAGATGTAGAGGTTTCGTTGAGCGCATGGGGGAATACTGTAACCCAAGTGACCAGCGACCTGTGACCAGTGAAGAAGAAAGCCAGGAAAAGATATCGCTCGAAAATTCTGTGCAAATGGAAAAATGTAAACGCCGCGCGGAGGGCGGAGGTCCTCGCCCGCGAAAAGCAGCGGGTTCGGAATGAAAGTGTTGTGGTTGTGATTCCCTGAGGCTAGGGAACATAGACGGGGCGACTCGCGTAATTCGGCGTCCCTACAGGCCTCCTCATTTTGTTTGACGCAAGGGCGGGAAGAAGCATAGAATCCGCTCGTTTTGGATTGAAAGGAACAGGTCCCTTCTCTCCCCGACCGCGTACCCGGTTTTCTCTCCCTTACTGGAATATCCACGTCTCGTGCTGTTGGCCGCAGGAATAATCATTGATCACGGTTGACCGATTAGGCGGGTCAAGATGAGGAACTTCGGCCCGGTTCGCTTCCTTCAGTTTTGTCTTGGACTGGTTCTGGTCATTGTGGGTTTTCCCTACGGCGCTTCAGCACAGGTAAACTGGCACGCAAAGGTTGGCGCGGAGACACCCGACATGGGCAGGCAGGCCCTTGCGTTTCTGCCAAACGAAATCTGGATTCACGCCGGGGACAGCGTGACCTGGACGTTCAATTCGGATGAAATTCACGCCGTGTCTTTAATGAACGGGGTAGTCCACGTTCTAGATTTGTCGACACCTCTGCCACATGATCAGGCTTTCTATGACGCGGAAGCGGCGCGCGAGGAACGCGATCTGCTCACCGATAAGGATCACGGAACGAGTTCGGACATGAGCGGCATGACTATGTCGCATTCAGGCGACATGGTTTCCATCCGTGTTCAGGCTGAAACCAACCGGCTTTCCGGTGGCAAGAGAAAACTGGCTGCATCATCGGGCGCTAACATCCCCGCGACCGCTCATGTTACCGCCGGTGTGGGAGAAATCGCATCTACTCCGGGCGGACTGCAGACCAAATTCTCTCGTGCGTTTTGTGATGGGAAAGATTGTGATTCATGCAGGGGATACGGTGGAGTGGGGGAACAACGATCCGGAAGAGCCGCATACGATCACCTTCGGACCGGAGCCTCAGGATATGTTTGATCCGTCCGCAAATGTGACGATGGATCCGGATGGCGGCCTGAGCGCAGTGCTAAATTCGCCCACGGACACCGTGCATTCGGGCTTTATATTGCAGGCCTTGGACGATCAGCCCGGGAAACCAGTGAATTCCGACCCAAATAATGCGATCGCGCTCAACCCTACGCACTTCCGGGTCAAATTCATGCAGCCGGGCACGTACAACTACAAATGCGTTTTGCACGACGATTTGGGCATGGTCGGACAAGTACTCGTGGTGCCGTAGAGTTATCCGGATTTGGCGGATTGCCAGATGCGATAGGCAAGCCAGGCGAGGACGGAGAGCATGCCGAGCCAGCCAAGGAAGCGGGTGGTGTGACCGATTTGCTCAGCGTCGACGAGAAGATTCCACTGCGTGAATAGGATTTCCCAATCGTGATCGCCTGAGCCGACGAGCGGGAGAGCCAGGGTGCGGGCGTCCGCCATGTAAGTACCGATGTAGAGAAAATTTTCGAAAAACCAGAAGGCGCAGAAGGCGGCGCCGGTAGTTTCGCGATTCACGAAAAAATAGGCGAAGCAGGCAAGGGGGACAATGAGTTCGGCGAGAGTGCCGCCGAGGATGGTCATGGTGTAGCCGAAGGGGCTAAAGAGCGGATGGCCGGCTTCATGAATCATGAGATTGGCGAAATCGAGGAAGAGGAAATCGGATTGATCGAGCGCGGCGTAAATCAGGAAGAGTAGGTAAACGACGAGCCAGGAGATGCCGGCGATTTTGGAGACGGGCTTCCATTCGCCGAAACGTTCAGTGAAATCGAGCATGAGCGAAGGGTAGCAGCGGCCGTTTGCAGGGAAAAGGACGGAAGGAAGAAAGTTTCCACAGGAATGGATAAGGATAGCCACAGAGTCGCAGAGGACACAGAGAGAAGAAGTGGGCGTTACGAGGCGCGCCAACTGCTATTTGCGGCGGAGCAAGCGGCGGGCAGGTTCTTCCACGAGGCGGTAGGAGAACAAAGATGCGGCAATTGCCGCAGCGAGGGCAGCCGCGACGCGCGCTGCGTGCGCAACATTCGGCAAAGCATCGAACGCCCGGGTAATCACGAGGGAATGCAATAGATAGAGGCTGTAGCTTGCATCGCCGAGCAATACGAGCCAGGAATTTGCAAGAAAAGAAGTCCATTTAGGCTGCAAGGCGCATCCGTAAATGATGGCGGCGAACGCAGGCGAGAGAAGCCCAGCGGATAGGACGGGATTGGGAATTTTCCCGGCGAACACGATGACACAGGCGAATGCGAGCATTCCTCCAAGAATGAGCGGAGTAGCGAAAGATTTTTCGGCAGCTCCGGCGAGGAAGAGTCGGCCCGCGAAGACGCCGACGGCAAATTCCGGCAAGCGGGCAAGCGGATTAAAGCTGAGAACATTTTTCCAGAAGAGCGTGGTTTCGCCCGAATTTATCTTGTCCAAGCCGTCGGGATGAAAATGAACGTAGCTGAGCGAAAAGGAAAGGCTGACGAGCCAAAACGTGACAAGGCAGAGCATCAGTTTCGTCTTTGAGAATTTCGCGCTGCCGAGCAAGAGAAGCGGAAAAACAAGATAGAAGAAGGCTTCAACCGAGAGACTCCAGCAAACGGAATTCCAGGTCAAAGCGGCTTGCGGAACCCAGGATTGCAGCAGGCTGACCGTGAGCAGGCAGGCCGCGAAAAGATGCTTTTTGCTCCAGGCAAAGAAGGGGAGATCCAAGTGGCGGACGGCAAAGAAGAAAAATGGGGCCGCGACAATTAGGGAAAGAACGTAAGCAGGATAAATTCTGGCGAAGCGCGCCCACCAAAAATTTCGAACACTTAACTCAGGCCCTTCATATGTGTAGACGAGGATGAATCCCGACAGCACGAAGAAGAAGTTCACGCCCACGTAGCCGATACCGGCAAAATTCTGATACCACCAGGGGCCGCTGGGCAGGATGCCCACGACGCGCATGTGAAACAGGACAACGTGCAAGGCCGCGAAGAAGCGGAGAGTGGTCAGCGCGTGGAGCCGTGGCCGCATTTGGGTCAGAGTTTTGACGTTCTAAGCGCGATTAACGTCTTACGAGGCGAAGGGCTTCGTAAGCGGCGCCGAGCTGCGGCGCGTTTTCATCGAGGATAACGGAGACGGGCATGTTTTTCAGGAGATTCTCGAAGTGCCATTTGTCCTTGAAAGCCTGGAAGAATCTTCCGTCTTTCATTTTGTCCAGAATTTTGACGGCGATGCCGCCTGCAACATAGACGCCGCCAAGCGCGAGAACTTTTAGCGCGAGGTTGCCGGCTTCCGCACCGTAGATGTCCGTCCAGAGGTCGAGCGTTTCGACGCAGACAGGGCAGGACTTTGCGAGGGCGTTTTTGGTGATTTCCGGGGCGGGATCCGCGTCCGGGTCATCGAACGCGGCGTGCTTGACTGTAGGGGAAAGAAATTCATGCAACGTGCGAAAGCCGCGGCCGGAGAGGATGAGTTCCCAACTGACCTGCGGATAGCGGCGCTTCATGAAACGGAGGAGTTCGATCTGCTGCTCGGTATGCGGCGCGAAATCGGAGTGGCCGCCTTCCGAGGGAATGACGCGATAACGATTGCCATCCCAGGCAAGGAGCGATTCGCCAAGGCCCGTTCCCGCGGCGAGAAGCGCGCGCGTGCCGCCCGGCTCGGCGTTCCCCTCATTGAGAACACAGAATTGTTTCGGATCGAGGTACTCAATGCTATGGCCCCACGCGCCGAGATCGTTCAACAAAACGATGTGTTTTACATCGAGTTCCTGCGAAAGAACGGCGGCGTCAATCATCCAGGGCAGATTGGTGGCGCGAACGCGGTTGTTGATTACGGGACCGGCGATGCCGAAACCCGCGGCTTCGATCTTTTCTCCGGCGAGATGCGTGGCCGCCTGTCGCGCGAATTCCTTGGCGATCAAATCAAACTGGGCAAAATCCTTGCTTCGAAAGCGCTGGCGAAAAACGGGCGTGAGCTTGCCCTCTTTTTCGGAAAACAGCGCCAGATTGCACTTTGTACCCCCGACATCGCCAGCAAGGATCAAGGCTTTCTCCTGAGGATGCTGAAACGAGTTAAAACTGCAAAAGTTGCACTATGGGTTGTACCACTTTCTGCCGTCGCGTTCGAGTAAGTTGTCGGATTCTTTGGGTCCCCAACTGCCGGCGGGGTATTCGGGAACGGTGGCGCTCTTGGCAGCGCTCCAGACGTCGAGAATGGGATCGACGAGGGACCAAGCGGCTTCGACACTGTCGGCGCGGTCAAAAAGCGTGGCGTCGCCGCGCACGCAATCGTTGACGAGCGTGGCGTACGCGCTGCGCGTGGATTCGCCGAAGCCTTCCTGATAGCTGAAATTCATAGTGACATTGCCAATGCTCATCTCCGTACCCGGGCGTTTTGCGCCGAAGGAGACGGAAATTCCTTCGTCGGGCTGAATATTCAGGACGAGGCGGTTGGGCTCGACTTCCTTGCCGCGGAAGACGACATGGGGCGCGCGCTTGAACTGAATCATGATTTCCGTGCTGCGCTTGGCGAGGCGCTTGCCGGTGCGCAGATAGAACGGGACGCCGGCCCAGCGCCAGTTGTCAATCAAAACGCGCATGGCCACGAAAGTTTCGGTGCGTGAAGTGGGGCTGACGCCCGGTTCCTTGCGGTAGCCGGGAAGATTCTTGCCGTCGACTTTGCCTGGCGCATACTGGCCGCGGACGACGGATTGCGCGACGCCTTCGAGATCGTACGGGCGAATGGATTGCAGGACTTTCAGTTTTTCGTTGCGGACGGCGGTGGCGTCAAATGTTGCCGGCGGTTCAACGGAAGTGAGCGAAGTCAACTGCAAAACGTGGCTCTGAATCATGTCGCGCAGCGCGCCAGCAGTTTCGTAAAATCCGCCACGGCGTTCCACGCCGAGCGTTTCGCTGGCGGTGATTTGCACCTGGTCAACGTAATTGCGATTCCAGAGCGGTTCGAAAATTCCGTTGCCGAAGCGAAGGACCAGCAAGTTTTGAACGGTGTCTTTGCCGAGATAGTGGTCAATGCGATAGATCTGGCGCTCTTCGAATACGCTCTGAACCATCTTGTTGAGCTCTTTCGCGGAGGCAAGATCGCGGCCGAACGGTTTTTCGATAATGACACGCACCCAGGAATTTTCGTTGGAGGGCCGGGACAGGCAGGCTTTGCCGAGCTGCTTGATAATCTCGGGATACACTTCGGGCGGCGTGGAAAGATAGAAGAGGCGGTTGCCGCCGAGATTCTTCCCCTTTTCCAGTTCGTCCAGGCGTTTGCAAAGTGCGTCGTAAGCTTGTGGGGATGATGGCGTAGCGTTCGCCGAGAGAATTGTGCACGGCGAGGTCGTACATCGCGGGCAGGACTTTGCGCTTGGCCAGATCACCGGAAGCGCCGAAGAGAATCACCGCACAGGGGTCGGTGACACCGCCGTAGGACACTCCTGAACGCACAGTTTCGGCATCCATGCTTGCTCCTTGAACAAATCGCGCGCTACGCACTTCGAAGATGCAGACCAGCAGGGAAAACTATACCTCAACCCCGAGCTTAGCCAAGTCGGTCTTGAGTTGCTCCGGATTCTGAAAGTGAATGGTTTGAAATCCAAGCTTCCGCGGACTCTCCAGATTCAACGGACGGTCATCTATAAAGATGCATTTCTCGGCGCGACGTTGCGTAACTTCGAGGGCGACGCGAAAGATAGTGGGCTCAGGTTTGCGGGAGTGAACATAGCAGGAGCTGAAGAAAACCAGAAAATTCTTGCGAAGCTTGAAAGCTTCAATGCGGTATTCGTTGAGCTCAAGGGGTTCGTTGTTGATGGCCCCGATGAAGTAGCGGCGCTTGTCGGTGACGGCGTCGAGGACGGCGCGGGAACCCGGAAGCTCTCTCGATTGGGCGAACATGAATGCGGTGAACTCTTCGCGCGTAAAGGGCCGCGGACGATAGAAGAGCGTGCGGTTCAAATACTCCTCGAGCGTGATCTGGCCGCAATCAAAGGCAGGGAAAGACAGGTCGTGGCGGTCGGCGAACTCCTCCCAATCGAGATGGAAGGTTTCCGCTGCGGCTTTGCGGGAGCCGCGGTCCCAGCCGTTAGTCAAAAGGACTCCGCCGATATCCCAGAAAATTGTATCGATTTCCGGCAAGGCTTCCTCCATTACCAGTAGACGCACAAGGATGATGCGCGCCCCGCACGAGACGATTCATGAAAATGCTTGATTGCTGCCCGAGGTTTATGGCGCTCTGCGTGCAGATCTCAACGCCCTTCCCATCACAGCTTCGAGTTCGGAGAGAGATTGCTCCGGCGTTCCCGAGAGATGAATGCGCACAGCGGGCCGGCTACGGCCCGTCATCGCATCCATGTCTCCAAGCGCGAGGGAAAGCCGCAAATCTCCGAAAGTATAACCCGCGCCTGGAACTTCGATGCGCTCGATGGGCTCGCAGGTAATCATTAAAGCGACGCCGCCGCGCGGCCCCCCTTTATAGCACTGTCCCAGTAAATGCAGATACCAGGGTCCGGTCACAAGCTGCACGGGAAGGCCGAGTTCGGTGCCCATCTGGTTTGCCAGCGCAGCCAGGCGAGCTTTGACTTCCGGAATATTCCAGCAATAGCCGAGAATTGCGAGATACGCCTCGTCTCTGCGCAGCGCGAAGAAGGAGGCGAGTGCGTGCTCGAGATTCAGGCCGGAGATGTCGTGGCGCAATGCGCCGTCGAAGAAGAGAGAGAGTTTCCCTTCCATAATTCGGGGGCGAGGAGCTTCGAATTTCTTGGCGGAAATTTGGTCCAGATAGTCCATCGCGGCTTCGCGGCCGTCGCCGAAGTCGGGATCTTCGAAGGGATTCACGCCAAGAAGGCTGCACGCCAGGCAGGTTGCTACTTCCCATTTGAAAATTTCCGCGGCCACACTTTCGATGGCGGCTAGCTCGATGTTCAGCGAAGGGATATCGAGCGCAGGAGACGAATCGCTCGCATCACCATTCAAACGAATCCCGCACAAGGCGCACCCGCGCTTGAGAATTTCCGGAGAGGCAACATCTTCTTCGATGAAGGGCATAATCCCCTTTTCTTCTTTGCACGTGCTGCAACCGACCAAGTGGGCAATCCGTTGGGCGAATGGAGTGAGATGCGGCGGAGTCCGCAGGACAAACCGCGAGAATCCGCTTTCCGCGGACGCAACAAGGAAAGCCGCAAGTTCGGCCGCGGGATTCTGCTCGAGGGGCGATTGCAGCATGCAGCGCCGGCGCATCTCGCGCACGCCGGCCAAAATCTTAGCCATATCCAATCCACAAAGCCCGCCAAGAAGATATCCATAGTCCAGGACGCCGGAAAATCGTCCGCGAAAACCGCGCGGCTCTGTC
>WNFQ01005636.1_pt1 | contig 12787 bp, 15 predicted proteins | sample 5400171 | NCBI WGS metagenome assembly WNFQ01 (sample SAMN13153356, study PRJNA577476) | soil metagenome | isolation source: 20 cm soil under Madrone tree | place: USA:California | collected 2016-06-14
GTTGCCTCCATCGAGATCTATGCCGCCCGTTGTTTTCCTGAGACTTCGGGCATCTTCGAGCGCCTGCCGGTATCCACCGAGCTGAGCCCGTCTGCGTTCGAGTTCATCGCGCAGTTTCGCCGCCTGCTCGGCATACCACCCCGGGTCCTGGGTTTTCACGTATGGTCCGGGCAGCGATACCGACTCTGACGTTTCATCGTTCATTCGGCCCACGATGCAAATCAGGCCGAGACTGTGGAGTTTTTCCAGATCGTCGTTCGTCCAAACCACTGGGTTCCGGCTGTCCGTTCCCGCGCGCGGCTTGTTTGCCGCGCGCAGAGGAATGGCCAGGGTACCCAGGGTCATGGAGATTGCGAGTGAAGACGTCAGATAGCGATTCATCTCGCTCTCCTTAGCGCTTCGTAGACGGGGCGGGAGGAAAATGCTGGAACATCTTGTTCACGCCCTTGTCGAGGTTCTTTGTGTTCTTGTCCGCCTTGTCGGAGAGCGTATCGCTCGATGAGCTTCGCCAGATCACTTTCTCCGTTTTTGCATCGAAGAGATCGACGACTAAGGTTCCCACTTTGTAGGTTTCGACCGTTGTGGTCGCGTCGCCAAATCCCCCGCCGAATCCCCAGCGGCGACCGCCTCCGAACCCGTTATAGAACGTGTCCAGAGTTTGCTGATTCTGAGTCGTTTCGATGGCAAAGACCTCGACATCTCCTCCCGAGGGAACTTCCGTCCAACCCTTTGCCGCCAGAGCGCTGTTCACTGCACTCTTGATGCGGTCAACCAGGAGCGGGTCTTTCGTTTGGACCTTTTTCCAAGTGTAGGTCTTGTATTGGCCAAAGTTTGCACTGTGGTCGTAGTCGGTTTTAACGTGTTGAGCGAACGAGACGCACGCTAGAAGCAGCATGAGTCCCAATGATGTTGCGATTTTCGATTGAAGCTTCATAGTTTCTCCTTTTTTGTATTTCGAGAAATGTTTTCGCGCGCGAAAGAATCGTCCACTCGCGTTCAAGAGTTCCAGGGGGCCGTTAGATTCCTTCTCCCTTTTGTCGCGAAAAGATTCGGTGCGTTGCGCGACACACCTGCAATAGGCAACAGGGTTGCCAAAGACGGAGGCTTGTAAGCGACTGAAAACAGAGGCCGATTATCGGTAATGGCGCAATTTGGAATGCCAGCCTGCTAGACACGGTGTCCTGATGCCGACGGTTCTGAGTGAACTTATTTGTTTGATTGCGTATCGAACGGATTGGGACTCAGATCGACTGGAGGTGTGAGCCATGCTGCGTCTAAAGGCCAACGAAGGGCACTGTCAATCGATTGTAGAATTGCTTCCCGCATCGTGGGAATCCTGCTGCGAGGGAAGGAGATCCTTGTTGGAACGCGAGATGCCCAGCTTTTGCATCCGGAAATAAAGCGTAGATCTCTTGATTCCCAAACGTGCGGCCGCCCCTTTGGGGCCCGCTACAACCCACCGGGTCTGCTCGAGAGTCTTGCGAATGTGGTCCCGCTCTGCGTCCTCCAGGGTAATTGCCCCAAGGGATTCCGCTTCGGGGGCACTCTTCAAGTTAGCGACAGGGGAGTGCAGGACGTTGCCCGAAGTAAGAATTACGCTCCGCTCGATGAAATTCTGGAGCTCGCGAATGTTCCCCGGCCACTGATAGGAGATGAGTGCAGACATCGTTTCAGGAGGAATTTGTTCGATTTGCTTACCCATCCGGCGGGCATAAATATCGACAAAATGTTCCACCAACGCTGGAATGTCTTCGCGGCGCCCCCGTAACGGTGGCAGAGGGAGAGGAAACACATTCAGACGGTAGTAGAGGTCACTGCGAAATTCGTTGCGCTTCACCATCTCAGCCAAATTCCGGTTGGTGGCAGCTACAAGCCGAACGTCCACTTGGTGAGTCCGGGTGCTGCCCAGGCGTTCGAACTCCTGCTCCTGCAGGACACGCAGCAGTTTGGGCTGTAGTCCCGGCGGGATATCTCCCACCTCGTCCAGAAAGAGCGTCCCTTTATCCGCTAATTCGAAACGACCGATCTTTTGCGCAATAGCGCCGGTAAAAGCGCCTCTCTCATGCCCAAAAAGCTCGCTTTCCAGCAGATCGAAGGGAATTGCTGCGCAGTTCAACTTTACGAATGAACGTCCACACCGCGCGCTGAGATTGTGAATCGCGCGCGCGATCAGCTCTTTGCCGGTGCCAGTTTCTCCTTGAATCAGAGCCGTGGAATCCGTAGGGGCGACCTGCTCGACTTGTTCGAGGACCGATTCCAGAGCAGGACTGTTGCCTATGATCTGCTCGAACTTGCGCGGATTACGCTCTTGGTCAGCGGATCCGAATCTTGCGACAGCTGCCACGAAGAACCTCCTTGGGCGCACTGCTACAGCCTTCAGATGGCCGGCTCAACTCTCCAAAGCGGCACGAACACTCTCGAGCAGCGCTCCGTCATCGAACGGTTTCGCCATGAACTCCACTGCGCCTGCTCGCAACGCCTGCATACGCATTTTTTCGTCGCCATGCGCGGTGATGAAGATGATCGGGATCCTGCAACGCTCGGCGTTCAGCTGTGCTTGCAGTTCGAGACCAGACATTCCCGGCATACGGATGTCTGCGATCAAACATGCAATCTGATGCTGCTGGCCGGACTGCAGGAATTCTTCCGCCGAGGCAAACGATTGTGAGGGAAATTCGGCACTTTGCAGCAAGCCCTGCAGGGCGCTGCGCATCGAATCATCATCATCGACAATCGCTACTAGTTTTGTGTTTCCCTGTGTAACCATGCTGGCAATCTAGCAGCGCCGCCAAAGGAGCGCAATTATACCTTGGTATAGGTCCCGCATATTCGCCCCGAGGGGTGAGGCCTTGGAATTGGGCTACTTCTTGCCGGGCGGAAGTTCCAGTTTCGCCGCCATTCTAACCAATTCTGCCAGCGATCCAGCCTGCATCTTCCGCATCACGTTGCCGCGATGGATCTTCACAGTGATTTCGCTGGTTCCGAGATCATAAGCTATTTGTTTATTGAGCATCCCCGAAACCACGAGGCCCATGACTTCGCGTTCGCGCGTGGTCAGGGTCTCAAACCGTTTTCGCAACCCGGCAAGGTTACTCTGCTGTCGCCGTGCCAAACGATCACGATCCAACGCCTGGTGGATCGCATCCAGCAAGTCCTGATCCTGGAATGGCTTGGTCAGAAACTCCACGGCGCCGGATTTCATGGCCCTCACCGTCATCGGAATATCCCCATGACCGGTGATGAAGATAATTGGGATTTGGATGCCCGCATCAGCCAACTCGCGCTGAAAGTCCAGACCGTTAACGCCCGGGAGGCTCACGTCCAGAACAAGGCAGCTTGGCCCATCCGGCCTCTTTCTGCGAAGGAACTCATGCGCAATCCCGAAAGTCTCGGACTGCAAGCCCACCGATTTCAGCAGGCCTTGGATGGCGGCACGCACTGCGGCATCGTCATCAATAACAAACACCGTGGGAGTGTCTGCGGAGTTCATTCGTGTGCTTCGACCTTGGTGGTTAGAGTGAGGTGAAAACTTGCGCCGCGCGGAGAGTTCTCGGTAGCCCACAGGCGTCCGCCATGCGACTCAACGATCGACCGGCTGATCCGAAGTCCCATGCCAGTGCCGTGGGGTTTGGTGGTAAAGAACGCCTGGAAGATCCGGTCTGCCTGCTGGGCGGGCAGCCCCACTCCGGTATCGCTGACGGTCACCAGAACTTGCTCGTTTTCCGCTTGCTGCGATTTGATAGAGAGCTCTCGCGTGCCATCCACATCCTTCATCGCGTCCATGCCATTGAGCATGAGGTTCATCAGCACCTGCTGCAATTGCACGCGATCTCCCAGAACCAGGGAAAGCTCTGCCGCCAGCTCCGTCTGGATTGATATGGAGGATCGCGTTGCCTCGCCACGCAAGAGGACGATCATCTCTCGCACGACTTCGTTTACGTCCACCAACTCCCGTTCCGGAGTACCCTTCTTGAAGAGTAGACGGACGCGGTTAATGATTTCCGCCCCACGCTTTCCGTCTTTCACGATTCTCATGGCAGCTGCGCGCGCCTCTTCCACATTGGGAGGATTGGCAGCGAGCCAGCGAATGCAGGTATTGGCGTTGGTGACGGCAGCGGCAATCGGTTGGTTCACTTCGTGCGCCAGGGAGGCAGTCAGCTCGCCCAAGGTGGTTACCCGACTTACATGCGCGAGATCTGACTGCGCCTGACGCAATGTCTCGCGCTCTTCCTCCGCCCGCTTGCGCTCAGTGATGTCCATCGCGCTACCCACGAATTCCATCAAATCCCCGGATGCGTTCAAAACAGGATGGCCAACGGTGTGGATGTATTTGACCGTGCCATCCGGGAGAAGGATTCGGAATTCCACTTCGTAACCCGACTTTTGACCGATTGCCCGATCGATTGCCGCTTGCCACTTGGTTCGATCCTCAGGATGAACGCGCCGCAGCCGTTCTTCCCAAGCCGGCATGCCCTTTTCTGGATCGAAGCCATAAATGCGGTACCATTCCTCGGACACATGCAAGACATCTCTTCCCGCTACCCGCCAGGCCCAACTCCCCGTATGCGTGAGCCTCTGCGCTTCCGCCAAGTACGCCTCGCTTCGCTGTAGCTTCTCTTCCTGCAGCTCCAGGATTTTGGCAGCGAATCGCCTATCCACTAAGGATGTCAGCAGAGCCAGCCCGAGGATGATAAAGGTGGCAGCGGCTATTCCTGCGGTACCAAGTGTGGAGATGCTTAGGGCATGAGACAGGTCCGTCGGCACGCCCGAGGGGGTGAAACTGGCGGCGGCCATGCCAGTGTAATGCATGACGGGGATCGCAGCACCCATCACGACGGCTCCGGCTAGCCTTTCCCAGCCGATCCCCGTTTTCTCATGTCGGAAGTGAAAGGTAATCCATAGCGCGGCGAGAGAAATCAGAACCGCGAAAACGACGGACAGGAAGACGATAAAGGAATTAAACTGGCATATGGCAGGTAAACGCATGGCAGCCATGCCGATGTAGTGCATGCTTGCAATACCCGCACCCATCAGGACACTTCCGGCGAGCGCTCGGAACCAACCCATTTTGTGCCGGCTCACCACGCCCAAGGCAACAACCGAAGCGAGAATGGCCGCAAGCAGTGACAGCAGAACGGTCGGCCAATGGTAAGACACGGGAATCGGCAAGATGAACGCCAGCATCCCAATGTAGTGCATGGACCAGATGCCAGTCCCCATCGCACCGGCCCCGCCCAGCAGCCAAACCGCGCGAGTCCAACCGCCCGCGGCCGTTACTCGACCTGCAAGATCCAGAGCAGCGTACGACGCGAACATGGCGATCAACACCGAAAGCGCCACGAGCGCGTAATTGTATGAGCCAATCAAGTTCACGGCAGCCATGTGACTCCATCCGGTTGCCGCGCGGAACAGTCGCGCCGCGCTTCAATTAAAAACTACTCGTCTCCCTGTGCCTCGACCTTGGTGGTTAGAGTGAGGTGAAAACTTGCGCCGCGCGGAGAGTTGCTGGCAGCCCACAGGCGGCCGCCATGCGACTCAACGATGGATCGGCTGATCCGCAGTCCCATGCCGGTGCCGTGGGGTTTGGTGGTAAAGAACGCCTGGAAGATCTGGTCCGCCTGCTGTGCGGGCAGCCCCACCCCGGTATCACTGACGGTCACCACAACTTCGTCGTTTTCCGCTTGCCGCGACTTGATTGCGAGCTCGCGCGTCCCGTCGACTTCCTTCATCGCATCCATGCTGTTGAGCATGAGGTTCATCAGCACCTGCTGCAATTGCACGCGATCTCCCAGAACCGGAGGAAGTTCTGCCGCCAGCTCCGTCTGGATTGAAACGTTGTATCGCGTTGCCTCTCCGCGCAAGAGAACGATCATCTCTCGAACGACTTCGTTGATGTCCACCAACCCCCGTTGCGGGGTACCCTTCTTGAAGAGCAGGCGGATCCGGCTGATAATTTCCGCCGCACGCATTCCGTCTTTCGCGCTTCTTATGGCAGCCGCGCGCGCTTCTTCCACATTTGGGGTGTCGCGCGCCAGCCAGCGAATGCAAGTATTGGCGTTGGTGACGGCGGCGCCAATCGGCTGGTTCACTTCGTGCGCCAGGGAAGCAGTCAGCTCTCCCATGGTCGTCACCCTGCTGACGCGTGCGAGATCCGCCTGCGCCTGACGCGAAGCCTCTTCCGCCCGCTTGCGTTCACGACTCTCTGCTTGCAACGCCTCGTTGGTTCTCTGGACCTCTCGAACTGTTTCTTTCAGGTCATCGCGCGCGCGCCGAAGCGATTCCACGGCGCTCCTTTGCGCAGCGCTCAGCGACCCGACAAACAGGGCTGACACCGTGAACATGACAAGGCGTGGTATCTCTTCGGTCTTTAGGCCCAACGAATAGATCGGAGGCAGGAAGTAATAATTGAAAGCGAGAGCGGATAGTGCCGTCGCGAACAATCCCGGCCCGACTCCACCGAACCACGCACTCAATATGACGGCGCAAAGAAAAAGTGACACGGGAGCATCTTGCAAATGCACCGCCGGCAACCGTGAAACGATCAGCGCCGCAGCGACCGATAGAACAGCAATCCCATAGCCCCAAATTACAGGCGGTTTCGGCCATAAAAGAGGATTGGAACTGGACATCCTTCTCCTCCGGCACTGCGCGGTGTAGATTCCTGCAACCAAAATCTTAGCATCAGAAAGTGTCCGGTTCCCATCAAGCCGGTCATGTAGCGCATATCAGTCTTCCCTCGGGGAGAGGTGCGCTCTTGATTCATCCAGTCCCATAGACGAAGTGCCAACACTTTGACAGGTTTGCGTGTCAACTGCCCTCGCCACGGCCATCGTGGTTCCGCATATCCCCAACCTTACCAGATACTTCCACGCCGTCTTGTCCCTGGATAGCCCTGGCAGACCGAGTGCTTTTTCAATGGCGTCTAGCATTTCCCGGTGAATAAATTCGCAGCGAGCGAGCGTCAACGTGACAGCGAAGCTAGAGCAAGAGACGGGACGCAGATAGGAGTACAACCATGAAACCTTTATCCATTCTCGACTGGTATCGCATTCTGCGCGCGCACCATCAGTGGACAGTATTCCAGTCGATTCGATATGCGCTGTGGTTGGCGCGCTAGCCAGTTTCTCGTATCTTGTGTCGCAGTGGCAGTGGAGGCTCATGGAAACCCGCACGTGAAGCCGACCGTTTGGTGAGCTTTCAGAAAGTGACAAACCTTTCACCTTGATGCCGCCAGCGCGGGAACGCGAGAGAGCTGTTCATATTCTTCTTCAGATAGGCGCAGGGAAGCCGCCGCAACGTTCTGCTCGAGATGTTCGATCGAGGAAGTCCCTGGGATGGGCAGCATAATGGGAGATCGCCGCAGGAGCCAGGCCAGCGCTATTTGCGTGGGGCTCGCACCGTGTGCTTGCGCGATTCGATTGAGCACCTCGCCGGCAACTTTGCCTGCTCCCAGTGGGAACCAGGGAATAAAGGCAATTTCATTGCGCTCACAATAATCCACCACGTAGTCCCATTCGCGGTCGGCAAAACTATAGCGGTTCTGCACGGAGACGATAGGGACAATTCTGCGCGCTCGCTCGATATGCTCTTGCGTGACGTTGGACAACGCGACCAGGCGAATCTTGCCTTCGTTTCGCATCTGAGCCAGAGTTTCCACCGATGCTTCAAACGAGACGACGGGGTCCGGAATATGCAGTTGATAGACGTCGATGCGTTCCAGGCGCAGCCTCTTGAGGCTTCCCTCAACCGCCTTGCGAAGGTGCGAGGGAGTTGCGTCGTGGGTCCAATGATTCGGGCCGGGACGGTTCCAGCCTCCCTTGGTGGCAATTACAAGGCCAGCCGGGTAAGGAAACAACGCTTCGGCAATCAGTTCCTCGCTTACGTTTGGGCCGTAAGAATCCGCGGTATCAATGAAATTGATATCCAGCTCTATGGCTCGTCGAAGAACAGCTGACGCCCCTTTGGGATCTTTTGGCGGCCCCCAGATGCCCTCGCCGGTAAGGCGCATCGCCCCGAATCCGAGACGATGCACGGAAATTTCCCCGCCGAGCGAAACATTTCCAGCTGCATTTGGAGAAGGTTCTTTCTTGTTCATGATTAGCCTCCAAAAATTCTTTCTTTAACGTGATCCCACTCTGATTGTCTGTATCTCCTTACTTATTTGGAAATCGTTGCGTTTCTAGCCAAGCCATTGTGGGTTGGCGACGGTGCCGTCGAACTGGTGTGTGGTCTTATAAAGTTCGAACTGGCCTGCTTCCGCTGCCTTTGCGGTTCTAGTCAGAAGTGCAGCAACTTGGGAAGAGTTCATCGGTTGAAAACTGCGGGCAGCTTGAAGAGCTTGCTGAAGAATCGGGAGCGAATCGCAACCCGTGATGACGACACTGGTGGGAAGATTCATAGCGTAGTGCAGGCACTCCACGGGGGTAGCCGTTTTGCTCTTGAGAATAATGTGATCACCCATAGGTTTCATACCCAGTACGCCGATGCCGTTCTTGAGCAAGACGGGCAGAACTTTCTCTTCGAAACTATTGAAGTGCGCGTCCATTACGTTGAGTGGCATCTGAACGGCATCGAACGCGAAGCCGTGCTTTGAAGCGGTGGCCAGCATTTTCAAATGAATGCCCGGGCTCTTGTGGCCTGTGAAGCCGATGAAGCGAATCTTGCCCGCCGTTTGCGCCTCCAGGACGGCCTCCATCCCTCCGCCTTCGGCAAAAATGCGATCCGGATCGGTGTCGCGAATCACTTCGTGAAATTGGAGCAGATCGATCCGGTCAGTCTGAAGACGGCGCAGAGACTCGTTGATTTGACTCGCGGCGGCGGCCTTATTGCGTCCATCGATCTTGGACATAAGAAAGGCTTTTTGCCGGTAACCGTCGCGCAGCGCGTTGCCCATTCGGATTTCACTCTCGCCGTCGTTATAGTCCCAGCAGTTGTCAAGAAAACTGATCCCCTCATCAAGCCCTGTGCGGATGATCCGAATGCTTTCCTGGGGATCCGCCTGTTTGCCGAGATGATAGCCACCGAGCCCAATGAGCGAGACTTTCTCTTTGGTGCGGCCCAGCGTTCGATACGGGATACCATTCTTGGATTCCAATCGCGGGACTTGTTGGTCGGTCACGACGTACCTCCTGCTCAAGCGGCGCGCTTCTGAAAGAACCAACCCGATTGCTCGTGAAGTAACGCAGCGTACGGAGTCCGGACTATTTGTTTTCACGCAGCGACCGAATCTGCCAAAACGTCGCGCAGATACCAGAGCAGCGGCATTTCCGGTTCACCGCCGAAAGACTGCTCAACTCCGTTCACCTTAAGTGGAATCATTTTCTTGCCCTCGCCCAGCACGTGTGTAAAGGGAATGAACTTCAGTCAGCTATGTCAATTCCCCTCCGAATCGACGCCGGATCACTTCCGCCCATCGCCGTTAGAACCCAGATGCGCACGTTTTTCCATTTGCAGAATCACCGCCGAAAAATCTTGCTCGGCTCCTTCGTCCGATTGCCTGGCATTGATCTCAAAAGCAGCCCCCGCTGCGGGCATTCGTGCGCCAACGGCATTCGCGAGATCGAAAATCAACCCGAAATCCTTGTTCATTAGCCGAATCGGAAATTGCGGGCTGTAGTCGCTCTTCATCGCTCTTTGCAGTTTGCCCACGTGCGCAGGTGCGACCACTGCCGTCTGGGACAATACGTCCAGCAAGCGATTGCGATCAAGACCAGCCTTCTCACCGAGGGCGACGGCTTCGGCAATCGCCTGCATTCCGATTCCCAGTAAGGTGTTCACCACAAGCTTCATCGTCGCTCCGGAGCCGCTTGGCCCAAGATAAAAATACTTCTTGGCGATAACGCGAAAGATCGACTCGGCAGCGTCGAAATAGTTCTTGTCTCCGCCCCCGAACAGGGTCAACAATCCGTTTTCGGCGGCAGGAGTGCTCCCCGATATAGTCACGTCCAGAACCTCAACTCCGTGCTCCAAACCAAGTTTCGAGAGCTGCTGCGAGGTCTCTGGATACACCGTGCTCAGATCGATGATTAGCGAGCCGCCATGTGCATTCGCGAAAACGCCGTCAGGCCCTCGATAAATGTCCAAGACAGCTTCATCGCTTGGTAAGCAGGACAATACGACGTCGCAACTGGAGGAAAGGCCTGCAACACTGTCCGCGACGGTACCGCCGAACGGAATTAACTCCTCCGCCTTGGCACGGTTCCGGTCGCACGCTGTCAGCTTGAAGCCGGATTCAAGCAATCTCCGCGCGATCGGCCGGCCCATGTAGCCGACTCCGACAAATCCGAGCTTATTTCTTTCCGGAGTGATTGCTTTCATGGTGAATTGGCCTTTCGCTGAGGACTGAACGAGTTGAATTGGCATATTTTCGCGGCTCCTCGCTGGCGGAGTTGATATGGAATTCGAACTTCACACTCTTTTTCGCGAATCCCGCGGTGATCTGCAGCACTTTCGATTTCTTGCAAATCGCTGCTCGCTCCGTGAGAGAAGCACGCGGCGTGCCTTTTTGGGAGGAAAGCCAAGAGTTGTTGCAATGCACTGATAACGAGGAGCATATAAGGGGGAAGCGGGCGGACCTGACCCTTTGAGCCGGACGCACACATGTCGAACTGTGGGACGGTGTCAATTGCCTGGCAATTCCGGTGCAACGCGGCTACCGGTCCTATAGGGGATACGCCCACATGCTGATTCGCTGTCAGAAATCGGGACATGGCTTGGGAGATGCGCGGGCACGGAGAAATTCATGGAACTGATCCCCGATTGCAAAGCCCTTTCGCATCATACAGATGTGCGCAGCTCGATCGTGATGAACACGAAGAAATCTGGAATTGCAATTGCCAGAGAGGGGACCAGGTTTGGCCGCCCGGCTAAGAAGAGCCGCGTGGCAATCGGAAAGAAAACGAAAGGCTGATCGCGATCGAAGCAGCTGGATTGGCCACAACGTCCTGAGAGCGGTCAGATTACGAAGCACGGTTAGCAATAGCCCTGTCGTTGAAACGGCCAATGGGAACGAATGAATATAAAGGGGGTTACACATAATGGAGAATGACGACGCCAAACATCAATTTTCGCGCCGCGGATTTCTTGGAATCGGCTCAGCTGCCCTGGCGGCTGCGGCTGGCAGTATGGCGGTAAGTGGCGCTATGGTGCAGGAGAGCAAACGGCCGGCTGGCCGGAGCGCAACGGATCCCGGTCCCATAAATGCGCCACTAGACGCACAGATACTTGCACAATGGGCAAGCCCGTATGGACAAGACTGTATCAGTGTGTGAAACCGTTGAGTAAAAGGTGGGGTCGTCAGTCTCCGCCCGTGCTGCCCGTTGCGCTGTGTGAGTCAGGTACGACTGCCCGCCTAAGGAGCGAACTCGCCATTCACAGGCTATCGGACGTGCGCAATGAGCCAAACAACGCCGCACTGCATAAGACGGAGATCGCTGTCCCAAGCCACAAAGCCGCTGAGATCGAGTAATGAATGATGACGGCACCCAAGGCCGCACCTAAAAACATTGCAGAGACCGACCCAAGCCTTCTCGCCAATCTCGGGTTGTTGCCGTTCGCGATCGAAGAGTCCGCGGCGATACCCGTGATCGTTAGGGTCAGGACCGTTGTCGTGAGATCGGGCATTGCGAGTTTCCGGACAGCGGCATTCCGTGTGCCCATCGCGAGCGCCATTAGGACAATCAGAGCAAACGTTTGAAACGAGTCTTCCAGCAAATGTCCTCTATATCCGGTGGCACAAAAGGACGCAGCCAACAGAAAGGCAATTTCCAACAGGAACGCTTGTGCCGCGAATTGAATCTGTGCGAGCTTCTTCGGCGCAACGCTTACCGCGCGCCCTGCAATGCCTCGTGGGTACCTCCTCGCAAGCATTTCCAGACACCATGATTTTAGCGCTGAGGATATAGCACGTCTGTTCTGTAAACAAACCCAATCGAGGTTCTCTGGGCACTCCACTGAAATAGTGGTGAACAGGCCGGACCAGATCAAGGTTGAAGTAAACATCGCCCTAATCAACCTCGGGAAAAACGGAAAGGAAGCGGCTTGAAAATGCGGTTCGGTTGGAGTTCGGGTTTGCGACTGACAGCGGGAGCCAATCTTTTCTCGTAACTGATTGAAAGGAAATGGCGGGGACGACGAGACTCGAACTCGCGACCTCTGCCGTGACAGGGCAGCGTTCTAACCAACTGAACTACGTCCCCGCTGAAGGGTGAAGCGTCACAATGGTGGGCACTGTCCGATTTGAACGGACGACCTTTCGGAGCGACGCGCAGGGTCAACGCGAGTGCGCGAATGGTTCATTCTTGCCGGCAAATTTGTTTTTTCTCCAAGGCCCTTTTCTCCAAGGATCGATTGCCGAATAGCGCAGCCGTCCGCCGGGGCTGAGGCTGCAAAAGGCATGAGTTTTCGCGAGAATTCGCGCGGTTCCTTGCACTTTGTGCGGGGTGCCAGTAAACTCGTTTTCTTGTTCATACGCAAAGGAAACGCACAGAGATGCTGATTGTCCGGGATTATGTGGCGCACATGGCCAAAGAAGTGGTGAAACGCCTGGTGGAGGGCGGCCACATTGAAACGAAGGCGGGCGACGCGGTGGCGCATCGCGTGCGGCTGCGGATGATGGAAGAACTCACCGTCGAAGACCGGCTCAACGAGGAAGTGCGGGAGCTCTTGATCGTGCATCAGGACGAGATGCGGCGCACGGGCGTTTCGTACCAGGAGATGTACAAGAAAGCGAAGCAACAATTGGCGAGGGATCGGAAACTGATCCTCAGATAGAAACTGCAAAGCAGAA
>WNFQ01006308.1_pt1 | contig 12786 bp, 27 predicted proteins | sample 5400171 | NCBI WGS metagenome assembly WNFQ01 (sample SAMN13153356, study PRJNA577476) | soil metagenome | isolation source: 20 cm soil under Madrone tree | place: USA:California | collected 2016-06-14
AACGTTAGCGGCAGTTGAATTACATCCACCGCTTTGCGGGGCGTGTCATCATCATCACAGCCAATATCCACGCCATTTCTTACCGTGCGTCTCTTTTGAATAACCGTAGTGTCGTGCTCATCCTGCTGGGTAGTCTTCGTGTGGTCTTTTACTGGGGCAATGCAATCCCAACTGTTTGGTATCCCCCAAAACGTGTGGGGTCTGGTTGCTATCTGTGCCGTTGATCTGCTATTCGTTAGCAGCCTTTCCTTCGTGCGGGACAGGATGTACACTTTATTCTTTGGTATCCATGTTATCAGCGTTACCGTCTTTCTGCTTGCTGTGCGTCGTTTCTCTGCTTTATTCTTTTTTCTTCAACACTGATCGGCCCTCAGACGTACAAACACGCTCCAGCCTCTTTGCCCTACGTTCTAACCGCCGTCGGCCTCTACGTCTTCGATCACCTCGCCCGCATTGCCCGGACACGGTATACCACAGGATGGCTGACTGCGGAGCCCGCCCTAAACGGCGGCACAACGCTCGTGCATGTTCCCTCCCTTCGAGCAGGCTGGCGTGCTGGCCAGCACGTCCGCGTTCGTGTTGTCAGCAACGTGTGGTTTGGGTGGTGGGCGACTTGGTTCCTGTGTCGTGCGCGACCGTTCACTATCGCGACGGGATCGGACTCTGGTGGAATGATGCTTCCGATCAAGGCTATGGGCTCCTGGACCCGCAACTTGTTACACATGGCCGGGGAAGCAGACGATGCACGCCCCGAACCAATGTATACTGATCTCGAGCACGGACGGGGACCAGCACGTGGGGTTCGTGTTATTATTGAAGGTCCATACAGTAAGTACTAGGTGTTAGCTGTATCAGTGGTGGTGCTGATACAATTACTCTTATTCTTTCAAGGCGGTCCAGGATATACTCTTTATACTGCCTATTCGGGAACCGTCCTTGTCGCTGGTGGCAGTGGCATTTCATATGTTATGAGCGTCCTTGATGACATGTTGCGAAAGCATGCGAGTGGCATGAGTCATGTACGCGTTATCGAAGTCATATGGTCGGTCATGGACCCAGGTAAGGGAGCGAACCGAAAACTTTGGTTCCTGAATCTACAGTTGACGAGCACTACACATCAGATTCGCTCTACTCTCTGCTCCCCGAGCTTACCCCACTCATGCAGCCACGCTCTTCACCGCATACCTCTCTCTCCCTCCGGTTCAACGTACACTGGACCCGAGTCTCTTCTCGCCCACCACGCGTGGCGCGCACGGCGCTTCCACAGGGAGTGTACATCCGCCCAGGCCGTCCTGACATTTTTGACACATTACAAAGCGTAATCACTGGAGTACGCAGTGCTTACTCGACCAACCGGAAGAACAACTCAGGCTCAGACCTCCCTAGCGGCATTGTCATTGGTTCGTGCGGACCGGCCGCACTCATGGACAATGCCGCTAGGGCCGTCGGCCGTGTAAGTTGGGCGGACTGGAAGGACGTGGGCGGCGTGGAGAGCATCGAAGAGTGCGTTTGTCCTTTTGTCCCTATCCTTGTCGTCGCCAGCCGTATGCTCATATCCCCGGACAGGGTGTTTGGGTGGTGACGACTTTATTTTCATGAGCAATACTGGCCAACTTGAAGCTCAGATGGCTCTATGGTAACGATTTAAATGAACGGAAGGAGATAGATGTCCTGATATTTAAGTTATTGATCGTGGTGAGTTCCTTGGGTTTAATACCTGGGTATTTAGGATCGTATGTACCAGGGACGGTGAATGGCCGATGGCTGTATGACATACGAACGTTACTACTAGGGTCGTACAAACACGAGTTGTATTGTACTTGTGCAACAATCTGCCGGTCAATACCAGGTTGCAACTGAGCGAGTCTCCTGATTATCTTTCAGTCCTATCGATTTTAAACTACAACGAAGTTGGCTTGAGAGGCGGCAACTCAAAGCCCTCTAGCCAAGGTTCTCAAGTATGTGATAACCCGCTCTTCTCATTGGCTCCTGTTTCGACAAAACCGAGTACCGAGTACCCTCTTTCAGGGAGATCATGTGACCCTGACTTGCCTAATGTGACTGTGCGCCGTGACATTGGCCAGTGCGCTAAAAATAGGCCCGGATTTGTCCGACCAGGCTTAACTGGGTGTTGTCTCCGAGCGGCTGGCTCGCAAGATTGGTGGTGGCACAGGCACGACGTACGCGACCTCTTATTTATGACGAAAGGGCTCCAACTTGATTCTTAGGCTCCCTTCACGGCCGTCTTTGCACTACGCATTGTTCCATCGTCGCTCACAAGAACATTTTTCTGGTCCTCCTGGTTCTCATCAAAAAGCCATCTTGATTGCAATTCTGAATTTAGGGGTAGAGTATCATGCTTTGTTGAAAAATAGGCGTATTTGACTCTGTCAACACGGAGCGCTATTAAGATAGCTTCTTCTAGATAGACAGATCTAACCAGTTGGTGTATGAGGCCTAGTGATAGCATTTGATAGCAACTTGGCGATGGTGATTGCTCGGTCTTGCGTTGACATTTGGCGTGCCTCTTGGTAATTCTGCGTTAGTACACATTAACTTTGCTAATCACAGTCTCCTGATCTATGTAGATGCCGTAACGCAAGGCCTTGGGTTGGCTGTAAGTTCAGTTACAGTGTTTTCAAGTCGCACAGGGAGAAGCTATAGGCACAAGAAGGTTACAACAGTACCAAGTACAGATTTACCTATCTCTGTCCTATGCCTTGGATATGCCCCAAGCAACCTTCTTTTGTTGCGCCGACGCGGGCTTACTCTCTGCCTCTGACGCTGTGTTTTGTGGAGCGATGGGTAGAGGACCATTTTTGACCCCGTCAAGCACGCGCTGTGCGTGCTCCGTGTTTCGTATGAACCAGCCTGCGAAACGGCGGCCGACCGTGACCTCAGATATATGGACCATGTTCTAATCATTGATGATTACAACGTCGAAGATGCGGGCAAAAATTGGGACGTACCTCATTGATGACGAAGTCCATGTCGCTCGTTGAGATCATCTGTCCATCGAGCAGGTTCTGCTCGCTGCCCACACGGCTAACCGACCTGCTCGCGGCTTTGACGGCCATCATCTGCTGAACCATCTCTTCTTCGTCCGCGTCAAGGAAGCCTGCGAGCTTCGCGGCGTCAAGCGAAGTGTACAGCTTGAGGAAGCTTCGCAGTGTTGGCACAGCCGCCTGCGCTCGCACGTCGGCCAGGAATAGAGCCAGATGGCGCTGGGCGGGTTCTGGTGGGGCGTCTTCTGCGTAAGCCGCCAATTGTTCCTGGTCTTCGTATGGCGGCGGATTGGCGGAGATGAATTTTGGGCACGCATAGAGGAAGAGCTCTTCAAAGGCAGGAAGGCCGTCATCACTATAGGTTCATGCAGAGGATATTTGGTTCCAAAAATAATAGACTAGCGAGTAATGTAAAGGACCCACCCTCGAGACAACTTGGCGAATTGGTCACCGTATCGATCCTTGACAATGTTGAGGATGTTATCGTCCAGCCGACTTGGCGAGAGAGCGTTGCAGATGGCGAATAACGCGTACATACGATCGGCGGTTTTGTTGATCTAGTCAGAGACGTTTCGTCATTACCTCGGCATCAATTGGGCCAGCAGCGTACCTGGTCGTATTGATAACTTCTTGTGTGGTATTGTCGCATTCGAAGGATGAAATTTAGGATTTGCACGAAAACCCGGATCGCGTCTGGGTAGCGGCGTAGCATGATGTAGCAGAATCCCACATAATAATACGTCGCAACATGACACGCGGTAACGCGAGTGAAGGGATTCTATGAAAGGACAAAATGAGCGCGAAGTCCCAGCACGCAGAGCTCTTAGTAGGAGGGTCTGCTCACTTTTTGGTTAAGTTCGACATTCTCGACAACTTTGAGGGCAAGAGTAAAGTCGCCAAGCAAAACATGTACGCGCAGGAGCCCGATGAGACTGAAATAGCCCAGCATGTGATAGAGAGGCAACGAGCCGTAGTCACCCACGATCTCACTTGGAGAGTAGATCAATATAACGGCCCGACTAGAAAGTGTTTTCGTACTACGTGACACTTACGTGATCTCGGCTTCTGACTTGCCTTGCTGCTTCGCGACTATGAACTCGTTGATCTTGGATTTTTGGATGAGAGAATAAAGCACGTTAAGAACACTGTACGCGCTCCAAACCTGGGCCTTGCATAAGATAGGCATACCTGAACGCGAAAGCATTCAAGCCACTTGCCTGACTACCATCGGTCAACATGACCAATTCCTCCTCAGTCTTGGTCTTTACTCTTGCGCGCCAGACATAGAAGGACTGAAATTGATAGATAAACTCGTCGACGATGTCCCACAACCACTGTTCGGGGAGCTGAAGTGGTACAGGTCCATCTTCCGAATCTGCGAGGCTATTATACACGACCGGACAGGGTTTATGCAAGAGAAGACGCACTTAAAAGATAATTGAACAGTTCGCAGCTATTCTCGTAGGAGTGGAAGCGGTCATCGATGTCGGGTTGTAGACGAGAGTATACGTGTCGATAGTATAACTCGCGGTAAAGGATGAGGAATAGCTGGTCTGCGTGCGCCCATAAGCACGGCAGAACGAGATCGACGAAGGGGTAGGCACAGTGCTAACCGTCATTAACGAGCGGGGCAATGACCTCCGCTTCGGGCCACTCAGTTTTTGGATAGAATTTTTCAGTGAGGCGATTCCAACCGCTATCGTAAGCGATGGTTATCTCTGCGAGGTTGTTTTCCAAAACGGCTTGATGGAAGTGGACGATAAACTAGGGGAGGGGAAAAAAAAAGTAATTCAAAAGTTGGATTGGTGCGACTCGGATTCGGTTTTCACTAGGCAATACGCACTCGCTTCACCGCATCTGGAATCTGCGCAAACGCTGCTTGCTGCGCCATCTGGTGTTGTACGGCAACGAGGGTAGCTTCATCGATTCTTGGTTGAGCTACAGCGCCAGGGAATGATGAGGGGTAGTGATAATAACTGGACGTATGTACAGACCATCATCGTACTGGCCATTCTGGCCATAGTTTCCTATGGCAAGGTGGACATCGACCTGGAGATCCTCGTCGATATCCTCCGCTGCCCAGAGACTTGCTCGAGGTTGCGACATATTTTCAGTTGTTGTTCGCTCTCTCCCACTCGCCGCTATCAGCCTTTTCCCAGTCGGGCCGCTGACACCGGTAACAGGCGCCATCACCATATATTCTCCTCTCTGCTGCCTACAAGTACAGTGCCGATCCATATCCTCCTTCACCCTATCGTTTCATTTCACCCCAATAATTCCTCGACTTTATAAACAACGTTCGTTACCTCGTCTTGGACACCCACCTCGTCGGAACTGCCAGCAAGGCTCTTATTTTCAATCGGCAGTTCTAATTCTATGATAGCATGTTCAAGAACGGTTTCGTGAGACGGGAAGAGCTTGGAGAATGTCAAATAGACAAGTGATGCTACAGAGAACTGTCACCCAAGTATACACACGCGTCAACTCCTCAAGGAGGTAAATGCTCACTCCGAATACGAATGAGATATCAAAAAGATGTGCGCCAGCGCCTGTGTTTGCACGTCCCTTGACACTATATATAAAACCTGGGAAAGTAGGTGGCACTGAGACTATCATAGCAGCGGCAGCGCGCCAGTTCTGCGAAACTGTTTCAGAGAAATAGAATGTATCCACATTGCAGAGGCCTACTATTCCATAGGTGTACCTATACCTGCCTTTAGGTCGATACATCGAAGGAACATCCACCCGGGTGCGGTGTACGAGCCAGTACTAAGGACAGTTAGGTTCAGGCCACACTGACAATTCCGAGGTAGAGTGGGCATACATCGGTGACAATAATTCCCGTTATAGGTCCGAGAAAGACAGTATAACCGCTCACAAAGTTCAGAAATCCTGGTGCACTATCAAATTGAAGGATGGTGAGGAAACGGATATATGATCGTTCTGGTGGTGGTCCCACCTGGCGAGTATCTTCCATGGGGAAAGCGCCCACCCACCGAGAAAGGCGCAAATAATCTGCCCACGTCGAATGTTGATATAGCGGGGATACATCGCAGCCATTTCATTCCCAGCGTCCAATGAATTAGCTGAGATGTTCGTGGAGAGCGTAGACAGACCAAATACAAGAGATGTGAAGAATGCACAAGCGCGATTATCCCATTGATCGATGAGCTTGAGCGGGTCCCAGAGAACTTGGCCGTAAAGGGAGATACCCGCGCTTGTTACCGCAATACCGATGAAGCTGGCCAACGTGATCGCAATGGGAATTACTAGAAGCTGAATAAATTGACTGATGATGACATGAACTTGTTTTTCAGAACGTAGTTGCGATGAATATCACGCACGCCCTTTCGTTCTTCGCATACCTCTAAGTTTGTTGTCAAATGGATACAGATTCCTGTATAAGACACAATTACTTACAGTAAAGTTCGGCATGTTGACACCTAGAGTTCCAAAAAATCCGACCGCACTGTTGAAAGCACTAAACCAGGCCCACAGCAGCGCATTCCCACTCAAGGTTTCGTTTGGAGTAAGGAGAGATCTATTTGGAGGTACTCTCACGAATGCCCATATGAGCAGAGCCAACAACGTTGGCGGTACTATGATTGATTTTGCCAAGAAGAGATATCGTAGTTTCTGGGGCGAGATGAACAAGAAAGGGAATTGAATGGACCAATAGATAAAGTAACAAAGGATTCCTGGGGACACATGAACGTTGTCAAAATCGTTGAAGGCGACTGAACCATACCAGAGGTAGTTATGTTCGCATCAGCCGGGAAGTAGTTCGGGAGATGAGCTATGGGCGGCCATATGGCCTTCAGCATCTGGGCGAATAGAAGTTGTGTCTTCAGCAATAATGAGACAACAGACATCATACCTGATAAACACACTCGGAACCGATGTAAGTCTGTATACCAAACCAGAACATGGACAACACAATGAGACTGATGACGCTGAAATAGCTGAACCAGAATCCGAATGATGAACGAGCGAGAATGGTGAAGGGCACACGGAGTCGTGCACCGATGGTGCCAGTCAACACTATAACGACCGCAAGGATGAAATGTCCAAGGGAAATGGCTAGCAGTGCCTGCCGCCTACAAGTCATGGATTAGAGATGGAGGACAACATACAGCGACACAACACAGGTACCATGACAGCCCTATTGCAAGCATGGATGATCCAAGTTGCCACGTAGTAACATTGACGGCACATGAGATCCAGAAGGTTACATAGTTGAGCATTGTCCATGTCTGCTTGTGAGGAGGTACGGGGTCCATGTCCTTATTGCTCCAGAAGCTATTTTCAGCAAAGGTCGAGGCCTCTGGTTCAAGAACCCACGTAGATGGACGAGTGAATTCTCGAAGACGGGACTTGGAAAATCTCTGGCCCATAGCAGTGTGTCGTGGTGGAGTGACAACAGTACGTGGTGCTGGGAGAAAACATTTGGAGTTTATATGGGTGTTGAAAATGGTGCAAGCGGACACGCCCCACGCTGTTCATCCGAGCCAAAAGACTAATGTCAACGCCATATAGCAGATAGTGGAGCTGCAATATCCGTCGATGTCCCGAATGAGTGCCCGTCCATGGTAAGCATCGGAAAGGACTTTCAAGTTGGGATGAGCTGAGGGATCACCCATAGGGCATAGGACAAATATCATCGCCGTAGTACGGGTCATTAACTTGCGTGTTCGAGTTGCGCGAGACACGGTGTGAGTGATGACTGAGCGGGGTAATGGCGGCGTAAATGTCACGGTGGCAACAACAGCGCTCACGCGCACTCGCACGTCTTCTTGGACAACTACACTCATCCATTATGGCCACAAAACAGAAGAGCGATGACCGAGGTGCATCCGTATTCGCTACCGACTTGAATTTAACCTATAAACCTCCTCGTTCTCCAATTCGGCGTTTTTTTTGGAGGTGGCGGACCTTGTTTGAGTCAACCTTCGCGTTGTCGATGTTTGAGGGCTGGGAGAAGATTCTCATCGGTGCGTCTTCGCCGCTGTTGGATGATGTTGGTCCCTAGGATCTAATTACGCGTCAAGTGGCTTTGATGGCCATCTTTTGGGGGCTGCTCATCACGGGCATCGTCCGATACCTCCCCTGCCACCTTCAGCTCCTCTACCGGCGCACGATTTATTACCTGTCCGGAACTGAGCAGAAAGAATGGTCATCCGTGCAAGGAATTGGAAATGCCATGCTATCGACCGAAGCTTCCCCCATACACTTGGCAGAGTTTTAAAGCCATCTGTTTGAGTTTTCCGGTGAGATTGTTTGTTCACTCCTGCGTGTTCGCTTACTGACCATGGTGGCCAGTCTCTAGACTAGACACCATACCCCAACTCACAGATCCGCGCGCTGAGGATACAGATTCCATATATACGTTTAATCGCACGCCCTCGCTACCAGTACTGTGTTGCTATGCCACATTTTGTCCGAATAGGTGATAAAATGTCATAGTTCACAATACCTATCTTCTTGCGACGTTTCATGGTATGATCGAATCTGATTTACAGGCAAGTTTTAAGCAAGATGCCGTGATAAAGTTATCGACTGGCGGTGACACTAGTGTGCTGCTGGCCGGGTTGGTTGGAGAACGGCGTGACACACCAACCGACGATAATTCGGCCGATAATGATGCGTGAATGCTGTGACGTATCACAGACAGCAGAGGAATATGAGAAAGATGTGGAGAGCGATAAATGCGCATCCGTTGGGTTGTGTAAGCCTGAGCCATTCGATATTTCAACCCGACCGAGCACTTCTCCATTGGGCCCTTCCCTCTTTTCCTCCCCCCGCAATGTCCGCACCCACAAATGTCCCCGCTCCACCCCTCCCCATGGGCGAAAAGCCCATCGCAAAGCCCAAGAAGCTGCCCTATCCCTTCTGGCTTGGAGGTAACTAACACGCTCCACGCTCCTCCATCGCGCCCCGCAGTTAATTCCGGTCACGCGAATGTCTGCTCACTATTTTCCCCCTCTCCCCTTCGCTAGGTGTCGCCGCAACGATCGCCGCATCGATAACACAGTGAGCCCTTCGTCGTCCATTTCCCGCGACCAAGCATCGAGGCCTCACACCACTGTGATCTAGTCCACTAGATCTTACCAAAGTGCGGCTGCAGGCCTCGGGCGACAAGCGGATGATACAATCCATCAAAAAGACCGTGCGCACTGCGGGTAAGGTCCTATTGTCCCCGCGCCGGCTTAGATCCGCCCTCACGCATAAATTCTCACGGGCAATTTCATGGCAATGACAATCCGTCATGTCGTACAGGTGCTCGCGGCCTTTTTGATGGCATTACTGGAACATGGATGCGGCAGATGAGCTATTCCCTTTGCCGCTTTTGGGCATACGACGAGAGCAAGAAGATCATCGGCGCTGGTGCGTCCTCTTTTCTCTCAACCGATTTCGCGACTCCCGCCTGCGATGGCATTCGTCTGCGCATTCGCGCGGTTTGCTACTTTTCTCTTATTAATGACCGTATCTTAAGACCCCGGGGCTTATATATCTATATTCTCTAGGAGCCAATGCACCTGCATGGAAACTTGCCGTTGCGGGATGCATGGGTATGATCAAAGCCGTTCCTGCCCAGAGGGACCACTGTTAACGCGTTAACGCTTTACCTTTTGTAGCTGGTGGGATCGCAGGCACTATCGGCAACCCAGCAGGTATTCTCACGATTTTTATCTCAGGAGATAAGCATTGATGTCCTTTCGTACTTTAAGAAATTGTTATGGTACGCGATAGCCTTACGGTCGATCTCCGCAGAACATGACCAAACTTTTCCTCCCCAGGTCCGCCTACAGGGCGATTTTGCCAAGCCACCGGAGAAGCGGTTTAATTATAAACATTGTTTTGATGCACTGTTCCGCGTATGCGATACTTTCAAACCTCGTATTTTTAAAACTTAGCTAAGACAATGCCGCTCAGATGGTCCGTGAAGAGGGTGCATCATCATTAACACGGGGAATGGGGCCGAACGTATTCCGTGCAATTCTTATGAACGCGAGTCAACTCGCTTCGTACGTGTCCCTCGTTGATTTGTCCTAGGCTGTTGTTTGACACTCCTACAGTTATGACTTCTTCAAGGCAGAGTTGCTCAAAACTCGCTACTTCAAAGATGACATTTACTGTCATTTCACGGCGAGTTTCGCTGCGGTGAGGATTTCAATGATAGGTGTTACGTGTGTAACAACTGACGTGCGTCGGATCCAGGGTACTGTTGCCACGACAGTCTGCTCACCTGCTGACGTGCTCAAAAGCCGCATAATGAATGCTTCTGGGCCAGGCTCTTCGGTACGTAGCAACTCGCCTCCTCCCATTCTGTTCTTACCAAACCGCACTAGTCTACGCTGGGCGTGATCCGCCACTCAATGCAAACAGAGGGGGCGGCTTTCATGTTCAAGGGATGGCTCCCGGCGTGGTCTCGTCTACAACCGACGACGATCCTTATCTTCCTCACGCTAGAACAGCTCAAGAACTTGGTTGACTGGTCTCGTGCCCGTGGCATTGCGTTGTAGAATGAACACCCAAATTAAAACAAATAGAAATTTCTTATATCTTTCGTGCCTACACCTATCGCTGTACTTAAAACTACGACGACCAAACTTTTTATCTTTGCTCTATGACCATGATAAACTTGGTCGGATATCTTATTATCGCGGGGTTATAGATACGCCAGTGACACTTGGACTGCAAGATTAGGATGCTTTTACAGTCTTGCGGCGCGATACAACGCGATTTTCGCGTAGGCATGCAAATGTATGGGCATTTAAGAGGTACATGACATGACAATTTGATCGATGAGGGAGAGGTGAGACGGAGGGAATGCATAAGCCTAAACCACTGTTCCTGCATTCGACGCAATACGTGGCCATAAGTCCGCCTGGATTATCACACATCAGCATTGTTCGGCGGTTGAGATATACGCGGGTACGGACGCATTCTTTCGCGACGGGACCAGTGATGGCGGAGCCCTTCATCTCACCCTTGGGATTTACGATGACACCAGCATTATCCTGGAAATATATTAGGTGTGTGTATGATCTCTGCCTGGATACACGTACCTCAAAGTAGAGGAAGAGACCATCACGCCGACGCCAGGCTTTGCGCTGGCGGACGACGACAGCAGGCATCGCTGCACGAATGCAAGTCAGTGAGTGAAAGATCGCTGCGACAAAGAAAATCTACCCACTTTTCTTACGAAGTTCTGGTTTCCCCTTCTTCACAGACGCCACAACCATGTCACCGACGCCGGCATCAGGAAGACGATTCAGATGCGAGCCACTGCGATAGGGTTCTATAATATAGAGCGACTTTGCGCCGCTGTTGTCGGCGCAGTTGAGGACGGCACCGACGGGCAGACCGAGGGTAAGCCGGAATTTGTTGCCAGCAGTTCCTGCACCTGTGATCGACGAACTAAGGATAAGGAAAAAGTGGAACACGGAGGGGTGAAAAACGTACCGCGCTTGGACATTTTGTTGGCGGATGGTCTGTTGGGTGTCGGATGATCAAGTCTTGTGTGGCACCAGAGTTGTATAGTTTATCGGCATTTCCCACTGAATTGGCAATTATTAGCACGTCACGTGCTGTTCCTATTTCTGGCAAAGTTCACAAGTTGCACAGCCAGACGCATACATTGAGCCTGGTCAGATACCGGGGCGAGCTCGAGTAGTGAGAGAGATCGACAGATGTGTGGGTGTTCCGGTGCTGTTTTGGCCACTGCTAGTGAATATTGTTGGATTAGTTGTGTGAAAGTTGATCGAGATGAGTTGTCATGTGCGGTAAGCGGTTCGCCGAGTCACGGTTGAACCATCCTGGCCAGGACGTCTCTCGGCCAGACAATCCGAGTCCCCACTTCACCATTCCCTTTTCTTTCTTTCTTAAACTCCCCCTGCCCTCCTGGGCCTGAACCCGTCCCCTTCGTCTCCCTCATCCCGCACATAATACCCCACCCCCTTTCCAATATCGATAATACCGCCCGTCCATGTCCTCGAGTGCCTCTTCAACACCTACCCCAGCAGCTGGCCCGTCCAATGGCACACACCCTTTGCTCACAAACAATGACGAAAAGAACAGGTATCTGCCTCGTCCTGTCGCGGCACCTATGGTATTAACGTGTTGTTACAGCGTCGTCATCAAAGTAGGCATGGTTGGGGACTCTCAGATCGGAAAGACGAGCTTGATGGTCAAATACGTCGAGGGGAGCTTTGATGAGGATTATATCCAGACGCTGGGTACGTCTCTTCTACGTGCGTGTGTCCCCCGTGTTGATCTGCGGCATCTACCCACCAGGCGTCAACTTTATGGAGAAGACAATCTCAGTGCGGCGAACGACGATCACATTCTCCATCTGGGACCTTGGCGGACAACGCGAGTTCGTGAACATGCTTCCACTCGTCTGCAATGATGCCGTGGCAATCTTGTTCATGTTTGACCTTTCTCGCAAGTCGACACTCAACTCAGTGAAGGAGTGGTACCGACAAGCGCGAGGGTTCAACAAGGTATACATCCTTCTCGTACGACGTGGGCTATTGAAGCTTACTTAGAACACGATATGTAGACTGCGATACCATTTCTTATCGGGACCAAGTTTGATGCTTTCGCGACATTCCCGCGCGATGAACAGGAGGAGATCACGAAGCAGGCCAAGCGATTTGCCAAAGCAATGCACGCGTCTCTCATCTTTTGCTCGACATCCGCATCGATCAACGTGCAAAAGATCTTCAAAATCGTGCTCGCAAAGGCGTTCGACCTCAAATGTGTCATCCCTGAGATC
>WNFQ01009664.1_pt1 | contig 12786 bp, 15 predicted proteins | sample 5400171 | NCBI WGS metagenome assembly WNFQ01 (sample SAMN13153356, study PRJNA577476) | soil metagenome | isolation source: 20 cm soil under Madrone tree | place: USA:California | collected 2016-06-14
TACGTTAGGTCATGCGGCGAAGGCTGCAGGATCTGGACAGGAGCACCGCGCGAGGTCAACAATTAGTCTCGAGAAAACCAGTGGTACGATGCGCGGGAAGGGTTCAGTCTCGATCGGACGGGGGACGGTGCGCAAGGCAAGCGGGGCAGGTGTTCAGGCCTTAGGCGTGACTGCCTCAGGTTTCTTTGCGCCATTACCGTTAGAAGAGGAGAGTAATGGTGGATAATGCGTGGGTTGACACGCCTGGTTAGGGTGGTTACATCATTTATTCTCTGATCTATTCTGTGTTTTTCTATTTGCTTAAGTTATGTGTACTGTACACACGCGGTATCCGGGCCACAAACAGTAAACAGTTATTAGTAAGCGCCATTGATTCCGTTCCGAAACGGGAACACGTGATACGACGCGGTGATGGCGAGTCACGACGCGCCCGTTGACCCATACAGTATCGACTCAGACCATATCGACTCAGACTCATCTGACACCCATACCCTCGTATATTTAAAGGGCTCATTCCCACTGAATCCCACACCATTCTCCCTCCCTCCTCTTCCGCCCATTCAGCTGCCATCCTCCAAGAACGAAAACTCCTCACTAACTCCCCTCGGCGCTTGGGTTGGTACCTCGGGGTTTGTTATTCGGCCTTGGCTGCGTATCGGCGTGGCGGGCATGACCACCGAGGTGACGTGTACAGAACAATCGCTGAACGTAAGTCGTGCGCTTACAGTATGCTCGTTTAGGGTTCTCTGCCTTGTTCGAGTGAGCGCCTGGTGGTCATTGGGCACAGGGCAAAACTCAGGGTAGCGGGCTTTTTGCGGAATTTTTGCACTGCACCCCGGAGTCGTCCAGGGCGGGCAGTCTTACCATTTCTTTCCCAAAATCTCCTAGCGACTTTTCGGGGCTATACACGGGCTTATCTTTTGAAATTCTTTCGGAAGGATCTCTGGCCTTTTCTTCTGGACTGGACTGGGTTCATTTTGCTTGCGCGATCCGTGATCATTCACAGAGATACAGTATATCTCTGTTTCTGGCTTGCGGTTTGATGCCCGGTGAAAAAGTGCGACATAAGTGGGGCCGCGAATCTGATGGCCGCTACGGTGCTTTGGGCCGTATCCATGAGCTTATTCATGCTGCCTTATGAATGTCCCCACATCGACATGTATGTACTCGGAAGAGTCCGGCTCAAGGATACCGCATCTGCTCGATTTTACCTGGGCGCTAGGGGACTCTGCATCGGTGATTGTTGTGAAAGGGATCTTGTTTGGCTAGATCATTGGATGCTGAGAACAGGGACCGGATTGGAATATGTGGGTTTCACAATCAATTGATAATGCTGTGTTTCTGTCATGTCGGGCAAGTTGGTCTAGACATTGTTCTTCCAGGGCACTAGGTGGGCGCATTCCGCGGTCGGTCGGGAAAGAAGCACATAAGGCGCTCAGATGGATGAATCAACGCTGACTCCCCATATGGACGGCTTGGAAATGGAAACGACTCATTTTCGGTGCCGCTCGCTGTCGAGGTTTCCTCGGATGGCTCCGGTGGATATCACCAAATTGAGGGGCATGCTGTGTTGCTGTGTATTGTGCTATGCCTTTCCTGTAATGCTGCGCAGCACATGATAGAGGAAATGGAGAGCATTGGAGGGGGCATACGTGGCTCACTGTGCGAGGTGGGTCGGTTAGGTACAATTGTCGTGATGGGAAAAGTGGTGGCGCTCAATAGGAGAGAATGAGTCACTGGGCCGCGTGGGGTTGCCGAATTAGCGGAACGAGAAGCTGTGCTCGATGTGGACAGGGGATTACTAACCCAGTAAGCTGAGCTTGAATTGGAAAGGGAAATTTTCCTCATAATGGGCCGACCGAGTCACCATTGTCCCCTCCATCCCCCTCTTAACCACCATCTCCCCCTTTAGTTTTACTTTGCCCTCTACCACATTGTCGAAAGCTTTGCATTTATTCCCCCCAAGGAATCCGTGAGTCTGCATTCTGAGTTTGAGACGTGTCCGTCCCCATCGTTTCTCGCGGAGCACCCCGCTTTTTGTGAATACCATTAGTTTCTGCCCGTACCGTTCCTGCTGCATTGATTACCAGTCGCTATCGGCGATCCATGCAGTCTGCGGCTTCTTCTGCGCTACCCTCGTCTCCACAGACGAGCGGTGCGATTCTTCCCGATGTGCAGCAGCGGTCTCCGCGTGCAACATGGGCTCACGTCCAACGTCAATGCGACATGGGTCCACCCGATTATCATTCAGTTACGATGACCGTCGTGGCTAACCATCCTGAGTCCCGAGTCGAGAGCAGCGCGCTGATTCAGTCGTCATCACCCAGACTCCCTCGGTTGCAACCACTGCAGCCAGCGCAGCCTGAAGGCACCGTCTCCTCACCACTCTCAGCTATATCCCCAGACCAGTTCAACTTCCAAACCGACATCAGCCGACATGTCGCAAATCTGCCTCTAAACGGTGTCCCACCCGTCCAAATATCGGAAACATCGACCGGTTACTCTGGTGCTCCGCAATCATCGCATGGTCCTTCTGCGCTTTCAACCAACTCGTCTCCCTACCATGGCCCCTTAAACATTCAAACACATCGTCCTCGGACGTATAACCAGGTTTTCCATTCCACTTCGGATCTCGCCGCTCATCATGGGATACCCCAATCGCTGCCTCCGCCACCTCGCACAACACCTCACCGATCATCTGAACCAGAACAGACACCAGACTTGAGCCTATCCACACTTTGCTCGAATTATTTAACTATGTTGGAATCATCTGAGCCATCTTCTATGCCCGAGGGAAACCCAACCGTGGCTCTCCCCATGTCTGCCAACGACGAAGCCGCTGCGCAGGCGATTGCCTCGGCGTTGTTAGGTACTTCTCACAATCGCCCTTCCTCTATGTGCCTAACCGAGCAACAAACTCTAGCGTCGCCCGACTTCTTAAACCCCAGCGACTTCCTCACTTCACCCGTGTCGCCGTGGGACGATCTGCTAACAACGCCTGCTCTTGATGCCGACGTGGGCATGACGCCCACCATTTATACTAGTCCTCTTATGGACTTTGGTGATGACTTTGATAACATGCCATCGCTTTTTGGCAGTACGGCCTATGAAGGCTATGAAACCAAGGAAACTGTGGGGAGCCATCTCTCGCCCTCTGACCTTCCACTTCCAGACATGGATATGGATGATATGTACAAGATATCGCCGGGAACCCCCGTCATCGATGACCCATCCATCCAATCTTCTCTTCTTCACCTAGACGACTCTTCTACCTTTCCGACAAGGCGGAAGAGCGCGCCGACAGGGACTCGGAAGAACATCACGCCGGAGTCCCTTGTTCCTTATGATGCACCTATCCAGGCTCGCATGTACCGTTTACCCTCGGCGACTTCTCGCAAGCAATTGCCTGTTACGTTTTCTCGGAAACGTGCACGAACTTCGGCGCCCGCCGAGGAAGAGGCTCCTCTTGAACCTACTGTTTCGGAGGAGGGTGCTATCAAGGCCAAACGCCTCCAAAACACTCTCGCTGCGCGGAGAAGTCGCAAACGGAAGTTGGAGTATCAACGCGAGCTTGAGGATGCTCTAGAGGTCGAACGCAAGGACAAGGAGATGTGGCGAGCACATGCACTTGTCTTAGAGGCACTTCTACGGGACAAGGGTCACGAAGTGCCTAGGAGGTTAATGGATGCGTAGACTTGTCGTTCTGACTTTCTCATTTCTTTCACTATGGACTGATCGATATATGGCCATTTTTTCATACCGGCCCTTCGGTACTCCGTGTATTTTAACATTGTTTTCCCTTACCCTTTCCCCCTCAGAAACACCCCTCCACTGGTTAGGAGTATCGTCGTATCCCCCCCATCACCCCATTCTGCGCAAAAGCACATGTATCCTGGTTGATGTTTCTGTAGTAGTGTGCTTTTGCCTCGACTGATTTATACTTTTTGATCTGCTTTGATATACCATACAGCTACCATACTATTTACGTGCACGTTTGTTGAAGTCAATGAAATATCCGGTTTGCCGCAGCTCGTCTTGGGTGAAAATAAGATGGTGTGAATCATGTCCCTTGGCCGTCACAGCGGTACCAGCGCTTTCATTCGTCGTCGGCCACAGTCATCCGCTGTCGCCCATCAACCCCCACCTTTTCCCCCTACCACCTCTTCCCACAGCACACCTAGGGTTTGTGGTCAATCAGCAAACTCGATGCTCGAAGGTGGTCTAGGACCAAGTCACTCGGGGATGCGCAATATTACCCTGAGGAAGGTCATCCTCTGTCTCACTATCACCGTCGGCGTTCTTTGGTTTTTGAGACCTTCAAAAGAAAGTCTATGGTCCATCAAAACGCCCGGTGAGCCCCTCCCTGCACCTCCACGTCATTGGCGTCGAGGGGTAGGAATGAACTCATATCCTTTCAGTGTGGAAGCCACCCGTGCAAATGGACACCGACCATAATCGCCTACCTTCGCGTCCCTTGGCCGAGTCCCATGAGCCCGAAGTGGTGGACATCTCACCCACGACACCTACTGCGCCGCCCGCTCATCCCCAAGTTCCCCGACCAACATCACATGAATCAGACCCAGATCCCAGCAAATCTGTCTTCTGCACCACACCACACGATCCGTCCTCACCGCTCGTACAATATGCGCTCATGATCGACGCTGGCTCTACGGGCTCGCGCATCCACATTTATAAATTCCACAATTGCGGACCGTCGCCCACATACGAGTACGAGACGTTCGTGCAGAAGCAGCCTGGTCTGTCTGCCTATGCTGGACGACCGGACGACGCAGCGCAGAGCCTCGATTCTCTACTCGGCGTTGCTATGCGCGTAGTCCCTGAATCTCTCCGACGCTGTACACCCGTCGCAGTCAAGGCAACAGCCGGACTGCGTCTCTTGGGCGCTTCGCAATCTGAAGAGATTCTCGACGCTGTGCGGAATCGCTTGAGGACCACTTTCCCGTTCCCGCTGGCGTCGCAGGACCCGGTCGTAATTATGGACGGAAGTGACGAGGGCGTCTTTGCGTGGGTGACGGCTAACTATCTGATGGATACCATCCGCGCCGACTCACCAAAGACGGCAGTGCCGTATGCCGTACTCGATCTGGGTGGGGCGTCGACGCAGATCGTGTTTGAGCCTGTGTTTCCGTCGGCGATGCCTGATGCTGCACTGCAGGAAGGCGTGCACAGGTATGAACTCAGCTTCGGTGGGAAGAAGCATGTGTTGTATCAACATTCTTATCTGGGCTTTGGGCTTATGCGCGCAAGGAAGAGGATACATCGCTTGGTCAACTTTTTGGCATCTTTTAGCAGTAATGTCAATGGGACGGAACTCGCAAACCCTTGCTTGGCCCGCGGGACCAAGAGAGAGGTAGTAGTCGAAACATCGTCGGGCTCTGATCCCGAGACTAAAAATGTTACCATGGTTGGGGAGGACCTCATCAGTGGCTTTGAGGCGTGCAGGCACGTCATGAATCTCGTGATGGCCAAGGACGCGTAAGTTTCCTTTATGAGCGGGCTATAATGATGGTGGGTGCTAATTCCAAGTCCCTTTTTCTCGTTTCGTAGCGCCTGTGAAGTCAAGCCCTGCTCTTTTGATGGCGTGTATCAACCATCACTCCTGGAGACCTTCCAAGACGGCAAAATCCTCCTACTGTCCTACTTCTATGACCGCATCAACCCTCTCCTCCCACCCTCCTCTGATCCTTCCTCCCCTTCCTCCCCTTCCTCCTCTCCACCTCTCACAGTCTCATCCCTCGAAGACCTCGCAACGGACGTATGCCGCGGACAGGCCACGTGGGAAGAGCGATGGGGAGACAATAAGCTGGCTATGGAGGAGCTTGCGGACCGGCCGGAGTACTGCCTCGATTTGACGTACTTGTACGTCTTGTTGCGGACTGGCTACGAGTTTGATGACGGGCACGCGGTCGAGATCGGGAAGCAGATTGATGGGACCGAGTTGGGCTGGGCTTTGGGCGCTGCGATCGCCATGGTGGGCGGAGAACTCACGTGCAAATCATAGACGGAGATGGACAATACCTCTGAGCTAGATGGCATTTTTGTAATTATTCCATGCAGCGAGATACCTCTCTGGACTTGTTTGTAGATTCATGCATCGGACATACATATATCCTTGCTTTAATACTTCCATTTGGTAGCCCAATCTCGACCGTTGGGTGTTAAAGCTTGAAGCTCGAAGCATCGCCCTACCCGGAGAGGACAGCGAGGACATGTGCTCAACTGAAGTGAAAAAACTGAATAAATACAAGATACTATTAACAATCGAAAGGCGTGGACCCGCCAACTGTTCGTCCATACAGAAGAGGGTAAGGCACAAATGCGAGGTAAACGATTATCTATGTGCAAGGGTACTGAGACGTCAACGAGATCTCACAAAATTACATGGCACTCATGAGGGGTCGTGAATGAATGGAAAGTCATGGTGTGATGAGCTGCCCGCATATTCATGTGAATCTGTGGTGCGATAAAGTATGGAGGGAGAAAGCTAGACGCGGAAGACGGTGAGGATGGCGACACGCCCATCTTGCGGAATGCCGTGGTTGATGCCTGGGAGTAGTATCCGGCCGTGGTCAGGTCAGGTCAGATGAAAGTCTCCAGGAGAAAGGTGGTGCCACGCCGTGACGCACCTTTGCTGCCAGGCTCGAGGAGCCCAGTGCGCCACTCCACTCTGGCGCGCCACCAAATTTGATGTCCTTTCCAAAGGCCACCAGCCAGAGCGCGCTCCACGAACCAGTCGCGGCCGAGGTTATACCCATTCTCAACGATCTTGTGTCGCTTCTGTGAGGGCTCCTCCTTGGACGCACTGCGCATAATACGAATATCATACGGTGATTAAAGTCTTTGGTTAGAAAGGTTGGGAAAACATTTACCCGATGAACCACGCGCCGCTGGCAGCGTGCGTGCCGTTCTGTCGCCAGGCGCGGAAGTGGTGTCCACCTGCAACGCTTTCCCAGCATGTCCCCCAGACGGGGAAGTGTTGCCAACGTGCAGTCCCAGACATTCGTCCGAGTACCCGATCGACCTGCAGTGCAGCACAACGCGACAAGAAAAAGGTTGCACACGGGGGTGATAAAAATCACTAAGAAAGCGACGTGGAGAGCGAGTTGTGTTTTACTTTGTGTACTCGCGGAAGCCATCTTCGGTGAGAACGAGGGGGTCAGAAAGTCCCGAGAGGATTATGTTGAGTGGCTCGCCGAGGAGCGGTGCAGTGAACTGTGGTGCGCTGTGGGTTATCATCACGTGCCTTTCGGAACGACAAACGTGCGACAAACGTCAAGAAAACGGCCTCCATTGATGCGTGGTTCAGCCCATCCCTCAGAGATATCTACGTCTTCCAGGGTATCGGGTATTGCAGTGGGGCTTTCATAGCCTGATAAGACCACTTGTGGCGCGGCGCGGCTGCCAGTTGTCAAGGCGAGGGCATGGTGAAAGAGAAGAGCGCCGGCTACAGGGAAGTTGATGAACATGTCACTGAGTAGCGCGGGAGGAGGGCGGGTGAGAGATGGATGGTGGGGGAAAGGAGAAAGAAAGAATCGTTGGCGACATTTGCGATGATGGGTGACACGGCACCGACACGGCACCCGAGTGCTGCGACTCCCAAAAGGGGAATTTTCCTTTTTCTCTCTTGTCAGTGTCTCAGCCCGTCTCATGGCACCAAAGAAATCGGTTTCTCAGCCAAGGGACAGAGATACAATATCAAAATTAGTGCAGGTGGTTAAACCTCCACCACCTCACTCATCGGACGCGAGAGAAACCGATGGGTCTCTCGACGATGACGAAGATAGTGATGTCGACGATGAGGGCTTGGAAAAACTTGTGAGCGCCTTAGGAGAGGACGGCCTCGACGAGTTTGACCTTGCGCAATTACGCATGTTATCTGGCGCCGCAGCTGATTGGAAGGCAAGCGATGAAGAAGAGGGTAGTGGTAACAGTGAGGAAGAGCCAGGCGCAGAAAGTGGACCAGAAGATGGGGAACCCGGAGACCGGGAAGAGGTGGAGGAAGGAGAGGAAATGGCATTGGACGGTGATGATGTTGATTCTGTTGACCAAGATGCGATTCCACGGAGGAAAGTCCAAGTAGATAACAAGGTACGCCCTTTCCCGCTCTTCCATTGCCAGTTCGTCTTATTTTGTGAGTAGATTGCGCTCGAACGCATACGGGATACTATTAAACTGGACCCATCACTTCCGTGGACGGAGACCTTAACTGTTGCGTTTCCCGAGACGATCGACGTCGACGTAGATGACGACTTGAATCGTGAGCTGGCTTTGTGAGCACTCTTTCGACTACATCGTTTCATTCCTAACATCTATGCCGACTGACTGGTCATTTCTTTACGTAGCTACAAACAAGCCTTGCATGGTGCAAAGACCGCGCGCACCTTCGCTGCGGAACACCACCTCCCTTTCACACGACCGGACGACTTTTTTGCCGAAATGATCAAAACGGATGCACATATGGAGCGCATCCGGCAGCGTCTGCTCGATGAGAGCGCGGGTATTGCAAAGAGCGAGGCACGCCGGCGCGAGCGCGAAGGCAAGAAGATTGGCAAGCAAGTGCAGCTTGAGAAGCTCAAGGAGCGCGAGCGCAACAAAAAAGACATGGAAGAACGACTCAAAGGACTCAAACGAAGTATGTTTCTTTCTCTCTCTGTCTCATTATCATCTCTTCTGCGTTCTAATTTCTATCTCGGTATAAAGAACACAAGGATGTGCTACATACCGCGCGAGCGGACGACGACGACAACGCCTTTGATGTCGCAGTCGAGGATGCCATCGCCGATCGGCGACCGGCGAAACGCGCGCGCGGAGGCAAGGTTGGCAGCGGAAGTTTGCCGCGACATGTTCGTGACAAGAAATTTGGGTTTGGGGGCCATGGGAAGAGGGATAAGCAAAATACTCGCTCGTCTACGGACGACCTTGACGAGTCGGCGGCGCGGAGAGGTCGGAGCGGGGGCGTGCGGGGCAAAGGTCGAGGTCAAGGTCGGGGAGGGAAAGGTCAGACTAGGCTTGGAAAGTCACGTCGTGTAGCAGCGAGAAGCAAATCCTAGTGAAAATGTGCTCTGGAAGAATCTGCGGGAAACCGGCCAGCGACGTGAGGATTGACAACTTGAATCAGCCCGTCCTGGCCCTTCTGAGTATTTCTGTGCACTTCTGAGTCTCTGTTGTTTCATACATAGTAATTATCTTAGTTGTATATCTAGAAGAGCGGCATATATGCACATGTAGACGATGCAGTGCCCCTGAGGGTATTACGGCGACTAGCGCAACACGATGCCATGATCATGTTCTAATCTGTGCCGACTCAATCCAAGGCCATCCAACTCTGCACAGGGATACTCCGAATTCTTTTTACTCGATGACAGGTAACTAATACCATACATTACTACCCCTTACTAACTGTCTCTATTTCCATCCCACTTGTGTCGATAACAATGACTTGTCCTGATAACCCCTGGGTAAGACATACCTTGGGTCCCTCTGCGCGTTTCAAGTCTCTGGAAGTGAAGACCAACTCGGAAATATCCAGAAAGGCGGTGTATATCTGAATGTACATGGAATCAAAGACCTTCGAACGCGTGCACTGCAAAGCAGCCGCAGTGTCATCTTCCGTAATAAACAAGTGGTACAACCCAACCGAATTAAATTACATGCTGGTCTGCCGTCCTGAGAGGCTTTTCTCTGGTGAGCAACTTCAACCTCTTCCACCCAAGTGGCTTGAGACGGAGCTGTTCCCCATTTGCGGCAGTGTAGAGCAGCACACTCTCGGCTCGCTGGAAAAACAACCAGGTATAGAAGAACTTCTCGAATATGTGTCCCAGCGTCCCGCTTGTTTAGAAGCATCGACTTTGGAAATTTCACTTGCAACAAGATGACGGAGATATGGTGTTTCTACCTGCGAAATGTAGGATATTCAGCGAATTTTTTGGCGGCCATTTTTGTATCACATCGAATGTCCTCTCTGTCCAATCTCCTCCGAGTCAATTGAATGCAGGTACTCACACTGGGACCCCATTTCTCGGAGTACTTCAGGAATTTCTTGACATCAAGATTTAACATGGTGCTATAAGAAAAGGTAAGACGGAAGAAAATACTTGTAGTGATGAGTCGGATGACAGACCTGAGCGCTTTCGACTCATTGGAGGGAAAACATTTCATGATAAGCAGGTTCGCATTACACTCCAGATACCAACGACGCCATCGATCGGTCCGACCCATTGGCAGAGTGGTTGCTCGGATGATCCAAGCCTTTCCCATTTGACTGAAATTTAAAAAGGAATAGCATGGCCGTTCTTCGGAATCGAAAATGGCCCAAATTTTTTCCTTGAAGGTAAATTCAAGTTGCCACTCGGTGGTAGCGGCGTCATATACTTCCAAGTCAACCCCTCTTTGGTCAAAAAGGACGAACATGCGGCCACATTACCAAGCATCACTTAAACGACGGAGAAGTTTGTAATAGAGGAAGATGGATTTCCTGCATTTTATGCCAATATGAGCAAGAATGACCATGGCATGACATGTAGGAACTTCGCATTTATACCTGGTTGACCTGTAATAACTATTCCTCCGCCACCATTAGATTTCCTGTTCAGAGCATCCCAAGCAATGAGATATTCTTCGCGGACAAGAAGAACATCTTCAATGAAGCCCAGAGAGGGTAGCTGCAATTCATTGATCTGGGTTCTCGGTATGTACTTCAGGCCGTTGCAACAGGGAACATCTAGTGGTATTTTTCCAGGGTCCTTTCGCCACATGGTCTCATATATCTTCCAGGCCACTCGACCCAAAACCGAAGAGACACCTGAATAGGGAGGAGTCATGATAATGTCGCTCAATATTACAAGAAAGAAGGGCTCTACACACCAATCCGAGGCAATGGCCATTTTCTTACATGTAGCTGGATGAAATGTGGATATGTCCACGGGGAGGTGGCTCTTCCCATATCTCTGATATGACCTCGCTGGGATCACGTAAGTCACGAGATTGATGACGGCGGTGATCCAGTCTGAATTCAGAGGGAGGGACTTGTGAGGGTACAAGTTCTATTTCAACCTGTGAGATGAATGGTTGAACGATGCAATAAATATATATCATGAAACTCCTGGCTGACCTTTGAGAGAATGACGAGTGCCGGATCAGTATTATCGAAGATGTCTGCTCGATATTGCCAGATGTGTTTTCTTAACTTATGGACAGATGCAGTACGGTGAATGCGGACAACGAAAGCATTTCGTTCGCCTTCCGAGTCGAAGACACAGATGAGGTGATTCCCGTCCAGAAGGTCATGTGACACCCCCGCAAACTCGGGCGCGTTTTCGACTTGTCGGCTTTCCTCAAATCAAGGCGGCTGCATCTGTGCTAAAAGGACGGAATAGACCTCACTGCGGAATATTTCCATTCGTGGATCTCACTGGCGAATTCGAGGGCTCTCTGTATTGAGACCAAATTGAAGAAGACCACACGATCATTAACGCAGAATCACACGCACACACGCATGCGCGCCTCTGTTGCGGTACCATGACACCAAGCGTATCCTACTACTGTCCATGTCTGTCTACTGATTCAGTTCCCCCGCCCCCAAATACTCCATCCTCCTCGTACTGTTTCCACCCGCTCCACGAACTCTTTTTCTGCGAAGAATGCGATGCGATCCGCTGTAATCGTTGCGTTTCCGTCGAAGTCAGTGGCTATTATTGCCCGAACTGTCTATTCGAAGTGCCAAGCGCGAGCGTACGCGCCGAGAAAAACAGGTCCGTATCAAGCTTTGGTGCGGCTGTGTCCCCACACGACAATCCTCCCTCTCCTACAGATGCGCACGCAATTGCTTCATGTGTCCTAATTGTCGAAACACGCTTTCCGTCGTGCCCTCAGACCCCCTGGACGCAGACGACGGAAAATCCCTTGTCCCCAATCTGAGTACGGTCGGCGAGCCACCCTTTTTCCTTTACTGCAGTTACTGCAGATGGGATTCTGCCGAAGTCGACATAACGTTCGAAAAGCCCACCGGCCTCGCGGGTGAGCCGTTCCCACGCTTATACTCATTTTCTCAAGATTTACGTTTTATTGCCACGCGCAGCTCAATTGCAGAAGTTTGAAGACTCGGCGCCCGAATCGCTTGAATTCGAGCGTCTTAAAGAGCACTTTGAGCCTTTCCTACGTGCATCCTCTTCCTCCTCCGGCCTCTCCGGCCACTCACACGCAGCGCATTCACACGCTACGCCGGTCAATGCCATCACAGCCGCAGCGTCGTCTGCATTGGCGCGTGATATTCCAGGTGTCGGAAAGTACACCCCTGCGCCGCGCGGCAGGCGCGACAAGGGCGCGCGGGATGATATTCACGAGTATCGCAGTCGTGTTGAGGTTGGGGGCACAAAGGAGGGGGCTAACGTGGATTTCATGCGGCGACTAGAAGAAGTATCGCAGGTGGCGGCACTCAGTCAGCGATGGGCGAACAGCTGGACAACGACGCTACGCTCCAGGTACGCCTCCTTTTTCTAACGGTGTGGATGCACGCATTTATCGCAGTGCGTAGTGAACTGAAGCCCCTGCGAATCCCTCTTCACTCCAAAAAGACGAAGCGTTGTCCAGCATGTCGTCATATCCTCATCAAACCTGAGCAGAAAGCACAATCGGTTCGTTTCAAGATCAAGCTCGTCGCCGCCAATTATATACCGGCCATGACGGTCGCCTTTCCTCCGAGTCCTGACTCGATCCGGCAGCGCGGAGCAGGCACCAAGCAAGCGGCCGTCGAAGACACGAGCGCTG
>WNFQ01002734.1_pt1:0-5000 | contig 12785 bp, 10 predicted proteins | sample 5400171 | NCBI WGS metagenome assembly WNFQ01 (sample SAMN13153356, study PRJNA577476) | soil metagenome | isolation source: 20 cm soil under Madrone tree | place: USA:California | collected 2016-06-14
CGCCGTGAAGTGCCCTTCAAGGATTGCGGGCTGCGCACCCCAAGCGCGCCCGCCGTGAGCGCGGCAGCTTGCCCCGATCAAAACAGGTAGCGGAGAGAAACGTAGACGGGGGCCTGTCCACCCTCGGCGGGCAATCCCCCGAAGGTCCGCGCAATGTCGAATACGAAGCCGCCGCTCTCCAGCCCAAACCCGAGAGAGGCACTGGAGTCTCCCCTCCGGTCATGCCCGACAAAACCCGCGCGCAGATGCAGCTTGCCCTGGTACGTGACGTCAGTGCCGAAACGGACCGATTTCCCCCCGAATTCCCGGGTGTTGATGTAACTGCCGGCCGCGCGGAGCTCCGTGTCCTTCAAGTAACGATCGATAAACTTGAGACGGTACATCGCTCCGAGCTCGACCTGCGTGGGAAGCGGATCCCTCTGATTCGTTTGCTCCGAGTTGAGTTTTCCACCGAGATTGCGAACAGCAGCTCCGAACGTCAGGGGCGCTCCCGCTTCGACTTCGTATTGCGCGCCAAGGTCAACCGCTCGCGAGCTCTCGACCGAGGGACCGACGCTGCTGCACTCGCCGGAGCAGTCAAAGCGGATCTGTACGACTTTGTAGTTGACCCCGGCGCTCAGCCGCTTCGTCAAGCTTGCCGCGTATGTACCGGCAAGGATCACGTCTCGCGGAAAGATGACGCCGATCACGTCGTTGAACGCGTCCGTCACCTGCTGGTCGCCGAGGTTGAGAATGTTGAGCGACAGCGCCGCAGTCCCGTACGACTTGGTTGGCAAGACGAACGAGAGAGCGTCGCCCACGCCAGCGATGGTCTTCGAGTGATGGATTGCCAGCTCGCGCTTGTCCTGGCCGCCGATAGATGCCGGGTTCCACCAGATGCCTTCGCTCCCCGGTTTTTCCGCGACCATTGCCTGCCCCATGCCGACCGCGACCGCGCCCGTCGGTAGCAGTAGAAAGAGCGAGCCTTCGCTTCCCGTTGGCGTTTGTGCCCGTGCCGGTCCCGCGAGGAGGGCCGACAGCCCTACGCTAAAAAGGAGTCGCCTCATCGATCAGCATGATTGGAATGTCGTCACGCACGGCATAGCGCAGCCGGCATTTGTGACAGATAAGGACCTGCTCCCCTTCGCGATACTCGAGCTCGCTCTTGCATTTGGGACAAACGAGAATCTCGAGAAGACGTGCAGACAAGCTCATTTGCCTTTTCCTGTAGCGAGTTGATAGCCGAATCGTGAAAGACTGCCCGGGTTCTTACGCCAGTTGGCGAGGACCTTGACCCAGAGGTCGAGATACACCCTGTCACCGAGAAAGGCCTCGATTTTCTTACGAGCTGCTTCCCCGATGCCGCGAATCTGCGCGCCTTTGCTGCCGATGATGATCGCTTTCTGGCTGTCCCGCTCTACGTAAATTACTGCGCGGATGTAGAGAGGCGAGCGTCCCTCACGAAATTCTTCGACCTGAACAGCCACGGCGTAGGGTACTTCGTCGTGCAGTTGCTCGAGCACAGTCTCCCGAACCAGCTCCGCGACGAAGAATCGAACTGGCTGCGTGCTGATGTCGTCTTCAGGATAGAGAAACGGACTCTCGGGCAAATGGCGCGCGATGCGCGCCATCAATTCCGGAATCCCGTCGCCTGTCAGTGCCGAGATATGTACGACGTCCTCGGCCGCGCCGGCCTCGTCGCGACGGCTCGCAGGAATCGCATCCGACTTGTTGAGAACGGTTATCACCGGAGCCCGCGGTGGTGAAGCCAGGTCGGCTGCTTCCGCCAGGGATGGTGGTTTCCCTTCCGTTGCGTCGGCGAGATAAACGATCACATCTGCTTCGTCGAGTGCACTGAGAGCCGTCGACCGCATCGACTGCTGAAGCAGGTAGCCGGGATTTAGGAGGCCCGGAGTGTCGAGAATCACCATCTGGGATTCGTCTTTCGTGTAGATCCCGACGACTCTGTCGCGTGTAGACTGCGGCTTCGCACTTGTAATACTCAGCTTCTGGCCGACGATGCGATTGAGCAATGTCGATTTCCCAACGTTGGGCTTGCCGACGACAGTGACGATACCAGCTTTAGGCATAGAGGGAAGCTAGCCGGGTTCGAGGGGCAAACGGCAACTGATGCAGTAACCAAAAAAAAAAGGCCGCTCAAGAATCTGAGCGGCCCTAAAAGGTGCCGGCGACGGCCTACTCTCCCGCGTCCTCTCGAACGGAGTACCATCGGCGCTGTAGGGCTTAACGACCGTGTTCGGAATGGGAACGGGTGTGGCCCCTACGCTCCAGTCGCCAGCGAAAATCTGTTGTCAAAAATGAAAGCTGGGGCGGCAGGACTCGAACCTGCAACTTCCGGATTAACAGTCCGGCGGTCTGCCAGTTGACCTACACCCCAGTAGGAACAGGCCCCGGACAAAATACTAAAAATGACATTGGATAGTAGTAGTGATCGTGTGATGTTCGAATCAACCGTTAGATCGCTTGGTTACTGCTAGTCGGTTCGAGTCAACTACAAGGACGACTCTAACCATATAAGGAGATCAAGCCTCACGGGCGATGAGGACCGCTTCGCTCGAAACCGGTTGCCCGGCGTCCACGTGCGGCCTCTTGACGGGATGGTCTCTCCCGGCCCTTCAGGGAGCTCGAGGCTCCAGGGAAGATTCATCTTGGGGGCAGCTTCCCACTTAGATGCATTCAGCGGTTATCTGCGCTTGCCCTCGCTACCCAGCGCTGCAGTTGGCACCACAGCTGGCACACGAGCGGGCAATCCGACCCGGTCCTCTCGTACTAGGGTCCGCGCCCCTCAATCTTCCAACGCCCACAGCGGATACAGACCGAACTGTCTCACGACGTTCTGAACCCAGCTCATGTACCACTTTAACCGGCGAACAGCCGGACCCTTGGGACCTGCTCCAGCCCCAGGATGTGATAAGCCGACATCGAGGTGCCAAACCGCGCCGTCGATGTGAACTCTCGGGCGCGATAAGCCTGTTATCCCCAGCGTACCTTTTATCCGTTGCGCGATAGCCCGCCCACGCGGGGCTACCGGATCACTACAGCCTACTTTCGTATCGGCTCGACCTGTCGGTCTCACCGTTAAGCGCCCTTCTGCTGTTACACTCTCTGCGTGCGAGTACCGACCGCACTGAGGGCACCATGCGCGCGCCTCCGTTACTCTTTCGGAGGCGACCGCCCCAGTCAAACTGCCCGCCTGCCACGGTCCCAAGGAGGGTTTGCCTCGCTCTGGTGAGCACGTCGCACGGCGCAGGGTGGTATTTCACTGTTGCCTCCCCCTAGGCTAGCGCCCAGGGATCAACGGCTCCCACCTATGCTACACAGCACCGTGCAACGAGCAATGGCAAGTTGCAGTAAAGGTGCATGGGGTCTTTTTGTCCTGCTGCGGGGACTCGGAATCCTCACCGAGACTGCAATTTCGCCGAGCACGTGGTCGAGACAGTGCTCAAGTCGTTACGCCATTCGTGCAGGTCGGAACTTACCCGACAAGGAATTTCGCTACCTTAGGACCGTTATAGTTACGGCCGCCGTTTACCGGGGCTTCGGCTCAAGGCTTTTCCCTTACGGGATAACCTCTCCCCTTAACCTTCCGGCACCGGGCAGGCGTCAGTGAGTATACGGCGCCTTGTGCGGCTTGGCACTCACCTGTGTTTTTGCTAAACAGTCGCTTGAGCCGATTATCTGCGGCCCTCCTCAGCATCCACTGTAAAAATGAATACCGGGAAGGGCATCCCTTCTTCCGAAGTTACGGGATCATTATGCCGAGTTCCTTGACCACGTTTCACTCGTTCACCTTAGGCTACTCGCCTCACCCACCTGTGTCGGTTTACGGTACGGACACCAGCTGAACTCCCACTGAAGCTTTTCTTGCCTGTCGACTATTGAAGAATTGAGTTTGGGTTGCCCCGCACTCTTACATTCCCGTCTCGGCTTTCGCCTACGCGGTTAGACGGCCAATCCACAAAGCCGCTCTCCATTCGTTCCAGGGTCCCTTCAGAGGTAATAACGTGCAACTGGCGGGGCCGGAATGTTAACCGGCTATCCATCGACTACGCCTTTGGGGCCTCGCCTTAGGGTCCGCCTCACCCTGCGCTGACTGCCATGGCGCAGGAATCCTTGGGTTTTCGGTGTCAAAGGTTTTCACTTTGATTCGCGCGTACTCATTCCGGCATCCTCACTTCCCAACGCTCCACCACTCGTTTCCACGGTGGCTTCACAGCAGATGGGAACGCTCCCCTACCCCTCATACATAAGTATGAAGACCAAGCTTCGGCGGGCCGCTTAATCCCGACCATTCTCGGCGCGAACACGCTGGACTGGTGAGCTATTACGCACTCTTTCAAGGAATGGCTGCTTCTAAGCCAACCTCCCAGTTGTCACGGCACGTTCACATCCTTCGCTATACTTAGCGGCCACTTTGGGGCCTTAGCTGTGGTTCTGGGTTCTTTCCCTCTCGCCGTTGGACATTATCGCTCAACGACTGCCTCCCAGGATTCATTTTACAGGTATTCGGAGTTTGGTTGGGGTTGGTAGGGGCTTCGCCCCCCCGCGCCCATCCAGTCGCTCTACCTCCTGCAAACACTTCCTGAGGCTCTACCTCAATAGATTTCGGGGAGAACCAGCTATCTCCAGGCTTGATTGGCCTTTCACCCCTACCCACACGTCATCAGAACGGTTTTCAACCCGTACCTGTTCGAGCCTCCACGCGGTGTTACCCGCGCTTCACTCTGCACATGGGTAGATCGCCCTGGCTTCGGGTCTACCCCCAGAAACTAAATCGCCCTCTTTACAGGACTCGCTTTCGCTGTGGCTCCGCGGCCTAGCCGCTTAGCCTACGCTTCTGAGGAGTAACTCGCCGGATCATAATGCAAAAGGCACGCAGTCAGCCATGACTGATCCGAAGACCAGCCCAGCCTCCTACCGCTTGTAAGTATGTGGTTTCAGAAACTCTTTCACTCCCCGCACTGGGGTACTTTTCACCTTTCCCTCACGGTACTCGTTCA
>WNFQ01002734.1_pt1:10000-12785 | contig 12785 bp, 10 predicted proteins | sample 5400171 | NCBI WGS metagenome assembly WNFQ01 (sample SAMN13153356, study PRJNA577476) | soil metagenome | isolation source: 20 cm soil under Madrone tree | place: USA:California | collected 2016-06-14
CGTGCGTCCTCGAGTCCTTCCGGCTGGCGTTTTCGCACTCGATACTCAGACGCTGCAAGCGCGTACATCCGCGCGTTGGGCATCAATCCAAACGCGCACTCGATTCTTTCGTTTGATCAACTCCAAGAGCTCCTTCCGATTGCGCCTACGAAGACGCGGCGCGGGATTAGCAACGAGAGAGAGGAGTTTGCCGCGTATCCAGGGTTGATCCACGATACCGTCGTCTTCGTTCCCTACCCGCTCGTCGAATTTGCCAGGCTACCGGCCACTCAGACCGCTGTCACGCGCAACGCCGCCCTGCAGACAAACCTCGACATGCTACTCGATTTTGCGTCCGAGTGGACGCGGCGCTCACCCGAGAGCTCACAGGCCTTTCAGGCGCTCGCGGACGTCTTGGAAGCACGCGGTGAAATTGCGCGCAATCGTTCCGGCGGCCTGTCGGCGTTGGACGCCGTCCGGAGGGCCAGGCAGGTCGCTACCAATCCGGCGGAAGGGCAACTTGCAGCAACAAAAGAAGCATGGCTTCGATTCAAGCAAGGGGATTTCGTGCAGGCGAGATCGCTGGCCGATTCCGTTCTGGCAAGCGCCTTCCATCCGCTGCCAGCAGATGCGGCAGCAGTAATCGGTCTCGCCGCACTCACTGGAAAGATCGGGAGAACGGCGGAGCTGGCCCGACAGACGGGCGATTACGCTGCATCGGCCGCTTCCGCGCCGGTTCAAGTCATGGACGCCGCAGCTCCTTTCTTCGCGTTTGCGGCACTCGGCGTGTGCGCTGATACCACGCGTGCGCTTGAGCGTCGGCTCGACGAACAACTAGCCCACTCCGTTGCGGAAGATAAGCTGACGCGCCTGAGGGTGGCGGTGAAAGCCCGGCCGCTCAGCATGCTTGCCCCATGCACTGCTGGGAAGTCGAGCGTCGGGATCGATGCAGGGGGCAATAGGCTTTTGAAAATGCAGCAGGCATTCGCGGTCGGTGACACCCGTGGTCTTAGAACTCTGTTTCAGAGTGTGGCTAGCGACGAGAAATCCCAACGCCCTGGCGATGTATCGCTTGACGTCACGTATCAGCTTGCCTGGCTGCGTTCGGCGATGGGTGACACGGCCGCGGCGGTGCGTCAGCTCGATCGGGCTTTGGGCGCGCTTCCAAGTTTCAGTGCCTCATCGCTTCGCGAAGCGGGTTCCGCCGCAGCAGCCGGACGGGCGATGGCGTTGCGCGCCGAGTTGGCGAACGCTCAGAGGGACATCGAAAGCCAGAGAAAATGGGCCCGGGCGCTCGCCGATTTGTGGGCGACCGCCGATGCTCCGTTGCAGCCTGTGGTCACGAGAATGCGAGCACTCACCGCTCCAGCGTTCAAAAAGTAGCGTCGTTGGTATTCACCACCGTCAGGGAGGTTCGATGATTACGCGGTCCGCCCCACCTCGCGCTGCTGCAAAATGGATGGCGATCACTAATGTTATTGTCGCGCTCGGCTGCACTTCGCCCGGTGGGTTTCCTCCCCCACGCCCGGAATGGAGCACACCCCTGCCGCCCGGAGTTGAATCGGACGCGGCTACATTTCGCACGCGCGTCGGCAAAACTTTTCCGCTAAGCGGCAACGACCACGAGCGAGCACGAGCGGCGACTTGTTCTCCTGGTTCGCTTGATGCTCTTGGTTCCCCCCGGACTCTTTGCACGGTGGCGGTCAGGATCGAAGCACTCGGCGATACCAGGCTGATCGACCCCGATAACGCTCCCGCCTCCGGTGTGGCAGTGGCTCGTATCGAGAATCTCGATTCTTTAGACACTGAGGCGAAGTTTGGATTCCGACCCGGCATAGAAGACGTGTACTATCTGTGGGTCGACAGGAAGCCGGGATCAGTGAAAGCACGATGGACCATTTTGCAAGTGCCGATGGGTGCGGGTACGGTTACCGCGGGGTATCAAAAGGACCTCAAAACCTGCCACACTTATAAACCAGTGTCTTCTGAGGCAGACTTCATTGAGTACAATCCCCACGGTCCGTGCCCAAAGCTGGCTAGCGCTCAGAGGGCGAGTACTAACCAAGCATCACTCGTATCTACGGAAGGGTTCACCGCACTCCTGGGACGTGTTGCCGCCTTTCTTCGCGGTGAGTTAAGCGCAGCGCAAGGTGGATGGATCTCTTGCAGCGCAGGGTGTTGCACATAACGAATGTAGAGACGTAATCAGGCATTGATTCCATCGACGTGCCTGATAGTTAATCCTGCCGCTGGCCGCGGAGCGGGACGCGCAACGCTCCCATTGGTGCGTTCCGCGTTCGCGGCGTGTGGGATCGACGTTGTTTACGAGTCCGCGGGACCTGGCGACGAAGAAAGGCTCGCCGAGCGGGCTGTGCGCGACGGCGTGCAAACTATCGTTGCGGTCGGTGGTGACGGCACCTGCAGCAGCATTGCGAGCGCGATTCTCCGTTCTGCCGCTCCATGTCGCCTCGCTGTGGTCCCCACTGGAACTGGCAATGATTTCGCGAAAACGCTCGGCGTGAACCGATACGCCCCTGAGCAGGTCGCCGATCTCGTAGTGCGCAGAGAGGCGACGCGAATTGATGTGGGCCTTGCTGACGGTCACTACTTCCTGAACAGCTGCGGGTTTGGATTTGATGCTTCTGTCCTCGAGGCGAGCAATCGCGTCCGTTTTCTCAAGGGAGACGCGGTTTACATCTACTCCGCCCTGGGCCAGCTCTTCACTTACCGCGGAATTGAGGTCTCGGCCAACGGCGTGCCCGGCGTGAGGCGCGGCCGAATGCTCATGGTCACCGTCTCCAACGGA
>WNFQ01004951.1_pt1 | contig 12780 bp, 9 predicted proteins | sample 5400171 | NCBI WGS metagenome assembly WNFQ01 (sample SAMN13153356, study PRJNA577476) | soil metagenome | isolation source: 20 cm soil under Madrone tree | place: USA:California | collected 2016-06-14
GTGGCGACGGTGCTCCTCATCGCGCTCGCCGCGGCGACCTGGGTGCAGGTGGGCTACTGGCGGGACAACGTCACGCTCTACGAGCGCGCTCTCAGGGTGACGCACGACAACTTCGTGGCGCACACCAACCTCGGGAGCGCCCTCCTCGCGGAGAACCGTGTGTCGGATGCGCTACAGCACTATCGGGAGGCGTTGCGGATCAATCCCACGGCGGGCGTGGCTCACGCGAACGTCGGCGTGGCGCTCGCGGCCAGTGGCGACCATGCCGCCGCCATGGCGGCTTTCGAGCGGGCGCTCGAGCTCGACGGTCGCGATGCAGCTACGCACGTGCGGCTCGCCGACCTGCTCGCCGGCGAGGGCCGCCTCGCGGACGCCATCGCGCACTATCAGCAAGCGGCGGCACTCGAGCCAACCTCGCCGACCGTCCACAACAACCTGGGGTTTCTCCTGGCTGCCCAGGGGAACCTCACCGAGGCGGTCGAGCACTACGCCGAGGCCCTGCGGGCGGATCCCAACCTGGCCCCTGCTCACAACAACCTGGGACTCGCCCTCGAGGCACTGGGACGAGGCGACGAGGCGCTCGTTCACTACTCGAAGGCGGTCGAGCTCGCGCCGGCCGAGCCACGGAACCGCATGAATTACGCCAAGGCCCTGGCACGTTCCGGCCGTCGGGGCGATGCCATCGCTGAGCTGCGCGAGCTGCTGCGCCGGCGGCCCGACTGGCAGGCGGCCGAGCGGGAGCTGAGTCAGCTCCTGGCGGCCGACCCGGACCCCGCTCGGAGAACGGAGGCGGTCGCGCTTGCCGAGGAGCTGGTGCGCACGACGAAGACCCCGGACGCGGAGCTGCTCGCGATACTCGCCGTGGCCTACGAGGGCGCGGCGCGATTTTCCGATGCGCTACGGGCCTGGAGCGACGCCCTGACCGCCGCTCGATCCACTGGCCGCACCGATCTCGTCCCGGGCCTCGAGGCGGCGGTGGCGGCTTGCCGCGGGGGAAGCCAAGTCGGGGGCACACGCTGAGGGGATGTGGACGCGCGCCGCCCGTGCGACAGGTCCAAGGCAACGCACGGGGAGCGGATCCGACGTGCAGGGCGAGGGCGCAACCGCGTGGTTGACCGCTCCAGGAGCCGCTGGTAAAGGCCCCGCCCCATGCGCGCGGTCGCATTGCCGTTCGCTCTCGTGCTCTCGCTGGCGAGCCTGCCGGTCGGTGCCACCGAGCCAACCGAGCCGCCGCCTGCCGCCACCAAAACGACCGAGCCCCCGCCGCTTGCCGCCCCCGAGCAGCACACGGTCGTGCGCGGCACGCTTCCCCGGGACCTGGCGGGTCGTTGGATGGCGGTGGGATGGATCGAGCTGCCCGGCGGCAAGGCGCGCACGACCACGGCCTTCTGGGAGATCGGGCGGGAAAGCGACGGGCTGGCGCTGACCGTTCGTTTCGCGGGGCTCCCGTCCACCCAGCAGAAGGGGTTGGACGAAGCCAACAGCGCCGAACAGCCGTGGCGGCCCGCGCCTCGCGACATCACTCGGCTCGCGGCCGCCTGGGACGCGCTGCCACCGTCGGAACCGCGCCTGGTGAGCGTCCAGAGTGAGATCGTCGCACGCGACGGCTTCGATCAATCGTTCAGCAACGACGCCAAGACCCGCGATGCCGCGTGGGTCGTGCGCCAGTCGGAGAAGTATCACCCGAGCGCCGCTCCTGCCATCCAAACGGTCAACGTCTACGCTGTGCTCGAGCCGAGAGAAGGCGGGTATTTCGGCAACTTCACCACGGCGACCATCGCTGCTGTCCCGTTGCCTATTCCGATCACGCTGAGCGGTACTTTCCAGATGTACCGCTTGGACGTCGGCGCGGCATCGCGCGGGTTCCTCGGGCGCCTGATGGATCTCTTCCGGGGCTGCGGCCGCCGGTAACCGTCCGTCGGTGCCTCTCCGGAGCGCCCGAGCGACCATGGTGATGGATCGCGTGCCTCGCGCGGCGCGCACGCTTAGTTATTGAGCGCCAGCTCTGCGCCTTTCCCACCTGGGAATGAACTGGGACGGTTGGCCGACACTCCCGTGACCCAGCCACCATCCCTGGCCTCGCGACGCCCGAGCGATGCGACTCCATTTCGATAGGGGGGCGGATCGCTCACAGTGGACGGGTGACCGGCGGCGGCGAGCGCTCGTTACGGAGCGACGGGCGGTGTGGTAGACGCGGCCAGGAGGAGATCGGGGCGGATATCCGCTTTATGGGTCTTATCTTCGCCTCGGACGATCCCCGACCCCGTCGGCGAGAATTTTCTTGACAACCGCTTTCCCGGACTCGTATAGGCGGATCTCCGGAGGCCGAAGAGGGCGGCGCTACCTCCGGCTCGATTCGAACCTTTGGGGTGTTACCGGTTTTGGGGTGTTACCGATAGGGAACATCCGACGCGGGCGGGGGAGGGAGGCGGTCTCGACTGGGCTCGTCGCGGCGCTGGCGCTGGCGCCGGCGGCGGTGCTCCTGTGGCCGCGTCTGCCGCCGTTCCATGAGGACGAGATCCTCCCGCTGGTCCCCCTGATCCCCGTTCTGAAACAGCCCGAGGCGTACGGCGCCGCGTTCCTCGCCAACCACCACATCCGCGTGCTCGGGTTCCCGGTGGCGCTCGTGTCCTACGTGATCGAGGGGCCGCTGAAGGCGCTCTGCTACACGATCGCGCTCCCGCTCACGCGGGCGGCGTATCGCCCGGAACACCTGATCGGGGCCTACCGAGCCTCGAACCTGTTCTGGACCTGGGGACTCTTCGCGATGATCGTCGCGGTGTGCCGCCGTCTCTCGGGCTGGCGAGCGGCGCTCCTCTGCCTCGCGCTGCTCGTGCCGGATCACTCGCTCGTCTACCTCGGCGTGACCGACATCGGCCGCCCGAACTCCCTGACGCTCTCGCTCCTCCTGCTCCTCGTGACCTGCCGGCATGTCGACCGCCCGCGCTGGCGCACCGCGGTGCCTGTCGCCCTCGTGGTGTTCGTCGGCACGTGGACCAGGCTCGACTTCGTCTGGTTCGTGGCCGCGGCAGTCGGGGGATGCCTCGCCGCCGACCTCGCGTTCCGGCGGGTTGCAACTCTCCCCGTCGTCGCGGGCGCCACGGTCGGCCTCGGGCTGTTGGTCCCCTCGCGGATGTCGACCTCCTCTGGCGCCATCTCTCCGGCCTGCTGCTGCTGGCGGATCCCTGGGGCACGTATCACCGGCAGTTCGACGTGGGTCCGCACCTCCTCGATCCACCGTACGTCGCCTACCGGTGGGCATACCTGACGCTCTGCCTGCTCGTGCTGGCCGGCCTCGGCACACTCGCGCTCCGCAGGCGCCGGCCTGCGAATCTCGTGCTGGCAGCGTTCCCGGCACTCGTGCTGGCCGCGGTCGTCGAGACGGAGCAGGCCTACGAGGTCCATCACATCGTGAACGTCAAGCCGGCGCTCTACGTCGCGGCGTCAGTGCTGGCAGCCGAGCTGGCGCGGGCGAGACGGGCGAGAGCCCCCGTGCTGGCGACGTGGGCTGGCCTCGCCCTTGGTGCGCTGTGGGTCGACGCACGCGCCTTCACGGACCTCGCCACCGCCGCACCACCACGCGGGCTCTACTGGGGCGTCACCTGGAACATGTCCGACGCCTGGCAGGCGGCCGCGCGATCGCCCGCGAAGGTCGTCTTCGGCGCGGACTTCGGGGTGTGGGTGCCGGGCGCTCTCAGCTCCCCACCCGATCAGCGCTGGGAGTCCTCCGCCATCCGCGACGAGGCGGCCCTCGACCGGGAGATGACGGACCGCAGCCTCGTCGGGTTCGTCTTCCTTGCCGGCGGGCCGAACACGTGGCTGCTCACGACCGACCGGTACCCGGTCGTCGAGCGCCGGCGATTCGATGCTCACCCGGGTGATCCGTGGGCGCTCGTGGTACTCGCAGGCCGCCCGCCGGCGCCGGCGGAAGCCACGCCGGGATCGGGCCGTCTTGGCGGGCCTCCCGAGGATCCCCATTTGAGTAATTCGGCTGTCATTGAGGACGGACGCGCTGTTCAGGCTCACGAGCGGCGCCGCGAGGCCCGCAGCGTGGCTCTCATCGGAAGCCGTCCTGACCTATCGTGCGCACGGGATCGCGTCGGAACACGCCGTCCCTTGGCGCGACCGACGACCCGCGGGTGCTGCGAGCTCTCCGCGATCGGCCTGGTCAAGTGCGGGTGGCGTTCACGACAAGCCGTCAACCCGCCGAGGTGACGGCAGCGCTTCGCCGTGGCGAGGGGCGCTGCTATACTCGTCGAGATTACATGAAGGGCATCATCCTCGCCGGCGGCTCCGGGACCCGCCTCTATCCGCTTACCCTGGCGATCAGCAAGCAGCTCGTGCCGATCTACAACAAGCCCATGGTGTACTACCCGCTCTCCACCCTGATGTTGGCGGGGATCCGTGAGATCCTCGTCATCACGACGCCCGCTGATCAAGCCGCGTTCCAGCGCCTGCTGGGCGACGGCAGACGCCTCGGGCTGTCCATCGACTACGCGGTGCAGCCGAGCCCCGACGGACTGGCGCAGGCGTTCCTCATCGGCCGTCGCTTCATCGGCCACGACGCGGTGGCCCTGGCCCTGGGCGACAACGTCTTCTACGGCCACCGCTTTCCCGAGATCCTGCGCCGCGCCGCCACACACGCGCGGGGCGCGACCGTCTTCGCTTACTGGGTTCGCGATCCGGAGCGCTATGGCGTGGTCGAGTTCGATGCGGCCGGTCGGGCGATCGGTCTCGAGGAGAAGCCGGCCACGCCGCGCTCGCACTACGCCGTGACGGGACTCTACTTCTACGACAACCGCATCGTCGAGATCGCCGCCGGGCTCGAGCCCTCGGCGCGCGGCGAGCTCGAGATCACAGACGCCAACAGGGCTTATCTCGCGGCGGGCGACCTCTACGTCGAGAAGCTGGGACGCGGCGTCGCCTGGCTCGACACGGGCACGTACGAGGCGCTCCTCCAAGCGTCGACGTTCATCCAGACGATCGAAGAGCGGCAGGGGCTGATGGTCGCATGCGTCGAGGAGATCGCCTACAAGATGGGCTACATCGGGCCCGCGGACGTCCTCCGCATCGCCGAGCCGATGAAGCGCAACTCCTACGGGGAGTATCTGAGGCGTCTGCTCGATGAATGAGCCATGGTGGAGCGCCGAAGCCAAGCGTCGGTTCGAGCTGCAGTCGTACGAGCCCCGTCCCACGATCGACGGCGTCGAGTTCGTCGAGCTGACCCGCCACGCCGACGACGGTGGCTCGATGACCGAGTTGCTGCGGCTGGATGGCAGCATCCCGCAGAGTCTCCGCGACCTCAGCATTCGCCAGATCAACTACTACAGCGAGATCGAGCCCGGCGTGATCAGGGCGTTTCATCTGCACGGCCGCCAGACCGACGCGTGGTACGTGCCGCCGTCGGACCCCCTTCTGGTCGTGCTCGTCGACGTGCGCAAGGGCTCGCGGACCGAGGCAGTCACTCACCGTCTCGTGCTGGGCGGAATGGATCCCGCGGCCTGCGACGAAGGTCGGCTCCCCTGGGGCTGACCACGCATCCCGACGACACCGTCGTGAATTCGACAAGCTGACCGACGCCGGTCGTCCTGAAAGGATGGCGTCGACGGCGCGGCGGCTTGCCACCGAGCATACCCGCTCGATGGCGGCGGATGTCTTCCGCTACCATGAACATGCCCTCAACGCCGCCCGCCTCTCTCCAGTGGCGCTTGCCACCGTCCAAGCCGACCCCTTGTGCACTCCACAGCCAAATCTTCTCAGGGAGCATCTGGCTCGCTCACGTGAAAATCGCCGCCGGGCCAGTCCCGGGAAACTCGCGCTTGGAATCTCGCCGCCTGCGTCATCGCGCGTCTGCGTTCATCGTGAGTACGTTCACTTTTCGACGAGCTCGTAGCATTCCCAGCGAGCCGCTGCGTGCGGAAGCTCGATCCTCGCCATCGCGTAGCGGCGCTCGAGCCTCCGGAGCAGGCGCTTCGGCGAGTCCGAGGCGAGGCCCTCGCGGTTCGAAACCCATCGACCTTGATCTCGAAATTCCCGGGGCTCACGCCACCACCACAGCAGCACGCGCTTCCCGGCACGCCGCTCCGAACGGATCTCGAACAGCGGGTCGTTGTAACAGCATGTCGCGCTGCACTCGCGATCCCGCACCTCCGGAAAGGGACAGCCGTACTTCACCCCGCACCATCGACACGGGAACATCAGCCACGGGCGTCCATCATACCTGCCAAAGTGTCGTAAGAAACGCGCAAAGAATACTGCAGGATCAGTGGTGTTCTCATTAAAACAGTACGGATAATATATCACCAGCGCTGTATTCTCATGCTCGACCTGTTCTCGCATGACCTCGATTGCCGCCACGAGGTCATGCCGTGCGATTCCGTCAGACAGATCAAAATCGAAGACAGGACTGTGGTTCCTGGAGTGGTCCACCGACAATGTGAAGTATAAGTAGTACGCGTCGGAAGCACACAACACCACTGCCAGGACGATGACCATGGTTGCCGGACGCAGCAGGCGCCGCTCCTTGATCGATCCGATCCAATGGGCCACGAGGATCACCAGGAAAAAATCGCCGAATACCGCTCGCTGACTCTTGACCCTCTCAGAGAGAAAGGCCGGGAGGTAGCCGAATAGGATGGCGCCGACTGCGACGGTTACGCCTAAGACCCTGCGGGATAGACCTGCGGACCGGATCTCCCGAGTTGGGCGCACGCCCCCCCCAGTGCTCTTCCGCCACAGCACAAGTGCGGCGACGGTTATCACGGCGACGTAAACGAAGTAGGGTGCGAAGCCGACGGCGACCCCATCCACCTTGTAGATGGGAACAAACGACTGGCGGAGAAACAGGACCGTCCGCGCTCCGAGATTCGACCACTGACCTGGTGGCACGGAGCTATACGGGCCGCCGGGGGCAAACGGCGATATCGTTGCGACGTAGGTCCTCCCCGACCAGTACTCGACGAGCGTCACTAGTCCCAGAACGGCCCCTAGACACGCCGCAACCCAGCGTGCGCCGATGGTGCCTGGAATCTGGGGTTCCGTCGCACCCAGACGTGGGTGAGCCAGGACCGCCCTGAGCCCGACCCAGCAGATCACATAATACGGCAAGAACAAGCCCAGCGGATACCCTTGAGGCATCGCGCAGAAGGCCACCCCGAGCAAGACCGTGCCGAGAATTGCCCGTCTCCGAAAGAAGTACTCACACCCGAGCAGGCCAAGAACGACCACAACATATCCCTGCATATTGAAGGCCGATGTCGAGAGGTATGTCAGTATGATCGGCGACATGGCGACAAGTGACCACGCCACACATTCCGAGAAACCATTTGCGAATAGTACCGAAAATAACTCGTAAACCACTGCGACGAAGACGGCGTCATAAAGCAGGAGAACGAGCACATTCGACCAATAGAGGCTGATACGTCCTAACCCACGAAGAAGCACGGCAGAAGGAACGGATTCGGCGCCCACGTTCATCGAAAAAGAAAAGGGGTTGCGGAAATGGACCTCAGGGCGCTGCAAGAGCTGCCAGAGAGACGCGAAGGCGTTCGCATTCAGGAAGGGGATGAGCTCCCAATCACTGAAGTCGTCTGCGTCGCGGAAGACCCGCACCAAGACGAGAATGATCACATGGAGAATCAAGACCTGCCGGATCAAACGAGGGGTTAGGACTGCCTGCCGCTGCGCGGCCAAGCACCGGTGAGGTTCGGTCGCCATGCGGTGTGCCAGCCGCGCGAGGACGCGCATCATTGATCCGGCCTCGGGGCTCGTTGCTCCTCAGCGGCCGAGGGGGCGGGCGTGCACGTCATTTACGTGGCGGCTTGGGAGTAATATGTTTTCTGCAGCCTCAAGGTTGGCGAGTGGGAGCAGATAGCCAAAATAAGGGCCCCTTTCCGCGGAGGCGCGGAAGTTTACAGGACGCCCGAACGCGGACGTTCGGTTGTAGGCCGTACCTCCGGTAGAACGGGGGCGTCAAGGGCCGCGTGCCGCGCGGGCTGAGCCGCCGCCGGGCAGCGCCAGCGAGGGGGGGCGGGGAGCTGCAGGGCCGTAGGAAGCCGCAAGGGACGGGCATAGCCCTCATTGAGCTAGCGAAGGCTCTCGGACTCGCTGAGGGCCAGCATTACTCGCCTCGCTCGACCGGCCGATGCAGAGACGCCGTGCCGCGGCCGCCGTTGCTCGTCGCCGAGAGAACGGTCGCGTCCAACCGCCGCCGAGCGCCTCGATCAGCAGCACGGTGTCGGCCACCCGGGTTCCGGGGATGCTGACGGCGCTTTCCTTGTCGGCGAGCTCCGTCGCCTGCGCCGTTATGACGTTGAGGTACGTCACGGTTCCCGCCTTGTACTGGTTCGTGATCACCGTGACCGACTGCTCCGCGAACGTCACGGCGGCATCGTGCACCCGGGCTTCCTGCTCGAGGATGCGGAGCGCCGCGAGGTTGTCCTCCACGGCCTGAAACGCGGCGAGGACGGTCTGCCGATACGATGCGACGCTCGCGTCGTACACGGCCCGCGCCTGGTCGCTCTGCGCCCCTCGCAGACCGGCGTCGTACAACACGGTCTCCGACACTATCCCCCCGACCGACCAGAAGCGCATCGGCCAGGTGTGAGCCACCTGGCGCCGCTCGCGCCCTCGAAGCCGCCCTCCGCACTGAGCGTGACGGTCGGGAAGTAGGCGGACTCGGCGAAGCCGATCTGGGCATTCGCGGCGGCCGCGGCGCGCTCCGCGGCTGCGACGTCGGGCCCGCCGCCCACAGCGCCGACACCGCCCGACGCGGACGTGAAGGCGGTCACGCGGCCCGTAGGCCCGCCCGGGCTTGCGACCCGGCTGCCGGGGACTCGCACGCGGGGCGCCCTTCGAGAAGGGTGCCGCCTGCCGCTTCGCCGCGTGCCGTGCCGCCTCCAGCTCCTCCTTCGAGCCGATCGCGCTCTCTGCCCGGCGACCTCTTTCCTGACTCTCCGGCTTGACGGGTCGGTCCGCCACGGCACCGACCCTGCCGGGGGCCCTCGGACGCCGACCTGAAGGGGCCTCCAGTCATCGCGCTCGCGAAAATCCTCTTGACAGCCCCTTTGTCCACCTCGCAATATGGGCTGCGGAGGCTCCGGAGAGGGGCGGCGAGCGTCAGCGTCTGATAAGGGCTCTTTGGTCAACTTCGGGCCGTTGTGGGGACCATGCCCTCCCGTCCTTCTGTCCTGTAAACAATGCCTGCAAAAGAGCGATGGCGGACGGTGGGGCATTTGACGACGCTCTTCCTGGTCGCCTGGGGGCTTCGCCTCCTCTTCTTTCAAGGCTGCATTCTCGGGGACGACCCGAATGATATCGGGGCGGTCCAGGCTGTCCTCGGGCGGTGGGTTCATTTCACTATCCATTGGGAACTCCGCATCTTTCTCTGGTTTTTCATCGCCCTGGCCGAGAAGCTGTTCGGCGTCTCCGAATGGTCCCTCTTTTTGTCCACCTGGATTCTTTCCTCCAGTCTCAGCCTCCTGGCATACCTAACACTGAAGCGATTTGGCTATGGCCCGTCTCAGGCCTTGCTGGCCGGCCTTTTCGTTGCGACAGCCCCTTATGAAGTGCTGATCGGGTCGCTTCATTCCAGCGATCTGTTCCTCGAATGGTTTTTCGCCTTGGGGTTCCTGGTTCTTTTTGCGCAGATGCGTTCCCAAATCCTGCACGGCGTCCTGCTCGCCGTCATTCTGTGGGCCGCCTTTTACAACAAATTCTGGTGGTCTTTTTTCTTCGGTCCGGTCATAGCCGTTTATTTTTGGCGGAAGATCCGAATCGACCATGATTTGCGAGGCGTGACGTCCTGCGCCGTGAGCACCGGTCTTCTACACGTGGCCACGTGCATTTTTTGGAAGATCAAAACGGGGACGTATTTCCCTTTTGTCGAAACGGTCAAAATCGGCCTGATTCCTTACGCCATCCCGCGGCGGGATCTTTGGCGGACGTTTGCCGTTTATCCCAAAATGCTATTCCAAGGATCGGAATTTCATACGACTTTATTTGGTGCCGTCCCGTATCTGTTCATCGGCTTTCTCGTAATCAAAGGAGGCTTAGCCCTTGGCGCCGGCCGAAAGGTTCGGTTCGATGCCCTGGACCTCTGGCTCCTTCTCTTCACTGGGTCGCTCTTTCTCTTCATAAACTATTTTCCTTGCAATTTTAAATTCGACCAGTACTACTCTTCAACGCGAATCTTCCGGTATCTTGCCCCCATTTCCTACCCTCTGGCGCTTCATACGGGCAAGCTGGCGGTCGATCTGGCCTGGGCCTGGAATCAGCGCTTCTCGAATAGGAGTGCATTCGTGAAGTCGTTTCCAGCGGTGGTTTTTTGGATCCTTCTTTTGTCAATGAATCTGGCTCAGGCGGCGGAGGCAACCCGACCCGGACGCACTTATCGATCCGCCTTCTTGAATGGCGTGCGTGAAGTCAGGCGGATAAAGCCTCCTCGCGTGGTCGTCGAGTGCTGGATGTCCGGGTTCTGGAGAATGCATTTGGCGACAAGTGTTCCTCCCATTCCTGTCACGAGTCTTTGCGAACCGGGGCAAGAGGCGAGGAGCTTTGAAGCGTGGATTCATGACAATGAAGCCATCTGGGAACCGGGAACCGCGTTAGTCACAGGAGTCGGTGGCTGTGTGCACTACAACAGCTATTATACCGGGCCTCGTCTTCGTCTGTTCTTGCAGCCCTTGAGTCCTCGCTGGATCCGTTACAAAGACTTAGGGCTTCAAGACTACTCGCCAGTGCCCGAGGTCGCCGCTCTATGGGTTCTTCAACCTCTTTCCCCGGAAGTCCAGAGGGCGCCTGTGGATCACATAGGTGGGCCAGGGCGCGTGGGGGAATTGTTGGAATTCGTGGCCAGGGAAAATGTGTTCTTGCTTGATTTTTAACTTAAGGCTTCCATGGCAAAAATAGGCTTCGGCTGATCGCCCGCGATCAAGGAGCTGCCACCTGGCCGAGCCGTACGCGGGTCTCCAGCCAACCAACTGGGGGACAATCCGAAGATGAAGTGGGGTCCACCGCTTCGCCTACCTCTTGACGTTCACCCGGGTCGTGGCGGCCTCACCCTCCCTATCAGAGTTTTCTCTCTCTCCTCGGACCTGATCGGCACTTCGATGACCGGAACCCGCCCCAATACGACCTGCTCAAGGTGCGGTACGCCCCGGCGCCGAGCGGCCTGGCGATGGCCCAGTTCCCGCGCCCCATCAAGACGGACGCCCCGGTAAACCCTCCATCAGGTCGAGCCCACGGGCTATGCCCGCTTCGCCGCCGTCACACGGCTGAGCAGCGTCAGCTTCCAGGCGCGGTTCTTCGTTCAGAATCGCCACTGGTTCTTGAGCGCCGAGCCGGCGGCGGGGAACTTCGTCAGATACGCGTACCCGGCGGCGAGGGACGGGCGGGTGCCCGGCTGGACGCCGTCTTCCGCTCGAAGCGCTGATTGCTTGTCGCTGTCATTCCGGTTTCTTGGCGCTGCCCACGGCGCGGGGTAGAATGAGCGAGAGCGCCGTTTGAGACGGGACGGAAGGGATGACTGGAACGTCGCCTCCGGGAACGGAAGACCATACGGAATCGGAGACACCCGCGTCGCTCGGGGTGTCGGCCCGTACCGGACGGCCTGCTCAGTCCGGCGGGCCGTGTCCGTTGTGCGAGTACGAGGAGTGGGCGTACCTCTTCGTCAGCCATGGCGTACCCGTCTACCGCTGCGCGAGATGCGGGCTCACCCGGCTGTTCCCTCAGCCGACACGGGCGGAGATCCTCGCATTCTACGCGAACAGCGCCGGTCACGATCCCTTTGCGGACGATGCTCATCTCGCCGATTCCTTCACCGAGCAGGAGGCGGCGAGGGCCTACTTGCGGGTTCTGCAGAGACGCGGGGCGCCCGGACCCTCGGTGCTCCTGGTCGCTACTGCCGGGCACCCCTTCGTGGGGATCGCCTCGGGCCATGGCTACGAGATCGAGACCTTGACGGTACAGGAACTGCGCCGCTCGCGCCTCGCGTCGGAACGCTACGATAGCGCCGTGGTCATCCTGGAGCTCGAAAAGGCCGACAGTCCGATCGCGGCGCTTGAGCAGATCCACGGGGCGCTCAAGCCGGACGGGAAGCTGCTCCTGGTGACCGCCTCCGTGGACAGCTGGTCGGCGCGGTTCTTCGGAAACCAGTGGCCCGGATGGCGCCCGGAAAACCTGTACTACCTGGACAGCCAGACGATCCAGGCGGCCCTGGTGCGCAGCGGCTTCGCCGAGATAGAGGTCAGGCCTGACCGGCGGCGCTACACGCTGGAGCACGTGCATCAGCGGGCGCGCGCCTATCCGCGGACGGGGCTGACCCGTCTGGTCCAGGCCGTCCACCGCGTGGTGCCCGCTCCCCTGCGCCGCGTACGGCTGGAGCTGACGTCCTCGGCGGTCGTCGTGACGGCACGGCGAGCGGAGCGCCGGCCACGGCCCCTGCTCTCGATCGTCATGCCCGTCTACAACGAGGCCACCACTTTCGCCAGGGCGATGGAGGCCGTCGTGTCCAAGGAGCTGCCGGGCGTGGACAAGGAGATCATCATCGTCGAGAGCAACTCCACCGACGGAACGCGCGAGCTGGTGCTCGGGTACCGGGATCACCCGGGGGTGAAGGTGGTGCTTCAAGACCGGCCCCGAGGGAAGGGACACGCAGTGCGCGCCGGCTTCGAGCACGCCAGCGGGGACTTCATCATGGTCCAGGACGCCGATCTGGAGTACGACGTCAACGATTACGACGCGCTGATCGAGCCGCTGAAGCGGTCAGAGCGGGCGTTCGTC
>WNFQ01008774.1_pt1 | contig 12780 bp, 11 predicted proteins | sample 5400171 | NCBI WGS metagenome assembly WNFQ01 (sample SAMN13153356, study PRJNA577476) | soil metagenome | isolation source: 20 cm soil under Madrone tree | place: USA:California | collected 2016-06-14
CATCCACAACAATCACGCAAGTGATTCGGCGCTTTTCCATCAATGTCAACGCCTCACTCGCCAGCACTCCCGGACCAATGGTCTGAGGATTGTGCGTCAGGCAATCGGCCAGCTTCATGTCTACCACCGTGCCGCCGTGTTTTTCCATCAAGCGTCGCAAATCGCCATCGGTCAGGATTCCCGCCAGCGTTCCGTCGGTGTTCACGACGGTGGTCATGCCCAATTTTTTCGCGGACATTTCGTGGAAGACTCGAGCCATCGGCGTATCTGGAGCGACCTTCGGCAACTTGTCTCCAGCGTGCATCACTTTGTCTACCCGCAGCAAACGTTTACCTAGACTGCCGGCAGGGTGCAATGCGGCAAAATCGTCGTGACGAAAATCGCGCTTTTCAAGCAAGGCCACCGCCAGCGCGTCGCCGACCGCCATAGCGACGGTGGTGCTCGCCGTTGGCGCCAGATTCAGCGAGCAAGCTTCTTCGTTTACGCTGACATCAAGAACAATCTCGCTGGCCCGGGCGATAGTGGAATTCGCATTTCCGGTTAGCGCGACCAGCTTAATCTCCATCCGCTTCAGCGCATCCAGCAGCTCAATGATTTCGCGCGTTTCGCCGCCGTAGGAGACAGCCAAAATCACGTCACCCGCTGCGAGCATTCCCAGGTCCCCGTGCAGAGCTTCCGCCGGATGCAGAAAGAACGAGGGTGTCCCGGTGCTTGAGAGCGTCGCGGAAATTTTGCGCCCGACAATTCCGGATTTGCCCATGCCGGTTACGGCCACGCGACCTTTGCAAGCAAACAACAACTCTGCGGCTCGTTCAAACGTCCCATCCAGCCTCGCCATCACGTCCTGAATGGCTTGCGCTTCGATGCGCAGCACGCGGCGTGCAGTGTCGAGGCTCATGCTTTGTTCCATCCACGTACGAGCGACGAAAGTTGTTTTAATCGCCCGAGCAATCCGGAAAGCTGGTGCAACGGAAGCGCGTTCGCTCCATCGGACAGGGCCTTCTCAGGGTTGTCATGCGTTTCGATGAAAATTCCATCAATACCCGCGGCTACCGCTGCACGCCCCAGCGGTTCGATAAATTCCGGCTGACCGCCGCTCGCATGGCCTTGTCCGCCGGGCAATTGCACGGAGTGCGTGGCGTCAAACACTACGGGATAACCCAATTTCTTCATTTGCGGAATTCCGGTATTTCCCGTGGACGCGATCTTTTCCACCACGTTCTTCATGTCCGCCGGCGAAACAAATTGCGGTTTTTTCACGTTGACGCCACGTCCCGTTTTTCCGGCCGCTACAAGCAAATCCGTCTGACGCGCCAAGAACGCTGGTATCTGCAAAATGTCCACCACTTCAGCCGCAGACGCTGCTTGCGACGCTTCATGAATGTCGGTCAAAACCGGCAGCTTCAAGTCCGCTTTGATTTTGCCCAGAATCCGCAGCCCTTCCTTCAATCCCGGTCCGCGAAACGAGTTCACCGATGATCGATTCGCCTTATCAAACGACGCCTTGAACACATACGGCACTCCTGCATCGGCGGCAATCTTCGCCACACGCTCCGCCATCATTCGCGCGTGCCGCTCCGACTCAATTACACATGGTCCGGCAATCAAAAATAACGGAGCGTTGCCGCCGATTTGGACAGATCCAAGTGAAAATGGTTGGGCAGAAGACAATTGAGTCCTCACAAGCGGCCGTTACGCGAAAGGAGCAAATTGATCCCCTGCGATCCACTTAGCCACTGATTCCCCTGACCATCTGATTCACATAGTGGCTCAACTAGCTCGGCCATGTTATCCCATGCCTCCTCAGAAAGAACACACTCAACAACTCCCGGCAGACAAGGATTTCATCAAAATTCTGAGGCCAGCTACTTCCTGGTCATCAAATGCGAATAGACGGATTAGTTGACAATCAGGAGAACCACTCGCTAGAAATTCAAGTTTCATTTACGCGTTTGCGTGTGGCGCGGTACGCAACACGGGTGTGCGCGGAGTTTCTGTTGCTGGCGCGTGCTGCCCATCATAAGAAGCGTTCGCTGCAACCGATGCGGAAGCCGGCTTGCTGCGTTCTTTCTTGTGCTGCAGCGCCGCAGCAATGAATGCCGCGAACAACGGGTGCGGCTCCAACGGCTTCGATTTAAATTCCGGATGAAACTGGCAGCCCAAAAACCAGGGATGGTCCGGCGCTTCCACAATTTCCACGTAATTTTCGTCGGGTGTGCGCCCGGTAATTTTTAGTCCGGCGTCAACCAACGTTTTTTCGTGTTCGCGGTTGAATTCGTAGCGGTGGCGATGGCGCTCGCTGATTTCGAGTTTGCCGTAAGCTTTGTGCGCAAACGATCCAGGCTCCAGCTTGCACGGCCACGCGCCGAGCCGCATGGTGCCGCCCATTTCGTCCACGCCCAACAGTTCGCGCAATTTATAAATCACGCGATAAGGAGCTTGCGGATCGAATTCCGTGCTGTCCGCCTGCTTCAATCCCGCCACATCGCGAGCGTATTCAATCGTCGCGCATTGCATGCCCAGGCAAATTCCAAAGAAGGGAATCTTGTTCTCGCGAGCAAACTGGATCGTATAAATCATTCCCTGAATTCCGCGCTTGCCGAATCCGCCCGGAACCAGAATCCCATCGTAGCCTCGCAATCTCTCCGCCGCTTTCGCCAGCGAATCGATCTCCTCTGACTCGATCCAATCGACCACCGTTTTGTGATTGTGCGCTAGTCCGCCATGCAGCAATGCCTCGCGCAAGCTCTTATACGCGTCTTCCAGTTGCACATATTTACCGACGATGGCGATGTGAGCTTCGCCTGCCGGGTGATGAATCCGCTGAATCAAATCCAGCCACGGCTGAAAATTCTGCGGACGCCCTTCGAGCTTCAACAAACGCAAAATCTGCGCGTCCAATCCTTCGCGCGCCAGTTCTGCAGGAACCGCATAAATCGTGTCCACATCTTCCATGGAAATTACGCAACCTTCGGCGATGTTGCAGAACAGAGCAATCTTGCGTTTCAGGTCGGAAGGAATGTGGCGATCGCTGCGGCAGAGCAAAATGTCCGGCTGGATTCCGATGCCCAGCATTTCTTTTACGCTGTGCTGAGTGGGCTTGGTTTTCTGTTCGCCGGCTGCGGCGAGATAAGGCACGAGTGTCACGTGAACAAACAAAGTATTTTCAGCGCCAAGCTCCAGGCGCATCTGGCGAATGGCTTCGAGAAATGGCAGGGACTCGATATCGCCAACGGTGCCGCCAATCTCGACGATCGCTACATCCACATCCGTCGAAACTTTCTTGATGCTGGCTTTGATTTCGTCAGTGACGTGCGGAATCACTTGCACGGTTTTTCCCAGGTAATCGCCGCGTCTTTCTTTGGTCAAAATCGTTTCGTAGATTCTTCCAGTCGTCCAATTGTTGTCGCGCGTCAACTTCGCGTGCGTGAACCGCTCGTAGTGTCCGAGATCCAGGTCGGTCTCCGCGCCGTCTTCGGTCACGAACACTTCGCCGTGTTGAAACGGACTCATAGTGCCGGGATCGACGTTGAGGTACGGATCGCATTTCTGAATGTTGACTGTGAAACCGCGACTTTCGAGGAGACAACCGATGGAGGAAGCTGCTACGCCCTTACCTAGTGAAGAAACAACACCGCCGGTAACAAATATATATTTTGGCGCCATCCGTATAGCCCGCGTGGTGACTCGCTTCACCACACCGGACTTCTCTTGCCTCTCAGGCGAGGCCATGTTTAAAACCGTCTCAGCCCGCCGCAGGATTGACGTACAAATAATTATGGGCAAGCTAAGACCTTCTGTCAATTCGAAGTCTTCGCGCTGCCGCATCGATAATTTTTATCGCCGCGCAACTTTTCCATAACATCCGGGTTCATGTCCCTCGAACGACACCGGTTTTAGATCGGCCCGAAGTACAGCATACGTACAGCTACTTTTTCCGACACACGCTTGCTCGTGCGGAAACCCGCAGGGCGAAGCCGCCATCTAAGCTGGAGTTGTCCTTCTGCCCCGCGTTCTGGCTCGGGGTTTCAAGATCTAAGCGCCCGCTAAACGGGCCGCGAACGGGTCTCAGGGTGTGTATTTACAAACCCTGACCCGAAATCGATCTTAGGGTTTGTACTTGCAAACGCTAAGCCGAAAATGGGGTGAGTGATGAAGTTGTTCCCGAAGTTTCATCTGATTGTGGCTTTGGTGTGTGCCGCGGTTTGCGCAAGTTCCGTTTATGCGCAGCGGCCCAGCGCTAACGCCGTCTCCGGCAAGCCTGCTCCTGGCACCTACGACATTGCAAAAGATGTTTCGCTGCAAGGCACAGTGCTGAGTTTCACGGAAAATTCCCAAACAGCGCCACTTGGCGCTCATGTATTGCTGCAAACTACTGCCGGCAATGTGGACGTTCACCTGGGCGATGCGCGCTTTCTGCATCTCACGAAGCTGAACCTTACGCAAGGCGCCAGCGTGCGCTTCGTCGGCCAGATGAGCACCGCCGGCAGAAATCAAGTCTTTCTCGCCCGCCTGGTTCAAGTTGGCGCGCAAGTAGTCGCCGTTCGATCAGTTCACGGTTTGCCACTTGGTTCGGCTGGCCTTCGCGCAAACAAAGCGCTGCTCGCAAGCGCCCAAGCCGAGCAGAAGGGCGGTGCACGATGAACCGCCTATACCTGACCCTCACTCTTTGTGCAGCAGTTTTTGCCGCGGCTTGCGGTGGTAGTGGCTCGACTCCAACTCCGCCGCCTCCGACCGGCAACTTTTCCAACTCCAGCCTGAACGGCCAATATGCTTTCTCGATGAGCGGTTCAGACGCCATAACCGGCAGCTTTTTCGCTCGCATCGGCTCTTTCACCGCAGATGGCAATGGCAACATCACTGGCGGGATTGAAGATGTCAACACCGCCCTCAACGGCCCGCAGACGCTGGCATTTACTGCAAGTACCTACACGGTTCAGGCCGACGGCCGCGGGATCATCAATCTCTCAAACGCCACCGGACCGCTATCCTTCAGCATCACCATGCTTTCGCCTACCAAGGGTTTAATCGTTGAAACGGATTCGAACGCCACGGCCAGCGGAACATTCCTGCTTCAGAGTTCAAGTTCATTCAATGCCGCAGGCATCAGCGGGAACTACGTTTTTGACTTCAGCGGCCTCGATCCTGGCGGCGCTCCGGATTCCATCGTCGGGCAATTCGTTTCTACAGGTAGCGGTGCGCTCTCCAGCGGCCTGCTCGATGAAAATGACAACGCCGTGACCTCCGGCGCTGCGCCATTCACGGCCGGAAGTTATCAGATGGATGGTACCAACGGTCCGACCTCAGGTCGGGGCGTCGTGACCTTCACTGCCAACGGTTTCACGTTCAACTACATTTTTTACATTGTGAACGGTTCTCGCGTTCGCATGATGGAAACCGGCACTGCCGGCGCTGTCGGACTCACGGTTGGCGATGCTGTCACTCAGACCAGCGTTCCCGCCAACACTAACTTCAACGGCAATTTTGCCTACTTACTTAGTGGCGTCGGGTCGCGTAGCCAGTTGACGCGGATCGGGCGTTTTACCGCCGACGGCAACGGCGGACTTGGCAGCATCTTTGCCGACACCAACGACGGTGGCACAGCCGCCCAGGTTCCCAGCGGCTCACTTTCCGCGATGACCTATGCGATTGACACCAATTTCCCTGGTTCTGGACGCGGAACGCTCGCCTTCACCGACTCCAAGCTCGGCACCTTCAGCTACATTGTCTATCTCAGTTCATCGAGCGGCGGCGTCATGCAGGACGTCAGCAAAAACACTGTTGCCGACGGCAACATTCAATTGCAAACCGGCGCTCCTTTCAGCAATTCCAGTCTCGCCGGCAGTTATGGCTTTAATCTTAGCGGCATCGGTAACAACAGCACCAACGGAGTATTAGGTGAAGAAGACTACGTCGGACAGATCGCATTGACCAACGCGGCTTCGAATAACCTCAGCGGCGCGGTTGACTTCAGTGCGTTCAGTTCAAACCAGGGCGTATTCACAAATGTCGTGGTTTCCGGCAATGGTTTGACCGTCGGCGGCGACGGGACCACTAGCAGCGGCGTGCGCAATACTCTTTCGCTGAAGCTCGCTGGAAATCCTTCGACCACGCTCATCTTCGCTGCCTACATCGTGAATTCGCAAACCATCTATGTAGCCGGCACCGACAGTAGCCGCGTAATCGCCGGCACCGTAAATCTTCAGGCACCCTGATTTAAGTCTCTGGTAGGGGCACGATACATCGTGCCCTTTTTCCGAAATCATGAGTTCAAACTCTCACCATTCAACCCATAATTCGAGTGTTCGCAAGACGATTAGATAACGCTTAGCCGATTGCTGACCGGCTCTAGGGGTAGAGCGCCTGACGACCGGAGAGTCCGAATATCCCGCATAGGCGGTTGGCCAAAGAGACGGCTGTATTCGCGATTGAATTGACTGGCGCTTTCATATCCGACCTCAAAGGCCGCGCTGGCGGCGTCCAGACCATCAACCAGCATGCGTCCCCGCGCTGCCTGCAACCGAAACTGCTTCTGATACTGAAGAGGGCTCATCGCGGTCAGCGCCCGGAAATGATGGTGCAGCGTGGACAGGCCCATGCCCGCTACTTGTGCGAGTTCTTCCACCCGTAGCGGCTTGGCGTAGTTCGTCCTGATCCACGCAATTGCTTTTGCCGTCCTGTGGCTTTGATCTCCCAGCGTCGCAATCGCGCGAAGGCGTGCGCCCTCCGGTCCGCGAAGGATTCGGTAAATAATCTCGCGTTGAATCAGGCCACTCAGAAAAGGAATATCCTGCGGGGTATCCAGCACGTCCATGAGCCGGCAGCATGCATCGAGGAATTCCACTGTGACTTTGCCGGTTGCCATGGCAGGACTGTCAGAAGGCGCCTCAGCCACTCGAATCTCTTCCCGGCTGAGAAGTTCGCGAATCACGGGCATTTCGAGTTTCAGCGACATTGCGAGACAGGGTGCTTCTTTACTGGCCTCGATAATCTGGCTGACGATCGGCAAATCGACGGACGTCAGCAGGTATCGTGACTCACCGTAGATGAAAGTGGTTCCTCCGAGGTCTACTCGCTTTCGCCCTTGTGCCATCACAGTCACACCTGGCTCGTAGGTTGCCGAACACGGAGCGGTCGGCGCGATCCGCCGGTGGAGCGTCACGCCGGAAATGTCCGTTGCCCGATTCTCTTCGGAACCCATGAATGAAGCAATCTTGCGCGCCAGCGCAGCGCGCGATTCGCGCGCTCGGTCTGTTAGCTGAGAGGCGTTTTTCCTGGGCGTCTTCATTTTATTGGCTTCCTTGCCCTTGCCCAAAGATAGCCGCTTGGCTCCGGATACACCACTCATCTTTCACATAACGACAGGAATAGGCAATAAATCGGAAGGATCGGGCTACCGCTTCCCGGGTGTTTGATCCTAATCTCGGTAGGAGAGAAACAGAGAACAGTTCGGAGGGAGAAACAATGCAAAAGCGCAAACTTGGAAAAAGCAATTTGGAAGTCTCGGCTCTTGGCCTCGGCTGCATGGACATGAGCTTCTCTTATGGTGAGGTCAAAGATAAGCAGGAGATGATCTATCTCCTACGCACAGCCGTGGATCGGGGCATCACGTTCTTCGATACGGCCGAGGTGTATGGCCCATTCACAAACGAAGAACTCGTGGGCGAGGCCTTATCCCCCATCCGCGATCGGGTGGTGATTGCCACAAAGTTCGGGTGGAAACTCAAGCCCAATAGAGAGCCGGGCTGGCTGGGGCTGGATAGTCGGCCGGAGCACATCAAGGAGGTCGCCGAGGCTTCGCTTAAGCGACTCAAGACAGATGCCATCGATCTGTTCTACCAACACCGTGTTGATCCGGACGTGCCGATTGAAGACGTGGCCGGCGCGGTGAAGGACCTGATTCAGCAAGGCAAAGTGAAACACTTCGGACTTTCGGAAGCGGGAGTTCAAACCATCCGTCGAGCGCACGCCGTTCAGCCTGTGACGGCCCTGCAAAGCGAATACTCGCTGTGGTGGAGGAAACCTGAAGCGGAAGTGCTGCCGGCTCTCGAGGAACTCGGAATCGGCTTCGTTCCATACAGCCCTCTTGGTAAGGGATTCCTCACCGGAAAGATAGACGAAAATACGAAGTTTGGCAGCTCCGATTTCCGCAGCACTCTCCCTCGTTTTACGCCAGAGGCTCTGAAGGCAAACCAGGCTGTTGTCGATCTGCTCGGCAGGATCGCCAAGCAGAAGGGGGCGACACCTGCTCAGATCGCGCTCGCTTGGCTGCTTGCGCAGAAACCGTGGATTGTTCCCATCCCGGGCACGACCAAGTTGTCCCGCCTCGACGAGAACATTGGCTCGGCCGCAATCAAACTCACGTCAGACGACCTGCGCGAAATCGACAGCGCTGCCGCGAAAATCACAGTGGAGGGTGATCGGTATCCGGAACATCTGCAGCGAATGACCGGTCTGTGATCGGCGACAGCGTGATGCGTGATGGAGGTAGAGCAAAATGGGGCTATAGTGCCCGCGCTACTTCTTCGCTAACAAATCCTCAACTCGCTTGACATCCTCCGGGACATCCACGCTGACCGCGTCGTGTTCGACTTCCGCCACGCGAATCTTCCAGCCATTCTCCATCCAGCGCAGCTGTTCTAATTGCTCGATCCGCTCCAGTTCGCCTTGCGGCAATGTCGGATACTCCAGCAAGGCATCGCGCTGAAACACATACAATCCCAAATGTTTCAAATGCCGCGCGTGAGTTTTTGTCGCCGAATCCCGCACCCACGGTATCGGCGCCCGCGAAAAATAAATCGCGTTGTCTTCGAAGTCCACTACCGTCTTCACTACGTTGGGATCCATGATGTCCGCAGGCGTTCGAATCAACACCGCCACCGTTGAGATACTCGCAACCGGCTCTTCCAGCAGGGAACTGACCGCCGTATCCACCGCCACCGGATCCAGCAGCGGCTCATCTCCCTGCACATTTACAAAAACTTGGCCCTCGGTGTGCGCCGCCACCTCCGCGATCCGTTCCGTTCCAGTACGGTGATCGGCGCGCGTCATCCGCGCCTCTCCACCAAACCCTTCCACTGCCTTTACGATTCGCTCGTCGTCGGTCGCGACGATTACCCGGCCTGCCGTCTTGGCCTGCTTCGCACGGTTATACACCCTCTGAATCATCGGCTGTCCCGCTAACGACATCAGCGGCTTTCCCGGTAACCTGGTTGACCCATACCTCGCCGGAATTACGATAACGACCTTACTCGAGTCCAATTTGGCACCCATTTTCCGCCTCGCCGCCAGCATTTTGCCGGGGGTGCGGGCTCCACTTGGAGCCCGCAATACTTAAAGACCGGGCGCTGCTTGAGGCCAGCCGAGGCTTTGAACCGCATGCTAACACGCCGCAATTTCCGCCGCATTCATCCGGCGAATCCCTTAGTTCGTGACAAACATTCCTTTAAGACTGCAAAGTAACATTTTTTTGACTTGTCTTGTAATTTGCGAGTGGTAGAATTCGGCTTAGTTCATTCCGCGCGGCCGTCCAGCAAGACGGACGAAGGGGCAGTGAATGCGCGAGGTTCCAGGTTTCGGTCGTTGTGCTCTCCGCTCAATACTTGCCGCAACTTGCCTGTTTGCTTTTTCCGTTTACGCATTGCCCGCCGCCGCTCAATCCGGTTCCGGTAACGAGCAGCCTCAGGTTCAGGCGCCCGAGAAACCCTTTGATCCAAATTCGGTCGAGCCGATCCCTCTGCACACTCCGGCGAAAGTAGATGTTAAACACGATACGCCTGGCTTGACCATCAAGCCGGGCAAAATGCTGCACAGCGATGTGGACGTCGCGCTGGTTAATGTCACCGTCACCGATCCTTACAATCGCCTGGTCACTGGACTTGAACCCGACAATTTCCGTGTGTTTGAAGACAACACCGAACAGGAAGTCCTCACTTTCTCTTCAGAAGATGTGCCCATTTCCATCGGCGTGATCTTCGATCTCAGCGGCAGCATGTCCAATAAAATCGCTAAAGCGCGCGAAGCCGCCATACAATTTTTCAAGACTGCCAATCCTGCCGACGAATTTTTCATGGTTAGCTTCAACGAACGCGCCGAACTCACCAGCGCGTTCACCAACAGCGTCGAAGATCTTCAGAACCGCATGATGGCCACCAGCGCGAAGGGCCGCACTGCGCTTCTCGACGCAATTTATCTTGGTCTCAGCGAGATGAGGGGTGCACACAACGCCAAACGTGCCTTGCTCATCCTATCCGACGGGGGAGATAATCATAGTAGGTACAACGAAAGCGATATCAAGCGGCTGGTGCGCGAAGCTGACACCCAGCTCTATGCCATTGGGATTTTCGATCCGCTTGGAAATCGCGCGCGTACCCCGGAAGAGCTCAACGGGCCTTCGCTGCTTACCGATATCACGGATATGACCGGTGGGCGCGTTTTTTCAGTCGAAAAGCTCGAAGACCTCCCGGACATCGCCACTAAAATCGGCATGGAGCTGCGTAACCAATATGTACTGGGATATCATCCAAGCAACAAAGCGCACGACGCTCGCTGGCGCAAAATCAAAATCAAACTGCGCGCTCCCAAAGGGCTCCCGCCCCTCAGTGTCTACAACAAGACCGGCTACTACGCCCCCAGTCACTAGCCCGTCCAGGATTTCCGTTTCGGCAGCGAAGACTGTGTCGTCCGCGCTGTTCTTTTTGGTTCTGGTGTTTTTGTTCTTCTCCGCTTCCGCCACTTTCGCGCAGGATAATCCTCTCGCCCTCCCCAACTCCGGGCCTGCTCCTCCCAATCAGGGCCCCGAGCAGCAAGGTGGAAGCATAAAAGTTAACGTCAACCTGGTCGTGCTCCACACCACCGTCCTCGACGATCGCGGCAAATTCGTTGATGGCCTCAAGGAAGATAATTTCCGCGTCTTCGAAGACAAAGCTGAACAGAAACTTTCTCTCTTCAAACGCGAAGACGTTCCAGTCAGCATGGGCCTGGTGATTGACAACAGCGGCTCCATGCGTGATAAGCGCCCTCGCGTCAACGAAGCCGCGCTGACCCTAGTGCAGGCCTCCAATCCACAGGACGAATCCTTCGTCGTCAACTTCAACGACGACTACTATCTCGATCTCGACAAGGATTTCACCAGCAGCGTCCCCGAACTTAAAGAAGCACTCGAACGTATTGACGCTCGTGGCAGCACCGCGCTCTACGACGCCATCATCGGTTCGCTCGATCACCTTAGGAAGGGCCACAAGGACAAAAAGGTTTTGCTGGTCGTCACCGACGGCGTGGACAACGTCAGCCGTAACAGCCTTGAAAAGGCCGTGCGCGAAATTCAAAAGTCCAACGTGGTCATCTATACCATCGGTCTCTTCAGCGATGAGGATAAGAAAAATCGCAAGAAAGCCATGCGCGCCCTGAAAGATATTTCCACCGCCTCCGGTGGCGTGGCCTTCTTTCCGGAAAATGTGGACGATGTTCACAGCATCTGCGATCAGGTCGCTCGCGACATTCGCAACCAGTACACTCTCGGCTACTATCCCACCAACACCAAAAAGGACGGCACCTTCCGCACTGTCCAGGTAGACATCATTCCTCCACGCGGCAAAGGCAAGCTGGTCGCTCGTACTCGCAACGGCTACTTCGCCCCCGGCCAGGCCGCCGCCTCCAACACGCAACCTTTATCGTCAACGTCCGACTCCGCCAGTTCCGGCCAATAATGGTCTTGGAATTGTTTCGTAGTGGCCGGTCTTTGGACCGCCGCTTTCGAATTTATTCTCGCCGTTCGTAGCGCCGGTCTTCAGCCCGGCTCCGTTTTGTCCTGGGTTTGTGTAGCCGCGGGTTTATCCCGCGGCTCTGCGATTTTTTTATTCCCTCAACTATTGAATTTTTATTTCGACAGTCCGAAACTAGAAATGCGCAGCCACTACGAAGAAAGGAGCAGCATCGCTTATGGAACCTCGCATCGCCTACAACAAGTATTCTCCCAACGCCCTGCACGCCATGTTTGCGCTCGAAAAACACCTCAAATCTTCCACCATCGAGGAAAAACTCCTGCACCTCATCAAACTTCGCGCTTCGCAGATCAACGGTTGCGCCTATTGCATTGACATGCACTCGAAGGATGCGCGCGCCGCCGGCGATACCGAAATGCGTCTTTACGCCCTCAATGCCTGGCGCGAGACGCCGTTTTTCACTCCGCGCGAACGTGCCGCGCTCGCCTGGACGGAAGCTCTCACGCTTATTTCACAGAATCACGCACCCGATGAGCTCTACGATTCCACCCGCAAGGAATTCACCGAACAGGAACTAGTCGACCTCACCTACGCCATCGCTGCCATCAATGCATGGAACCGTCTGGCCATCGCCATGCGCGCTGTCCCCGGCCAATATCAACCCACCGAACGCAAAGCCGCCGCCACTTAGTTTTTTTGCTGCAGGAGGAACAGCACGACGTTGTAGAGTTTGAAAGTCTGAAGGTTGCTAAGCCGGAGAATTGTCTTACTTGCGCGCTGGTGCACTCCGTTCCAGTTCCGTCAGTTGTTTCAGCCACCGTTCCAGCTTCCCGCGGTCTTCCGGTTCCATCGAAACAATTGCCACTCCCATGCCTTCTCCCGCGATCACGTTGCGAACGCTTGCTCGCGTCCGCAGATATCCTCGCGGCGTCACGATCAGCATCTGAATCGTGCTTCCTGCTTTCGGTGGATTTTTCGTCTGGATAAACAGTCCGCCCAGGGCAATCGTCGCCACGCGCGAGACTTCCCGCTGCTCGGCGTTTTTCCACGCCACCAC
>WNFQ01002736.1_pt1 | contig 12774 bp, 7 predicted proteins | sample 5400171 | NCBI WGS metagenome assembly WNFQ01 (sample SAMN13153356, study PRJNA577476) | soil metagenome | isolation source: 20 cm soil under Madrone tree | place: USA:California | collected 2016-06-14
GGAAATGGACATAATCTTCAAGTCACGAACGGGAACACAATCACTTTCTCCGTGAGCGGCTGCACGAACGCAACGCGCTCTCCCACGTGCGGTGTTTGCAACCTCGGCGGGCCGATTCCCAACGTAAACCGCAACCAGGGCGATATCGACAATCAACGTTGCACAGGGAACACGCGGACAAAATGCACGAATAACGCCGACTGCGTCGGCGTTGGAGGAATATGTGCATTTTACCGCGGAACGTACTTGCCTGTTGTAATCGCCGACCAATCGCTTTGCATCGGAACGCAAATCAACAGCAACGTAACTGGAAGCGTGAACATCGAAACCGGTGATACCGTAACGTCGTTCACCGGAATAGCTCGCTACGATAATGGGCAGGGGAACGCCCCTTGCCCGCAATGCCTTAACGATTCGGTTCCGAACGACGGAGTCCGGGCAGGAACGTGTTCGTATGGCCAAAACTCCGGGTTAACTTGCGACGGCAACGGAACGGCGCCGAACGGTGTGTTCGGGACGACGAGCTTGGATTGTCCGCCGAACTCTCTAGTGACTACGGTGAACGTCGATCTGTCGAGCGCAACGGGCGCGCAGAGCAGGACGCTCTCAAACTCCAGTCCGAATTGTCGCGCTGCAGGATTTTCTACGAACAAGTGTATGTGCGACACCTGCAACAATTCCACAGCGCTCGCATGTGGAACGAACGCCGACTGTCCGTTGTCGGGGCGCTGTACGGGCACAAATGGTGGAAAGCCGTGCACTGTAGCATCCGAATGCCCTGGGGGAGCGTGCGTCGGCCGTCCGTGTACAGCGAATACTCAATGCGCGAGCGGGATCTGTACCAGCGGCTTCTGTAGCACTCTCGACGGAATCTGCGGAGGAACGAACGGTCAACGATGCGTGAGCGGCACGAACAGCGGCGCACCATGCAGCGCTACGTCGCAGTGCCCAGGGAGCGCCTGCACGATCTCCGGAACGGCTCCAGCGCCGAACCAGTGTAACGACGCGACCTGCGTCGATCTTAGTTCGTGCCTCGGCGGATCGAATGACATGGCAGCTTGCAATACGGCGTCACAGTGTCCCGAGGGGACCTGCCGCAACGAAGGGATTTGCGCTGCCGGCCCCTCGCAGACATTTTGTGCGCCAGTCCAGACCTTCAAATCATGCGCAACAGACGCGGACTGCACGAGCTATCCAGGTGACACGTGCTCGGATCTGCGCTTCCAATCATGCTACACGGACAATGGGCTCGTCGGCGGCACCGTAGCGGCCAACGGGCGTGTCACGGTACCCGCGAACGACGAGGGCGATGCGACGATGGCGTCTCTTTCCTGCGTGCCCAGCACATCCAACGTACCGTATCTAGGGATTCCAGGACTCAGTCGTTCGGAGATTCCGAGTCATGTAAGCCGGCTCCCGTAACGTCCTCAGGACACCTCCGGATTGAGAAGAAAGCCACCGCCGCGCACCTTACTCCGTGCCGAGGTATCTGACCCGCTTGCAACCGGCGGCGGATGCGTCGGGCGATATGCACCTACGCGCATGGGTGGTCGTCCGTGCAAATCGCTAGCGGTCATTGTGAAGCGCGGCATCGTCGTCTCCGCCCAAGAGTACTTCCGCATCCAGGAATAGCTGCCCGAGGGCCAGCGGGAGTTCGCACGGCACAGGCTCTCGCCTACGTACGTCGTTTCTCGTACGGTGGATGGATGGATCTGCGATCGGAATCCGCACCCTCCGCTCGCCGGGATGCCGCCAGCCGTCGTGCGCGGTCGGCGGTTGCGACGCGCGTGACGTGATGGCAAGTGCGCCCCCGACGCTCGACTCTCTGCAGCCCGCCCGCCAGTCGCATCCCGGCGCGGCGGAAGAGCTCATCGTACGCCCGATCCCGGTGGCGACCGCGCTCTCGGGCGCCGTCCGGAGCGAATGGGACGCTCTGAACGCGGCGAGCGCGAGCCCATACGCTCAGTACGCGTCGCCGGAGTGGGTCGAGCACGTCCAGGCGGCGCACCCGCAGGAGGTGCTCGCCCCCGTCGAAGTGAAGGATTCGCTCGACAAGCTGGCGGGGATCGTGCCGCTCGCGCGCTGCGACTACGATCTCTCATGCGTCGTTCGCGGCCACGTGCTGTGGAGCTGGCGCGTCCCGGCGATCGTGCTGCTCGGCAGCGACCCGCTGATTCCACCCGCCGCGACGACACACGATCGCGTGTTCGCGGCGATCGGCGCCAGCGATCCCGAGGCCGACGCCATCTATCTCCATAGCCTCCCCACGAGCAGCTTCTGCTGGTCGTACCTTCAAAACTCGGCGTGGATCCGCGACCACTTCTTGGTGCACGTCGCCGCGGGGCCGCGGCCGTTGCACCTCCTGCAGGTGCCGTGCTCGTTCGACGACTTCGTGTACGGGTTCCCGCGGAAGAAGCGCTACAACCTCGCACGCCAGGTCCGCCTGCTACGCGATCACGTCGGCGGCGATCTGCGATTGCAGCGTGTCGAGACGCCGGCGCAGGTACCCGCATTCGCCGCCGCCGTGCGGAGCGTGCTCCGTCAACCGGAGGCGCGGCTCGGCCGGCTACGCGACGTCGCCGCCGACACGCGCAAGGCCGACATGCTGGCGGACGCGGCGCAGCGTGGCTTGCTGCGCAGCTACGTGCTCTTCGCCGGTGCCACGCCGTGCGCGGTCGTCCTCGGCTACGTCTGGCGACACATCTTTCATTATGCGGAGGTCGCGTACCATCCGCACTTCAGCGCTTTCTCGCCGGGCACGGTGCTCCTGTATTTGATGATCGGCGATCTCATCGCGCACCAGCGGCCACGCCTGCTGAATTTCGGCATCGGCGACGCCGCGTACAAGCGCACCTTCAGCAACGTTCAGCTGGAGGACGCATCGGTCTTGCTGCTGCGGAAGGGGATCGTCAATTCGCTGCGGCGCGCGAGTCACGCGCAATTCCTCGCGCTCATGCGCGGTGCACACTGGGCGGTCGAGGCGTGGCCGGCACTGCAGGCGCGTCTGGGTCAGCACTGAGCCGGATTCATCTCGATTTCCCGCCCGGAATCCGTTACCGTCTCTGCTGGACAACGGCATGGCGCGCTCTGGATTTGCGGCACTCGCAGGCGAGCTCTGGAGCTTTCTGCGCGTGCGGAAGAAGTGGTGGCTCGCGCCGATCCTCATCATCATGGCGCTTTTCGGGTCGCTCATCGTCTTCACGCACGGCTCGGCGCTGGCGCCATTCGTCTACACGATCTTCTAGTGGCGCCGGCCTCCTCCAGACGCGCGCTCCGGAAGTTCGGCGTGACGGTCGGTCTCGCGTTCGTCGCGCTCGGAGCGGTGAGCCGTTGGCGCGGGCACGAGCTCCCGCCGCGCGTGCTGTGGACGATCGGCGTGCTCCTCGTCGTTCCCGGCCTCGTCGCGCCCGCGCTCCTCGGACCCGTGCACCGCGCGTGGATGGCGTTCGCCGAGGTGATCGGCGCCTTCAACACACGCGTGATCCTCGGGCTCCTCTTCTACGTCGTCTTCACGCCGGTCGGGGTCGTGATGCGGCTCTTCCGCGATCCGATGACGCGTTCGCTGCGCGACGCGCGGCGCAGCCACTGGGTGCGGCGCAAGATCGAGCCGGTCGATCGCACGCGCTACGAGCAGCAGTTCTGACGCGGACGATGACGACGATCTTGGGCCTCTCGGCCTTCTACCACGACTCCGCGGCGTGCTTGGTGCGCGACGGCGAGATCGTCGCCGCCGCGCAAGAGGAGCGCTTCACCCGGAAAAAGCACGACTCCGAGTTCCCGACGCACGCCGTCGCGTACTGTCTGCGCGAGGCGGGGATGGCCGCCGCCGACGTCGACTACGTCGGCTTCTACGACAAGCCGCTCCTCAAGTTCGAGCGCATCCTCGAGAACTACCTCGGCGTCGCGCCGCGCGGCCTGCGCTCGTTCGTGACCGCGATGCCGGTGTGGCTGAAAGAGAAGCTCTTCACCCGCGACCAGATCCGCCGCGAGCTCGGCGGCTACACCGGGCCGGTCCTCTTCAGCGAGCACCACGAGTCGCACGCGGCGAGCGCGTTCTACCCGTCGCCCTTCGCCGAGGCGGCGGTACTCACGATGGACGGCGTCGGCGAGTGGGCGACGTCGTCCTACGGCGTCGGGCGCGGGAGCGCGCTCGACCTCCTCGCCGAGCTCCACTACCCGCACTCGCTCGGCATGCTGTACTCGGCGTTCACCTACTACACCGGCTTCAAGGTGAACTCCGGCGAGTACAAGGTGATGGGCCTCGCCCCGTACGGCGAGCCCCGCTACGTCGATCTCATCTTCGACAAGCTCGTGCAGCTGCGCGACGACGGCTCCTTCAAGCTCAACATGGAGTACTTCGACTACCTCCACGGCTTGACGATGACGAACGACGCCTTCGCGCGCCTCTTCGGCGGCCGCGCGCGCGCGGCGGAATCCGAGCTCTCGCAGCGCGAGATGGACCTCGCCGCCTCGATCCAGGTCGTGACCGAGGAGATCATGCTCAGGATGGCGCGCCACGTGCACCGCGAGACCGGCATGGAGAACCTCTGTCTCGCCGGCGGCGTCGCGCTGAACTGCGTCGGGAACGGCCGGCTCCTGCGCGAAGGACCGTTCAAGCGCCTCTGGATCCAGCCGGCCGCGGGCGACGCCGGCGGCGCGCTCGGCGTCGCGCTCACGATCCATCACAGGGTGCTCGGCGCGCCGCGCCACCACCGCTCCGAGGGCGACAGCATGCACGGCTCGTATCTCGGGCCGGCATTCGCCGACGACGAGATCGAGACGTTTCTGCGCTCCGCCGGCGCCGTATACGAAAAGCTGCCGACCGCCGACGTCGTCGAGCGCACGGCGCGCCTCCTCGCCGAGGAAAAAGTCGTCGGCTGGCTGCAAGGGCGGATGGAGTTCGGGCCGCGTGCGCTCGGCAACCGCAGCATCCTCGGCGACCCGCGCTCGCGGAAGATGCAGTCGGTCATGAACTTGAAAATCAAGTTCCGTGAGAGCTTCCGGCCGTTCGCCCCGAGCATCCTGCGCGAGCACCTGTCGGAATGGTTCGAGCTCGACGTCGACTCGCCGTACATGCTGCTGGTCGCGCCGGTGAAGGAGCAGCGGCGCATCGCGATGAGCGCCGAGGAGCAGCGGCTTTTCGGCATCGCCAAGCTCAACGTCCCGCGCTCCGACATCCCGGCGGTGACCCACGTCGACTACTCGGCGCGCATCCAGACGGTGCACCGCGAAACGAACCCCCTCTACCACGCGCTGCTCACGCGCTTTCACGCCCTCACCGGCTGTCCGGTCCTGGTGAACACGAGCTTCAACGTCCGCGGCGAGCCGATCGTCTGCACGCCGCGGGACGCGTATCTCTGCTTCATGCGCACGGAGATGGACCATCTCGTGCTCGGCTCGTGCGTGCTCGACAAGACGCGCCAGCCGCCGCTTCGTGACGACGTCGATTGGAGACGCCGATACCAGCTCGACTGACGGCGCGGTGGCGCGCGCCGCAGGCCGACGCGCTCGCGATCGCGGCCGTCGTCCTGATCGGCACCGCACTCGTGCTGCCGCGTCTCGGCGCGCAGAGCCTGTGGCTTGACGAGGGGCTCACGGTGTCGCCGGCGATGACGGCGACCGGCATCGCCGATCTCGTGACCAAGGTGCGCGCCGTCGACACGCAACCGCCGGCGTCGCACGTCTTGCTGTGGGCGCTCGGCGCGGTGCTGCCGCACACCGAGTTCTTCTACCGTCTGCCGTCGTTCGTCGCGGTCGAGGGCGGCATCGTGATGCTGTACCTGACGTCGCGGCGGCTCTGGGGCTCGGCGGTCGCCCTCGCCGTCGCGGCGTGCGCGCAGCTGTCGCCGTATCTCTGCTTCTACGCCGCCGAGGCGCGGAACTACGGGCTCTGGTTCCTCTTCATCACCACCTCGACCTATCTCGCGACGCGGTGGTACGAGGCGGCACGCGCCGGCGACCGCCGGCGCGCGTGGGTCGTCGCGCTCGCGCTCGGCATCGTGAACGGCCTCGGCATGTGGACGCATCTCTTCCATGCGTTCGTCGCCGCCACCGAGGCGGTGATCCTGGCGGCCGCGATCGTGCCGTCGCTGCGGCGCGCGACCGCGGCGGCGCAGCAGAGGGGCAGCGGCGGCGATCGGCGCGGTGATCGCGCCGGGCTGCAGCCGCCGTCCGTCGCGACCGCGGGGTCGCTCGTCGCCGCGCAGCTCGTGACGGTGGTCCTCTTCGCACCGTGGCTCGTGATCCTCTGGCGCGCGGCGCGCGAAGGCACGGCCGGCGTGCCCTGGAACCGCGCCTTCAGCGCCGCGAGCATCGTCTACTATCTCTTTGCGGCGCATTTCGGCGCCGCGCTCGGTCCGAGTCTGCGCACGCTGCACAGCGCGCCGTTCGAGACCATTCTCGCGACGCACTGGCTCGCGCTCACGCTCGGCGGCGCGGCGATCGGCGTCACCCTCGTCGCGTACGTGCTGCTCGTCGCCGGCGCCGTGCGCCATCGCGAGCGACGCTGGGAGCTCGTGCCGCTCGTCGCGTGGCCGGCGCTCTCGCTGCCGGCGCCGCTCGCGTACGCGGCGCTGCGCAGCTTTCCCCTGCATCCGCGGCACCTGCTGTTCGCGTGGCCGCTGGTGCCGATCGTCCTCGCGCTGGCGCTCGTCCGCGCCCGCCGTACCCGACCAGCCGTCGTGGCGGCGCTCGCGGTTCAGGTCGTCGCGCTTGTGAACCTGCTCTTCAACGGCTACTACGCCAAGGACGACGAGCGGGGGGCGGTGCGGTTCGCGGAGAAGCGCTCGGGAGCGGTCGCCTACGTGCTGGGCGACGTCGCGTCGTTGTACACGACGCACACGCAGGGGCGATGGAAAGGGTTTCTCGAGTTCCCCGCGGACACCGCCGACGTGTGGTTGATCGACAATCGCACCTGGGAGGAGCAGAACCAGCAGACGCGACGTCGATTGGCGGCGCGAATGCGGGCGATGCACCTGCGGTACTCCGGCGGCAGGACGGGATTTCGCGGCATCGTCTTGCGGCATTGGACGCGACCGCGATGAGTCGCAGCGAGCGCGCCACCGTTCTCGGCGTCGTCGCGTTCGTCGCGATGGCGGCCGTGGTGACGCTGCGCACGTGGCACAACGTCAACGTCCCCGGCCACCCCGAGCTGCCGCGGTACGGCCTGCACGACTTCCGCGACGTGCTCTACTATCCGGCGCGGGCGATGCTCGACGGTCGCAACCCCTACGCGGCCGACACCTACCAGCCGGCGTATCCCGTCGCGCGGCCGCTCGCGCCGTATGCACCGACGACATTGCTCCTCCACGCGCCGTTCGCGGTCATCCCCTACCCGACGGCGCGCTGGCTGCACTACGCGATGAATCTCGCGCTGATCCTCGTGCTGGCGCGCATCTGTCTCCGCGAATGTGGGATCCCCGCGACCTCGGCGCTCACGTTCGGCCTCGGCGCATTGCTGCTCGCGACCCGACCGGCGCACATGACGCTCTACATCGGCCAGTGCACCATCTACGTCGTGATCGGCGCGTATCTGGCGTTGCAATACGGGCAGCGCCGCCCATGGGTCGCCGGCCTCGGGCTCGCGCTTGCCTGTATCAAGCCGACGTATGGTGCGCCGCTCGCGCTGGTGATGCTCGTGCGTCGGGACTTCCGCGCCCTCGCCGTGGGTATCGCCGTGACGGCCGTGCTGCTCGCGATCATATGCGGCATTCTCGTCGTCGAAGCGGGCGGCGTGGCGCCGCTCGTCGTCTCGTTCCGCGAGAGCTACACGCGGCTGCTCGAGGACACGTCGGCGAATCCCACCTCCAGCATCATTCGCCTCGACGTCGTGGCGTTGGCCGCTCGGCTTCTGCGGCATGAGCTCGCTCCGCAGGCGGAGATGGCAATCAGCCTCACCGTTCTCGTGATCGGTCTTTGGAGCATCTGGCTGGTGGACGGTACTCCGCTCGACGAGCGCCGCCTGCTCTCGACCACGATCGCATCTCTCACGACCCTCGCGTTCACGTACCACCAAGCCTACGACGGATTGCTGCTGGCGCTGCCCGCGGTGGCGCTCTGGACCGCCGACGACCGTGTCGGGATCGGGCGCGCAGTGCCGTTCTTGCTGCGGTGTGTGGTGCTGGCGTTGATGTTCGTCCCAGCGCTGAACTACGGCGCGACCGAGACGCTGATCCACACCGTGGGACTGAACAGTGAGCACGGGCTCTGGCGTCTCATCACGTCCGCCAACAGCGTCGCGGTGACGGGTGCGCTCATGGTGTGCGTCTGGGCGACGATCCGTGCGTCGGCGCCGCCGCGACTGGCGCGGGCGTGAGCCGTCCTGCGCAGCCCGATCGATTCGCGACGACACGCGCCCTCGTCGGGCCCACTCGCGAAACGCCTACGCGCGTCGCCCTCGCCTGCATGGCGTTCGCGATTGCGTTGACGCTGGTGACGGTGCGTACGTTCCACGACGCCGCGGTTCCCGGGCACCCCGAGCTCGCACGCTACGGCCTGCGCGATTTCCGCGACGCCGTCTATTACCCGGTGCGGGCGCTCGTCGACGGCAACGATCCGTACCGCCCGTCGACGTATCGGACGCAGTATCCCGTCGGCTCGAAATTCCCGCTCTATGCCCCACTCATCCTCGCCTTTCATCTGCCGTTCGGGCTCCTGCCCGAGCGCGCCGGCGGCATCGCACATTACGCGTTCAACGTCGGCTGCACGGTCCTCCTCGCGTTCGTGAGCCTGCGGCTGTGCGGTATCGGCGGCGCCGCCGCGACGCTGGCGCTTTCGGCCGCGATGCTGCTCAGCCGCCCCGGTCACACGAATCTCTTCACCGGCGAGTGCACCGCGTACGTCTGTCTCGGGACCTACCTGGCGCTCGGGTGGTCGGGGTCGTCGCCGGCGCTCGGCGGCATCGGGCTCGCGCTCGCGGCGATGAAGCCGACGTTCGGCGTGCCGCTCGGACTCCTGATGCTGGCGCGACCGGGCGAGCGGCGCGCGTTCGTGTACGGGGTGCTGATCGCCGCGCCGGTGACCGCCGTGGTGCTCGCGATCGTCGTCCACGCCGAGGGCGGTGTGGCGCCGTTTCTCGCCGCGATGCGTGAGAACTACTCGTCGCTCGGCACGACCGGCGAGACGTACTCCGGCGGCAGCGTGATCGCGCTCGACGCCGGGGCGCTCGTCGAGCGCCTGCTCGGGCGCACGCCGGGCGCGGCGCTCGCGCGCGTCGAGGCGACGGTCAGCGTCGCGGTCTTGACGCTCGGTATCGTCGTCATCCGCCGCGTCGCGGCGCGCACGACGCGTGACGCGCGTCTCGCGGCCGCGACGGTCGCGTGTATGACGATCCTCCTCTGCGTCCACCATCACGCATACGACGCGCTCCTGCTCGCGCTGCCGATCGCGGCGCTCGTGTCCGGTCGCTGCGCGCCGACGATCGGACCGCGCCTGCGTTGGGTGCTCTCGGCGTTGCTGCTCGTGCCGTGGGTGAACTACTTCGCGACGTTCACGTTCCTCGACCGTTGGGAGCCCGACGCGGCAACGCAGGTCGTCATCACGTCGGCAAATGGCGCCGCATTGGTCGCGGCGCTTCTCGTCGTGTCGGTCGCACTCCTCGCCGCGCGCACGGGCGCGTCGGAGACGGCCGGCTGAGCGTGTGTGCGAGAGTGAACCGCTCATCACGGGGCCTGCATCGCGCTCAGTGCGGGGCAGTCCTCAGCGGTTGCGCCCGCAAAGCGCGCGGCGTTCCCGCACGACAATTCATTGCCTACCTACGGCCGCGCAGTAACCTGAAGCTTTGCCGCCGCATTCGGCGCGGCTCGTGCGGCATTCCAACGATCGATCGATGCTCGCAGCCCCCGGCCCCTGTCATTCGCACCGACGCAGCGTTGCTTTCGTGTTGGTCGTCGTCGCGACGATGCTTCTCGCCACGGTCGCAGCACGTGCGGCGACGCTGCCGTACGGGTTCCAGGAGACCACGGTCTTCAGCGGCCTGACGCAGCCGACCGCGTTCAAGTTCGCCGCCGACGGACGCGTGTTCGTCGCCGAGAAGAGCGGCCTCATCAAGGTCTTCGACAGCCGCACCGACCCGACACCGACGATCTTCGCCGATCTGCGCACGAACGTGATGAACTACTGGGATCGCGGCCTCCTCGGACTGGCGCTCGATCCGAACTTCCCGTCGACGCCGTCCGTGTACGTGCTCTACACGCTCGACGCCGCGCCGGGCGGGACGCCGCCGCGCTGGGGCACGCCGGGCGCGACCTCCGACAACTGCCCCGATCCGCCCGGCGGCAACACGAACGGCTGTGTCGTCGGTGGGCGGCTCTCGAAGCTGCAAGCTTCCGGCGACGTGATGACGGGCGGCGAGCAGGTGCTGCTCGAGAATTGGTGCCAGCAGTTCCCGAGCCACTCGATCGGCAGCCTCGTCTTCGGCCCGGACGGCGCGCTGTACGTGAGCGCCGGTGAGGGCGCGAACTTCGACGCCGTCGACTACGGTCAGTACGGCTATCCGACGACGAACCCGTGCGGCGATCCGCCGGGCGGCACCAATCTCTCGCCGCCGACGGCGGAAGGCGGCGCGCTGCGCGCGCAGGACATTCGCACGACCGCCGACCCGGCGGGCTTCAGTGGTAGCATCTTGCGGGTCGATCCGACGACGGGCGCGGCGATGCCCGACAACCCGCTCGTCTCCACGTATCCGGCCGCCGGGCGCATCATCGCCTACGGGCTCCGCAACCCGTTCCGCATCACGCCGCGCCCGGGGACGCGCGAGCTCTGGATCGGCGACGTCGGCTGGGACACGTGGGAGGAGATCGACCGCATCGGTGACGTGAGCGACTCGATCGTCGAGAACTTCGGCTGGCCGTGCTACGAGGGCTTCGCGAAGCAGCCCGGTTACCAAGGCACCGGGCTGAACATCTGCCAAGGCCTCTACAACTCGCCGGGCTCGGTCACCGATCCGTACCTCAGCTATCAACACAGCCAGCAGGTCGTACCCGGCGAAGTGTGCGGCGCCGGCAGCTCGTCGATCACCGGCCTCGCGTTCTACGGCACCGGTCCCTATCCATCGGCGTACGACGGCGCGCTCTTCTTCGCCGACTACAGCCGCAGCTGCATCTGGGCGCTCTTTCCCGACGCCAACGGCGACCCCGATCCGACGTCGGTGATCACCTTCGACGGCGGTGCGTCGAGCCCGGTCGACCTCCAGATCGGCCCCGGCGGTGACCTCTTCTACGCGGATCATAACGGCGGCACGATCCGCCGCATCCAGTACACCGCCAACAACCAGTCGCCGATCGCGCTCATCCAGGCCGACCGCACGAACGGTCCGAACCCGCTCACGGTCAGCTTCGACGGCACGGGCTCGCTCGATCCCGATCCGGGCGACACGATCACGTACTCGTGGGACTTGAACGGCGACGGCGTCTACGGCGACTCGACGGCCGCCCAGCCGACGAAGGTGTACACGACCTCGGGCACGTACACCGTGGGCCTGCACGTCACGGACAACCACGGCGCGACCGGCAGCGACTCGATCACGATCACGGTCGGCAACTCGGCGCCGACGGCGACGATCGCGACGCCGCTCGCCTCGACGAAATGGAACGTCGGCAGCGTGATCAGCTTCTCCGGCTCCGCAACCGACCCCGAGCAAGGGAATCTCCCGGCGTCGGCGTTGTCGTGGACGCTGATCGTCCATCACTGTCCATCGAACTGCCACACGCACACGATCCAGACGTTCGCCGGCGTCGCGAGCGGCACGTTCGGCGCCCCCGATCATACGTACCCGAGCTTCCTCGAGCTCCAGCTCACCGCGACCGATGCCGGCGGGCTCACGGACACGAAGAGCGTGTTCCTCTACCCGAACACGGTGACGCTGTCCTTCGACACGTCGCCGAGCGGTCTCTCGCTCGTGCTCGGCCCGAGCATGACGGCGACGCCGTTCCAGACGACGGTGATCGTCGGCTCCGCGAACTCGGTGAGCGCGCCGTCGCCGCAGTCGCTGAATTTCACCAACTACAACTTCGTATCGTGGTCCGACGGCGGCGCCCGCAGCCACACGATCACGGCACCGGCGGCGGCGACGACCTACGTCGCGACGTTCGCGTCGGCGGCGCCGACGGCAACGACGACACAAGCGCCGGGCGCGACCCGCACCGCGACGCCGCTCGCAACGGCGACGCCGCTCGCGCCGACTCCGACACCAGCGCCGGGCGCGTGCGGCAACGGCGTCCTCGACGCCGGCGAGCAGTGCGACGACGGCAACACGGTGAGCGGCGACTGCTGCTCGGCGACGTGCCAGATCGAGGCGACGCCCTGCAACTTGACCCACCTCGGGACGATCGTCGCCCGGGTCACGGCGCCGACCGGCAGCGGCAACAAGAACCTCGAGGTGATCCGCGACGGCGACAAGCCGCCCGTCGGCACCGTCGACTCCAGCCGGGAGTACGACACCTGGGACGGCGCCAACACCGCCCCCGAGGACTGGATCGGCTACACCTATCCGACCGTCCAGACCTTCAGCCGCGTCGTCTTCCAGGAAGGCATGAACTTCTCCGACGGCGGCTGGTTCGACACGCTGACGGTGCAGGTGCGCCGGAGCGGCGTCTGGACGACCGTGAGCGGCCTCACGAGCACGCCGACGTATCCGCCGAACGACGGCGTCAACTACGAGACGTACACGCTGAACTTCGCGCCGATGAGCGGCGACGGCGTCCGCATCGACGGCGCGCCGGGCGGCAGCGCCGACTTCATCTCGGTCGGCGAGCTCGAGGTCTACGGCGGCTTCGT